>Ga0111539_10003135_pt1 | contig 21864 bp, 13 predicted proteins | sample RhiMethybrSRZTD1_FD_79667 | JGI IMG/M metagenome (GOLD analysis project Ga0111539, IMG submission 79667) | Populus rhizosphere microbial communities from Tennessee, USA - Rhizosphere MetaG P. TD hybrid SRZTD1 (version 2) (version 2) | ecosystem: Host-associated > Plants > Roots > Rhizosphere >...
AGGCTTTTCTTCAGGCGCAGGACAACACAGCCAAAACGGCTGAACTCACACAAGATGATCTTGACCTCATGGCCCGCATGCGCGAAGTAGCGTGATCGCAGTGGTCCGCTCCTGGCAGACTATGATTACTTTTTTTTGACCCAAGTAGTCCAGGACATCGTTGTCTAAATCGCGCCGGATTGCTCTCCTCGCTGATCCTGTGTGTGCAGATCGTACGGCCAATGGACACATTTCGGCTTGCAGGGCAAAACTGTTACCGATATGGCAGCAAATCGCACCGATGGGTCGGTTGTGGCTGTAGCTAACGCTAAGTTTTACGTGACCACTAATAATGGAATTGACTGGTTGCTACTGGAAAACGGTATTGAGGGACTCGAGGTGCTATCCCTGGCTGTTGACTTAGATAATACAATTTATGTAGGAACTTCAAATGGCCTTCACACGTCGGCTGACCGAGGTATAAGCTTTCAACCCCTTAACGACCAGCTGCCTAACGACTTTGGCCTTTATCCAGCTGTAGGCACTGTATGCGTTCTTAACAATTATTTGTTCATCGGCACCAGTGCGGGTGTGTATAAGACTACCAAGAGTTCCATGCAATGTCAGCTGTTTAACAAAAACCTTCCCTAGCTGGACGTGAACGCCATGCTTGTTTTCCTCAACGATAAAATCTATTTGGGAATGCCATTCGATCCTCGGACTTTGGTGATGCCTAGAAGGTTTTGGGACCGGGTTTTGGACCGTGAGAGGTCTGACTAATCTGAGCCAAGGCGATGGTTTGTGGGTCAGCCCTTCTTTGGATGGCATCATCATGTTTAGTCTTGATAAAGGCGCGACCTGGCAGCAGACACCAATAGCGCTGACTTACAATATCACAGGGCTCGTCCGGCGGGGCACTTCGCTACGGGCTTCAGCAGACTTTTTCCCTAACAACACACGCGAGGGCGGTGTCTTAATACGGAGCAATATGTTCGAGAATACGTGGCTTTGAAAGAGGTTTTTCCGAATCCCTGCACGGATCAGATTAAACTATCTTTGACGGAAACGCGCGACACAAATATCAAAATATTTGCCGCACTGGGAGGGATCATCTATGAGTACGTTGTGACCGGCAAAGAAGCCACAATCGACACCCACGGGCGTGTACCGAAGCTTTGTAAAAGTGTGAGCTACACATGGCATATAATAATCGAAATTAACCCCATTCTTAGGGTTTGAACTGAAACGCTCGAAATAGCGTATTGGGTACTGATAGTTGACGTATCGCGTTGACTGTTTCAATATATCACGCCATGAATTTATCTGCCGCTTGTTGAGCTTTCTTGCCATTTTCTGCTGATGTTATGTCGTTTCTTTGTGCTGCAAGTTTTAAAATCTTCATTTTAGTAATCGTTTGATAGGTTTATTCAATGCATTCAGGAATCGAACGTATGCCGATCCGCCCAGGATTTAGAACGGATTAGCCTGTCACGGTTATTAACTGTTGTCGAACGAACGCTGGCTGCACATAAATGGCAACAGATTGCAAAAGTATTACACGGTGTATTACGGTTTAACACTTAATGGAGGTTCACCTAGAATGTATCTTAGCCACGCGATGTCCGCAATTTTAGTTACTTAATAAACCCACGACGAATATGAAAACTCTAACTGCATTTCTTCTAATGGCGCTGGTGTATAGCCCATTCGTTACAAAGAGCCAGGACGACAGGCTCTATTCAAAGCAAATTACGCCCGAGGAAACACCGCCGGCGATAAAGGAAGCGCTCAAAAAAGATTTTCCCGATGCGGTTAAAGATATTCACTACTATATGGTTCCCGAGAATATGGCCAACTCTGAGTGGGGCGCTGCGATAAACGAAAGCGTTAAAAGAGGAGACAACGAGTATTACGAGGTAGAGATGAAGGGATCAGGAGGTGGATTCGTGTACGGACTCTATAATAAAGACGGTCAACTTGAAATAATGAAAATGGAGGCCAATGAGTTCGATCTTCCCAAGGAAGTCACGACCCACGCAACCTCCGGCAAGTACGAGGGATATGAGATCCAGTCTCAGAAGTACAAATGCTACAAGGTGATTGACAAACGTACGAACGACGAATATGTGCAGGTGGAAATAAAGAAAGATAATGACACCAAGACGCTGTTTTATACTCCAAAGGGTGAGTTTATTAAAGAGAAGTAGAATGTTTTAGAATATTAGGGAATTAAGTTGAACTTAATTTTAATATTGAACAGAACCGCGCTAAAAACGCGGTTTTTTTTTGTACCAGTTATGGTGGGTGTTTTGTACAACCTAATGCAATCCTGCAGGTACGTCGTGCGCAATGAATAACTCTTAATAAGTACGGGCAATAATCCCATCAGTTTCCATTTGATCCAAGAAAAGAATTCTGCTTGGCTCGTTTAGCGCTTGGATCTCGGGATGAGTGTAAACAGAAGTAAGTTTTACAACCTACCACAGCGTCTCAAGGATGCCAGGGTTTTAATACGCCGCCTATTTTTAGTTAACCCAAAGGGGTCACGACCTTCAACTACAACAGATCGAAATCCAGATCCATTTTCTCATTTTTGCATCGGTTGACGTGGAAAGCCCTCCTTAAAACGGCGAGGCTATCTTTCCGCTACTGAATCTTGTGTACCCCGAATGGGTTATTGACAACCGCCCTGGCTGTACGTTCCTTTGTAAAGAGGATGCGACTACAATTCCCCACATCATAAATAAATTACTTCCAGGCAAAATATGAAGAAATCTATTTTTATTCGATTATCCACATTACCAACAGGGGAGGGACCCTAAAGGAAGGCGAATCAATAAACTAAATGAAGTAACTGAATTTAGTTCGCCATTAACAATGTCGAATTTCGACCTTTGAATTTCGAACGTCGTTAGCAGTTAGCCCAATGGTTATTCGAAGTTCTACGTCGGAGATTCGACATTCATTTGTTTCAGCCATTTTGTAGGTCGTGATGAATCAACATCAGACCTGCGTTGTATTTAACTGCTAACGAATTGCTTGTCCGGCCGATACCGCCAGACAAATTTTTCTCACTGCTACTCCTAAGCTATCGAATCGAACGGATTCACAAATGATCGGACACCTATTTTATTTCATTTTAGAAACACGATATGACAAGAGATGATATTTTTTCACTGCTTATCCACATACTGGGACCTTTAAATAGCCATCGCCAGGACGAGCAATCGCAGTTGGACAAGCTTGAGGATATTCTTAAACATTCACTCACCCAGCCTTCATTGGAGTTCAGAAGAACGGGCTTACAGTTTCCGGATTTTCAGACCAATATCTCTCCGGAGCTACGTGAAAAGCTTCAAAAAATGACGGACGAAATTGTGGCGGCACAGGCAACGCGAACAGCCAACGAGCCGATCTTCTGGCTGCGTCAAAGGAATTTTGACTTCAAATCAGGTATCGAAGAAAATGCCGAAAACTTTCTTGAATCCAGATTCACATTCGGTCCATTTATTAATGGCCAGACGAAAGAAACGTGGTTCGATTTTTTCCAGGGTCCTAAGCAATTGCGATTTGAAATTTTCCAGGGTGGCCTTCCCGATGTTTTGGTGATCACACTTCCAGGTGGTGCCGCATTCCCTAACCCGGGAAGTCATCCGAAATTCAATTTCGAAGATTGTACGATCTGGATTTCTGTGAAGGCCGTTGCTGCGAATGGCGATAAAAAATATGTCGGTGTGCGTGCAAAAAATTGTGAGATCACCTTTGATGGTATTGCAGCAGTACAAGCGACCGGATTTGTGACGGTTCTTGCACCTACACTTCAATTGAGCTTTGACCCTGTCGACACCTTCGCAGATGAGGGCGGGAATATTGGGCAGGCAAAGGCAAAGTACCCGGGCAATATAGTTATTTCATTTACCGGCATCAATTGGGTTTTGGCATCTTTCGGCAGATCGCTTATCAATCTGAGTGGGGCTAACATTCCGTTAGAAAAGGGAGTAAATGTTAGTCCTGTTTATTTTGAAGAGGAAAAGCTCGTCTATTTCCCGATACCCTCGAATGAAGATTCCTGGGAGATTGGCAGCAATGATACGGAACGATTCTCGCTGGATGGAAAAGCCCGTTTCACGGATCCCGGTTGGTACTTGGCAGTTGTCAGCTCCGACACGGCTCTGAGTGTGGACGTCTTGGGAACGATGACGTTCTCAGGATATCTTGGATTCAGAGGAAAGGATGGGTTAACACTTACCTGGCCGGACCTTGAAAATGGAAAACTTACGCTTAGTAAGTTCCTGCTACTGGTCCGTCCCGGAAGAATGAATCTTAAATACACGTATGACGCGAGGCCCAGAATCAAGCAGCAACTACAAGCCTGGAAGGCAAGTTCCCCTGAGCATGATCGCAGCGCTGTCAAAATTAAGCCATTACCTACAGGCGAAGGCAATTGTATCGCTGACAGCCAACAGTTTGAAGCACTTCTTCAACCCACTGACATATACGCCACAGTAGACCGGCCGTTGTATTCAAACCAGAAAAGAGTCAATATCACTGAACTTAAAGGACTAGTCGTTTTTGTCAAAATCAAAGAAAACACTTCTGTCTATATTATCGGCAGCCACCTGCCGCAAGCTGGTTTACTAACTAAAAAGAGAAAACCACAAAGTCTTTGTCTCAGGAACGCGCTGCTGACAACGGATGATCCGCGTAGCATTTTCGTCGAAGGAAATTTTCTTTCAAACGCAATTATCACGGAGGGCTTTTGTCATTTGATCTTTCCCATTTACCGGTTGATTAATACTTTACCCGATCCTTATATCAGCAATCAAAATGGAATTTTTGATTCGATCGAGCGTTTCAATGAGCTGTGGCGTGCAGGTCAGGATACGCTCCCGGACCAATTTCTGTTCAGCGTCACTTCGATCGTCCAATGGAATGATGAAGCAACCGCTTTGAAATTTGTTCTCAATCAGCGAGGTGTTGCCGGTAATTCAAGTGATACACAATTGATAGACAGGTTTATTTTCAGCGCGTCGCCATGCAATCCGGAGCAACAGCGGGTATCGGTTGACCTCGAAAAATTAACCTCACGCGATCCGGAAAATGTGATCGGAGCCTTCGGATTTTTAACCTGGCTGCCGGGTAACCGTTCTCTGGTAGATGTTTCAGGAAGCGCGAATCTTTGGGGTGTTTCATTTTCCGACGCACTGGGGGAGAATGATTCAGTTTTTTCCGAAAGTTTAGGGTATCCCACCAGATTTCCCTTCCGGATAAAAGAAATGGACCTGGTGAGTTCGGGGAGAATGAGCAGATTATTTACCCTTCCTCACATTCAATGGGAACCAGTAATGAAGATTGAAAATGACCTCGTGGTAGAGAATGATATACCTTCGATCATCAATTTCAGTAGCAACGGTAATCCTACACGAATTTCGAGCTCCAATAAAGCCGATGTAGAACTTGTTCCCACGAAATTATATGAATTTATTCTTGATGGATTTAATGACAGTGTAGGGCCGCAAGGCGTCGCCGCTCATTTTACATTGCCCTTTGGTATCTGCGCCTTTGCTTATTTTAATCCTCGTAAAATGCCAGATCTGCCAAGTGCGATTGCAACTCGGAATGAGCCAGCATTTTCGGGCAAACAAACGGGCTTAGTTACTGGCGGAATGCAATTGCATGTAGAAGCGAATCCGCCCAGTGATGCAGCGATTACGCCTACGGATAACCATTTAGTTTATTTTTTGGGATCAACCAGGCAATTGGCGATGGCCAACAGCGCGGCCACCATCCTGGGTAACAAAATCACGGATGCCTTTAACAACGAATTTAGCAGCGGACCCAATGCAAGAGTTCCTCTGGAGCGAATCGATTTTTCCGGATACGGTGCCAGCATATTCAGCAAATGGTTGAATGAAAGCGCCAACTTTGGAAGGGTAAGCCAGGTAACATTCGATGTAATGATTGGCCGGACCGCGCACGAAGTAATTCAGATAAAAAGTATTTTGTTTCCGTGGGGTGTTCCCGTTGTCCGCTCCATCGTCATCCAGCGAAAAAATACCAGTATTGTAACGCGTTGGGATTCAGGTTGGGTGGCAACTGGGCCGGGTAGATTTGAATTTCTCTCAAACACAAAGGATGTTGACCCTGAATTTAGTCCTTACAAATTTCATCCCGGAATGGTAACGGGAATTTATAATGTAAGAGAAATCAAAGATGTGTCCGAGGACATGGACATTTTTATTCCGAAGGTCAGTGGTACCCGCTTCTCGGGTGTCTACTTCAACGGAGATATTGAGATTGAAAATATTATTAGAGGAGCTCTACCTAAAACTGGAAGTGAACCTACAGGATTTTCCAGGGTACATTCGGTTGGACAATTTGGCTACGTGATGCTTGCCGATACTTCCAAGGTGACCGATAAAACTATGTTAGGTCAACTCTTTCCCCCGGCTCAGTTCAAAGAATTATTGAATGATCCAAAAGTAGGCGGAAGTCTTGGTGGCCCCATCAATGCTGTGATGGATATCGCAGGGTCAGGTCAGCGCATGCAGCTGACGCGCGTCGATATTTCTGCCAGCAACGAACCGAACGTAACCTTTGTAGCTTCTGTTAGGGGAACCGTTGAGCTCCCGAAGGAAGGGTCATGGACGGTCGCAAAATGCCTTCCCTCAAAAGATGTTTCTACTGTGAACGCTGAAGAAGCGGTGCCCCTGATCCGTAACGGAATTATGACGGTCAGGCGTCAAGGTGTAGCGGTGACAAGAAAAATCGCGTATAACGGTTCACGTCATAGCCTCGGCGATCCATCGGAGATTGATAAGTACGCAACCAACGCACCGCTTACTCCCGGCCTCCAATACAGCTTTTTACAAACTACAGATACGCAAAAAATATTATTCAGACGCCCATCGTTTTCTGAGACCGAAGCAAAAAAATTATTTACGGACGTTCCTGACCTCGCTGATTCATTCAGGTTGTTGAACTGTAATACCATCTTCCCAAATCTTTCGAAAACGCTTTCACTGCCGGGTCGCGTCGGGGGACTCCTTATTACCGGGGGCGGTAGCGGGTTGAAGTTTGATGAGGGTTTATTTAGCGGTCCGGATAACTTGACAAATTTTATTCCGACACAGTTGACAGCCCCTTCTGGACAAGAGTTTAAGCTAATCGACGAAGGTGCTTTTAAAGTGTTCATAAGATACGGCTCCGAACCGGGTAAGCCTTCAACGTTTCAGGTAGACCTCAGCAGTGACGCAGCTGAGAACGCCGTAGCCGGCGAAAGAAAAAAATGGGAGACAGTCAATAAAGATGTAGCTATTGAAGTACACCTCGGTCCGCTGAAACCCCTGCTGACCTTGCGAGGACAGTTCCGATCCGAAGCCGGCAAGGATCCTGTATTTGAAAATCCCGAGATGGAATTGGGAGGGGCCCTTCAAGATGTAAAAGACATCCTGCAGGTGCTGGCGCAATTGACGGGGAAGGGGGACGTCATCGCAGATAGCCTAAAGGTTGTTATGGGTAATTCTCCGGATAGCTGGAACTATAAAATGAGCATTGAACAACGAATTCCCGTGCTCCAGTTTCCCAGCACCGAGATGATGACGTTGACGTCACCACCGCCGTTAATAATAGAAGCCAGTCTGTTGCTCGGTGTCTTTTTTAACCTTTCCCTAAGTCCGGATCCAAAAAACCTCATTAAACCAAGCGCGGGCGCGGTACTCGGGTTTGAAGGTATGATTCAGATTCAGCTAATCACGATAGGGATTGCCGCCGCGTATGGCGTCGGCATCACGAAGGTAAAAGCCTTTGTTGATCTTACAGATCCAAAGCCACAATTCGAATTCACATTTGGTTTTGGTGCAACTGTCGTAGTGAGTTTGCCCGTCGTTGGGTTAGTGTCCGTTACCCGATCGTTTAGCCTTACAGGAAACATTGACTCCGGTGATTTTCTAGTCATGGCTGGTCAAATGCTGAGAGGCGTGTTATCACTCGCCGGGGGATTGCTGATTGTCGCCATACAAATTGAAGGAAAGGCCGGTGTCAAACACTCAGCAAGCAACGACCGGACGGTCGCTTTATTTGAAATGATATTCTCGCTCGATGTAGGCCTTGCCTTTGTGATCAAATACAATTTTACGAAGCGCTTCACTGAAGAAATTACGTTAAGTCAACTACCCATTTAAAACTATGAATAACGCAAATACAAAACTATTTATTTTCACCCTTCCACAGAAAATCGAAATCGATGGAGGCCAAAAAAAATTGATTTGTAATCTGGTTGTCATGCCCAGGTTCAGTCCAGTCTTACCGTTGGCTGAGATTGTTAATGGGGCGCCACGGGATTTTGTTCCTTTTGCCGCATCGGACATTCAATTCAATGCGTTCGTTGTAAAAGGCAATGAGTTGTTGCCGCGGCTTGAGGCCCACGACGGTTCATACGCAATGGCAGCGCATATACTTCCCGCTATTAACCCTGATCGTACAACGCTGTTTAACGCGATCGGATCTTTTTTTAAGATCGACGAAAAATACGGCCGGGATCTCACGCTTGCGCCCATCCGGAAATACCTTCCCGAGACCTATAGAAATGCATTTGGATTTGCTGGTGCCCGGCAGGGTGCCGTTACGGATGATAGCTATTTTTGCGCATTAAAAGAAGATAAATTCAAACCCCAGCCGCCAGACCCGGATAGGGATACCGTTAACTGGTCACAGGTGATCGCTTTTTGCCTCCACCAACCCGAACTGGCAAAGCAATTGGGACTTCTTTACCAGGGAATCGAAATGGAATTACCCACACCAGATTACTTTGCGGAAGGAGGATGGGTATACGTGGACCTTAAGGAGCAGCCCGGCATTCCGTCAAGTTATCATGACTTACTGCAGGACCATGTCCAGCGTTATGCTGCGTGGATTCCAGCCATTACGGAAAGCAGAAACCTTTTCAGTCCGGTCCTTTTTCCTGTAGAGCAACCTGAAGCAACGGAACCATTTGATGATGTATTCGATGAAGTTCTGCGCTATAATGACGGGTATGCGAAGATCGTCCACGCAAGTCAGCCCATCAGTACAGATCACCTGGCGGAAAAACCTAATGGGACATCCCCTGTGGCAGATATGGGTATTCGCCTTGCCTGGGAGGATGAACAAGTATTGGAATGGTATAATCGCGGCTTTCAATCGATGAATAAAATTGCAGCGGGCGTTAGTGATACCCCACTCGTTGTAAGCAGGTACAGAATTGATGTTGCTGAAATCAAACCCACCGATGTTTTTAAAGATTTGGATGAACTGGAAACAAAACTGAAAACGAGATGGAAATCACAGGTATCTGTCCGTGCTCAAGATTTAAAGACAGATGATATCGATCTTGGTTCATTTGATGTGGAACTGGGAGTCGAAGTTTCACCAGCGAAGCATGGGGATAAAGGAAATTATTGGCTGCCAGCTTATTTTGCAAATTGGAATGGCACCAGCTTATGCCTGCCAGATCCTCTCCCTGAAAAGCTCAATTTGCTCGGTGATAAAAAAATCAAGATTACGGAAGATGAAGGAGGGGATCCTGCAGACCTTCCTAAAATGATGTATCACCAAAACGCAGCCGACAAAGTAGATTTGAAATATGGGAAGACATATGGCTTTCGGGTGCGTCTTTCCGATATATCTGGTGGTGGACCCGGACCTGATACAACTTCAAGAATTCGTGGGGAGCATAAAATCGCTATTCAGAAATTTAAAAGATTTGTGGCTCCACAACCCCCGACTATACGCACTGCTGAAGAATCGTTGTCAATAATTCTTGAGCGGCCCCGCTTGAATTATCCCGCAATTTTGTTCACCGGTGTTGATACAACGGACGCCACGGCCGAGTTACTACTGGACAGGCAGCAATTGAATCTGTTGGGTAGTGAAAGCGAAGGCGAACCGAATCGGGATTGGGCAAGGGAAGTAAGTCTTCCGGACCCGGATGTCACGGAAGTGGAAATTGTTGTTGAAGTGAAAACTTTGGAAATGGATCGCGAAGATTCCTATCGCGCACTGAAACAAATATCACCTAAAGAACCGTTTATTTTTTTGTATAAAACTTACCGAAAATTCCCGGCGTACCTGCTGAAGCACAATCGCACCGACGACGTGATTGATCTGGAATTTTCTTATCAGGATATCCCTGCAATCGCTTTTAACGCTCCGGCTGATGAATTGGGACTTGGCAATAATATACACAGTGATAACGGACCATTGATCCTTCCTACCGCAAGGGACATACGCCTGACGATACGCTCATTTTGTCCAGCCGAGGCGCCGGAGTATTTTGGTGCGGAGGAATCGCGCGTCAGCATTGCAATAGTGCACAACCTCCGTCAGGATCCGACGGCCTTAGAAGCGGAACCATTGTTTACGGAACCGAAAGATTCCATGCATAGTCTCTTTTTTCGACCACAGCCCGCTGATTCGCCGCAATTACGAAAGGAACAAAAAATGAGCGGCAAGAACAATGAATCGGATTCAGATCTGCTTGACCGCTTTGCGTCCATCACAGGCCTGGTGAATAAGAAGGGCTCTATCATGGGTCACGATAATATCCGTACGCAATTTGGCTGTAGTGCGATCATCAATCACTCCCTCGCGCCCGATCGCAGTTCAATTACCTTTTCAAGCAGAGATGATTTCTATCACAAGTGGATTAATGTCATACAACTTGACTTGAACCGGGACTGGACCTGGGATCTTTTGAAACCCAACAGTTTTAAGGTATCCCGTGAATGGAGACTTGATGGTGATATCGACTTTCAACCGAGGGAAGACCTCGGGGGAATATTCCTCACCAAGGGATTGAATTGGCAGCAGATGAACGAACCAGACCGTTCGTCTACCCGACTAGTATTTATTGATGCTTTAGATCCGAAGCCAGCGCAGGGTAAGTTTCCCGAACCAATCGAAGTTAAGTATTTTATCGAACCTCAGTTCAAGCAGGTTATGGAAGGCGATGTATTGACCGACCTGGAATTTGACAAGGAAGCCAATACAAAACAGCTTAGCAACGTATTGCCTATTACCACACCGCCTTCTCAGGTTCCTAAAATAATTTCAGTCGGAATCGCGTTATCACCCGACACGCCCGAGGAAGTATTGATCGCCAATCGTTATTCTGAAACCGGTGCCCGAAACCGATACTTGTGGATAGAATTTGACAAACCTATCCTTGACAAAAAAGACACCTACTTCGGGCGAGTGCTGGCTTATTCGCCTGACCCCATGCTGTCTGCGCTCGACGACGAACTAAATAATGTATCCTGGAGCGGTGACAAGTTAGTTCACGATTTTATCGACAAGGACCAATGGAATCAAGATTGGAAGTCTTTTTTGCTGAAAGAACAAACTGAACCACCGATCAACCTCGACCCGGAAATTGTTCGCGGCATTCGACCAGGTCAGCCATTTGATCAATCGGGACTTGACGCGATGCAAGTAATGACGCCTGCTATTACTCCCGAGGGTGAAAGTCCGACGCATTTTTTATTACCGTTGCCGCCAGGGATTCATCCGGATTCGGAAGAGCTGTTCGGATTTTTTACGTACGAATTCCGTGTCGGGCATCTTGATTCCAAAAAATGGTCGACGGCACAAGGACGCTATGGATCACCATTGCGCTTAACCGGTGTTCAACATCCAGCCCCACCCATGTTGCTCAATACCATGAGAGATCGGGATAAGATACTGGTCAGCACGCGCCATGCACAATCGTTTTATAAGGGAAAAAATGTTACCCCACCAATTCCAAGGACAGATATTTATGCATGCCTGTATGCGCAGGTCTTGCAAGCGGATGGCATTCACTATCGCAACATTCTAATTGACCAACTGCAGCTCCTTAAACCTCTATTCACAACAGATAGGGAGAAAATAGATGCCTACAATAGGCGCAGGCGTGAGATAGACAATTTAAAGAATCCGTTTACGCCTCCTGAACCACCAGTTCTTTTACCAGGTACACCACCGTATGCCGTTGGTTTTTGGAATATGAAAAACATTCGAGAAAAGCTCAGGTTTCTGGGGATAGATGAAAATGCATCGCTGAGCGTTTTGTCCTTAGAGCTTATGCCCCCCAATGATTTCCACGCGCGTGAGCTTAAATCGCGCGATCCCCATTTTCCTATTCCGCCGGGCGGACCGCAGGACCTTGCCCTGGATAAAATAAGAATATTAAGAACGTCTAAATTATGCCCAGTGACCGATACTTGCGCGGTTGAAGTAGAATGACGATGTTGACATGCGGGCGTGGTGCAGCTGTAGGACGAACGTCAACTGACAGTCTTGTTTTTTTTCCAAAGAAAGAAAGGCAGAGGATCTAAGGCTGGCAGATATTAATTAATGAAAAAAAATCAACAATACCTGCGTCTCACAACGGGCAATAGTTGACTCTTGTGGCTAAATATTTGCACAAAAAAATGTCGCGAAGTGAGATCAACCCAGTAACATCCCTGCGAAAAAATTTTCTTTAAATCACGAAGATCGCGTTCAAAACGCGATTTTTTTATTTTTCAGGAAAGCAGGGAGAGAAGATCGGCCGCATTTCTTATAACTTTGGCATCACCCGTACGTAGGTATAATTTTTATGGAATCCAACGGTGTAGGCAATTTGTTCCTCGAAAAACTTAAAAGACAAGTCGATGAGAATCTGACTAACAGCCAGTTTGGCGTCGAGGAGTTGGCCAAGAATATCGGAATGAGCCGTTCCCAGTTGCACCGTAAATTAATTACGGCAACAGGTAAATCCGTGAGCCAATTCATTCGTGAGCACCGACTTGAACGCGGCATGGAGTTGTTAAAGGAAGGAGAGCTGAACGCTGCTCAGGTTGCAGATCGGATTGGCTTCGGGAGCCCAACGTATTTCAATAAATGCTTTAATGAGTACTATGGTTTCCCGCCGGGTGAAGTAAAAAATAAGATCGCGGAAATTCCCACGGATGCCAAGCCCTTTGAGCCCACTGAAATTCAACCGGCGCCGCACCGAAAGAAAATTCTGGACGTGAGAATATTGGCAGGGGCGCTGCTTTTGGTGATCATAGGCGTGGTCTATTTTAATAGCAGGAAGCGCTCGGAGGTTAAGGCGGACCGCCGCGATAAATCCATCGCTATATTGCCATTTAAAAACCTTAGCGAGGATCAACGGACTGAATATTTTAGCGAAGGCGTTATTGAGGCTATACGAACAGGCCTTGCGCAAGTAGGGGAGCTTCGTGTCATATCAAGAACGTCCGTTGAGCAGTACCGGGAGGGTGCTAAATCTGCCCGCGAAATTGCTAAGGAGTTAGGCGTTGCCGCGTTATTGGAAGGGAGCATTCAAAGAGATAACAACAAAGTAAGGATTGATGTGCGGCTGGTCGACGGAATAACAGAGGGCCAGGTGTGGGCAAAGAGTTACGATCGGGAATTAAAGGACGTTTTTGCAATCCAAAGTGAAATCGCACAGTCAGTAGCCGATGAACTCAACGCAAAACTTTCCGCAGAAGAAAAGTCAATGCTTTCAAAGACCGATACCAAAAATTCGAAAGCGTATGACTTATACCTCAAGGCCATCTACGAATACAGGACCTACTCTAATAAAGGAGCACACAATTCCATCGATCTGCTGACACAAGCTATTGCGCTCGATTCTAATTATGCGCGGGCTTATGCATTCCTCGCCAACAGCTACATTGGTCTCGCGGCGATCTGGGCAGCAGAGTTAAGTGCGCTCGAAGCGTTGCAAAAGGAAAACCATTTATCGATAAAGCGCTGGCGTTGGATCCTCATTTGGATGAAGCACACATGTTGTTGGCCTTTTACCTTTTGTACAATGATTGGGATTTTAAGGGCGCTGAAGAACAGTACAAATTAGCGATAACCAATGATCATCCTGATGCACTCGCCTTGTATGCTGACTACCTGAACTTTGTTTCCAGGCATCAAGAGGCGATGGCCTATGCTGAGCGACTAAATGAAAAAGATCCCTATTACCCCAATAGCAGAATCATTTTGACATATGTATACAATAAGCGTTTTGATGAGGCGCTAAAGTTTTCAGAAGCAAGGGTAAAAATGTTCAATAACTATTACACATTGGATGCCCACGGGTTTTTGTTATTGAATATGAAGCGATACAACGAGGCTGTCGTCTATTTTAATAAGGCAATCGATCTGGAAGGAATAAGGTACCCGCGGATGTTGGGATGGATGGGAGCAGCGTATGCGAAAGCCGGGGACGTCGCCAATGCAACAAAAATTATTAACGAGCTAAAAACACGCCTTGCAAACAACGACAAGGGATCTGTTGCTTTTTTTGTCGCCGTTATTTATTCCGCATTGGATGATAAAAAATCAGCCCTTTCGTGGCTAAAGACTGCCTATGAAAGCCACGATATGGAAATGCCTTGGCTGATGACTGAACCTCAATTCTATAATCTACATGACGAGCCTGAATTCAGGCAAATCGCCAAACAAATTGGTTTTCCTCAAGGTTCTTAACGAAGTCGGCCTCATTCGCGCCTGCATTGTCAGTGCTTTTCACGCAAAGTCCGCTAATGGAAAGCAATTAAGGTCGCAAAAACCATTTCAATGCTTTCTGCGGCCTTCGCGAATTTTTCTTTGCGCACCAGCATATACCGCAGGCAGACTTTGCATGAATCTTGACCTCTCAAAACGTCCTTCCTTCCAATTTCCTTTTGCGGCTGATGTATTTTTGGGTACCGCAACGTCATCAGTGCTTTTTTTTAACTGATTCAACATCTTTTTCACGCTTGAAAAAAAAAGTTAAAGTCTTTGCAACATTTGTTGTATTCAAATTTACAGCCCTCCATTCATTTTTGCGTTGCAGGTAACTGTCGTGCGTCGTTGAAAGCCCACGGCTCCCAAATCAATTTCAAATGATGCATTTTGTTTACAGAATTTTCTTGAGCTTAATATTAATATGTTTTTCTCTGGTGTCCTTTAGTCAGACAAAAGTGGCGGGGAAAATATCGGATGAGGCCCAAACCTTGCCTTCTGTAACTGTGCTTCTCTTGAATACGGATTCGAGCATTGTACAAGGCGTTGTAACGGATAGTATAGGTAAATTCGTTTTTAAAAATGTCCTTGCCGGTCAATACATGATTTCGGCATCAATGGTAGGTTACTCGAAATTTCTGTCATCCAGTTTCAATGTGAAGGGTGAAAGTGTCGTCGTACCTGACATAGTTCTCATGGAAGCGACCCTGGAATTGAACGAAGTTGTCGTAAAAGAAGACAAACAGCGCTTTGATCAAAAAATCGACCGGCTGGTCATTAACCTGGAGGCCAGCATTACCGCGTCCGGAAATACAATTCTGGAAGTCCTTCAAAAATCTCCCGGCGTAATCGTGAACCGGCAAGACAACAGCATCAAATTGAATGGAAAATCCGGAGTACGGATCATGATTAACAACAAGATTATACAGTTACCCATCGATGCCGTCATCCCCATGTTGGAAGGGATGAATGCATCCAATGTTGAAAAAATAGAACTTATAACGGCTCCTCCATCCGAATATGACGCGGAAGGCAATGGTGGAATTATTCATATCGTAACGAAGTCGAGAGACGACTTTGGTACGAACGGATCCTTTGGTCTTGTCATAGGCGCTCGATGGGCGGAAACGCTTGGAGCCAATTTCAACGTTCAGCACAGAAATAAAAAAGCCGCCTACTTCCTCGACTATTCCGTGTTGAGAAATCATAACCAGCACATCGCGAATATTCACCGGCGTTATGTTGATAATGACTTTGTTCGAACCGTATCTGACTACAGTCGCCGGGAGAACCTGACGATTCAGCAAAACTTAAGCGCTGGTCTTGAATGGCAGCTGGCAAAAAATACATCCATGAATGTATTGCTCACCGGCTACAGCAGAAATTGGGATTTGACGGCTCATTCCCAGGATCGAAATCAGGTAAGTATAGATTCGACAGCAATTACGGATACGGATATTCATGAATCCAATATTTGGAAAAGCGCTTCGGCTTCATTAGGCCTGCAAACTAAAATTGACGCAAGAAGTGACATTAGCTTTAGTGTAGATTACTTGTACTACCGCAATGATAATCCCTCGAGCTATGATAATACGGTTTCTTTTCAAGGGACTAATACTTATGAGCGTTCTAAAACTGAACTAAGTAAGACGACTCCCATCCACATTATTGTAGCAAAAGCCGATTACGAACATCGAATTTCTCCCTCGGTCACCTGGCAAGCGGGGATTAAATCTGTCACGTCAACCCTCGATAATAACGTCTTGGTAGAAAGACTTGTAGACGATGTCTGGACCACCGATCAGCTGTTTACGTCGTACTCAACGCTAAATGAGCGCATCTATGCAGGTTATGTATCAACACACTGGCATGTTGGGAACCAGGTGCAAATTGATGGTGGACTACGATATGAGTATACGCACACTTCCATCAGCTCGCCTGGGGAGAAAAACCTAATTGAAAGAAAATATGGTTATTTTTTTCCAAGCCTTTCTGCAAAGAAGAACCTTGCTCCTGAAAAAGACCTGGAAGTTTCTTATACCAGAAGAATTACACGTCCGACGTACAACGATATTGCGCCTTATATTTTCCTTTGGGGGCCCAGTACGTTCTCCGCGGGCAATACGTCATTGTATCCCGCGTTGAGTGACGCGTTGAGCGTTGGTTATCATGTCAAGCAGTGGACTCTTTCACTCCAGTACAGTCATATCCGAAATGAAATCACAATGATGCAGCCTGAAGTCGATGGGGAGAATACGCTCATTTACAGGTCTCAAAACTTGAAGCATTTAAATACGTGGGGATTGGGCGTTACGAATTCTACGTCGATAACGCCCTGGTGGGAAATACAGAGCAGTTTCACAGCACAGTATCAAAGCGGAAAGACTTCATATCTCCCAAATAACGTGATACTCCATCTCTTTAACTTGAATATAAATGTGGTAAACCAGTTCAAGCTGCCAAAAGATTTCGCAGCGGAAATTTCAGTCCTGTATCAATCTAAATTGCTTTCAGGGATATCGTGGTTCTTGCCGTTCGGTTCTCTGAATGTCGGTGTTCAAAAAAACTTCGGAAAGCAAGGTATTATACGACTGTCGATGGATGATATTTTATCTACAAACAATTGGAGAATAGAAACCAAGTCAAGAGAAAATAACCTTGATTCATATTTCGGCTACGATTGGCATAACCGTTATATCCGCCTCACTTACACCCGGAATTTAGGAAACACAAAACTACGTTCGGTAAACGTGGGATCGGGATCGGAAGAGGAGCGGCGGCGGGTAGGCAATTGAGTTTGGCAGGAGTTTTATTTGCAGTAATTGTCGCGTTGCGACCGGCTCACTTCCGGTCTGCAACGTGACAACAATAGAAGTAGCATTGTGATGATAAAGGCAATCGCAATGAATTGAACGATTGTCTGTAACATCGGCCTTAGCTTCTTCATTGAGTTTTTCATAAGTAAGATTAAAGGACGTTCGACATTAGTTCTTACCTGAATTTTTAAAAGGAAGTTTATTCACAAGGTCGTCTACTTTTTGGCCTAACTCAAGGCTAACGGTAGCGGTATTGATTTATTCCGCCCAGTACTCGTGACCACGCACCTTCCTTTGCATAATCTTCCACGGTATCGTACGTACGTGCGCCATATAAAGCCTCGTGCGTACGGTCCGTGAATGAGTACTTCTTACCAAAGGAGCTTTCCAACACGACCGAAGAAGCTTTCCTGTTACAGTGTGGGCTGAGCTGATTCAGGATGCGCCGGTGTCGGAATGACGGTATTCCAGGTTGCGTGACCCATCACGTTACGGATATACGAAATTGGCCTTATAAGATTGTAGGTGTATTTGGTTTTGAAGCAAGATATTAAAGCATCGCGGCATGCTATACCATGTTTAGCATAGATCAATGCAGCTTCATCCATTTTTAAGTTTTCATTCACAATCAATTGTGTGGCGATATCGGTGGCATGTCCACCTGAGGTGTATTTGCTGGCGACATCGGCCCAGTATTTTACAATCAATATTTCCTCAGGCGATAATGATTGTGAGATCAGGTAAACTTCATTTACCATATTATAAAAATCAGAACCAGGGACTTCGGAATAAACTGGAAGCGGGAAGGATGTTGGTTGGGTATCAGCCGCTAATCCTGGTACGAAAGTTCGATTATTTCCCTGCGTCGGATTTACAGGCGATTTGGCTTTTGCACCTGGATCCGATTGACAATTCATTCCACCCCGGCTTGTCAAATCAACACGTGGCATTTTTATTGCCGTTGGTTGTCTTGTTTCTTATTGAAAAAAGCATCGTCAACAATTGACAATGTAATTAAGCCTGATTTCTCCTAAAGTTTGGTGTAGGAATAGTTTTTGCCCTACCAGTCGTTGCATGACTGGCGAAAAAAATATTTTAGAATTACCCGACAATATAATCACCATAAATACGGCGTTAGACGCACATTATTGGTCTGAACGGCTTTCAATTTCTCCTTTTACTTTGTTTCACCTGTTAAGAACTGTGGGAAATCGCCTCAGCGACATTGTGGAATTTTTACACAAACCGGAATCCATACCCTTAACACAGCGGACAAAGTCACCAAAGGAATTCACCATTTTGTAATTGGATTGAATGTGAGAGCCTTAAAATTTCGCAGCATCGGTTCATTAAAACCCTTTCCAAAGGAGTCAATACCAAAACTAACCATTAGATCGGCCATCCGTAAGGTAGTACCCTGGATGGGCCTAGGTAAATATATTGGCAACTTTTTCGGAGTATCCTGCTTTACCAGCACCATAGGGGAATTGAAACATCGGGCAGCTGTTGCCATCCCTGGTGTCGGGATTTTTATTCATCCCAAGGATGCCAAGAACATTTCACTGCTACGTCATGAATTCGGTCACATCTTGCAGGCAAAGAAGTGGGGAAAGTTATTCTTCTATAGATTTATTGCTACGGAGAGCATCAATAGTGTCCGTAGATCAAACAAGGATTCTTCATTTCAACATCAGCACACCTGGACGGAATGGACTGCCAATCGGTTGTCCTATCACTTTTTTAAACGTCCCAGTGATTGGGATATGAAGACCTATCCCATATACCCACCGTTAGATTATCGCGCCGGTACGGACATGCCAGAGTTTTTGCGGTTCAACAAACCGACTGCGATGATTAAGCAGGCCGCTGAAAATTGATTGTTGCGTGTTGAATATTGAATATTTGTGTCTTTAGCGATTATGCGAAAGAAATTTCACTCGAAAAGAGAAACTGTCACTGCGCTCCCAATATCTTCTGATCCTGAACTCGAAAGCACACACAGACTGGTCCTTTCACAGCATAAATCCGAAATATACCAGCACGAATGCGATCCAAATGAATGCAGTGGTTGTTATCCTTAATATTCGGTCCAAGAGCCGGAATCGTTCGCAATCATTTCCTTAAAAAAATGTAACGATTCCAACGTCTGCGAATCTAAAGTATAAAAGTTTATGCTAGCCAATGTAACCTTGCTTGCAGCGGATCCTAACCTAACGGATGACCTGATAATCTCTAGAATTTTATTGGGAAGGCGCGAGTATTATGAAATTTTGGTACGACGTTATAACAGCCTGTTTTATAAGACAGCTCGGGGCATACTTTCGAAGGAAGAGGACATTGAGGATGTAATGCAGGAAGCCTATATCCGTGGCTTTGAAAAGTTGCACCAATTCAGGAAGGAAGCCCGATTCTCGACATGGCTGGGCCGGATACTCATCAATTGCGCCCTGCAACATCTTAATCAACTTAAGAAAAAAAATCAGGTGAGCATCGAAGCCTTGGGCAATGCGGATCTTGAAAATCTGCAGGAGGAAACTTCAACTCCGGATGATAATCAGGAAGTAAGCAAGAATCTGAAACGGGCTTTAGAATCAGCGATAAGCCATCTTCCACCAAAGTACAGAGTCGTTTTTATATTGCGGGAAATTGAAGAGGTTTCAGTAGCCGATACGGCATCCATGCTTGAAATCACTGAAGACAATGTCAAGATCCGTCTTCATCGTGCGAAAAACATGCTAAAGGATATGCTGCGGGCAGAAGCAAGCGCTCTCGATATTTTTGCTTTCCATGCGTCGCGTTGCGCTCTTATTGCTGCGAGAGTAATGGGCCATATAAATTCCAGGATGATTTATCCATTTGGAAACATTCCCAGGGAGCCGTTGTCCCCCTGATTCCGTCGAACTTGGAGGCCAGCGAGCCCCATCCCATCCCTTTTATTTCCCTGACACTTGGCTATGAGATTGAGAGTAGGGAAAACGTTGGTAAAAGCATTTGAAGGATAAATATTGATATTTCAACCACTCCGCTCGGCTCCCTTAATTGGTTTTTATAAAAAATCAGGTATTTTCACTCTGCCGAAATCAAACCACGTTTTATGAACTTAAACCAATCTAACCGTGAGCCCTACCCAATTAGAACATTTCCGAAATCTTGTTTCGTTATCCGCTATCGATGGAAAAATTGAAGAGGTTGAACGTGTTGCCCTTGCTAAGATTGCCTACGAACAAGGCTTGCCCCTTGAAAGATTAAATCTCATGCTGAATCGGGCCAGCGAATACATCTATCTGATTCCCCAGAACACGGACGAGAAAGAGAAGCAGCTTGAGGAGATGATAAAGCTTGCCTTAGTGGATGATGATTTTGCGCCTGCGGAACTCGAGCTGATTGAGATGGTCTCTGATCGACTTGGCTTCACGCGGAAGGAACTTGGGATAATTTTGGAGACCCACTGTGGCTACAAGAAGTAGATGCGCAAAATGGCGTGCGATTGACGCGAATTGCGCCTAAGACTCGATCCTTCCCTTAACCAACTTTCATTGAGGAAGATACCAGCCGTATGTTTAAGGTTGGCTTGTGGTTATTGTGGTTTTCCTTCCTCCAAAATGACCATTCATCCCGTCTTCGATTCAAAATGTCCGAATTTTGTGGTAATTTTGAGGTTTGTTGCCGCGAACGCAACCGTGATAAGGCACAGTTAAGGTGTCAATCATTTTTTGCCGTGATGACAATAATTCGCGCGTTAAAGTCAATTCATAACTAAAGTTCAAGACTGCTGGTCGATCATGAGGTTTGTATTAATTATTTTTTGCATGATAGGAATAAGCAGCAGGCTATCGGCTCAAAATGATTCTATAAGATTTTACACTACTCAGCGCCTCGTTGGCGAGGCCCCAAAAATTGATGGTCGCGGCAATGACGCGGCTTGGGGCCAGATCGCGTGGGGTGGCGGCCAATTCCGGCAGCGCTCCCCGGACGCGGGAAAGCCTGCTTCAGTCCAGACCAAATTCAAAATATTATACGACGAGAAGAACTTATACATCCTGTTCAAGAATTTTGATCCGGACCCGGATAAGATTGTGAGTCGTATGTCACGGCGAGATGGCTTCGAGGGCGACTTGGTTGAAGTCAACATTGACAGTTATAACGATAAGCGCACAGCATTTTCATTCTCTGCTTCGGTTTCCGGTGTTAAGGGAGACGAATACGCCTCGAACGATGGTGGAAACTGGGATGCCAACTGGGACCCTATCTGGTATCTGCAAACCACGATCGATGCAGACGGTTGGATCGCTGAAATGAGAATCCCATTGAGCCAACTACGATTTGCTGATAAACCCGAACACACCTGGGGTCTGCAAATCGGGCGAAAATTTTACAGAAATCAGGAGCAATCCAATTGGCAATACATTCCACCAGATGCAACGGGATGGGTACACTTATTTGGAGAGCTTAGGGGCATCACAGGCATCAAGCCTCAAAAACAAGTGGAGATCCAACCTTACCTGGTTGCCAAAACGGAACAGTTTCAGAAGGAAGAAGGGAA
>Ga0111539_10003136_pt1 | contig 21863 bp, 14 predicted proteins | sample RhiMethybrSRZTD1_FD_79667 | JGI IMG/M metagenome (GOLD analysis project Ga0111539, IMG submission 79667) | Populus rhizosphere microbial communities from Tennessee, USA - Rhizosphere MetaG P. TD hybrid SRZTD1 (version 2) (version 2) | ecosystem: Host-associated > Plants > Roots > Rhizosphere >...
CAGGATAGCGCCTCCGTAGCCACGCGGGCACTGCACGCGCTGCCGCTGGCGAGGAGAGGTACGGTCAAGGATGTCGGTGTGGCCTTCCAGCGGCGTCTTGCGTTCGATAAGGGGTCGATGCGGCCGGTCGAGACACGTGACATATCGCTGATTGTCATCCGGCACGAGTTCTGCTGTATGCGAGCTCATGAGGACGGCATGTATCCAGATCATGTCGCTAGCCTGATGGGGGATCCGGCGCCCGAGCACGAGGGAGCGTGATGCCTGAGCGCAAAGGATTTGCGTATTGGTCGGTCGACACGGCCGAGCTTCTTCGCAAGTTCGAGAGCACGGAGCAGGGCCTTTCGTCGGGAGAGGCGGCTGAGCGTCTTCGCCATTTCGGTAAGAACGCGATCAAGGCAGAACGATCTCTGTCGCGGCTGCGCGTGCTCTGGAAGCAGGTAAAGAGCCCGCTTTTGCTTCTGCTCCTCTTCGCGGCCCTCGTCTCGGCTATCGCCGGCGAATGGACCGATGCGCTGATTGTCGGCGCGATCGTCGTGGCGACCGTCGTGATCGGTTATGGCCGCGAGTACGGCGCGGAAGTCGCGCTACAAGCGCTTAGGGCGCGGATCCAGACACGCGTAGCTGTGCTACGCGACGGCCGCCCGACACAAGTGTTGGTCGAGGACGTCGTAACAGGCGATATCGTTCTACTTTCGGCAGGAAGTATCGTGCCGGCGGATGCCGTGCTGCTCGAGGCGACGGACTGTCACTTGAGTGAGGCGGTTCTCACGGGAGAGAGTTTTCCGGTGGAGAAGCGGCCGGGCATGGCTGCGCCGGCTGCACCGCTGTCGAGACGAACGAATTGCGTGTTTCTCGGGACCAACGTGCGGAGCGGGACTGCGCGTTGTCTCGTCGTTGCCACTGGCGCGACGACGGAATTCGGCGCCATCGCCCATCGACTTTCGCTGAGGCCTCCGGAGACCGAATTCGACCGCGGCATCCGGCGTTTCGGATACCTGCTCACGAGCGCGATGCTCGTCATGGTCCTGCTCGTCTTCGTCGCACACATGTTCCGTAGTCGGCCACCGGTGGAGACGCTGCTCTTTGCGATCGCCCTGGCCGTGGGGCTCAGCCCCGAGCTCTTGCCCGCCGTCTTGACCGTGAATCTTGCGCGCAGCGCAAAGCTGATGGCGAAGCACGGGGTGCTCGTGCGGCGCCTGAACGCGATCGAAAACCTGGGGAGCATGGACGTCCTCTGTACTGACAAGACCGGCACGCTGACGGTCGGCGTCGTGGAGCTCGAGGGCGCCTACGACCCGTCGGGGGTGACTTCCGAACAAGTCCTCGAGCTCGCCGCCGTGAACGCCTTCTTCGAGACCGGACTTCCAAGCCCGCTCGATGACGCAATCCTGAGCGCCCGAAACCCCGACGTGACCCGTGTTCGCAAGCTTGCCGAAATTCCCTTCGACTTCGTTCGCAAGCGCGTTGGCGTCGTCGTGGAAGGCGTCGACGGCGTCACGCTCATCACCAAGGGCGCGTTCCATCACGTCGTGGATGTCTGCACCCAATTGCCCGACGGCACCAGACTCGACGAAGGACAACGCGCCGATCTGGAACGCCGATACAATGGATGGTGCAGCGCGGGAATTCGGGTTCTCGCCGTCGCTGCTCGTCGCATGCCTGCGCAAGACGCATATCGACGCGCCGACGAGCAGGATCTCACTTTCGCTGGCTTCCTTACGTTTCTCGACCGCCCCAAAGAGGGCGTCGGTGCTGCGATCGAGGCTCTCGCTCGTCTCGGTGTCTCGGTGAAATTGATCACGGGAGACAGCAAGCTCGTAGCGCAGCACGTCGCCGGCTTGGTGGGACTTCACAACGACTCCGTTCTCACCGGCGAGCAGATCGACGACCTTCACGATGAAGCCTTGTGGCACGCGGCGGAGCGCACTGACCTCTTCGTCGAGGTCGATCCCAATCAGAAGGAGCGCATTCTCCTGTCGCTCAAAAAGATGGGACACGTGGTCGGATTTCTTGGCGACGGCGTGAACGACGCGCCCGCGATGCATGCCGCCGATACGAGCTTATCCGTCGAGAGCGCCGTTGACGTCGCCCGAGCGGCTGCCGATTTCGTCCTGCTCGAACGGCACCTCGACGTCATTCGCCGCGGCATCGAGGAAGGCCGAAAGACGTTCGCGAACACGTTGAAATACGTGCTCACGACGACGAGTGCGAACCTCGGCAACATGGTCAGCATGGCCGTTGCCTCGCTGTTCTTGCCCTTCTTGCCGCTCTTGGCCGGTCAGATTCTGCTCAACAATTTTTTGTCCGACATCCCCGCGGTGGGGATCGCGAGCGACAGCGTCGACCCGGAGCTAGTCGACAAGCCGCGCCGGTGGGACATGCGCTTCATCGCTCGCTTCATGGTCGAGTTCGGGGTTCTGAGCTCCATCTTCGATTTCATCACTTTTGCCGCGCTGCTCGCGGTATTTCGAGCGCCGCCCACGCTTTTTCGCACGGCGTGGTTCGTCGAGTCGCTTCTAACCGAGCTCGTCATCGCGCTGGTGGTGAGGACGCGCCGCGTCTTCTTCCGGAGCAAACCGGGTAATGTGCTCTTGGCGTCGACGGTCATCATCGTGGCGGTGGCGTTCACGGTTCCTGTCGTTCCCCACGCCGACGTCCTTGGGTTCGTTCCGCTGCCGGCGAGCATACTCGCGGCCCTCGCAGGAATAACGGTGCTGTACGTCCTAGCGACGGAGGTCATGAAAGGTTGGTTCTACCGTCACGCGGCGTGACGGGATCGAGGACGTTGAACGTCGCGAGCACGAGACCGGTGCACGGGCGCAAGCGGTGCGCATCACAGCGCAAGACTTTCGACCCGACATGCCGCTCGTCGGCACGCTTGCAGGCATCTGCCGGCCCCGCTCGCTGGGTGAGCTGCTCGCCACGGGGCTGAAAATCGCGCTTCGCCAGGCTCTCGCCCTGCGCTGGGCACACCTTCTGCACGTGAGTGGTACGCGCGCTGCCTGAATGCGGACTGAGCTGTCGCAGCGCAAAATCGAACCGTTTCCGGGATTCATGAAAGGAGCACGCGATGGCAACCATGCAAGCGGCCGTCTTCCTCGGTAAGGGGAAGATCTCGATTCGCGAAGTGCCGAAGCCAGAACCCGGACCTGGCGAGGTCGTCATCAAGACGCGCGTCACGACGATTTGCGGGACCGACATTCACATCCTGAAAGCGGAGTATCCCGTTCGCGAGGGTTTAATCGTCGGACACGAGCCGGTAGGCATCGTCGAATCCATTGGACCGGGCGTTACCGGGTACGCGCAGGGCGACCGCGTCATCGTTGGCGCCATCACGCCCTGTGGCCAGTGCCGTGCATGCCTGTCGGGAGATCTCTCGCAATGCCAGGTGGGCGGCGACGGCTATAAGGCCATCGGCGGCTGGAGATTCGGCAACACCATCAACGGCTGCCAGGCCGAATACGTTCGCGTTCCGAGCGCGCAGGCAAACCTTTCGAAGATCCCCGACGGACTGGACGACGAGGACGTTCTCCTTTGTCCGGATATCATGTCGACCGGCTTCTCCGCCGCGGAGCGTGGTGGGGTCAAGCTGGGGGACGCGGTCGCAGTTTTCGCGCAAGGTCCCATCGGCCTCTGCGCGACGGCAGGCGCTCGTCTCGCGGGTGCATCGCTCGTCATCGGCGTCGACTCGGTTCCCAAGCGGCTCGAAGTTGCCAAGCGGATGGGGGCTGATGTCGTCCTCAATTTCAAAGAACAAGATGTCGTCGCAGAAATCAAACGGCTCACAGGCGGTGGCGTCGACGTTGCGATCGAAGCACTGGGATCGCCAGCGACTTTCGACAACGCGTTGCGCTCCGTCCGGCCGGGCGGAACGCTGTCGAGCCTCGGGGTCTACTCCGAGAATCTGCGTATCCCGCTCGATGCCTTTGCGGCGGGCCTCGGCGATCACAGGATCGTGACTAGCCTTTGTCCTGGCGGAAAGGAGCGCATGCGGCGCCTCATGAGCATCGTGGCCGCGAAGCGATTTCCCTTCCGTGACCTGGTAACGCACTCATTCCGGCTTGCCCAAATCGAGGAGGCCTACGATTTGTTCTCGCATCAGCGCGACGGCGTCATGAAGGTCGCCATTCGGCCGTGACAGGGGCTGCGGCACGGCCGATGCTACTTGGCCGGCATGACCTACCGAGTCAAGCTCCGCGTTACGCGCCGACGGCGGCACCTTCCGCTTCCGACTGGGTTCGCCCCTATCCCGAGGGCCAATGGGTCTACCACGCCACCTACGGCTGGATCTGGATTCCCGCGGGCGCTGCAGCGACAGGGCTCGACGGGATTCCTTATAGCTATCTCTATACGCCGCGCTTCGGTTGGAACTGGTACGTATCCCCGTGGGGTTGGGGTCACTATCACTACGGATTGTGGGTCACGCGTCCGGCCGGACGCCACCACGTCTGGGTCGCTCATCCGCACATCGTCATTCGGCTGGGGCGACCGCGACGCGTTCGATGACGCAGGTCCTTCGCAGACGCGGCGTCGCCTCGCAGCGTAACCTCAGGCGACCTGCGCGAAAAGGACGACGTAGTTCTTGCCGTACGCCTTGGCGCAGCGCGGGCAGGTCGTGTAACCGAAATAGAGCTTCTTCATCGCGCGGCCCTTCGCCGCCACGTGCCGCCCCATGTCCGCCATCCAATTGGGAGCGTCGCGGAAAGGGCCTTCGTACACCTTCGTAAGGAAGGTCCCGGAAATAGTGACGACGTCCGCGCCGGGCACGGGCCCAGTCACGTTGATATAGATGTCGGACCCCCAGGGCGACCTCTCTTCTGAAAGCATCGGCGCATGTGGCGCGGTCGCGTGGGCTGCCTCGATGAGGCGCATGCTGTGCATGACCTTGCGACCCATATCGAGCGGGATGTGAAACAGGCTCCGCACATGGGCCTTCAGGAACCGATTTCCTTCCCACGTGATCTCCTTCTCATTCCACGGATCCGGGTCGAAGGGGGGACAGCACCCGGTGGGCGTCAGCTGAGAGGCAGGCGGGGAGGGCTGGGGTCGCTGCGCACTGGTTGTCGTTGTGTCCGCTCCCATGTTCATCTCCTATTCTTGAGTTCAACGTCATCGGCACGCCGAATCACTCGAAGCGGCGCGCTCAGGTTTCGGCCGAGTCCCCCTGCGCTCTTGGCGCGACACACGCGCTGCGGGAACGTGCCGATGACAGACGCAATGAATGTGCCGCTCGCACCACCTCGCCATGGCGAAACTTTGCGAAGGGCCTCTCATGGTCTTTTTCATCATTCCGGCAACGCCACCAACCCCTTCGAGGCGCCGACCCCGCCCAACCAGCGCACCGTCTGCGCCGAACGCGCACAGCGTGCGGCCCGTATTCGTTGCGCCGTCAAACAGGCGCCCATGTGACCGGTCGCAGGTTTGCAACTTGCGCGTCCAGTGGTCGAGACCGCGATAGCGGCAACGATACGGATACCGGCGACGGAATGGGTTAAGCTCTTTCGTCAGGAGCAAAGACCGACCCTATGGCAAGCCAGACTTTCACGCGCAACTACCGCGACCACTCCAACGACGCTGGTTTTCAGTTTGAGTTCTTCTGCGACAAGTGTGGCAACGGGCATCGGTCGTCGTTCCAGACGAGCGGTATGGGGCTCGCGGCCTCGGCGTTGAAGGCGGCGGGTGCGCTTTTCGGAGGAGCCATGTACCGCGTCGGTTACGGAGCGGATCACGTCAAGGACGCGCTCCGAGGGCCCGCTTGGGATTCGGCGTTTCAAAAAGCCGTCGAAGAAAGCCGCCCCAAGTTCCGGCAATGCACGCGATGCGGCACGTGGGTTTGCCCCGAGGTCTGCTGGAACAACGCGCGCGGGCTTTGCGAGAACTGCGCGCCGGATATCGGCGAGCAAGCCGCGCACATTCAGGCGCAGGTCGCCGTCGAGCAAGCGTGGACGCAGGCGCGTGAGGGGGATCAGTTGCGCGGCGTCGACCTGAAGCAGCAGGTCGCGGCGGTCGCAGCGGCTTGTACGAAGTGCCAGGCCGCACTCGCCCCTGATTCCAAGTTCTGCGCGCAATGCGGTACGCCCGCCGTGGCCGCCGGCCCCAAATTTTGTGCGCAATGCGGCGGTGTGCTCGCGGCGGGGACCAAGTTCTGCGCACAATGCGGAAAACCGGTCGGCTGACGGTCGGCCAAGAGCGCCGGTCTACGATCCGAGGTGGATCGGATAGATCACGGCGATGTTCCCATCGTGGCTCGCGGGGTAGCGAATTCCGCGGAACACTCCGACGACGCAATCGACGACTTCTCGGTCGGGCAAGGTGGACTCGTCGCTCGCGTCCTTGGTGAGACCGTCTTCGTCGATCACGACCTTGACGTTGACGTTGCCGGCGAGCGCAGCGTTCTTTCGACGCCCGGCTTCGAAACAACTCGAGATGGCAACGGCCGTGGCCTCCTGCCGGACGACGCTCTCGATCGCTTCTGGAACGAGGCGGCCTTCGGCGTTGGTGGAAAGAGTCGGAGCGACCGCGTTCCTTGACTCGCCGGGGGCAGTGGGCGCGAATTCATAGCCATAGGAGATCCGATGGCCATTGATGGAAAGGGCGTCCGGCGGAGCAGGGGCGGTCCCGCAGGCGAAGAATAGCGCTGTCGAGACGAGGCACATTGCGACTGCTTGCGCGGCGAGCGGCCAGTGACGTTGCATCGCGAGCGCCTCGATGCGCGAGCGCAAAGTCGATCGGAAATGGAGCCCTCCTTCGCCGAGCGGCACGAGAGCAAAAGCGCGCGCCTCGGTCATGTCGAGCAAGGCGTGACCATAGCGGCGTCGCTCCGCTGCGTCGGCACCGTCGAGAGCCTTCTCGTCGCACGCCAGCTCGACGAGCTGACGCACGCGCGCGACGGCGATCCAAAGCGGAAGGATCGGCCAGGCACAGGTGCGCAGAAAGACCAATGCGGTCGCGAGCCATGGGTCTCTACGTCGTAGATGCGCAACCTCGTGACGGAGCGCGCATGCGAGGGCATGCTCATTTCCTGGCTCGAGAAGAGCGTGCGGAATGACGATACGAGGCTTGACGATCCCCAACGCCATCGGGCCGAGGTCGGCGTGCTCGCACACCGGGTAAGGAACGGTGAAATCGAGCTTCCGGACAGGGCTCGCCCCGATGAGAGCGCGCTCGAGTCGAACGTGTGCCACGGCGGCCCGCACGGCGAGCAAGAGCGCAATCGCTACGTACGCTGTCGCGGCCAACGCGTACCATGGGAGCGTGAACGGCCCCTGAGCTTCGGCAGCGCGATGCTTCCCTATCTCCAAGAGAGGGGCGAAGAGCGTTTGTACGCGCGGAGCGTTGGCAATGCGTAGGTCCCAATCGAGCGGTAGCAAGACGCGCAGCGCGACCGGCGCATAGAGGGCCATCCGAAACGAAGCGCGTGCGCGGCGCGAAAGGATGCGATCGAAGAGCAACGCACCGCCGAGGAGAAGCGCCGTCGAGACGTTGAGTCTCGCCGACCAAGCGACGATCCCGCGTCCGAACGACTCGATGGCAACGCCCCCGCTGCCGATGTCGATACCGAGGTCAGTCATGGTCCCGGTCCTTCGCGTCGAGCAAGGCGCGCAGCTCGGCCAGCTCTTTCTTGGACAGCTTGGCGTCCTTGGCGAGAAAGTGGAGCGCGGGGGCCACCGCGCCGCCGAACGCTTTGTCGACGAGCTCCGCCCAGGCCGACCGTCGCGCCTGCACGGGGCGCACGGCAGGCGTGTACTCCCAGACGTTGCCGACTTGGCGCGCCGCGATGAGCTCTTTTTTTACCATCCGATCGAGCAGCGTCTTCACCGTGGAGACGGCCCAACCGCGCTTCTTGACGAGCGCTTCCGTCACTTCGCGCGCAGTTGCTCGTTCCTTGGCCCACAGCACTTCGAGAAGGTCCCACTCCGTGTCGTGGATCGTCGACTTCTTGCGCTCGGTCATGGTCCGGTTGTCCTCGTGCGACTGGGTTCGTGACGCCACTACACTCATAGCATGCCGCCCGCTCACTTGGTCTGAGCTCGACCTTCGAGCATGAGCTCCTCCGTTGACACTACTTTGGTGGTGTGTTCGCTACAACTGTAGTGGTTTTGCTAAGTCTGTCAAGTTGAAAGCCTGGGGCGCCATGGCGCCTCTTCGAATGCGTCGAGCCCGCGGAGGAACACGCCGATGCCAAGGAACGCTTTTCGACGGCTCTCGCGCCCTGATGGGGTCCGGGCGACAAGTGAGGGCTTGGAGCGGCGCCGCGCGCGGCCGCGTCAGTCGCTCGGAGTCAGTTCAGCCCTCGGAATTCGCCGACGCGTCCGGGTCCTCTTCCGAGGCTCCCTCGCTTCCGTCGTTGTCGTTCGCATCCAGAGGGGGAGTCGCGTCAGTGCCGGAATCAACCGGCGCCCCCGCATTTCCTCCAGCGCCCGGCTTTCCCGAGGCACCCGCGGCGCCACCGGTTCCCGTCGTGCCGCCGCTCCCTGTCGTGCCGCCGGTGTAAGGGGGTTCGGGCTGGGGACTGCAGGGGGGTTCGGGCTGGGGGTTGAGGGGTCTCGGCTCGGGGTCGACGCACGCGTTACAAGCCGCGAACGTTGCGACCCAAGCCGCGAAGCTCGCGACGAATACAGCGCTTCCCACCAGGTGGAGCCAGCGGTCGCGCGCCATAACCTATCGGGTAGCATACTCTGCGCCAATCGCGACGATCGTCGCATGACACTGAATCGGCCGTCTTCAGCGCCTAGGACTGGCACAGTGTGCCGCCGGCACAGGCTGCCGTGTCATGGCCCCCTGAGCGTCGCACCGCAGCCAGTGTCCCGCCCGCAAACTTGGCCGCACCGATTCCAAAGGAACACGATCGGCGCAATGATCGGACCCCTTGGCAAAAACGTCGGCGTCTTGGGCACGTTTGCCCCAAAGAGCATCTCGTCGCGAACGATGTTGGCATCGGCGGGTTTCGCGTTGCTGACGGCATTCGTACCCAACGCGTCGGCGGAGGAGCCGCCGGTGCGATGGGGAATTGGCGGAGAAGCCGGCATCGCGCTGAACCAATTCGAAAATGTCGGACCTTTTCTCGGTATCGCATTCCTCGCCGACTGGCGCGCGACGGAACGGTTTCATGTGCGCGGCGAGGTAGGCCCCATCTTCGCTTCTCACTCCGCAACGAAGTCCCTCGAGTTCCACGAGCCGGGGGTCTCGGAGTCGAACACGGATTCGCGATCGCTCTGGGGCGTTCCCATTTCCCTGCTGGGGGCCCTGCGAATCGCGGGCGCCGTTTCGTTCGAGCTCGGTGCCTTGGCAGGTCCGATGTGGACCGCGACCGACTCGACGCAATGCGGTAAGGGATCCGAGTCGGGGCTCGCCTGGGGGTTTCGCGGAGGCCCGGCATTGGCGCTAGGTGAGCGTCAGCAATACCAATTGGCAATCCATGCGCATCTGTTGAGTGAACCGCTCGACCGGTGCGTGAACTCGGGTGGAGACGTGACGCATCCTTTTGCGCCCCGATTCCGAGTCGAGGACGATCTTCAACCGGGTTTCACGGGGCGTTTCGGTCTCTATTTCTGAGCGACGGACGTCAGCGTCGGCAGCGACGCAGGGTGTCTGGCAACTCTCCTGCGCTCGCAAGCATTACGCAGCGAGGGACGGCGCCGATTCTCTTGGAGCCGTGTGTAGGTGCCGCGCGCCGGATCGGTGGGGTCCGGCTGTAGACGTCGCCAAGCCACGAGCATAGTCTTGAACGAATTGGCGACAGGATCGGACAGCGCCCTCGACGAAGACACCCGGACGCGAACCGGTGATGGCTCGGACTCTGTCCCCCCGCCGAGTCGCCAGCTCGCGCCGCGAACGGTGATCGGGCAATTCAGCATTTTGCGCATGCTGGGTCGCGGCGGCATGGGCGAGGTGTACCTCGCGCGCGATCTCGTCTTGGGGCGCCTCGTCGCCCTCAAGTTCATGCGAAGCGTCGGGCACGAGCCCAAGGCGATCGCCGCCCTCATGAACGAAGCGCGACTGACGGCGCAGCTCAATCATCCCAACATCGTCACGCTGTACAGCGTCGGCGAGCACGAGGGCGTTCCGTTCGTCGTTCTCGAGTACGTCGAGGGGGCGAGCCTATCGGACCGCCTGGGCGAAGAAACGCTCGGCGTGCGCGAGAGCGTGCGGGTCGTCCTCGGGATTGCGCGAGCCATCGCGGCGGCGCATGCCTGCGGCGTTCTCCATCGCGATTTGAAGCCGAGCAACGTGGTGACCGCGGCCGACGGGCGCGTGCGCGTGCTCGACTTCGGCATCGCGAAATTTCTCGGCGGCAGCGCGGCCAACCCAAGTGCGAGCCGTACGAGCGATAGTCCGCCGAGCGATCGCGCTCTTGATAGCGACAAGGTGCCCAGCGATCGTCCCGATCCTCCTTTCGACGCGAGCATGATCGCCGGCACCGCGCCGTTCATGGCCCCCGAGCAATGGCGTGGAGAGGATGCGCCGTCGATGGACATCTGGGCCATCGGCGTCATTCTCTATCTCCTTTTGGCAGGTCGTCTCCCGTACGACGGATCGAACGTGCAGCTTTGCCTCGCGGTGACGTCGCGCGAGCCGGTGCGAGCGCCGGACGCGTTTCGCGACCTCCCTTCCGATCTGTCGCGGCTGGTGCTGCGGTGCCTGGAGAAAAGCGCCGCCGAGCGACCCACCGCGGCGCAGGTCGTCGAGATCCTCGAGGGCATTCATGTGCGCGCGGGTCGGGACACGTTCGGTGAAAGTTCGCCGTTTCAGGGGCTTTCGCCGTTTACCGAGGAGCAGGCCGAAAGCTTCTTCGGCCGCGACGCCGAGCTCGAGTCGTTCGGCGAGCGTTTGAGGCGCGATCCATTTCTCGTGGTCGTGGGTGCGTCGGGCGTCGGCAAGAGCTCTTTCGTGCGCGCCGGCGTGATCCCGCGGCTGCGCGACGCGGCGTACTGGACCGTGATCCGCTTGCGGCCCGGCCGCGACCCGATGGGATCGCTGGCGCTGAGCCTCATGAAGGAAGATGTCGTCCACGCGACGCAGTCGCCCAAAGGGGCGGGGACAGGTCCGCTACCCCGTCCGCCGAGACTGGGCGGCCTCGCGCCGCCGGCGCAGCCGGGTGCACCGCCGGATAAGGCCCCAGAGGAGAATCGCAAAGCGCGGTACTCCGATCCGCCGAGCGCCGCCAGGGCAAGGACGTCGGCGCCACCGGAGTCCGTGAAGGATGTCTTCGGAGACGATATCGATGTGGAGGCGCTCGCCGTCGAGCTGCGACGCAATCCGACGATGCTTTCGGTCGTCCTCAATCGGCTCGCGGAGCGGTCATCGAGCCGCGTCCTCGTTTTCGTCGATCAAGTCGAAGAGCTCGTCACGCTTTGCACCGACGACGCGGAGCGGAGGATATTTCTCGAGACGATCGCGAACGCCACGGCCGATCCGCGCGAGCCGGTGCGCGTCGTGCTGGCCGTCCGCGACGACTTCTTCGGGCGAATTCCGTGGGGGGAAGCAGTCCGCGATATCGGCAAAGGGGTCGTGTGGCTACGGGTGCCGGGCGTCGAAGCGCTGCGCGAGACCATCGTCGCGCCGCTGCGACAACGCGGCTACGACTTCGACGATCGCAGCGTCGTCGACGAGATGCTTGCACAGGTTCGCGGAGAAGCAGGCTCGCTGCCTCTTCTTCAGTTCGTTTTGAGCATTCTCTGGCGCGACCGCGACAAGGTTTCGCACCGCGTCCTCCGAGCCTCTTACGAAAAATGCGGTGAGGTCGCGGGAGCCCTCGCCGAACACGCCGAGCAGGTCCTCGAAGGGATGACCGAAGCGGAGCTCAAGACCGCCCGCGCGCTCGTCCTTCGCATGGTGACGCCGCAGATGACGCGTCGTCCGGTTCGGCAAGACGAGCTCCTCACGGGTCTCGGCGAGAGCGCCTCCCCGATTCTCGATCGCTTGGTCGAGGCGCGTCTCGTCGCGATGCGCCGCGACGGGGACGAAGCCGATCACTTCTCCGCAGAGCTCGTGCACGAAACGCTCATCACGGGATGGCCACGCCTGGTCCGATGGCTCGCGGACGTCGCGGGGGACGGCGAAATGCTCGGACGCGTGGGCGCGGGGGCCGCGGAGTGGGAAAAGGCCGGGCGCAGGGAAGGGCTCCTATGGAGAGGCGAAGCCGCCGAGCAAACGCGCGCTTGGTACGATGACTATACGAAAGCGGGGCGCGAGCCGCTCTTGCCGCATGTGGAGAGCTTCATCCACGAGGTGATTGGGCTTCTTCGTAAAACCGAGCAACTGCGGCGCGCTCTCTTGCTCGGCGCGGCCGCGAGCATCACCATCTTCGTGCTGGGTATCTCGTACTTCGGCCTTCGTGCAAGGCGCGGCGAGGCGCGTGCGCGCGAAGAAGCGACGCGCGCTGCGGAAGAAGCGCGCCGCGCGGAAGAGGGGGATCGCGAAGCGCATCGTCAGGCTGCGCAGGCGCGCAACGCGACGCGCATGGCGGCCTTGGCGAACCTCGCCGGCGATCCGACGTCGAGGCTCGCGATCCTGCGCGAGATCGAGGGGGATGCGCCGCCTTTCAAATGGCAGGAAGAGACGCGAAGCGCGCTTTATGCGCCGATTTCGACGGTCGTGCTGCAAGGGCACACCGGAAGCATCCGCGGCGTGGCGTTCAGTCCTGACGGCAAGCGCGTCGCGTCCACCGATTGGGAAGGGCCGATCCACATCGACGATGCGGATGGCGCGGGGCAGACGGTCATCCTGAAGGGGCACCAAGGGCCCAGCGTTTCGGTTGCCTTCGTTCCGAATGGGAAGCGCGTCGTTTCGCTCGGCGCCGACAAGACGATACGCGTGTGGAGCCTCGACGGGACCACCGCGCCGGTCGTCCACAACGACAAGATGGGGAGGACGCTCGCGGTCAGCCCCAACGGAGAGACGATCGCGCTTGCGTCCAACAACGACGTGCGCCTCATCCCCATCGACGGAGGAGAAGAGCGCGTTCTGTCGGGCCACAAGGGCACGGTGTACAGCGTCGCGTGGAGCCCCGACGGCCGATACGTTGCGTCGGCTTCGTGGGACAAGGCGGTGCGCATTTGGAGCTCCGACGGCCAAGGAGCCCCGGTCATTCTCAACGGGCATACCGATAAGCTGGCGTCCGTTGCGTACTCCCCCGACGGGACCCGCGTCGTGTCGGGGGGCTATGACAAGGTGGTGCGCGTCTGGTCGCTCGACCGAAAGACAACGCCCGTCGAGCTACGCGGCCCGACGGAGTACGTGCTCAGCGTGGCTTTCAGCCCCGACGGGCAGTACGTCGCCGTGGGATCGGCCGACCGGTTGGTTCGCATCTACCGCGCCGATGGTACCGGTGATCCGTTCGTTCTTGGCGGGCACACCGAGGCCGTCTACAGCGTTGCCTTCAGCCCCACTGGCGAAACCATCGCGTCGAGCAGCGCCGACAAGAGCGTGCGCATTTGGAAGTCGCGCCCGTCGAATGAGCCGCTCGTGCTCTCGGGGCACACCGACACGGTGTACTCGGTGGCGTGGAGCCCCGACGGCAAGCGCGTCGCGTCGAGCGCCACCGACGCGACGGTTCGCGTGTGGAACGCGGATGGCGGCGGCGCGCCGCTCGTGCTCAAAGGACACGAGGGGCGCGTCAACTCCGTGGCGTGGAGCCCCGACGGAAAGCACATCGCGTCCGGTTCGAATGACGACACCATTCGGATCTGGAACGCCGACGGCGCAGGGCAACCCATGATCCTCAAGGGGCACACGGCGGTGGTCTACGCCGTGGCCTTCAGCCGCGATGGGACGCACATCGCGTCCGCGTCGTTCGACAAGACGGTGCGCCTTTGGAATGCCGATGGGCAAGGCGAGCCTCGCATCATGTCCGGGCACACCGATCGCCTGAGCGGGTTGGCCTTCAGCCCCGATGGACGTTGGCTTGCGTCGGTCGCCACCGATAAGACGATCCGGCTTTGGAACGCCGACGGCACCGGCGAAGGGCGCATTCTCTTCACGAGCTCGGAAGCGCTGGCGGGCGTCGGTTTCAGCCCCGACAGCAAGCGCATCGTCTTCGGTACGTACGAAAATGTCGCGCGTGTGATCAACGTCGACGGCACCGGGGAGCCGCACGTGTTCAGGGGGCATACGAACTACCTCGAGGCGACGATCTTCAGCCCCGACGGGCGGTTCATCGCTACTTCGTCGGGCGACGAGACGATCCGCATCTTTCCGGCGGACGGCACGGGAGAAACGGCGGTGCTCGGCGGGCACATGGTCGACGTCGAGTCGATCGCGTTCTCCCCCGACGGCCGGCGCATCGCGTCGGGGTCGGACGACAAATTGGTTCGCGTGTGGCACGACCTCGAACCCATCCGCCTCGGCGATCCTCGCCTGTGGACTGCGACGACCTACTGCCTTTCCGAAGCGCAATACGAGAAGGTCCTCGGCTTTCCCAAAGACTCGGCGCACGCAAGCCGCGAGGCGTGCACGCACAGGATCGCATCGCTGCATGGCGCGCCGGAGTCGAAAGGCGACGCCAGGAGTGCAAGGGGCAACGCTCCGTAAAGGTCGCTGCTCAGGTGGATTCCTTGCGCCTTCGGTCGCTCGCCGACTCGGCGGCTGAATTCTATTTTCGCGCGCACGAGGAACCTACTCATGCCAAACGAATTTCGATTCGCCATGAAAACCGTGTTTCGTGCGTCGCTCACGGCTGCGTTCATCGCTGCCACCGCTTGCGGCAGCTCAACGACGTATGGGGTCGCCCCTCCCGCCGGGGACGACGGCGGAACCGATGCGAACGCGGCGGTGCAGGTGCAGGTGATGGACAACCGCTTCAACCCGCCGTCGTTGACGATAACGATGGGCACGACCGTCCAATGGACCAACATCGGCGCGAGCCCTCATACCGTGACCTCGGGGAAAGGCTCTTCCTCTTCGGACGTGGGTGAGGAATTCGACACGCAGCTCCCGACAGGCAAGACCTTTTCGCACACCTTCAACAAAAGCGGCGACTACCCGTACTTTTGCCGAATTCACGAACCGAACATGGCGGCGAGCGTCACGGTCGAGTGATGCCGATGCGGCCCGCCTAGTACTTGTAATCGGTTTCGCGCAGCAGCTGGAGCGAGATGGGGAGCTCGCCGTTTGGTCCCGCGACCCGGATGGTCGCGCTCTGGTTGAAGCGCGCGGCGTGGTAGTCCATCGTCGCCGGATCGATGAGGAGCGAATCCTCGACCTTTACGTCGGTTCCCACGACCTTGACCTGGCTCGGATCGCCACCCTGCGATTTCACGTAGGAAGCCACCTGATCCGAAACCTCCTCGAAGAGCGCCTTGCGATCGACATCGTACTCGCGCTGCACCCTGAGGCATTGGGAGGCATCGCAGCGCTCTTCGCGGAGGACTTGCATTTGGCGGCTTTGGCCCGTCTCGGAATCCTTGGCCTTCCATTGGCTGCCCACGCGCGTGGGGCGCCCCACGAAATCGGCGTGCTGCTCGATGCTGCGCATCGCCACCAGCATTTTCATACGCTGAGGAGAGAAGATGCGTCGTAGCGCGGGCTGCACTTCCGGAGGGCCGAGCCTCACAATCGCATCCGACAGCTGTTCGGCGCCGCGAACGGCCACGATGCTACTGTTTTTGTCGGTCAGCACCTCGATGGTGGCTTTGCTCGCTTTGACCTCGTCACCGCGCAGGGCGTCGACGCCGTTGACGTTGATCTTGAGCCCGACCAGCGTCAAAGCTCGCTTGAAGTTGTCGCCTTCTCGGCTCGTCACCACGTTCCAGTCGATGGTCCACTTTTCGGAGTTGCGCATCGGAGTGCCCGGAATGGACACCTCCTCGTCGCGCCGCATCGTCTCTCGATGGTGCGCGTTCAAAGCCGGCGCATAAGTGAACACCCCGGGCTGCCCCTGCGCAGCCGTCTTCGGCTCACCGTTCGCGCTCGAGCAAGCGCCGACAAGAAGAACCAGACCGACTGCCGAACCCTGTTTGAACGAGATCATGTGACCCCCGCTGAACTGTCGTGGACCGCCTCGGTTGCCTTCGCGCCATTCGCGCGCGAAAAGATGACATCAACGTGTCTCGTGAATGCAGCGTGACCATCCGTCTTGTGGCTGGGCGCGATGCAAGGCCCCTACTTCAATCGGCAAGCGCAGGGGAGACCGGACGTTCGATCTCCGAACGCCTGCTGACCCCGTCGCGCGCGAGAGCCGCATGCATGGCACCCGCGAACCGCTCGGCCAGGACTTGATTCGCCCAGATGAACATGAGGTTGCGAAAATCGACGTCTTTCCAGAAGACGACCCGCGGCGTGTAAGTTTGGAGGATCTTTCGGCGGTCGCGTACCGTCGCGTAAAGCCACGCGCGCCGCGCTCGAAAGACCACTTGGTTCAGAGTGCTGAAGGCATATCCGAAGAGCTCTGGCCGCTCGAGGAAATGGAAGAACTTGCGGCGCAGCGCGCGATTCTGCGGGAATGCGTAGTGCTTCGTGACGGCCTTCTTGACCATGCCGAAGGACTCGCGCGAGAGGCCAGCGCTTTCGGCGATACGGCGGGGGATGGGGCGGTCGTAGCTGTTGTCGAGACGCCATGGGCGCATGGCGTCGGAGCGCGAGATCGCGACCAGGCTCCGAATGCTCTTCGCGAAAATCAACGGCACCGGCACGTGGATGAAGCCCGCCTGCAGGCGGATCTCGCAGAGGTTCAACCCCGATGTGTCGCCGCGGATGATGTCCTCGCCCAGGAACTGTTCTGGCGTCGTCCGCTCCCAGACTTTGTCGCCATGGTAACCGGTGAAGACGATGGCCGCGTCGCATGTGTTGGCGATATGTCGCGCCAGCGAGTGGAAAATGATCTCCGGGTCGGCGGTGCTCGGCGCGAGAAAGAAGAGCTCGTCCTCCGTGATCCGCGATTTGCGATCGTCGAGCGTCTCGCAGCGCAACCCGAGGCGCTCGGCATTGGGGCGACCGTCGTCGACGGCGACCTTCGGCACCAGCCACTGCGGCAGCGGCGTGTTCGAGCGAGTGCTGGTGAAGCAGCCGTCGAGCCCGACTTCTTTGGCGAGCGCCGCGACGGCGGTCGAGTCGTAGCCCGACGAGAGGGTCGTGAACGTCGAAAAGCGGTGGCGGCGGTGCGGACTGCGGTAGTTCTCGGCGAGCGCCGCGAGGACCTCGCGCAGCCGCGCGATGTATTGCTCGTACGTTGCAAAGGCCTCGCCATGCCCGTACGTCTGAATCGTCACGCGACCATCTTCGACGACGAGGCGGTCGTGATAGAGCTGCTGGGCAAAATCGATATCGGGGTGGATCAAACGAAAACGCCGCTCGTAACCGCGTAGCCCGAGGAGAATCGTGAGGCTCTCGACGGTGTAATCGTGCGAAGGATCGAGCTTCGCGCCGAGGAACCCGAGCAGCAGCGGCAAGCTGTTGGAAACGACGAGGCGCTGCCCATGCGGCGCCCACAGGAGGCGATCGGTGACGGCGTTGGATGGCACGAAATACAGCCGTCCGCCGTCCAGACGGACGCCGCTCCCGAAGAAGTTTTCGCTGCGATGGAACGCGCCCCTCTCGAACGGAGCATCCCAAATCCCCTCGACGGCCCATTCGGGATGCGTTTCGACGCCCTCACCGTGGCGAATCGTGCACACATTCGTGCGAAGGTCGACCTCGGCGAGCCACGCGAGCTTCGGCAAGCCGGCAATGCGCTTGTAGACAATGGCCATGATCGAAGAAAGATAAGGCGCCGACGCGAGCGACCATTCGTCAAAAGTCGGCCGCCTGCATCGGGCCCCATCCTTAGGAACAAAGGGGCCGGTTCACAAAACACGACACCGCTGCACAACGCCGAGGGCGCCGTGTTCGGCGACTGTGCGCGCCGTCGCGTGTGCGCGTACCGTCTGGCGCATCCTGTTCGGCGTTCATGAGATACCTCGCAGCGGGCCTGACGTCGCATCGTCGCCATAGCCGCTCGCGGGAACACCCATGAGATTGAGCACCGAGGTGCAGAGCTGGTAGTGGCTTTGCTCACCGTCGTCGACGACGCCGGAACGCGTGAGTTGTCCGCCAGCGCGTCCTAGTAGCACGATGGGCAGGTTGCTCAGCCCGTGGACGCCGTTGCTGTTTTCATTGGCCCAAACGACGAGGGATCCGTCGAGCGCGGTGCCGCTCGGATCGGGCAGACTGTCGAGCTTACGCGCGAAACGCGCGACATTTTCGGCGACCCAATGGCTGATCGTCGTCATGATGGCGCCCGCTGCGGCGTTGCGGCCGTCGGCGCTGTCCAAATGGGCAACCTCGTGGCTGTCCTGATCGACGCCGAGCCAGTGGTAACGCCAAGAGTGGCCACAATACCCGAGCTGGAAAGTGACGAAGCGGGTCAGATTGCATGCGAGTGCCATCGCCACGAGATCGAGCATCAGCTCGGTAAGGGCGGGCACGTTCGCCTCGTTCATCACATCCATCCCCGCGACGGGAGGCGGGGGCCGGCCGCAAGCCGCGGCACGTGTGGTGGCCGCGGCCGCAAGGCGCGTTTCGTATTCGCGCAGCGCGGTCGCGTGCGCGTCGAGCTTGCTTCGCTCGGACGCGCCGAGGCGTGAGCGCAAGGCTGTGAGATCACGCGCTCCGCGATCGAGGATCGATTGGCGGAGGGCGAGGCGCCGCAGCGCCGTTTCGGGCGAGTCATCGACGCTTTCGGCGAACAGCATGGCGTAAAGGCGATACGGATCGATTCGCGTCGGGATCTGCTGTTTCGGCCCGAGGTAGCTGAACGATCGCCGATGGCCGTTCTTGGGCGCAAAATCGGCCGCGAGCACGCCGACGTTCAGCGTGGGAAACTGGACCTGCGGCTCCAGCGTGCGCCGCAAAACTTGATCGATGGAGGGTCCACCGCCGAAGCAGTCGTCCGGCGTGCCAACCGGTTTGACCCCCGTCCACAGACTGTTGAAGCCGCGGTCGTGCTCGTTGCCGAGCCCCGTCGTGGTGTTCCTCACCCCTTTGACGAGGATTGTCTTCGAGCGCAGCGTGGCGTCGCTCAAGATCGGATCGAGAATGGGGGACGTGCCGCTTTCGCCAGGCCAGAACGTCTGCTGATGGGTTCCGACGGCCTGCATCAGGATGACGAGCTTTTGACCCGAGACATCGGACGAGGCGAACGCCTCGCGCACGAACGCCGGAACGAGGAGCGTTGCGCCGGCCGCACGCAGAAGGTCGCGTCGACCGAAGGCTCGATCTCTCATGGCTTGATGCTCCGTTCGACGAAGCGCGGCTGCACGACCATCTCCGCGAAAAGCTCTTGAATCGATCGCTCGGGCGGCGCGAAGAACGTTCGCAGCGCCGATAGCTCGCACGCGTCGGCGTCCTCCTCGTCGCGCCCCTCGACGAAGCGGAACGCTTGCACGACGAAGCAATCGCGCACCTGACGACTTTGCACGAGCCGATCGGCGAGCTCCGCCGGACCTTGGAAAGGGCCGTCGACGTCGGTGCCGCGGAGCTCACCGCGCGAGTCGATGGGTAAGCCAGCCTCGGTATCCCGATAAGCACCAACGCCATCCATCATCTCCAGCCCGAATCCGATGGGATCCATCGCCCGGTGGCAAGTTGCGCAGAGTGGATCCGTGGTGTGCTGCTCGAACTTTTGACGCGTGGTGGAGACTCCATCCACTGCGCCGGGGGCGCTGACGACGACACCGGGGGGCGGCGGGAGCACGTTCTCGCAGAAAAAGCGCGTCAGGATGGCGAGGCCGCGATCGACGGGGCTCGAGCGGTGAACGGGGGAATGCGCCGCCAGCCATCCGGCGAGCGACAGGACCCCCTTGCGCAGCTTCGGGTTGAGTTCGAACTTCACGAACTCGCCGGGGGGCGGCGGCTGGGGAGGTGTGAGCGGCGCGGCGTAGTCACCCGCGTAGATCACGCTCAGCATCGGGGCGCTCGCAAAGGAGATCGGCGAAGTGAGCAACGCTTGGAGCGTGCCGTGCTCTTCGTCCAATACGTGATCGAGAAAGAGCGTCATCTCGGCGTCGAGGTCCGACCGAATCGCCGGCCTGAATCTCGGAAAGTACTCGGGGACCTTGTTCACGGCGCGAAGGTCGGGCACGCCCAGCCAACCGCGGAGAAACCGCGCGAGGTGCCGGCGCGCTGCAGGCGTGGCGAGGAGCCTCGTCGCTTCGGCGCGCAAGGTGTCGGTCGTACCAAAGTCGGGATCCACGGCGGCGCGTGTCAAGAGCTCGTCATCGGGGCGCAAGCCCGTCAGCGCAAATGCCACGGCATTGGCAACTTCGTTCCGATCAAGCTCTGCAGGTTGGCCCCGGTGGTTTCGACCGACTTCGGTGCGGTAAAGGAAATAGGGGGACAAGAGGAAGGCTTCGATCACGCTCCGGATCCCTCGCTCGTGCCCACCCATGGCCACCCCTTGGTCATAGAGCGACGAGAAATCGGTTTGCTCCTCTGCGAAGAGGGGGCGTCCATAGGCGCGGGTTCCGAACGACGAAATGAACGAAGCGGCGCACACTTCGAGTGCGTCGTCGCTCGCGCACGGCACCGTTTGCGAGACGTCCATCGTCTCGGCCGCGACGTTGGCGGCGGCTGCGAATTCCTCGAAGTTGCCGATCGAGACGGCAAGCGCGTCCGACTGGTTGTCGAACCCGTGGACGGATGGCTCGCGGGCAAAACCGCTGGTGAGACCATTGCCGACACCGAGCAGCTCGGTGACCGCCTGTTCGTACTCGCCGAGCGAGAGTCGTCGCGCGCGTTGCGGCGTCGCGGAAGAACATTCCGTCTCGACCGCCGGCGGGATCGTGATCCTGGATGAGCTTCGCCGTTCCGCGATCGGCGGAGGGTCGGGGATATCGACGCCCGGCGGTGTCGGCTCGCGCGAGCTCTGGGACGAAGATTCGCCAATCTGCCCCGTGCACCCCACCGCGCTGATAAGCGTTAGGAAGAGCACACGCCCGTATTGCAGGCTGGGTCCCACGCGAACGACGGTAGGCTCGGTATGCGCATCAAAGCAAGGATGCGAGCGTAACAGCGCTCGTTGTGGTCAACGGGAATTGCGACTTGGCGGCTCGGTGCGAAGCCCGATAGGAAGAGTCGCTCGCCTTCATGATAAAAAACGTTGCGCGCCTCCATACGGGTCTTGTCGAGCTCAGCCAAGCTTGGCGGCGGCATCGCGGGGATGGGTGAAATAGTGCAGCGCACCTTCGTGATAGTCTGGTCGGTCGCAAGGAGGCGATGAGTTCGTGAGCACGCTGATTTCCATCGATCACCCGTGGGTCGACTCGTCACGTGCGCCTCTCTATATCTTGAATTTCCCGTCCTCGACCTCCGACGAGGAGCTGCTCGCATGCTGCACCGCGCGCGAAACCTTCGTCGAGCGCGCACGCTATTCGATAGCATGGGTCGTCGATCTGTCGGCCATTCGTACGGTAACGGCGCGACAGCGGCAAATCTTCGCCGCCCATCTGGGGCGCGTCGAGCGTCACAACCTGACCTACAACCGAGGATCGGCATTGATCGTGCCGAACCCCGTCTTGCGCGGCGTGGTAACGGCCGTTTTTTGGGTCAAAGCCCCGCGCTTTCCCTATTGCCTGTTCGCGCATCGCCACGAGGGGATTCGTTGGGCCGAGGGACAGCTGCGCGCGTAGCCCGCGCGGCAGGGTTCAGGCACTTTTTCACTTTGGCACAACTCGATGGGCGAGATCACCGGGCGTGCCGCTGTAGGGAATGGTCAATCGAAGTAGCTATCGGGCGACGCAATGCCCGCGGCAGGGCAGGATTCTTTTGCGGTCGACCCTTTGGAAAAGGTGCTTGCAGGCGCCGGTGCAACCTTTTGCGGGGTCCGTCGTGTAACCTAATGACGATGGCGGGACTTTCTGCCAGGGCGATGCCCGAGCCAAACCGAG
>Ga0111539_10003138_pt1 | contig 21857 bp, 25 predicted proteins | sample RhiMethybrSRZTD1_FD_79667 | JGI IMG/M metagenome (GOLD analysis project Ga0111539, IMG submission 79667) | Populus rhizosphere microbial communities from Tennessee, USA - Rhizosphere MetaG P. TD hybrid SRZTD1 (version 2) (version 2) | ecosystem: Host-associated > Plants > Roots > Rhizosphere >...
ATCGTCGCGCCGGTGGCCTTCACCAGCTCGAGCATGCCGGCCGGGATCCGATCCAGGTACGGCACGGCGCCGCCGGCCGAGTACTCCATCGCGATGCGCTTCCCGGCGACCAGCGCACGAACATGCTCCTCGAGCGAACGCCAGGAGCTGTACACGACCTTCCCCCAGGCGGCGGGCCAGTCGCGCCACACGCCTTGCTCGATCGCATGGGTGATGGCCACCGGCGCGCCGGAGGTGGGGATCCACACGAACCAACGGCGCGTGACGAATCCGCCGATGCCGGTCAGCTCTCCGGCGACCGGGTTCACGCCGCGAAAGTCGAAGAACAGCCAGCCGTCCACCCCTGCTTCACGCAGGGCTGACTGGTACTCGCCCAACGAGTCCGGCGTCAGGCGGATCGCGCTCATTCAACTTTCGTGGGTCGCCACTCCGCGCGCCAACTGCAGCTCCCTTCACCGCGCGTACTGCACCGCACGTGCTCGACGCCGCCGACGCTGTTCACCATGAGGCGCAGCAGCTCCTTCAACCCGGCTTCGTAATACGTACAGCCGACGGATCGCTGCGCGGTTCCCGCCGTCACCGACCGGCCGACCTCGAGGTAGATCGAGGACCCGATGCGCGAGACGCGTCCGTTGAAGTACCGCGTAGCAATCCGGCGCGTGTGGCGCAACGCGATCGGCCGCGTGATGAGCGAAGGCAGCACGAGCAGCATGCGTCGCGTCAGCGGCGAAATGCTCTGGTACGCCTCACCAGCGAGGTGCCGCCCCGCCGCGCGGAACACCGCTTCGGCGTCTGGACGCCGCCCGATCAATGTCGCGAGGGCGACCGCTTCGTCGTGCGACGTGCGCTGCCGTCGCTTCACCGCGTCGGTGAAGCGCCGGATCTGGTTGTAAACGGTGTCGCTCAGCCCGAGTCGCTTATTGCGAAGGTCACTTACCAACTCGGCATCGAAATCTTCATCCGGCGAGTCGACATGCCGGACGGCTTCGAGGAATGACAGGGGAAGGAGTGCGTCAACAGTCGGTGACATGGATTCTCAGCGAGCTCGTGCACGAACGGTAATGCTCGCGTACGAGCGGTTCAAGAATCACGACGTCGGCGAATCCTGCAAGTGAGTGCGCCAGCAGTCGACAGAAGCTTCTTCCGTCAATGCGCGTCGTAAACCCAGCTTTTGTCGCATGACCGTTGCGTTCGCCACCGCGGGAATCATCGCAGCTCTTGCGTACCTGATGCGCATGCTCACCGCTGGTGGCAGCATCGCCGCAACGTTTGTGGGTGGTGCCGCCTTGCTCGCCGGCAAGGGATGGGTCGCGTTGCTGCTGTTCTTCTTCATCAGTTCCAGCGTCCTGTCCCGCTGGCGCGCCACCGAGCGTGAGCGACTCGTCGGTCCGATGCTCGAAAAAGGGTCTCGTCGTGATGCAGCCCAGGTGCTCGCCAACGGAATCGTCTTCGCGGTGGCTGCGCTGCTCTCCACCGTTTCGAATCCTGAACCGTGGCAGGCGGTCGGCGCCGGCGCGATCGCCGCCGCGACCGCAGACACCTGGAGTACCGAGATCGGAACGATCCTCGGCGGGACTCCGCGAATGCTGCTCGTTGGTCGAGAGGTCCAGCCCGGCACCTCTGGTGGCGTCAGTATTGCAGGCCTTGTTAGCGGCGTCGCAGCCTCGATCCTTGCCGCTCTTGTGTCGTCAGGCATGGATTGGAAGACGCCGATACTTGCGGTCGTGGTTGGAGGCGTGACGGGATCGCTTGTGGATTCCGTACTCGGCGCCACGATACAGGAGCGCCGCTGGTGCTCGAACTGTACCGTAGCGACCGAACGACGCATCCACACCTGCGGCACGAGAACGATTCACCGGGGTGGCATTCAGGGCTGCGACAACGACGTCGTCAACCTGGTGAGCATCATTGCAGGAGCGGTAGTGACATGGGCATTCACCTGACACCCGGACGTCTTGGCCTTCCTGGACTCGTTGTTGTGGCTGCGATCCTCACGGCCTGCGGCGGGTACGGACCGTCAGAGCCGTACCCGCGGCAAACCGGAATCGCGTTCGGAAGCGACAGCGCTCCGCCGAACATCGTGGGTACGTGGAGACGACGGATCAATTTCATCGATGAATACGGATTCGCGAATGTATTCGAGACTACGTGGACGTTCGACGCGTTCGGGAACGCGGTGCGCAACGAGGTCACGGCCAACGTGACGCGTGGCGTAGCGGACACCGCGGTCACGACGGGCGTCTGGCGCTTTGACGGGCCCCTGGTCGCGATCACCTTCCTGCAGCCTTCGCCGGGACAGCTGAGGATGGATGTCCTTGTCAAAGGCGACGTGATGACACTGGGAGGACAGGAATACCTGCGAGTCGAGTGCTGCGCGACGCCGAAGTGATCGTTGTCGGTGGCGGACCGGCCGGTTCGACCACCGCCTTTTTCCTTGCACGGGCCGGGTGCGATGTCCTGCTCCTGGATCGCGCAAAATTTCCGCGTGACAAGCCCTGCTCGGAGTACCTGAGCCCGCAGGCCTCGCGGCTGCTGCACGAGATGGATGCGCTCGACGCGCTCGAGAGCGGGCATTCGGCGCGCCTGACCGGCATGCGCGTGCATTCGCCCGATGGCACCACGATCCAGGGGTCCTTTGCGGCCAACACGGGATTCCGCGCCTTCCGGAACTACGGCATTGCCGTTAGGCGGCCCATCCTCGACGCCATCCTGCTCGCCCGCGCCCAGCGGGCGGGGGCGCGCGTGCGCGAGGGCGTCGACGTGCGTGACCTCGTACGCGACCAGAGCGGCCGCATCGTAGGCGTCGCGGGACGTGACGAGGATCAGCAGCCGGTTCGGCTCCATGCCCCGCTCGTCGTAGGGGCGGACGGCCTGCGCTCGGTCGTCGCTCGGCGCACCGGACTCGGTGCGCACGGCCGCTTTCCGCGACGGCTGGCACTCGTCAGGCACCATCGCGGGATCAAGCATGATGCGGACGTCGGCGACATGCACGTCTTCGACGGCGGTTACGCCGGGTTCGCGCCGGTCGGAGACGGATTGACCAACGTGGCCGTCGTCATTCCCACGCTGCTCAGCCACGCCTTTGGGAATGATCGCGACGCCATCATGAACAGCCTGCTGGCGGCCAATCGCAGTACCGCCGAGCGGATCCAGGGCAGCGAGCAAATCACCCCGACGCGGGCGGTCGGCCCGTTCAACTGGAGGGCGCGCACGGCCTGGACGCCCGGTGCTGTCCTGGTAGGTGACTCGGCCGACTTCTTTGATCCGTTCACCGGCGAAGGCATGTACGCCGCCATGCGCGGCGCGGAGCTGCTTGCGACATACGCTTTCGAGGCAGCGCGCGCACAGGACACACGCCGGTCCAACGTCGCACTGGCCGCCTACGATCGCTGCCGGCGGCACGAGTTTCGTGGCAAGTGGGCTGTTGAACGGGCTATTGCGATGGCCGTCGCGTCTCCGACCCTGATCAATCGCGCCGCGCGCGCACTGTCTCGACGTCCAGAGCTTGCCGACACGTTGGTGGGCGTGACCGGAGACTTCGTTCCCGCGAGCGAGGTCTTGCGACCGCGATACATTCTGGGACTGCTCGCGGCCGCATTGCTGCCGACCCGAGGCGGATTGTCCGCTCCGATTGGCGCGCACGGCATCAGGTTGCAGGGTGCAGATCGGCCGTGAGCCGCGCCCTGCTCTTCACTCCCAGCTCTTGATCGATCCAGACACATTCCGGTCTGTACTCGGCCGCTTCGCTTCCGGCGTGACCGTCTTGACCACTCGCTCGAACAACAGCGATCTCGGCATGACGGTCAGCGCGTTCTGCTCATTGAGCCTGGAACCGCCGATGGTACTGTCGTGCATCGCCCGGACGGCCGACCTGCACGATCTTTTGCCGCGCGGGCAACGCGTGGTGTTCAACATCCTTTCGGCGTCGCAGGAAGCGCTGTCACGGCGCTTCTCCGAGGAGGAAGGCTCGCGACGGTTCGAGGGCATCGGATTCCAGAGGGAACGGAACGGCATCGCCGTACTCGATGACGTGCTGGCGTGGATCGAGGGACACATCGTCAAGCAGTACGACGGTGGCGATCACTCGATCTTCATCGCGGAGGTCGACAACGCGTCGAGTAACGACCTGCGCCCGTTGCTCTACTATCGCGGCGGATACGCCGAGCTGGAGCGCTGAGGGGTGCCCGTCCTGACGCCGGCGCGGCGGCGTGGAGTCGAGTACCTCGACTTCGATCGCGATCCGGTGTTGCAACGCCGATCACACAAGGACATCGCGCTGGCGAACCGGCTCTTTGGCGGGATTCACGCCGTGCAGGCCGAATTGTCTCCGTGGCTTCGACGTGCAGGGCCCACCGCCACCTTGCTCGACGTTGGCACCGGCACCGGTGACATTCCCGATCGATTGCGAAAAGACGCCGCCGCGCATGGCGTGTCGCTGGAGGTCTTCGGGCTCGACGGGCGTTTCGAATTGGTGAAGGCGACTCGCGAATGGCCGGTCGCCGGTGTCCTTGGCAACGCGCTCGACCTGCCGTTCGCATCGCACGCTTTCGATTTCGTGATCGCCTCACAGGTGCTTCACCACTTCGCGCATGACGACGCGGTGCAACTCGTCCGTGAGATGCATCGCGTGGCGAGACGACGCGTGGTGATTGCCGACCTGAGGCGAAGCTGGGTGGCTGTCGCTGGTCTCTGGTTGGTATCCTTTCCCCTGGGGTTCCACAAAGTGAGCCGCCATGATGGAATCGTTTCCATCCTGCGCGGCTTCGAGGCGGACGAGCTGCGGGATGTCGTGCGCGACGCGACGGGAGTCACGCCGGACGTTAGGCGACGACCCGGCTGGCGCGTGACGGCGAGCTGGTCACCCAATCCGACGGTGGACGGGAGATGACGACGCGTGAATAAACCGCTTGACCTCGGGCCCATGCCCGCCGGACGCGCGATGGAGACGCTCGACGAGCGAATTGTCCGAGCTCCGGTGCGCAGTGTCTTCGACATCGTGAAGAACGTGGAGCACTGGCCCGCGCTGCTTTCTCATTACCGCTACGTCCGCTTTCGCGAGAGAACCGGCGATGGTGGCGGCATCGTAGAGATGTCGGCAAACCGTCCATTCGGCCTGCTGGAGTGGCCGACCTGGTGGCTGTCGGAAATGTCCATCGATGAACGGCGCCCCGCGGTGCGCTTCAAGCACATCGGTGGAGTAACCAGGGAGATGGACGTCGAGTGGAGCTTTGCACCGGTTGAGGGCGGAACCCACGTCAGGCTCCTGCACGTCTGGGATGGTCCGCACTGGCCCCTCATCGGTGTGGTCGCTGCAACCATGGTGATAGGTCCGGTGTTCATCCACGGGATCGCGAGTCGCACTCTCGAAGGGCTGGCGCGCGTCGCAGAACGAGCGGCCAGCGATCAGCGACCAGCGACCGGCGATCTTCCGTCACCAGTCACCAGTCACCAGTCACCATGACCCGACGTGTCGTCGTAACCGGCATTGGCGCCATCACCCCGATCGGTCTTGGCCGCGAAGGACTCTGGAACGGACTTCGTGCCGAACGTTCCGCCGTGGGACCGGTCACGCGGTTTGACCCATCGCCATTCCGTTCGCACGTGGCGGCCGAGGTGAACGATTTCGTACCGACGGATCACCTCGATGAACGGCGAAGCCGGCGCTTCGATCGCTTCGCGCAATTCTCGGTCGTGGCCGCGCGGATGGCCCTCAATGACGCCGAGCTCGCGCTCGAACGGGAGGATCGCGACCGCGTGGGTTCGATGATGGGTTCGGCGCTTGGCGGTGTCGCCTACGCGGAAGACCAGATGCAGAAGTTCATGGACGGCGGGCTGCGCAACGTCGACGCCTCGCTGGCGCTCGCGGTGTTCGGCGGCGCCGCGTCCTGCAACATCGCGATCGAGTTCGGTGTGTTCGGTCCCAACTCCACCAACTCCATGAGCTGCGCGTCAGGCACGATCGCCGTCGGCGACGGCTTCCGCGCGATCCGCGACAACTACGCCGATGTCATGATCTGCGGCGGCGTCGAGGCACCGCTGTCGATGCTCTGCTACGGCGCGTTTTCGCTCATCCGCGCCATGTCGACGCGCAACGATGATCCGACCACGGCGTCGCGACCGTTCGATCGCGACCGCGACGGGTTCGTGATGGGGGAAGGCTCGGCGGTGCTGATCCTGGAGGAGCGGGAACGCGCCATTGCGCGCGGCGCGCCGATCTACGGCGAAGTCCTCGGCTATGGCATGACGAACGACGGGCATCACATGACTGCCCCGCGTCCCGATGGGTCCAAGGCGTCCCGCGCGATGCGACTGGCGCTGTCCGACGCGCACGTCGCGCCGAACGAGATCGAATACGTCAACGCGCACGGGAGCTCGACGCCGCTCAACGATCCGACCGAGACGATGGCCGTGAAGCAGGTGCTCGGCGACCATGCGTACCGCGTCCCGATGAGCGGCACGAAAGGGTATTACGGTCACGCGTTAGGCGCATCGGGAGCGATCGAGGCCGCGATCTGCGCGCTGGCGCTCCAGCACCGCTGGCTGCCGCCGACAGTCAACCTGACCTCACCGGATCCGGCGTGCGACCTGGATTACGTGGCCGGCACGGGCCGGGCGGCGGAACCCGAAACGATCCTGTCCAACTCGTTCGGGTTCGGCGGCATCAACGCCTGCCTGGTAATGCGAAGGCACTAGAGTGTCGGGTAAGCGGGCAAACGGGCAGGCGGGGATTGTGCTCGGTAGCGAGCGCTGAGAGGCAGGCGTACATTCGCGTCGTCGCCGATCTCCCATCTCCCTTCTCCCATCTCCCGTGAGACGCAACTTCATCGCCGAGTTCGTCGGCACCTTCGCGCTGGTCTTCGTTGGTGGCGGCGCGATCATGATGGCGAATCACACGAGCAACCCAGCCGGGTTGTTGTCGGTCGCGCTGGCACACGGCCTGATCCTGGCGCTGATGGTTTCCGCCACGATGAACGTCTCGGGCGGTCAGTTGAATCCCGCCGTGACCATCGGCCTGCTCGTGGCGCGTCGCATCACGCCCAACGTGGCCGTCATTCACATCGTGGCGCAATTCGCCGGTGCGCTGGTCGCCGCGTTCGCCCTCAAGGCCACGATGCCAGCCGCGCTGTTCGCGGCGGCGAACGGTGGCGGACAAATACTCTCGAGCGACATCACGCAAACTCAGGGCATATTGCTCGAGGCTATCGCCACGTTCTTCCTGATGTTCGTGATTTACGGAACGGCGGTTAATGCCGATGCTCCAAAGATCGGCGGGCTGGCGATCGGCTTGACGATTGCCGCTGACATCCTTGCGATCGGTCCGCTCACCGGCGCTTCCATGAACCCGGCTCGCTCGTTCGGGCCCGCGATCGCGTCCGGCGTGTACTCCGGACTGCTGGTGGTCTACTTCCTTGGCCCGATCATTGGCGCCATCGCCGCGGCGATGACGTGGGAGTTCGGGATTCTGAATAAACAGAAGGCCAAGGCCTGATCGTTCGGGTGCACGGGGTGCAACGGGTGAAACGGGTGGTCGTAACCGATGCACCCGACTGCACCCGACTGCACCCGATGCACCCTAACGAGGAGTCTCCGTACGGGAGGGATCAGGCACCGCGTCTGGCGCCGCGTCCGGCGCTGGTCCCAGCAACGCGCGTTGTTGATCGCCCAGCCGTTCGATCTCCAGCGCCATCGCGTCGATCGCTTCCTCGATGCGACCCAACCGGGCCTCGACCATGCTCTGATCAATGGAGCCTGACGCCGGGCTCCGATCGAGGGTACTTACCACATTCCGCGCCACCGTCGCGGCGATCGTCGGCACGACCCAGACCATGAGCAGGATCGCACCAATGAAGACGAGAAGCGCAATCACGTTCTGGGACGCCCTCCCCGGGCGACGTCAGGATTGACGTTCGAGCTGCCGATCCTTGAGCAGCCGGCTCGTAAACTGCTGACCCTCGGCCACACGCTCAACCTCGGTCGCCATGGCGTCGATCGCCTGTTCCATGCGCTCCAGCCGCGCCTCGATCCTGGCCATGCTTGAATCGGGCAACTCCCTCCGCCGGCGCGAAAAGATGCGAGCTGCCGCCATGGCGATAAACGAGATGCTGATTGTACCGCCGATTATGGCGGCAACTCCCAGCCGGACGACGTCTCCGTCCATGATCGCTCCGGGTCAATGAAAACGGACGTTGCTCCCTAATCTACGAAAACAGGCCTCGGCCGGTGTCACAACATCTGGCAAACCCCCGGCGCCTTTCACAGCTTGAGTTGACCGGCAACTACCTGGCACGCAACTCGCACCCGACAATCAGTACTCAGTATGTCTGATATCGACGTCCTGCTTCAGGAAGATCGGCACTTTCCGCCTCCCGAGTCGTTCAGTCGTGAGGCACACATTCGCGATTGGACCGTCCACGAACGGGCCAACGCGGACTACGAGGCGTATTGGGCCGAGCAGGCCCGTGCATTGGAGTGGATTCGCCCCTGGAAGACCGTCCTGGAGTGGACGCCGCCGCGGGCAAAGTGGTTCCTGGGCGGACAGCTCAACGTGTCGCAGAACTGCCTCGACCGACACATCGGGACCGCGCGTCGCAACAAGGCAGCGATCATCTGGGAAGGTGAACCGGGCGACCGTCGGACGCTCACGTACTGGGACCTGTACTGCGAGGTACGGAAGTTCGCGAACGTCCTGAAGCAGCTTGGCGTGGGAAAGGGCGATCGCGTTGGCATCTACCTCCCCATGATCCCCGAAGCTGCGATCGCGATGCTCGCCTGCGCGCGCATCGGCGCGATCCACTCCGTGGTGTTCGGAGGTTTCTCGCCGGAATCGTTGCGCGACCGGATGAACGACGCGAAGGCGAAAGTCGTCATCACGGCCGATGGCGGCTATCGACGCGGCCAGGTCGTGCCGCTCAAGCGGAACACGGATAAGGCGCTCGAGGAGGTGCCGAGCGTGAAGCACGTCGTCGTAGTGCAGCGCCGGGCCGGCGGCATGCTCGACGAATACGCCGAGATGCTCGAGGGGCGCGACCACTCGTGGCACGGGTTGATGCGGCACGCCTCCATGGACTGCGAGCCCGAGCCAATGGACGCTGAGGACGTCCTCTTCATCCTGTATACGTCAGGCACGACCGGGAAGCCGAAGGGAATCGTGCACACGACCGGCGGTTACCTGACCGGCGTGGCCACAACCACGCGCGACGTGTTCGACCTGCGCGATTCGGACGTGTTCTGGTGCACGGCGGACATCGGCTGGGTCACCGGCCACTCGTACGTGGTGTACGGCCCGCTCGCGAATGGCGCGACGTGCGTCATGTACGAGGGCGCGCCCGACTGGCCCGAGAAGGATCGCTTCTGGGATATCTGCGAACGACACGGGGTCACCGTCTTCTACACCGCGCCGACCGCCATCCGGGCATTCATGAAGTGGGGCGACGAGCATCCGGCGAAGCACGACCTCTCGCAGCTCCGCTTGTTAGGCAGCGTGGGCGAGCCGATCAATCCCGAGGCGTGGATGTGGTATCAGGAGCACATCGGGCACCAGCGCTGCCCGATCGTCGACACATGGTGGCAGACCGAAACCGGCGCGATCGTCATCTCCCCGCTTCCAGGAGTCACCGTGACGAAGCCGGGAAGCGCGACAAAACCACTTCCCGGGTTTTTCGCCGACCTGCTGGATTCGAACGCGAAGCCGATCCCGGTCGGCGGGGGGCTCCTGTCTCTCACGCGTCCGTGGCCATCGATGCTGCGCACCATCTGGGGCGACGATGATCGGTATGTGCAGACGTATTTCTCGAAGTGGCCGGGCCGGCCCGACCTCTACTTCCCCGGCGACGGCGCGAAGCTCGACGAAGACGGCTACTTCTGGATCCTTGGCCGCGTCGACGACGTCCTGAATGTCGCAGGCCACCGCATCGGGACCATGGAAGTGGAGTCGGCGCTCGTTGAGCACCATGCGGTAGCGGAAGCCGCAGTCGTCGGAAAGACGCACGACCTCAAGGGCCAGGCTATTTCCGCCTTCGTGACGCTCCGGCTCGGCCACAGCCCTTCACCGCAGCTCCGCGATGAACTGAGGGAGTTCGTGTGTCAGAAGATCGGGTCGCTGGCCCGGCCGGATGACGTCCTCTTCTCGGCTGACCTGCCGAAGACCAGGTCGGGCAAGATCATGCGCCGCTTGCTCCGGGATATCGCCGAGGGGCGTGCGTTAGGCGATACGACGACGCTAGCCGATCCAGCGGTGGTGGCGGCGCTGAAGGAGCAATACGAGGAGCAAGAGAGCTAGGCTGGTCGCTGGTTGCTGCACGCACGTAGAACAAACGCTGGTTGCTGGTTGCTGCACGCTGGCTGCAGTGTTGCTTGAGCTAGTGCTGGGACGCCCCAGCCCCAGCAACCAGCAATTACGCCGGCCGGTGTCTCCACTCCCAGATCGACAGCAGGAGGAGCACGAAAACGAGGCACGCGCTGATCACGCAGAACATGCACACCGCATTGATCACGAACAGCTCGAGGTACGTGAGCCACGACGAGAACACCACACCCCAGGCGGTAAGCGCGAGCAGCGCATGGCTCACCCACGGCGCGTTGGCGAATCGCTCGGTCGTTCCCATGAACGCCACGACGAACAGCAGCAGGTAGAAACCGAGCCCCCAGACCGCGACGGGAACGCCCATCAGCGTCGCCCACTTGCTCAGGTTCACCGTCTCGCAGTGCCCGATCTTGCACGCCAGCGTGCCGATCAGCCCGAGCTTGTACATCGCCAGGTAGGTCGCGAGCCCAACGCCGCCCAGCGCGAGGGCGGCGATGATCATTCGGCGGGTCATGTGATGCGCTCCGAAGCGCGAAAGATCACTGCTTCGCTTTTCCGGGCGGCTTGCTGAGCGCCGTGTCACCCAGCGGCGGGAACGGCTTAGCGGCTGCCATGGCCGCGGCCGAGTCGACGTACTGCTTCATCTGGTCGAATCCCAGCGCTCCTGGTATCAGCTTGTCGCCGATGATGAACGTGGGCGTCGACTGCACCATGCGTCGCTCGCCTTCACGCTGGTTCGCCGCGATGTTGAGCTTGTACTTCTGCGTGTCGTAGCAGTCATCCCACTGTGATTGGTTCAGCGAGAGCTGCTTCGCGAGCCGCGAGAAGATCGACTTGGGACGGTTGGTTTGCTCGCCGTTCCACTGATCCTGCGTCGCGAAGATCTGGTCATGCATCTCCCAGAACTTCCCCTGCTCATTCGCGCACGCGGCGGCCATCGACGCATCCCACGTGTTGCGATGGATCGGAAGCGGGAAGTCGAGGAACCGGAAGCTCACTTGCCCCGTCTGGACCAGTCGCTTGCGGACATCGGGCTCGGTAAGCGTGGCAAACGACCCGCAGGCCGGACACTCGAAGTCCGCAAACTCCAGGATCTGGACCGGAGCGCTGGCGTTCCCCAGGAGGTACCCGCTCGCTTCGGGCAGCTTGATGTTCGGGTCGATCGAGACCACGCCCATCGACTTGGTCTGCGACATCTGCCAGCCGATGAAGATCACGGCAGCCGCGGCGATGAGGCCCAACAGCACGTAGAACGGCCGTCGGTCCGTCCCACGAATCTCGACCTTCTTTTTATGCGCGCCGGACTGGGAGGCGCCGGCAGCGGGTCTTACCTGTTTTCCGGATCTTCCTCGTCCGGCTTCCACTCGGTCTTTTGCCATTCGCTGATCTCTGATTGTGATTCGGCGACGATCCGTCGATGCTCCGCGACTTCGGGCGTGTCGAACGTGGCGCGCACCTCATAGGTGAACAGCTCACTCCGAATGTCGCCCATCACCCGAAGAAGCTCGCCCGGATCCGACAGCAACTTGCCCTCGCGGTCAAGCTCGCGGATCCGGCTCGCCAGGGCTCGCAGCAGCGCTTCAAGGCGTCGAGCGCGCTCTTCGCCGTACGTCTCTTCGGTCATTTGACGGAGAGCAAGTTATGCGAACGGCATCCGGGCAGTCCAGCGCGCCAGTTGGCGGTCCGGCGCCCGCAAATGCCCGTCAGAAAGGGACATATCAACGTCATTCCAGCCCCCAATTCGCGTCAGGCATCGGCGCGGTTACGTCTCTGGCGTGACGCGTGAAATCGTCGAACGAAACGAAGTGCCAGCGCGTAGGTACAACGGTGCCACGGAAGCGTTTATGTTTGGATGTTCCTCAACAAACACATACCCGGGATAGATGGCGAAGAAACAAGTACGGCGTCCGCGTGAAGTCGCGCAGCCGACCCCCTTCGAGGAGGCCCGCGACGAGATGTTCCAACACATCATGCAATGCGGGGTTATCGGTTGCGAACCTGAAGATCAGGCCCAGTGGTTCGACGACACGATGAAATATCTCGCCGACAGATTCAGCGAGCTGACGCAAAAGGAGCTCGGCCAGCTCAGGGTGCTCGGAGAACGATTCATCCAGCCACCCAAGGCTCCTTCTCCCTCAGCGCAGGTCGCTACCGCGGTCTAAGCGAAAGGGCCCCCGGAACTCGGGGGCCTTTTCTTTTTAGCGCTGGCCGATGGCGAGGCGGCGGGTGACGACCGAGAGCCGGAATCCTCCGGCGAATGCGGCCTCGATTGCCCACGTCGCGTGTTCGTGTGCCGGTAGTTCCATCCCCGCCCCGACGACGAGGCGCGACTGCCAGTCGTTGAAGGGGTCATGGCTGGTCGCGAGCCCGCCGAGTCCATAAAGCCCGTATTGGGCATTGCGGAATGGGTCGAGGTGGAAGCGACCCTGTAGCTCGAGTCGGAAGCTGTGTCCACTTTCGCCACTCTCCCACGCGGCTCCCGCGCCGGCGAGCAACGCGAGTCGCACGTACGTGCCCGTGTTGACGTGAATACCAGCCCCCAATTGTCCGGACACCACGTCGCCCGTCACTACGTCAGCCCGCAGTTCGGGAAGGATGCGACGGTGAAAGCGTTCCTGTTGCCCGTAGAGCCGGTTGAGCGGCGCGCATGACAGGCAGAAAAACGCGAGTGCGACGACACGTATGGTTCGCGCGTGCGCGGGCATGGGCCCGAAGGTATGGGTTGAGCGGTCCCATTCGGGAGGGACCACCCCGTACCCCGTCCCCGGTCCCCCGTCCCCGTCTTAGCTTTGCTTCGTGTCCAGTCCGGCGCCGTCTGAAATCACTCACCTCACGGCGGATTTCATCGGGGCTAACGCGCAGCAGCTGGGCGACCAGTCGCTGATCAGCGGGATCCTGGTCTCCGCGGCAGGTGCGTCCGGCATGAAGGCGTCCGGACCGCCGACGGTCATCGTGCACCCGGACGGTGGATTGAGCGTGATCCTGCCGCTCGACGGGTGTCACATGTCGGTCCACACGATGCCGGCGCGCGAGTTGGCCATTCTCGACGTCATCGCCCTCCCGCCGCATGACCCACAGCGCGCGCTCGACGTCATCGCGCGGCGCATAACGGCGAAGTCCGTTCGCGCAGAACGACGAACCAGAGGCTGATCGAGACTCATGACGGATACTTTTCGCGGCTTCAGCCGCGGCGCGCTCACGTTACTGCGCCAGTTGAAGCGAAACAACAAGCGCGAGTGGTTCCAGGCGCACAAGGATGTGTACGACGAAGAGGTCCTCGGCCCGCTGAAGCTCTTCGTGGAGGAACTCGACGTTCGATTCGGCGAATTCGCTCCGGAATTCGTCGGTGACCCGAAGCGGTCCATCTTCCGGATCTACCGGGACGTACGATTCTCGAAGGACAAGTCCCCGTACAAGACGCACGCGGCGGCGTGGTTCAAGCACCAGAACTCCGCGCATGGCGTCGGCAGCGAGACGCACGGCGGAGGCGCGGGTTTCTACTTTCACCTCGAGCCGGGCGCATCGTTCATCGGCGGCGGAATCTGGATGCCACCGCGTGAAACGCTGAACCAGTTGCGTGATTCGATCGCCGCGAAGCCCGCCGAGTTCGAGAAGGCGATGGGCGCGACCGCGTTCAAGAGGCGGTTCGGGAAGCTGAGCGAGGAAGCGATGCTGACGCGATTGCCGCGCGGCTTTGCGCCGGGACATCCTGCCGAGCGCTGGCTTCGGTATCAGTCGTTCACCGCTGGAGCAGAGCTGACGGATGAACAGGTGCTGGATCGTCGAGTCGTCGACCGCGTGCAGAAGGACTTCGTGACGATGCTGCCATTCGTGCGGTGGCTCAATTCAGCGTTAGGGTTCCCGGCGAAGGAGAGAAGATAGAATTGCAATCACCTCCCCCGGACGATTCCCTCCACTCGCTTCCCGGGATCAAAGGCGGACTGCGCATAGGCCTGTATTTCCGCCGCCGTAACTGCTGAAACTCGCGCCTCGAACTCATCCAGTTCCGACAGTCCCTCGCCGAACAACCACGCATCGATCATCTCGCCGAGCACCGCCGATCCGCTCTGCAGCGCAATGGCGTGGGAACCGATCGCATAACGAGTGGCGCGGGTCAGTTCCTCGCCGGTCACCGGCTCGTCGCGCAGCTTCGCGAACTCCGCCAGCAGGCCGGCGCGAGCTTCCTCCTCGCGCGCCGGATCCGTCGCGATGTACGCGACGAACATCCCGGCGCTGACGCGCTCGATCTTCCACGCCTGCACGGTGTACGCGAGGCTTCGTTTCTCGCGCAATTCCTCGAAGAAACGGCCGCCCAGGCCACTCACGATCCCGCCGAGCAGCGAAACCGCGAACCGCTCCGGGTCGTGACTCGTGGGACCCGCGAACGCGATGGCGAGCGCGGTCTGCGCCTTGTCGCGACTCTCGATACGTTGTGCGAGAGCGCTGGGCCACCGCGGTGCCGGTGCAAACCGTGCGGGCGCAACGGCGATGCCGTTGAACGCATCCGCCAGGGCCTGCGCCAGCTCGGCTTCGTCCACGTCGCCGACCGCCGCCACCACCGCGCCTGACGAGAGGACCGTGCGCTCGTGCCACTCCTTCACCGCGTCGCGAGAGACGGCCCGCAGCGATTCCTCAGTCCCCAGCTGGAACCGGCCGTACGGGTGACCGGCGAACGCCGCCTCGGTCGCCAGTCGCAGGGGATAACGCATCATGTCATCGCGTAGCTGCGCGATCTGCGACAGCGCGATCGTACGCTCGGTGTCGATCGCCGATTCGTCGAAGCGCGGATGCTGGACGACGTCCTGGAGAAGGCTGATCGCGTCACGGTATCGCGGCACCGGCACCGAGAACGACCAACCCCCGCCGTCGGCCGCGACGCTCGTGCCGATGCTGCCGCCGAGCATTTCCGATTCGCCGGCGATTGCCTCGGCGTCGCGCATTTTCGTGCCTTTCACCGAAGCACGCATCATGAGCGTGCCGATGCCGGCGAGGTGATCCGGCTCGGCCGCGGCGCCACCTGAGGCGTAGAGTCCGACGTGCACGATCGGCGCACCCTCGCGCCGCCTGACGAGTATCGGCAGCCCCGAGGCCGCGCGAAATACGCTGACGGCTCCGACCCGCTGCTCGAGCGAGACTCGCGGGCGCGGCGCGGGAAACGGATGGCGCGCAGGTGCGATCGTCGGCGAAACGACATGCCTCGCAGCGTCGCGTTCAACCGCCGCCCTTACCATGTCCGGGGGCACGTCGAATACAGCGGAGGACCGCGGACGATAAACGAGAAGCGACGCCTGATCGGGATCGAGGTATTTCACGATGGCCCGGTGCACCGCGTCCGGATCGAGGGCCATCACATCATCGAAATACTCGACGGATTTTTCCCACCCGCCCAGACTCTCCCATTCGGCCAGGAAGTCGGCCTGCCCTTCCATGGTTTCGAGGCGGCGCAACCTTCGCGCTTCGTAGAGACGTTGCACGCGCTCCAGCTCGAACGCCGAAGGCGGCGCGTGACGCAAGGCAAGCACGTTGGCCCACACCGCGCGCGCGGCGTCGCCGGTCCGCGCAACGTCCCCTTCCGCGCGAATGAGGAAGACGCCCGTGTCGCGAGGCGTGTAGTTCATCGCCAGGACCTGGGAGGCGAGTTCCCGCTCGCGCACACTGCGATACAGGCGCGACCCGCGTCCGTCGGCGAGGATGGCGGCGGCAATGTCGAGCGCCGGCGTATCCGGATGGAGAGGACCTGGCGTTCGCCAGCCCAGGGTCAGTTGTGCCTGGGTGATGTCGCCCTCCATTTCGCGGAACCGGAATCCCGGCTGCGACACCTCCGGCGGGCCCTCATCGCGAACCACCGGCTCGTCGGGGAGACCACCGTAGAGTCGCGTTATGTGCTGGAGCGCGTCGTCAGTGGAAACGTCGCCGACCACGACCAGGATGGTGTTCCGCGGCCGGTAGTAGTTCCGATAGAAGCCCAGCATCCGGTCCCGCGTGAGCGCGCGAAGCCCCGCTTCTTCGCCGATTCTCCAGCGGCGGAATCGGTGGCGATCGTGAAGCAGCGCGTAGAGCGATTCATTCGCCACCGCAGGTGGTGAATCCAGCTTGCGCTTCGCCTCCTGGATGATGACCTCGAGCTCGCGGGCCAGCTCGCTGGCGTCGATCAGGGAGTTGATGTATGCGTCGGCCTGGATCTCCAGCCCTCGCACGAACCCCGAGCTGGGCAGGACCGTCTCGTAGCTGGTGTGGTCGTAGATCGTGTGCGCGTTGAGATAGCCGCCGCTCGCCTTCGTCTCGCGCGATATCTCGCCCACGCCGCGCGTCGGCGTCCCCTTGAAGTACATGTGCTCGAGGACGTGCGAGATGCCGACGTCGGTGTCGGGCTCGTCGAAGTACCCGGCGTTCACCCAGGTCACGATCGCGGTGACCGGCGCGCCGTGGTCGGGGCGCACCAGGACGGTAAGACCGTTAGGCAGGACGGTCCGCGTTACCGAAAGCATTGCGGCGCGGGCACCCGCGACGGGGGCCCGCGCCGCCTCACGAGCAGCAGAAGTCACTTCAATATTCTGAGCAGTCCCGCGTCAGCGGCTCCGCGAATGAAGCTCTCGGCGTCGCCCGTCGGGATCACGACCCCGGTGAGCGAAAAACCGCGCCGCGCCTCGTTCATCATGAATTCCTGCACCGGTTTCGCCGACCACGCTCCCGCCGAGTCGCGCATCTTCTCGACGATCTCCTCCCACGTTCCTTCGTAGGGGCGGCCGTCCTTCAGGATACGATGACTGACGCCTTCGTGGCGCGAATCGGCGAGACCGGCCAGCATCTGTCCAAACAGCTCGAGCTGGTTGCGCGCGTCCACCTGCGCGTCTTCCATCGCGCGCTGCTCGATCTCTGCCAGGAGGTCGTCGATCATGTCCGGCTCGCCGGCCAGCTCGGCGAGCCGGTTTTCCCAGCGCCGGATGTCGGCGTCGTCGTCGCCGAGCCGATGGATGGTTTTCTTGAGCTCGATCAGCCGCCAGATCCCGAGTTCTTCCCAGTGATCTTCCGGCGTCGTCCGATCGAGGTGAAAGAGCGCCGCTTCGAGTTCACCGCGGTCATACAGGATGTTGCCGAGGTAGATGCGCGCTTCGGCGTTGTCGGCGTCGAGTTGAAGCGCGCGACGCAACGTCGCAATGGACGCTTCATCCTCGCCGAGCCGGTGCTGCGCGAAACCAACCAGGGCGACGGCTTCGGCCGATTCGGGCGCCTGCCGCGTCGCGATCTCGAAGAACTCGCGGGCCTCGCTCACGAGGCCGTCGCGGAAGAGCGCGCGACCAACCTGCAGCATCAGCTCCAGGTCATCCTCGTAACCGAGGTCAAGCACACGACGGAACGCACGGAGCGCATCCGCCGTCTGGCCGAACCTCAGCAGGGTTTCGCCGTAACCGGCGAGCGCATCCTCATGGTCACCATCGAGGACCAGCGCCTCCTCGAAGCTCCGCCTCGCCCACGCGAACTCTTCGCGGGCCAGGCGCGCGTAGCCCACACCGATGTGGAGCTCTACCGCGTGTGGGTAGAGGGTGAGGCCTTCGCGCAGGACCGCCAGCGCTTCGTCGTACTTGGCTTCGTTGTAGAGCGTGTGCGCGCGTTCATCGTACTCCTCGGAACTCATGAACGGAGCCGGCATCTCTGCCTCGTGTTCGAGACGTCTTGCTTCGCACATTCTACCATAGTGTCGCCGCCGAGTTCAACGGTTGCGTTTTTCCCACATGCCTGACGCGCCGTCAGCATCGTGACCCGGCGATTTGCCGAACCGACGGCACGGCAGATCCGGTCCCGTGCCTTACGAGTCGTCACGCGCCAGGCACACCGCCAGCTCAGCGGCGAGGCGCGCGTTTGCCGCGAGCAACGCGAGGTTGACCCGCAGTGTGCGGCCGTCTGTGGCGCGGCTCAGCTCCGATAGGAGCCACGGTGTCACGGCCGATCCCCGGATGCCGGCTTTTCGCGCGGCCGCAAGGGAACGGTCGATCGCCGCTTCGACTTCGGTACGGTCCAGCGCTGCTTCCGCCGGTGGCGGCTGGACGACGACGACTGCCGCGGGATGGCCGAGCGATCGTTGCGCTCGATAGGCGGCGACGATTGCCGCGACATCGTCCAGGCGACTCGGCACCGGGATTCCCGTGGACGAGTAGTGGAACCCGGGAAACTCACTAGTGCGATACCCGATTACCGTGATGCCGAGCGTTTCGAGTCGCTCGACGGTTGCCGGGAGATCGAGTACGGACTTGGCGCCGGCGCAGACGACGATGATCGGCGTGCGCGCCAGCTCGATCAGGTCCGCGGATTCGTCAAAGGCGGGCTCTCGATGCACGCCACCGATCCCGCCGGTCGCAAACACGTGGATTCCCGAGGCGTGACACAACACGAGCGATGCCGCCACGGTGGTCGCCGCATCCCGCCCGCCCGCCATCGCCGGGCCAAGATCGCGCGCCGACGCCTTCGCTATGCCGGCGCCGATGAGGAATCGCGCTAACTCGTCAGGCGCCAGTCCCGCGACAGCCCGGCCGCGAACTACGGCGGTGATCGCGGGTTCGGCGCCGGTTTCGAGAATCGCGGCGTTCATGCGCGCCGCCGCTTCGGCATTGTGTGGCGCGGGCAAGCCCTGAGCGAACACCGAGCTTTCCAGGGCGACCACCGGTCGCCCGGTTCGGAGCGCCGCGTCGACTGCCGGCGCCAACGTCACTACCGCGCCGCCGGGCGGCGACAGCGTGCTACTTCCCCTCGTCGCTGAACTGTTCGGCGAGCAACGTGTCGACCTTCTCGCGCTCGCCCGACGTGTGGTCCCAGATGGCGAGAACCTTGATCCGTTCGCCGGCCCACGCGTCGAATCCCTTCGTCGAGCCCTTGGCGACCGTGATTTCGTGCCCATCCTCGAAGCGAAGCACGACTTTCTGCTACTTCTTGTTGTGGTACTGCTTGCAAAGCTTCTTCGGCGGTGTGGGCATTAAACCGGATGTGGGATGTGGGATGTGAGACGACTTCAAAATACTACGCTAATGGCCGGCCCATGTTACGTCACCACAGATGACCTGCCTTCGTATTTCGACCAGGCGCCGGTGGCGAGAATCTCATCGATGGCAGCCACGGCTTCCTCGAGTTCGTCATCGCGCGTGTAAAAATGCGGCGCGACGCGAATGCCGGCCCCGGGACGGAAGTCGACAATGATGTCGAGATCAAGCAGGCACTGCGCGACTTCGTACGCGTGTGGGACGTCGAACGCGACTGTCCCTCCCCGACGAGCCGGGTCCCGCGGCGCGTGAACCTTGAATCCTCGCGCGTCGGCCAGCTCGAGAAGTCGTGATGTCTGTCGAACGCTCTTGGCGCGAACTGCTTCGATGCCCGCGGCCTGTACGATCCTCGGTCCTTCGATGGCGGCGTAGATCGACGGGATCGCCGGCGTTCCGCCCAACCATCGATAGGCACCTGACGTGTATTCCATCTCAGGCTCGAATGCGAACGGCCGCGCGTGAGCCAACCAGCCCGTGAGCGCCGGCTCGAGCCGCGCCGACACTTCAGGTGCGCACCAGGTAAAGCACCCGCCGGGGCCACCGCAGAGCCATTTGAGTACGCCACCGGTGAAGAAGTCGGCGCCGATCGCCTTGACGTCCACCGGCATCACGCCAACCGAGTGGAATGCGTCGAGCGACACGAGCGCGCCCACCGAATGCGCGTGCCGAGCGATCCGGGCGACGTCCATGATGTATGCGGACTTGAACAGCACGTGCGAGATGGCGACAAGGGCCGTGCGTTCATCGATCGCTGCGATCAACCGGTCCTCGTCGACCGAGATTCCGTCTTCCGAACCAACGACAACCACGTCCGCGCCCAGACGAGTCGCCAGCCCATCGTAGACGTACCGCACCGAGGGAAAATCGAGCGAAGTCATCACGATGCGGTTGCGTGGCGCCAGGTAGGGCACCGCGGAGAGGATCGTCGCCTGCGCGTGAGTCACGTTAGGTACCATGACGATCTCGCCCCGACCGGCGCCGATCAGCGGCGCGATGGTGTCGCCGACGGTACCCGGCATCTGCCACCAGCTCCGGGCCCATGCCCGGACCCCATGCGTGGCCCACGCTTCGGCGTACTCAGCCAGACGGTCCGCGACTCCCCGCGGCATGGCGCCGAGTGAGTTCGACACGAGGTAATTCGTGCGCGCGAGGATCGGGAACTCGTCGCGGAACGCGAGTAGCGAATCGTCTGCCGTCATGGCGAGAAGTTATCGGGCGACGAGTGAGCGGGTAAACGGGTAGGCGGGTAGACGGGTCGGCACCACGGTTGCCCGCTTACCCGTTTACCCGCCTACCCGACATGTTAAGGGCCCGCTCGAACACCCCGGAGTGTAGACCCATGCCGCCCATCGCCGTCCAGAAGATCACCACCGTCCTTGCCGTGGAGTCACTCGAGCCGAGCATCGAGTTCTGGTCGAAGCGGCTGGGATTCGAGGTCACGGTGACAGTGCCTCACGAGGACACACTGGGCTTCGCGATCCTCGTGAAGGACGGCGTTGAACTGATGCTCCAGAGCGTCGCGAGTATCCTGGCCGACCTGGGATCAAATACCGGCGAGGTGAATGGACGATCTGCGGCGCTGTTCATCGAGGTAGAGAACCTCGACGCTATTGAGAAAGCGCTCTCCGGTTATCCGATCGAAATGCCGAGGCGGACGACGTTTTACGGGACGGTGGAAATCGGTGTGCGTGAGCCAGGTGGGCACTTTGCGGTGTTTGCGCAACGAACGTAAGGCTGGACGACGGTGGGTAAGGGTGGATGACGGTGGATCTACCCTATTCCACCCTCTCCCACCGCGCGGCTAGTCGCCACGCCGCCCTATCGCGCTCATGGCCAGCTTCACGTACGCATCGACCGCCTGCTCCAGCTCAGCCACACTCACGAACTCGTCGTCCGTATGCGCGACGTGGACGGAACCGGGGCCGAACAGGTACGGCGTCCCCCAGTTCGTGAGCGACGGGAGATCGGTCGCGAACGCCGCGACTGACGTCGGAAATCCATCCACGGGGCTCAGCCTGACGAGTGGCACCGTGATGCCCTGTTCGAGCGTGGCGCGGCCTGCGGCCCAGCGTTCGAACAGCGGGAACACTTCCTCGACCGGCGTCACCAGGCGCGCCATCAGGCGCGCTTCCGCCGCGGGTGCGATCACGTTGTCGGCCACGCCGCCCGAAATGGCGCCGATGTTCACGGTCGTCGCGCCCAGGACCGAATCCGTGGGAAGCGGCAGTCGTTCCAGTTCGGCCAGCATCGCGACGAGACGCGAGATGGCCGAGTCGCCCAATTCGGGATAGGCGGAGTGCGCGGCGCGACCGGCGGTGCGCACGATCACCCGCATCGCCCCCTTCGTGCCTAACGCCAGCGTGCTCTCGGTGGGCTCGCCGTTGATGATCACGCGCGGACGGGAACGGAGGTTGGCCGCGGCCCACTGGTTCGCCGCCCTCGCGCCGTCGTGCGTCGTCTCCTCGCCAACGACAAAGAGCAAGGCAACCGACACGTCTCTCTCCCGCAGGCGCTCAGCGGCC
>Ga0111539_10003140_pt1 | contig 21851 bp, 18 predicted proteins | sample RhiMethybrSRZTD1_FD_79667 | JGI IMG/M metagenome (GOLD analysis project Ga0111539, IMG submission 79667) | Populus rhizosphere microbial communities from Tennessee, USA - Rhizosphere MetaG P. TD hybrid SRZTD1 (version 2) (version 2) | ecosystem: Host-associated > Plants > Roots > Rhizosphere >...
CACAGCTTTTCCACAGCCGGTCCTCGAGAGGTTACCGGATCCGGGCTGGCGCCCCGGCATGTAGAATGCGGTGGACTTGGAAATGACGCGGATTCTGAGACTTCTCGCGGTTCTCGTGTGCCTCGCGGGCAACGCCCGCCTGGCGTCCGCCGGATCCGACGTCACCCTCTTTCGCCTCTTCATGCTCGACGGCTCGGTGCTCACAAGCTACGGCGAGTTTGCGCGTGTGGCTGAGGATGTCGTGTTCTCGATGCCGGTCGGCGGAAAACCGGAAGAACCTCGCATCCAGGTGATGTCGGTGAAAGCCGCGCTCGTTGACTGGCCGCGCACTGATAAGTACTCGGCGTCGGCGCGGTATCAGCGCTACGCCGAATCGCGCGGCGAAGAAGACTTCCGTATTCTGAGCAACGAGGTCGCGGTCGCGTTGAACGACATCGCGCTCAGCCAGAATCGCCAGCAGGCGCTCGCCTTGGCTGAAGCCGTACGACGGACTGTGGCCGACTGGCCGCGCATGCATTACGGCTATCGTCAGAACGACGTGCGCGAAATCCTCTCGGTGCTCGATCAGGCGATCTCGACGCTGCGCGCGGCCCAGGGCGCTACCAGCTTCGAGCTCACACTCGTCGCGATGACCGAGGCGCCGGAACTCGAGCCGGTGGCTGGCATGCCGAACACGCGGCAGAAGCTCGATCAGATCTTTTACGTGGCCGCGAATACGCGAGGGGCGGAGAAAGTCGCGTTGCTGCAGTCAGGCCTGGCGCTGCTCGCCGAAGCGGGCGGCACGATCTCCGATGCGCCGGCGCTCAAGCGCTCGGCCGAGTCGCAAATTCGCCAGGAGCTGACCACCGACCGGAAGTACGCCTCGTTGACGCAGAAGGTCGTCGGGCAGGCCAAGACCTATGCGGCGCGTGCGGGAATCAGCGAGATCGAGCGGCTGATAACGCGGGTTCCGAAGGAAGACGCGAAGCTAGGCGGCCAGCGTCCGGAGATGGTGCAGGCGATGAACACCGCCGTACAGTCGCAGCTGTTCGCTGCGCGCCGGCTGCGTCTCCAGCGCGATCAATGGCTGCTCAGGCAATCGGCCTATCGAGAGTATCAGCGGTCAGTCGGCTCCTCGCTGCTGCTGCTGGTGAAGAATCAGAACTCGCTCGAGTCGATCAGGACACTGCAAGGACCACCACCGGATCGGTTGCTGGCCCTCCGGCAGCAGTTGAGCGGCGGCGCCGCACGTCTCGAACGGTTGCGCACGCCCGAGTACCTGCGTTCGACTCATGAACTGCTGGTCGGCGCCTGGCGGTTCGCGGAAAACGCCACCCGTGCCCGCTACGAAGCCATCGAAAAGACCAATGCCGCCGCTGCCTGGGAGGCGTCTTCCGCCGCGGCCGGCGCGTTGATGATGCTGAGTCGCGCCCAGGCGGAAATTCGCTCGCTGCTGGAACCGCCCAGACTGCAGTAACAAGGCACAATGCTGAATGCACAATGCCGAATGCCCAAGCACTTGGGTATTCGTCGGGCATTGCGCAGTCTGCATTGAGCATTGAGCATTGATAGCAAGGCCTACTCCGCGTGTCACGCGGCTTGTCCGGGTCCGGGATCTGCGCGCGTTTCGCGACGCGGCGATCAGTCTCGCGTGCGACGGTGCCCCGCTCGATGCGCGCGACCGGCTCGTCGTCGTCCCGACCCGCGCCGCGGCCTCGCATCTCGTGGACGGCATCGAAGCGCGCGCGTTTGCGCATGCCCGAGCGGTGATCGTCCCCGATCTGGTGACGCCGCGCGAGCTGACCGAGCGTTTGGCGGAGCGGCTCGACACGCCGCGGCGGATGGTGACCGGCGCCGAACGCGAAGCGCTGCTGGGTTCGGCATGCCGCGCCACCCGCGACGCGGGGCACGCGCCGCCGTTCGAGATCCGGCCCGGCCTGATTGCCGAAATCCTGCGCTTCTACGACGAGCTGCGTCTGCGCCGAAACAGCGTGGACGACTTCGAGCGACGCGTCTTGTATCTGCTCGAGCCAGGCGCTTCGACCGATCGCGGAGCCGAGCGCCTGGTCAGCCAGACGCGCTTTCTCGCCGCGGCGTTCCGGGAGTTCGAACGGCGAGTCGCTGAACACGGCGAAGACGATCACGCCCGTCGCGAGCGGCTCGCCACCACCGGCGCCGTGCGGCCCTATCGGCACGTGGTGCTGACGGTCACCGATGCGGCGTTTGATCCGTACGGCCTGCTTCCCGCTGACTGGGATCTGTTGACGCGCGTGCCGCATCTCGAGCGGCTCGACGCCCTCGTGACCGACACGATGCTCGCGGGCGCCCTTCACGAGCGCATCCATCAAGTACTGCCCGGCATTGAGGAGGTTCCATTCGCGTCGAATGAGCCCGCGACGAGGCCCGTTCTGGTGACGACCGGCGGCGAACGGATCCAGAAGGCTCGCGACCGTGAAGAAGAAGTCGCTGGCTTCGCCCGGCGCGTGAAGGCAGCGGCGCGAAGCGGTGAGCTTGCGTCACCGCGCCGCGCCGCCTTCATCGTCCGCCGGCCGCTGCCGTATGTCTACGTGGCGCGCGAGGTGATGCGCTCGGCTGGTATTGCCTGCCAGATGTTCGATGCGCTGCCCCTGGCGGCCGAGCCGTACGCCGCAGCGCTGGATCTCGTGCTGTCGTGCGTCAGCGCCAACTTCGCGCGTGAGCCGGCGGTCGCGCTGTTGCGCTCGGCTCATTTTCAGTTCGGAGACGTCGAAGACGTCCCCGCACTCGATCGGGCGTTGGCCGAGGCTGGTTATCTCGGCGATGCCGAGTCGCTCGATCGGCTGGTCGAGTTGTGGCAATCGGCATCTCCCGTCCGCGGCCGAATGGAGCGGGCGCTCCGCGCCGGCGATGTGCTGCGGGGGATCGTTCGCGACCTCGTGCCACTCCGGTCGCGAGCGACGGTATCGGAGCACCTGACGCGCATCATGGCGTTTCTGACAAAGCACGGCGGGTCCGAAGAACAGGACCCGCCCCACACCTCACGATCCGGCGGGTCCAACGAACAGGACCCGCCCTACCAGAGTCGGGCGCGGCGTGCCCGGGGCGCGATCCTCGGCACGTTGATCACGCTTCGCGACGCCTGGGCACGCTTCGACGACACGCCCGTGGACAGCGACGTGGTCGCCGCGTTGATTCGTCGATGGATCGACGTGCAGACGTTCGCGCCGCGGTCCGGCGAGTCAGGAGTCCATCTGGTTGACGCGTGGAGCGCACGATTCGGCGACTTTGACGAGGCACACCTGGCCGGTCTCGTGGACGGCGAGTGGCCGGAGCCGGCACGCCGCAACATCTTCTACTCCTCGTCCATTCTTCGCGAGCTCGGATGGCCCGCCGAGTCGGATCGACTGGCTGGCGAGCGTGCGCTCTTTGCCGATCTGCTGCGGTTGCCCTCGTCTCGCCTGACGGTCTCGGTCTTCACCCTCGAAGCGGACGCGCTCGTGAGCCCATCGTCGCTCGTGGACGAAGTCGATCACGTGGACTTCACGATGATCGAGGCCGCCGCGTCGCCGGTGCGCATCTTTGAGTACGAAGCACTGTGCCTCGAACCCTTGGACGCGTCACCGCTTCGCTCGAGCGCGGCGCGTGAATGGGCCGCGCGCCGATGGCGGGCCTTGGCCGCCGGAGCGCGGAGCGCGAAGGGCGGCTGGACGGGCTCGCATCGCGCGCCGGCGTATTCCTTGAGTGCTCTCGAGCGCTATCAGGACTGTCCCTTCAAATTCTTCGCGTCCGACGTGCTTCGCCTCGAGGAAGTGCCGGAGGATGAGTCCACGCTGTCGCCCCGCGCGCGCGGCCGGTTCATTCATGAAGTGTTTCAGCGATTCTTCGAGGCCTGGGACGGGCGCGGCGGCGGGGCGATCACCGCTGAATCGCTCGACGATGCCCGCGCGTTGATGGCCGATATCGCCGAACCGCTGCTGGCGCGTCTGCCTGCCGCCGACGCCGCGCTCGAGCGGGCGCGGCTGTTCGGGTCTGCGATCTCCACCGGCAGCGTGGACGTCGTCTTCGAACGCGAAGTCGCGAGCGACGCCCGCGTACTCGCCCGTCGGCTCGAGCATCGTCTCGAGGGTGAGTTCGCCCTGGGCTCGCCAGACGGACGACGAGTTCCGCTCAAGGGGGTTGCCGACCGCATCGACGTGCTCGACGGTCATCGGCTGCGCGTCATCGACTACAAGACCGGCTCGGCACCGAATCCGCGCCGGGCGCTGCAAGTACCGATCTATGCGCTGAGCGCGCAGGAGCGTGAGGGTTCGAGCGGGGAGCCGTGGGCGATCGACGAGGCGGCGTACATCGCTTTTTCCGGAAAGCGATCGTACGTGCCGATCATCAAGCCAGGTACGGCAGGCGATGAAGTGCTCACCGCCGCCCGCGAACGGCTCTTTGCCGCCATCGACGGCATCGAGCGAGGCGAGTTTCCGCCCCGTCCGCACGATCCCATCATCTGCACCTACTGTGCGTTCGTCACGGTCTGCCGGAAGGACTACGTAGACCATGACTAACTACCGCCTGCCGTTCGAAGAAGATCCCCCGCCTTCGCCACGCGACAGCGAGGCCGGCCCGCATTCGGCGCAGCCCGGCCCGGAGACTGTCGAGTCCCGGATTGATGCGCGCGACCGCGTCGGACGCGAGCGAGCGGTGGACCCGCGGTTCAATGTCGCGCTCGAGGCCTCGGCCGGCACCGGCAAAACGAGGATTCTCGTCAACCGCTACGTCAACCTGCTCAAGGCTGGTGTGGACCCAGGGGAGATTCTCGCGCTGACGTTCACTCGAAAGGCTGCCGCCGAGATGCGCGAGCGGATCGTGGCCACGCTTCGCGACGCCGCAGCCCGTGGTGAGTTTCCTCGCGAACGATGGCATCAGCTCAGGGACCGGACGGCCGACGTGACGATCAGCACGATCGACGCGTTCTGTTTGTCGCTGCTGCGCGAGTTCCCGCTCGAAGCCGGGCTCGACCCCGGCTTCTCGATGGCCGATGAGACCGAAGTGCCCAGGCTCGTCGCCGAATCCCTGGATCGGGCGCTGCGCACCTGCCGCACCCTCGCCACCGAGGACGAGCACGTCGCGCTGGTCTTCGCGCAGCTGGGCGATCGCCGCGCGCGAGCCGGACTTGCCGCGCTGCTGGATCGGCGGATCGCCGCACCCGCGGTCTTATCGCGGTTCCTGTCGGGTGGCCCTCGCGATCTCACGCTGCGCACGGCGGCGCGCCGCGGCGCCGCGGCGCTCATCGCGGTGTTTGCCGCGATGCGCGGCGGGCTCGATCGCTTTCTCGAGACCGGGCCTCTCGAGCCGCCGTTTGTGATCGTGCGCCGTCAGCTGCGCGCACTCGACGCGTGCCTCCAGAGCGACGAGGCACTGGATCCGGGCCACGTGCACGCCGCCTTCAGTCGTGCGCGCGAGCACTTCCTGACCCAGGACGGTTTGCCGCGGACGAAGATGCTCCTCTACAAGAAAGAGGACTTCGCCTCGGCGACCGACTGGCAGGTGCATCGCGATCTCGTGTTCACGCATGCGCCGGCGATTATCGATGCCTATGCCGCCTACCGTCGCGATTTGAATGTGCTCGTCTCACGCGGCGTGTGGCGCATGTTCAAAGTGGCCGAGGCCGAATACCGGCGAACCCTTGATGCCCACGCCGTGCTCGACTTCCCGGATTTGCTGCTGCACGCGCGTGAGCTGCTCGGTCAGATGGAGGAGTTCGCGCGGAGCCGCTATCGACTCGAATCGCGCTATCACCACGTGCTGGTGGACGAGTTCCAGGACACGAGCCGCGCGCAGTGGGATCTGGTGGCGCTGCTGACGCAGTCCTGGGGTGAGGGCGCGGGTCTTGCTGATTCTGGCGCGCTCCATCCAACCGTCTTCATCGTGGGCGACCGCAAGCAGTCGATCTACGCCTTTCGCGATGCCGACGTCGCGCTGTTGCGCGAGGCGGCGCGGCATCTCGAGGGGCTGCGGCCCGATGGCGACATCCGTCGCTCGATCTCGCGGAGCTTTCGATCGGTGCCGCCGTTGCTGGCGTTCGTCAACGACCTCTGCCAGGACATCGAGAAGGCGGCCGCTCGGACTGACGCCTTTCAGTACGGGGAAGAAGATCGATTTCCGCTCGATGAGGACGTCCGGCTAAAGCCGGACACGACGGCGGACGATTCGGGGGCCCTCGGGCTCGTGACCGGCGACACGCCCGAAGCGTGTGCCGAAACGACCGCTGGCGAAATTGCCCGGCTCGTCGCGGAGCGTACGCTCGTCCGCGACCGCACGACCGGTGTGCGGCGGCCGGTTCGCCCCGGAGACATCGCCATTCTGTTCCGTACGCGTGAGAGCCATCGCGAGTTCGAGGACGCGCTCGAGCGCCATGGTCTGCCGTCCTATGTGTACAAAGGCCTCGGCTTTTTCGACGCCGACGAGATCAAAGACGTGCTGTCGCTGTTGTGGTACCTGGCCGATCCGCTTTCCGATCTCCGAGCGGCGGCGTGGCTCCGATCGCGCTTCGTCCGCATCTCGGATGAAGGGCTGCGCCGCATGGCCCCATCGCTCGCAAGTGCCCTGCGCTCGGCGGACCCGCCCGCAATCCTCGGCCAGCTCGACGCCGATGATGCCGATGCGCTCTCCGCCGCGCGTGTCTCTTCTCAGCGCTGGCGGGCGCTGGTCGATCGAATACCGCCCGCCGAACTGCTCGACGTGGTCCTCGAGGAGTCTGCGTACCTGGCTGAAATCCGTGGTCCGCGCTTCCTGCAGGCCCGTGAAAACCTGAAGAAGATTCGCGCCATCATCCGCCGCATTCAGAATCGCGGCTACGCCACGCTCGATCGCATCGCCTCGCATCTCGATCGGCTCGCGGTCGGCGACGATGCCAATGCGGCGATTGACGCATCGGACGCGGTGAGCCTGATGACCGTGCATGCCGCGAAGGGACTGGAGTTTCCAGTGGTGTTCGTGGTGAACCTCGCGCGAGGAACCGCGAATCGCCGGCCGCCGATTCGCATCGCCACCGGCGATGGCGACGAAGACGCGTCGGTCGCCGTCGGCGATTTTCAGTCGAGCGGCGACGAAGATCAGGCCAACAAGGAACGCGAAGAGACGAAGCGGCTGCTCTACGTGGCGGTGACTCGTGCCCGCGATCGACTCTATCTCGGCACCGCCTTGAAGGATGGGGTCGTGCAGCCTGGACGCGGCAGCCTGGCCGAGGTGCTTCCCGCATCGCTGCTCGATCGCGTTGCGGAGGCCGCGGCGGCCGACGGTGTGTCTTGGCGCGCGGCGTCGGGGTCCACGCACGCGCTGCGAGCCTGCGGGTCATCATTGGCCCAGACAGCCCCGACGACCACCCTCCGTCAGACCTCGTCTGTGTCATCGGAGAGTGACTTCGCCGTACTCGACGACACATCCACGCGGCGGCAGACCGTCGCGTCCGCGATCGCCTCCGCGACTGACGAACCCTCGACCATCACGCTCGACGGTCCTGAATCGGATCGGCTCGTCGGCTCACTCGTTCATCGTCTACTGCAGCGCGAGGGCCTCGCCGCCGATGCGAGCGACGAGTGGATGCACGAGCGGCTGGCGTCGCTGATTCGCGTCGAGGAGTCGATCGCGATTGCCGATCGGGTCACGCTGATCCGGCGTGCAGCTGCGGCGTACCGCGCGTTTGCGGGACATTCGGAGCTGCGTGCGTTGTATCTGTCAGGAACCGCATTCCACGAGGTCCCGTTCTCGCTGTCCGTTGACGACCGCATCGTTCGCGGGACGATCGACTGTCTGGTCCGAACGCCGGACGGGGAGATTGCGGTGCTCGAGTTCAAGACCGGGCGCCGCCGGCCCGAGCACCAGGCGCAAACCGCTCTGTACGATCAGGCTGCGCGCTTGCTCTTTCCGGGGAGTCGCGTCGTTACACAACTTCTGTACGCGGCCGATGCGGCCCGGTCCTGACCTCCAATCGCGCGTTTTCAGGCCCAATACTCACGGAAAGCGCCGCCGACAGGCCGCACGTCGCCGCGCCAACCCGTCCAGCTGCACACGACGGCATCACTTTCTGCATTGCACCTGCCGGATTCAGCCCATAGAATCAAGTTTTGGGGAGATCTGATTGACGACGAAAGAGGAGACACGCGTGGCGCTGACCTGTCCCAGCTGTGGGAATGACCAGAATTTTCTGGTGAAAACGCTCCAGATGCACATCGTCCACGTCGAAGATTCGAGGGTCGAGGTCTCCGAAGAGGGCCGGCCCTACGTGCAGGAACTCTTGTGCGACGAATGCGAGACCGCGTTGAACCTTGATGAGGTCGATGAAGCCGTTCGCAAGGAACTGATGTTGACGCTCGGTGCCCGCTGAGGCAGGCGCCGACTTCCCTGAGTTCAGTAGACGGACTATCCCTCCTCGTCTTCGTCGTATTCCTCGAAGTAGTCACATTCTGGGCACACCCACTCAAAAGACTTGGTCGTCTTGAGCTGTGCGAAACCGGGCACCCGATCGGTGATCTCGCGTTCACGCAGCTGCATCATCTCGCCACACAGCGGGCACTCCTTCGTGACCATTGACTTCTCCTAGGGCGATCCCTATCGTACCCTCACGGAGATGCGGCGAGGCACGTTTCGTCCACACGGCGGCGACTCGGTAGCGGTGATGGCGGGCGAGGACCGCCACGACGCAAGCTGCTTTGCTGACGAAGTGGCCATCGACTTTCCGTCGGTGGACGTGGCGCTTGCGCGCATCCGGCGGGCCTTCCTTGCCGATGAGCGGCCGTCGCAACTGCGCACGACGGTGCGCCTATCCGACGAAGAGGCACGCACCGGAGCCACCGTCCCGCTCGACGTGCCCGTGCATTGCACCTGCCGGCAGTGCGGCGGACGCGGTGAATCGTGGACCGAGACCTGCACGCTGTGTCAGGGCACTGGCGCCGAGCTACTGCATCAGCCGCTGCACGTGACCATACCGGCTGGCGTCCCCGATGGCGCTCGATTCCAGTTCTCTGTGACGCCCCGCCAGAACCTCACGACCCGCATCGAACTTCACGTTCTCGTCTTGCAGTCCGGCTGAAGCCGGACACTACGAAACTGAGTGGAACGACACGCCAGGCTCCTGGGCATCCTCGCCGGGCTCTGGGGAGCGCTGGCGATGCTCGTCGGTGTCTCCATGCTGCTGCTGTCAGCTGGAGCCCTGGCGGAGCTCCTCGATTCTGTCGGGACGGCCGTCGAGTTTGCCGCCGGTCTCACCGCAGCGGCACTTGCCCTGATTGGCGTGTTCAGCCTCCTTTATGGCGGCGCGCACGCATGGGCGTCAGTGCTGCTGCGGCGGCGGACGGCATTTGGCCGGGTCTTGATGCTAGCCCTGGCGCTCGCCGACCTCGTGGTGCTTCCGTTCGGAACGGCCCTCGGCGTCTACGCGTTGTGGACCCTCCTCACAAACGAGGGGCGACGGCTCTTCGAGTTGCACCCCTCAACGGCCCCTTAACGCCTCATATCGTCTTCGATCCGTTTGCGGATCGACGAGGCCTCGGCGCTGCGCGGCGTTGACGCGGTGTCGATGTCCCCACCCAGGCGCTCCGAGAGCATCATGGTAAGCAGCGCTTCCATGACATTGCCGGTCATGGGTGCGCCGCCGTCCTTGCCGTTGTGGCCGGCGATCAGGATCTTCGGCACCACGTCCACCTGCGACGACTGGATGGCTTCGGCGAAGCGGTTCAGCACCTGCTGTGTCAGCTGCAGACGCGGTCCGCCGTACGCGCGCACCTGTTCTTCGATGGCCATGGCCTGGGCGATGCCGACGCGCGCAGTGCGCTCTGCATCGGCGGCAGCGATCGCCTGAATGCGCTTGGCCTCGCCTTCGCCGACGATGCGAATCTTCTCGGCCTCGGCGGTGGCCAGCGTCTGAATGCGCGCGGCTTCCTGGCGCGACCGTTCGTACTCCGCCTTACCCTGGTTCGTCTGGATGTTGATCGACAGCTCCGACTCAGTGATGAACGTCTGCTGCTTCGCACGCGCCTCGGCCTCGCGCAGCTCCATCTCCTTCATCGCCGCCTTTTCCTGGCGCGTGTAGGTTTCAACCTGCTCCTCCGCGATCTGCCGCGACCGCAGCTGCGTCAGGATGGTTTCGATCTGACTTCCCGGTGCACCCGCCGTCGGCGTGCCGATCAGCACTTCCTGCAATTCGAGGTTGTACTCGTTGAACTTCTCCTTCATCTGTTCGCCCGACTGCTGCTGGATCGCGCTGCGATCCTGAATCAACTGGATCAGCGTGCGCGTCTGACCGACGTTCTTGAAGTACGCCGACACCATTGGATCGAGCGTCTGCTCGACCAGGCGCTTGATGTCGCCGAACCGCTGGACCACGAGCGGAGCTTTTTTTTAGTCGATGTCGGCGACCACCGAGAGTGGCAACGACGGCTCGAACGCGTCCTTCGTAATCAGCAGCACTTCCGAGAGGTTCTCGTCGTAGCGATGCGAGCCGGTCTCGGCCTTGTTCCACTTCAGGATAAAGTTGGTCGTCGGCACCGCCAGCACCTTGCCGGCATACGTGTTGAACGCGTACTTGCCCGGCAGCAGTGGCTCGTTCCACACACCGCGCGAATGCTTCCTGACGAGTTCGCCGTGCTTGTAGTGGTCGCCGGTCAGATCGACACCCGCCTCACCCGTGTATGACACGACGACGCCGACGGTGCCGACGTCCACGACGGTCTTCGGGATCATCTCGATCGTCGCAAACAGCCGGTTGATGTAGTAGGTGCCCTCGACGAGTGTCTGCAGCTGACGGCCGCGCAGACCGCCGGCCTGCAGGAACTTCTCGGGATCCTGGAAGTTGTTGTGGTAGAGCGCCGGCGTCTTCGCATCATCACCGACGGTTGGCGCGATGATCTGCCCGTCCGGCAACGACGGCCCATCGTGCACCGTGACGATGCCGATCGCATCTTGGGCGTCCCTGATCACCATCGGCTCGAACCCGTCACGCTTGGCGATGAGCGCAGCCATCTGCTTGAACGTGTCGGCCTCGCTGGCGTCGAGCGGAAGGAAATGGACGCGCTCGTTCGTGATCACGATGAACTGCGCGGTGTTGATCGCGTAGGTACCTTCGCGAAGGATCTTGCGCTGCGGCCCTCGCTGGCCGGTGGAGCGCAGGAACGCAGCCACATCCTGAAAATCGTTCGCGGTGACGTTACTCGCCAACGTTTGCGTCGGCGGCAGAGGCTCGCCGTCGCGGGCGAAGACGTAGCCGATTTTGCCTTGCGCGATCGTCACCAGCGGCATCTGGTGGAGGCGATACTGAAACGGCATCATGACGTGCCAGCCGCCGCGCAGGAGCTCGGGCTGAAAGCCGGCCTCACCGTTCAGCGCGATGATGCCGTGCTTGACCGAGCCGGACGTGCTCCAGAGCTTTTCGACGATGCCCACGCGGTCATTCGGGATGTAGCGGAACGTGAGGAAGAGCACAGTGAGCGCAAACAGCGCGAGCAGAACCCAGAGTACAAGCGACACGGATACACCGAGGGCGGGCATGACTCACAGTCCTTTCAGGTTGAGTGTGGGGTCGCGAGCCGAGTGGTCTATTCCGGCTGGCGGCTGGCAGGCGTGCGACTGTGACCCCGTGCGTACAGCCGAGAGACGTCAGCGAAAATGGTCACGATCTATTAGACGGATCCTGCCCGCCAAGGTTCGTGTGCACGGTCTTGCGGCGACTCGACCTTGGTGAAGGTGGAGCGTGCGACACAGTACAATATCAGGATATGGCTTCCGTAGACCGCGACGCCGTGCTCAACGCGCTTCGCGTCGTTGTCGATCCCGACCTCCGAAAAGACATCGTCTCGCTTGGCTTCGTGAAAGACCTGACGATCGCCGACGGCCGCACCTCGTTCACCATCGAATTGACGACGCCAGCGTGTCCGGTGAAAGACCAGATGCGCGATCAGGCGACCGCCGCGGTTCGTGCCGTGCCGGGGGTGTCCGATGTGAAGGTGCAGCTGACCGCGAAAGTGCGTTCAGCATCCGCGCCCGAGACCGGTCGGCCGCCGCTGGCCGGCGTGAAGAACGTCATCGCTGTGGGCGCCGGCAAGGGCGGCGTGGGCAAGACCACAGTGTCAGTGAACCTGGCACTCTCGCTCGCGCGTTGCGGCAGCCGCGTCGGCATTCTCGACGGCGACATGTACGGGCCTAACGTGCCGATCATGCTGGGTCTCACCAACACGCAGCTCGGCACCGACGGGCAACGCATCGTCCCGGCCGAAAAGTACGGGATTCAAGTCGTCTCGATCGGGTTCCTCACCAATGACGATGCCCCGATCATCTGGCGTGGGCCGATGCTGCATCAGGCGATCCAGCAATTCTTCCGCGAGGTGGCGTGGACGGATCTCGACTACTTGATCATCGACATGCCTCCCGGCACCGGTGACGTGGCGCTCAGTCTGAGCCAGACCGTTCCCGTCGTCGGAGCGGTGGTCGTGACGACGCCACAGCAGGTGTCGCTGGCGGACAGCCGCCGCGCCGTTCGGATGTACCAGAAGCTCAACATTCCGACGCTCGGCGTCGTAGAGAACATGAGCTATTACCGGTGCACCAATTGTCATCACGAGGCCGACCTGTTCGGCCACGGCGGCGGCGAGGCGATGGCCTCCGACATGGCCGTGCCGTTTCTCGGCCGTCTGCCCATTTATCAGCCGATTCGCGAGGGCGGCGACAATGGGGTACCGCTGGTCGTCGCCGAGCCCGCGTCGGACGCGGCCCGGGCATTCCTGACCGTGGCAGAGCGTACTGCTGCGCAGATCTCGATCGCCGCGCACAAGTCCGCCGAAGCCAACAGAGGCAAGATCCCCCTCATTCCCGTGCGTTAGCCGTGCACGTCCCTTGTCCTTGGTGCTTTGTGCTTAGTCCGTCCTGTGGTTCATGGTCCCCTGGTCCACGTGGGCACCGGACCAAGGACTTAGCACGGACCAAGCACTAAGTCCCAAGGACCCAGGACCAATGATGACCTCCATCGATCTCCCCTTTACCAAGCGCACGCTCGGTAACGGTCTCGACGTGATCGTCCACGAGGACCACCACGTGCCGATCGTCGCCGTGAACATCTGGTATCACGTCGGGTCGAAGAACGAGCGACCCGGCCGTACCGGGTTCGCGCACCTGTTCGAGCACCTGATGTTCGAAGGGTCGGAGCATCACAACAAAGGGTTCTTCCCTCCGCTGCAGCAGGCGGGCGCGTCGCTCAATGGCTCGACGAACACCGACCGGACGAACTACTGGGAGGTCGTGCCGACGAGCGCGGTGGATCGAGCGCTGTGGATGGAATCCGATCGCATGGGCTATCTCCTGCCGGCGGTCACTCGCGAGCGGTTCGAGACGCAGCGAGACGTCGTCCTCAACGAGCGGCGGCAGAATTACGAAAACCGGCCGTACGGCATGGCCATCATGGCCATCACCTCCGCGTTGTACCCACCCGACCACCCATACAGCTGGATGACGATCGGGTCGGCCGAAGACATTCGCGCGATGCAACTGGAAGACGTCCAGGCGTTCTTCCGGACCTACTACCATCCCGCGAACGCTTCATTGGTACTGGCCGGCGACATCGAAACGCCGCGCGCGTTCGATCTGGCCGAACAGTACTTCGGCGACCTGCAGCCGGGCACGCGGCCGCTGCCGGTGGTTGCTACGGCCTCACTCGCTCGCGAGCAGCGGCTCGTGCTCCAGGATCGCGTCGAGCTGCCCCGCATCTACATCGCCTGGCTGTCGCCGGCGATGTTCGCGCCTGACGATGCGGAGCTGGATCTCGTGGCCGATCTGCTCGCCAACGGCAAAACGTCGAGGCTCTACAAGACGCTCGTCTACGACCGCAGAATCGCGCTCGACGTCTCGGCGCATCAGCACTCTCGCGAGCTGGGAAGCTTCTTCCTGCTCGCCGCGACGGCGGCGCCAGGCCATTCGCTGGCCGACATCTACGCCGAGATCGACACCGAACTCGATCGTCTGTCGGCGACGGGACCCTCGGACAGCGAGATGGAGCGGGCGCTTGCCCAGGCCGAGGCCCAGTTCATGTACCGCCTGCAGACCGTCGGCGGATTTGGCGGCAAGTCCGATCAGCTGAACGCCTACAACGTGCTGCTCGGCGACCCAGGGTTTTTCGCGGCCGACCTCGATCGCTATCGCCTTGCCACGCATGCAAGCGTGCGCTCGGCTGCGGCTCGCTACCTGCGGCGCGAGGCGCGCGTGGTGCTGAGCGTGATTCCCCGCGACCAGCCGGCATTGGCGCTGACTGCCTCCGACAAGGTTTCCGTATCGTGAGCGGCGTTGACAGGTCGCGGCTCCCCGAAGTCGGCCCGGATCCCGCGTTTACCTTTCCCGAGATCGTGCGGCACACGCTGCCCAATGGACTGCAGGTGCGGACGGTCGAGCATACGAGCATCCCGCTCATCACGATCGTCCTGCAGGTGGAGGGCGGCTCGGGCGCCGACACCGCAGACAAAGAGGGGTTAGCCGCGATCGTCGCCGACATGGTGGACGAAGGGACCGGCGCGCTCAGCGCGATTGACGTCTCCGATGCGATGGCGCGGATCGGTGGCGACTATGACGTGGACGTCAGCCCCGATGTCACCGTCTTCTCGCTGACGACGCTGACGCGGTTTGCCGCGCGAGGAGCGTCGCTGCTGTCCGACATGACGACCCGGCCCAGCATGCGCGAGACCGATTTCGTTCGTGTGCGTCAGCTGCGTCTGGATCGTCTGAAGCAGCTCAAAGATCTGCCACCGGCCGTCGCCGAGCGCGCGTTCCTGCGTTTGATGTACGCGCAGCATCCCTACGGTCACGTGCCAATCGGCAGTGATGACGCGTTGCGGCGGATCTCTTTGGATGACGCGTCAGCGCTTCACGCGGCGTCGTTTCGACCGTCGCGCGCGACGCTGGTCATTACGGGTGCGCTCCCGCACCAGGAGCTTCTCGCGGTTGCCAATGGGGCCTTTGGCGAGTGGACCAACGACGGTCGGGTATCGCATCCGGAAGTACAGCGTGCATCGGCGATCGAACCCTCCGAAGTCGCGCCGCCCCGCCTCGCGATCGTGGCGCGTGAGGGCGCCGCGCAGTCTGAGCTGCGCATCGGCCATTTGTCCGCGCGCCGCAACACACCCGATTACCCGCCACTGCTCGTCATGAATGCGCTGCTAGGCGGTCAGTTCGTCAGCCGTATCAACCTGAAGCTGCGTGAGGAGAAGGCGTACACGTACGGCGCGCGGACCGGGTTCGACTGGCGGCGTGGGCTCTCGCCGTTTGTCCTGCAAGCGAGCGTGCACACTGCGTCCACGGCAAACGCCATCGCTGATGCGATTGGGGAAATCGAAGGCCTGCGCGGATCGCGTCCGCCCACCGCTGAGGAACTGGTACTGGCCAAAACATCGCTGACGCGCGGCTATCCACGCAACTTCGAGACGGCGCAACAGGTGGCGCGGTCAATCGCGCAACTCGCGCTCTACGATCTGCCCGATACCTATTTCGCTGAGTTCGTCCCAAAAGTGAACGCTGTCGGTGAAGACGATGTGACGCGTGTGGCCGAGCGCTATCTCGCACCCGAGAAGATGACGACGCTCATCGTCGGCGATCACTCTGCCATTGCAGACTCACTCTCCACGCTCGGGCTCGGTACGCCGAGTGTGCTTCCACCCGAGCTCTAGGGATTCTCCAGGGATCATGTAGGGCCGGTCTCACCGACCGGACTGCATGCTACCCTAGCCGGGTTCCGCGGATTCGCGCCGTGACTACCGAACATCTCGCGCAGAACGTCGATCCCGACAGCGGCATCAATCGCATCACCAGCGTGGCCGTCGTCATCGGCGCGCTTGCCGCCATCGTTGCCGGCGCCACGATCTGGCTGCTGCTCACTGATCCGGTCACCGTGCTCAACGCTGTTGATGAGGGTCAGGTGTCGCCGGTCGTACGGCAACTCGCTGAAATCATCTACAACGCGCTCGCCGGATTATTGGACTATCTCTAGGAACTAAGAACGAAGAACTAAGAACCAGGAACTAGGAACTAGGTGTCTGGATTCAGGACGGTCTCTGTCGCCTGACCGTTGACGCGTTCCACTTTGTACGCACGCGCGTGCGGTCGAGAGCTCACGATGTTGGCGAGCTGGCCATTGATGAAGTGCGCGGCAGCGCCGTCGTCGAGCGCGAGTGCGCTGGCGATCGTGCCCTGCTCGATCAGTCGATGCAGCGCCGGGCGGCGCTCGACTTCTCCGTCGTAGTGCGGACAGCATGCGCCCGGTAGCAGACCCAAGCCGGCCAGCGGAAAGAGGCCGGTTCCTGATGAATCGGTCAACAGAGTTTCGAACCAGCAGATGGCGCCAGCGCTGACGCCGGCGAGCACAGTTCCCGACTCCCAGGCGCGTCGCAGCAATGGCGGAATCTCCCATTCCCGCCAGACTGCGAGCATGCTCTTGGTGTTGCCACCGCCAACGTAGATCACGTCCTGCTCGAGCAGCACCGTCGTCAAGTCGGGTGTGCGCGCGAAGAGCGGCACGTGCGTCGGCCGGCAGGGGAGCTGGCGAAAGGCGGCGTAGAAGCTGTCGATGTACGACTCAGCATCGCCGCTCGCCGTGGCCAGGAAACACACGGACGGATTCTCGCGGCGAGCAAGACCGAGCACGAACTGATCGAGCGCCGGATTGTCAGGTTCCATCGAGAAGCCGCCACCACCCATGGCCACGATCTGTGTCTCGATCGGATTCGTCACGCTTACAGGTTAGACCGTAAGAACTTCACGAGGACGTAGCCGTCCACGAACTTGAACGGAGCGGAGCCGCTGCTGTAGTGCCCGCACGGCAGTACGGTGACTTGATGCGGCAGCCGCCGCTGCGCGAACTCATCGACCAGCTGCCTCGAGAGATCGACGGGGAACGTCAGGTCGTACTTCGCGTACACCAGCAGCGTCCGCTTGTCGCGCACGCGATCGAGGTAGGAGACCGGGCTGATCGGACGCCACAGTCGGCGCAGTTGTTCGAGCTCGATGTGGCCGCTCAGACCTTCGCGCACGTGACGCGTAGACAAGCCACGCCAGACGACGTCGGCAAACCACGGCGATACGTGATTAAGCGCCTGCGCGCGAATCTTGGGTTCGTGCGCCGAGGTCAGCAGCGACAGACACGAGCCGAGGCTGGTGCCGAGAATGCCTATCCGTTCGAATCCTTGATCCGACAGCCACTGAATGGCGCGACGCGCGTCAAGCACAGCCTGCCGGCACACCTGCACCGTCCTCGCGACGTTGGAGCTGACGATGTAGTCAGCGCGGGTGAGTTCGGGTGGCATGCGCGCGTCGTGATAGGGCAGGCTCAGACGCAGCGCCGAGACGCCGAACTTCGCCAGCAGCTTCGACAATCCGATGTGCCCGCCGGCATCGGAATTCCACTGAGGAAGCACCAATACCGCGCGGCCGCGGCCGCGTGTCACCCCGAGAGGCGGCTCGTCCTTCGCAGGAAACCATCGCGCCGTCACGATGTTGTTTTCCGGATGCGGCGTCACGTGAGCGCTGGGGAAGCGCAGCATGCCGTCGGTGAACTCGAAGTCAGACGAAGGCGGCGCGGAGAAGAAGGCCTGGCTGTCGCGCATGACCTCCTCGACCCAGTGCTCGAGCGCTGCGGCGGCGTCGCTCTGTCCGTTCGGCGGAATCCAGTCGATGCCCCAGTCGAACGGCCGCACCACGCGGTCCTTCGATACCGAAGCGAGCCGACGTTCCCAGGCGTGAAAGAAAGGAGCGAACACTATGAAGGGTCGAGTAAGGGCTCGATGGCCCTGGCCACGGCCAGGAGGTCGAGCGTGTGCATGCCGACCAGTTGCGCTCCGGCGGGGAGGCCCTCTTGGGTGCGCCCGCACGGCATGGTGATGGCCGGATGGCCGGTGATGTTGAACGGTTGCGTGAGTCGCAGGGTGATCGCGCGCACAGGTTCTTCAGAGGTGCCGACCGACACGGTCGCCGCTCCGAGTTTCACGGCCGGAACAGGCAACGTGGGCAGCAGCAATCCATCGCGGCCGTGAAGTGCCGCGTTCACTTCGTGGATGAGGACATCGCGGCCGCGCAGCGCACGTACGTAGTCCTCGCCCAAGATATAACGGCCCATCTCGAGGCGGAGGCGCACGTTCGGTGTGTAGTCCTGCGGCTGGCGTTCAAGCGTCTGAGCGTGGCAGGCCGCCGCCTCGGGCAGTGCGAGGTGCAGATAGACCGTCGGCGAGTCAGCGGCGTGCGGGATGGTCACGTCCTCGAGCACGACTCCCGCCATTGTGAGCCGTTCGCACGCCTCGTTGAACCGTTGAGCAATCTCCCCATCGAGCAGCGCAAAGAAGTACGCACGTGGAATACCAAGACGCAGCCCGCTCAGCTCACGGGGTTTCAGGAGGGGCGGACTCGATGCCCCGGCGAGCACCTGATGCAGGATCGCCGCGTCTTCGACCGATCGGCACAGCGGGCCGACATGGTCGAGCGTACTGCTCAACGGCACTACGCCGTCGATCGGGATCTCGCCGAACGCGGGCTTGAGCCCGACCAAACCACATGCCGCCGACGGAATCCTGATCGAGCCACCGGTATCGGATCCAATCGAGGCGTAGCACATCTCGGCAAGGATTGATGCGGCCGAACCGCCTGACGATCCTCCCGGCGACCGGCTTGGATCGAGTGGATGGTGAACCGGACCGTACGCCGAGTCCTCGTTGGTCGTGCCGAGGGCGAACTCGTGCAGATTGGTCTTACCGACGAACACCGCGCCGGCCGCGCGCAGCCGCGCGGAGACGACTGAGTCGTTCGCGGCGACGTGTCCGCGCCGCACGCGCGATGCGGCGCTGGTCGGCGTGCCGCGGAGATCGATCAGGTCCTTCAGCGAGATGGGCACGCCGTGCAGCGGGCCGCGATAGCGGCCGGCTGAGATCTCCTGATCGGCGGCGTGCGCCTGCGCTCGTGCGTCGTCGGCGAGCACGGTGATGAACGCGTTGATCGACGGGTCGCGCTCGGTGATGCGCTCGAGGCAGCCCTCGGTTGCCGTCTCGGAACTGATCGATCGCGACTGAAGCGAGCGCGACAGCTCAGCTAGCGTTGGGCCGCCTGTGCGCGCTGGCTTCGGCGGGCCGGAGCGTTCAGTGAACATGCGTGGGCGGCGTATTGGGCGACTTCCCGCTCAAATCGAGATTCCAGTCGGCGGCGCGAAGCGCATTGGTGGATTTCGCGAGATTCTCGAGCAACGGCCGTAGCGCCGGCAGCTCTCGCCGGTCAGCATCCCGGAGCGCGTTTTGCAGCCACTCGTCAATCGTCATCAACAACTCTTAGAGTACTCTGACGCGAAACCATGCGGAAGACGAAGATCATTGCGACGCTCGGACCGTCCTCGAGCTCCGATGCGGCAATCCGAGAACTGATCGACGCCGGCGTTGACGTCTTCCGTTTCAACTTCTCGCACGGCACGCACGAGGGACATGCCGAGACGATGGCGCGCGTGCGACGCGCCGCGAAAGACAGCGGCCGCATCGTCGCCCTGCTCCAGGATCTCAGCGGACCGAAGATCAGGACCGGCCTGCTGCGAGGCCACACGCCGCTGCAATTGTCGATCGGCGATCCGCTGACTATCGCGGTCGGTGACTTCGAAGGTGAATCAGGGCGCGTCTCGACGACGTTCGATCTTCCGCGTGTGGTTCATGCCGGCGATTGCCTGCTCCTCGACGACGGCCGTCTCCAGCTGCGTGTCGCGAACGTGACCCCTCGCGAGGTGCAGGCCACGGTCGTCGATGGTGGGCCGCTCGGTGAGCACAAAGGGAAAAACGTGCCCGGCGTGGAATTCCCGACGACGGGGCTGACCGACAAGGACATCAGCGATTTGCAGTTTGGCGCGAAGCAGGGCGTGGATTTCATGGCCTTGAGCTTCGTGCAAAGCGCGGCCGTGCTGCGGCAGGCGCGCGATCTGTTGCAGACGGCGAGCGTGCCCGAGATGCCGCTCGTGGCCAAGCTCGAACGCCCGGAGGCGATCGCGCGTCTCGAGGAGATTCTGCACGCGACGGATGCGGTGATGGTGGCCCGTGGCGATCTCGGACTGGAGCTGCCGCTGGAGCGCGTACCGCGCCTGCAGAAAGAAATCACGCGCTGGGCGCGGGCGCTCGAAGTGCCGGTCATTGTCGCGACGCAGGTGCTCGAGTCGATGCGCACGGAGCCACGTCCGACGCGCGCCGAAGTCAGCGACGCCGCGAACGCCGTCGAAGATGGCGTGGACGCCATCATGCTGGCCGGAGAGACGGCGGCCGGCTCATATCCGGTCAAGGCGGTGCAGACGCTCGACGTCATCATTCGCGAAGCGGAATCGATGCCGCCCGTGCGCAGACAGGGCGACTCGGCCCGGCTGATCAGCGGGCATTCGCACGCGGTGTGCGAAGCCGCGGTGACGCTGGCCGATCGCGGCGAGGCGGCGGCGATTGTTGCGGTGACGCGCGGTGGCAAGACCGCACGCGTCCTTTCGGCGCTCCGCCCGCGCGCAGCGATCTATGCCGCGACGGATCGGCCCGAGGTCGCGCGGCCATTGAATGTTTTGTGGGGCGTCGTGCCGGTGTTGACCGAACTGGATGACGACGTGAACGTGACCGCGAGCCGGATTGGCAGCGAGCTCGTTACCCGTGGCGCCATTGAGCCTGGCTCAGTGATCGTCCTCGTGAGCGTGACTTCGGACCTCGCGTACGGGCCGTCGAATTTCATCAAGCTCCTGCGCGTCTAATTAACCACCAACCACCAACCGCCAACCACTGACCACTGACCACCAACCAATGAAGGAGTTCACCCACAGCCTGACCATCGACGCGCCGCCGGCCGTCGTCCTCGACGCCTTCTTCAATCAGGAGGCACTGGCGTCCTGGTGGCACGTCACGCGCTCGCTGTGCGTGCCGCGTCCGCTCGGCGTGTACGCCGTCGAGTGGGACGCCACCGAGTGGCGAGACGAGGTGCTTGGCCGTCTTGGCGGTGCCTTCAAAGGCACCGTGATCGAGTTCAAGCCCGGACGAGAGTTCTTCATCGCCGACGCCTACTGGCTGCCTCCCGACGGTGAACCGATTGGACCGATGGCCTTCGAGGCTACCTGCAGCCTGGTGTCCGGGCGGACAGTGCTGCACGTTCGTCAGTCAGGCTTCGAGAACAGCCTGCGGTGGTCGCGGTACTACGACGTGATCGCGACTGGCCTGACCGTGGCGCTCGACGAACTCAAGCTGCACGTCGAACAGAACTGGAACGGGTAAAAATCGAAAATAATTAGCCCATGCATCCGCAACCGCTCGCGTATCGCGATCACGAGTTTCTCGAATCAGAAGAAGCACGCCCGCTCAGAATCCTCGCCGAGTATCTCGAGCCGCTGCGCCGCTTCAAGGCGCAGAACATCCAGGACACCGTCGTCTTTTTTGGCTCGGCGCGAATCCATAGCCGCGAGCATGCCGAGCAGGCGTTGGCCTCGCTCCAGCGGCGATTCGGATCCCGCAGCGAGACGATCAACGAGCATCTGATGCGCGGCCGCAAGGCCGTCGAGTGGTCGAAGTACTACGAGGATGCGCGTAAGCTGGCGCGCCTGCTGACCGAGTGGTCGCTCTCGCTCGACTCACCGCATCACCGGTTCGTGGTCACGTCGGGCGGCGGGCCCGGCATCATGGAAGCGGCCAACCGCGGCGCGCATGAGGCCGGCGGCAAGACGATCGGATTGAACATCCGTCTTCCGTTCGAGCAGGGCGCCAACCGGTTCATCACCGACGGCCTGCACTTCGAATTCCACTACTTCTTCATGCGCAAGTTCTGGTTTGCGTATCTGGCCAAGGCGCTGGTGATCTTCCCGGGCGGGTTCGGCACGCTCGACGAGATGTTCGAGATCC
>Ga0111539_10003141_pt1 | contig 21849 bp, 20 predicted proteins | sample RhiMethybrSRZTD1_FD_79667 | JGI IMG/M metagenome (GOLD analysis project Ga0111539, IMG submission 79667) | Populus rhizosphere microbial communities from Tennessee, USA - Rhizosphere MetaG P. TD hybrid SRZTD1 (version 2) (version 2) | ecosystem: Host-associated > Plants > Roots > Rhizosphere >...
GAGCAGATCAACAGCGTACATCCCCAATACGACCCCGCTAGTTGGACGGGGCTAACGCACTACGTGCTCCCATTCCACGACCAGACCTTCGAGTGCATCGCCAAAGGACACGTCCTCAAGGAATCGCTCTCGACCTTTGCCGAGGCCCTCGCTGCATGCACCAGACTGCTGCTCGGGTGATCGCTCCGCGCTCTTCCGCGCCGAACCGACAACCAGCAGCCGGGCCTATTGCGGGATCGGCATCACCACGCCGCAGGGGAACGACACCTTGATATCGTGATCGCCGGTCTTGATCGCGGTGCAGGCGGTGCCGACGAGCTCGATCTCTGTCGGGCTGTTGAGCTTCCAGCCGTTGGGGTCGTTCAGGTCGAGCTGCTTGCCATCGAGCGAGACCTTGCCCTGGTCGGCCTTGGAAGTATCGACCTGGCCATTGAGCTTCAGCTTGCAGTCGCGGACGCCGTTGATGATCTCGTCGAAGGCGCGCTCGAGCGCTGCCTGGTCGTTGGCCTCGTAGTAGTCGGCCTTTTGCGTGCCGCCGACGGGCAGGCCCTTGCCGGCGTTGGCCATGTCCTGAAGGTGTTTAAGGCTGACGTTGCCCTCGCCGACGCTGATGATGTAGGTCTCGATGCCGTTTTTGTGGGCGAACTGCGCGGAGGCGATCGATTGCGCCTGGCCGTTTTGCGGGTTCGGCTCGGCGCAGGTGTCCGGCTCGCCGTCGGTCGCGAGCACGATCACCTTCGGACCATCGGCCTGAAGCGGGATCAGCACGTCGGCGACGGCGCGCAGGCTTTCACCGGTCGGCGTTTCGTCGATCGGGTCGGCATTGGAGTAGACCTGGTTGATCGCCTGGTAGTTGCCGAGCGCGACGGCGACTTCGGTGAGCAGCGGGCACTCGCCCTGGATCTTGTTGTCGTCTCCGGCGCGCGAGCTGTAGAGCGCGAGCCCGAAGCGCACGCTGTTCTGCAGTCGGGAAACGACGCCGGTCTGCGCGTCCATCAGCGCGTCGCGGAGCACGGTCCAGCGCGTGCCGCCGCCAAAGTCTTCGGTCATGCTGCCGGACTGGTCGACCAAGAGCACGACGGTCGGGATCGTCTTCTTGAGCTGGAGCGCGAAGTTGACGCAGCCGTCGGGCACGGCGCCGTCACCGCTGCTCCCGGCGCTGCCATCGAGATCGATCGACGGCTGACAGCGGCCGCTCGGCATGCAGCGCTTGCCCGTGCCGCATTCGCTGCCACCCGGTGTGCAGTCGGCGGTGCAGGTGCCGTTGGTCCCGCAGTAGGTGCCCTGCGCGCAGTTCGCATCCACTGCGCAGGTGGCGCCGCACTTGCCCTTGAGGGCACCAGCACAGGGTGTGACCAAGCTCGGGGGAACGTCGTCCCCGCAGCTGACTGCGAACGCCAAACAAGCTCCGACCAGAAGACCTGCCAAAGAAGCGCGAACGCGCGACATGCTTCCTCCCGTTTTTAAGAACTCACCGCGGCGGCAAGAGTCCGCCACTACAGCAATTTTCTAGCATGGCCGGAAGGGCGCGGCACGTTAAACCCCCTTCCCCGCCCGCCGACCGTCCCCTCGAAAGCCTCAGTACCCCGGCGCGTTGCCGGCTTTCCACTTGATGCTGCAGCCGATGCTCGGGCGCTGATCGGGCGAGGGAGCCCTCCCGCTCACGACGGCGTCGATCGCCTGCTCGAGATCACGACCGGTCACCGGCTTGCCACTGCCGGGCCGGCTGTCGTCGAACTGCCCCCGGTACGCGAGCTTGCCCCCGGCGTCGAAGAGGTAGAAATCGGGCGTGCACGCGGCGCGAAACGCCTTGGCGACTGCCTGCGATTCGTCGAACAGGTAGGGAAACTCGTAGCCGCGCTCCCGCGCCTCTTCGGCCATCGGTCCGGGGCCATCCTGCGGGTAAGTGGCGATGTCGTTCGAGTTGATCGCGACCATCCCGACGCCGCGCTCGCGGCAAAGGCGGCCGATGCGTGCGAGCCCCTCGCGCAGGTGCTGGACGTAGGGGCAGTGGTTGCAGATGAACGCAACGAGGGCGGGCTTCCCGCCTAGATCCGCTGAAGAGAAATCGCGGTCGCTGACCGCGTCGCGGAGGTTGAAGGCGGGCATCGTGGTTCCGAGAGCCAGCATTTGCGAGGGGACAGCCATGAGTCGGGGTGTAGCCGAACCTCGCGGGGGGTGCGAGTAGCGGACTCTGGCCCGCCGGCGTACGATGGTGGGAAGGGCTCAAGCAGTGGCATGGCCTTTGCTCAAGACGCGGGACCAGAGGTTGTCAGCCGTTTTTTTGGCTGTCTCCCGCCCGCACAATGGCGCTCGCAGTGAAGGCTGAAGCATTCGGAACCACAGTTCTCGCGGACAGTGGTCCCCGAGCAACACCCCGTCCGTCGGACGCGAGCATCCAGCGCTGGGTCGGGGCGACCTTCGATCACTTCGCGATCGAGCAGCCGCTGGCCCGCGGGGGAATGGGTGCGGTCTACGTCGGGCACGATCGGTCGCTCGACCGGCGGGTCGCGATCAAGGTGCTGCCCGACGAGCTCGCCACTCAGCCCGATCTGCAAGAGCGCTTCGTTCGGGAGGCGCGCGCCCAGGCGCAGCTCAACTCCCCGCACGTGGTTCACATCTACTACATCGGTCACACGCCGGCCGCGAGCGGCGAGACCGGGTCGCTATTTTTCGCGATGGAGCTCGTCGAGGGCGGCGCGCTCGAGAATGTGCTCGACGGCGGCGAGAAGCTCGACGCCGAACGCGCGCGCAAACTGATGATCCAGGTCGCGCGCGGACTGCGCGACGCCGAGACTGCCGGGATCATCCATCGTGACATCAAGCCGAGCAACTTGCTGCTCGACCGAAACGGCGACATCAAAATAGCCGACTTCGGCGTCGCCAAGCCGATCCGCCAGCGGGACTCCAAGATCACGCAGGAGGGCGCGGTCGTGGGCAGCCCGCTTTACATGGCGCCGGAGCAAGCGCGCGGTGAAGCGGTCGATCACAGCGCAGACATGTACTCGATGGGCTGTAGCTTCTATCACTTGCTGTCGGGCTCACCGCCCTTCGACGGTCCGACGCCGATCGTCGTCGTTTCGAAGCACCTGACGGCCACGCCGGCGCCGCTTTCCGAGGTCGCGCCCCGCGTTCCGCACAAGCTCGCGGCGATCGTCGAACGCTTGATGGCCAAAGAGCCCTCGGGGCGCTTCGCCAACTACAACGAGTTGATCGCCGCGCTCGAGCGGGCGGCTCCCGAGGCGACTCAGTATGGAGGCTTCTGGGCGCGCGGTGCGGCGGTGAGCATCGACGTCGCGCTGGCGGGCACCGCGATCGCGCTGCTCGGCTGGCCGGGCCTCGCGCTGCACCTGGTTTACGTCACTGTCGCCCACGCGGTGTGGGGGCAGACCGCCGGCAAGTACCTGATGAATCTCAAGGCGCGCCGGCCGGACGGCCAACCCCTCGGCTTCGTGCGGGCGCTGGCTCGTACCGTGGCGAGCCTGTGGCTGCCGTTCCTGGTGGGCATGGTGATCCTGCTCACTAAGGGCGGCACCGAGCTGAAGACGACCATCGAGCACATGAAGCCGACCGAGATGGACGCTTTCCAATCGCTCCTGACGGCGATCGCCATCGGGTACGCGCTGCCGAGCCTGATGTACGTGGGGGGCCTGGTGCTGGCGGCGTTCCACCCGCAAAAGCGTGCCGCTCACGATCTCATCGTGGGCTCCGAGATCGTCTACAAGATCCGCGGCAAATAGTAGCTTGGCGGGAAAGCCGCTGAGCTTTCCGGCAACGGAATTGGAGCCGCTCGGGGAGCGGGCTGTGTTACGGATCCGCGGCTACTCGAAGAGGAGGTGCCGCGTGGCAAACATCGGTCGTAGAGACGTGAGCTTGCTGCTTTTGACGCTCGGTTTGACCGGCGTCGTCGGCTGCCAGAAACGTGAAGCGGGCGGAGGCGTCGGCAGCGCTTCTCCCTCGGCCAACCCCGCGACGCCCGCTCCCGAAGGGACTCCGGGTGTCACCGCCGACACGATCCGGATCGGAAGCTGGGGACCGCTCTCCGGCCCGGCCGCACCCTGGGGCGCCGTGCTGCACGGGATGAACGCCTACTTTCAGCACATCAACGCGAGCGGCGGCATCAACGGCCGCAAGGTCCAGTTCATCTATCGCGACGACCAGTACAGCCCGGCCAAGACGCCGGCGGTCGTGCGCGAGCTCGTCGAGAAGGAGCAGGTGTTCGCGATCGTGGGCGGCATCGGCACCGCCAACGGGCGTGCGGTCGCGGACTACCTCGAACAAAAGGGCGTGCCGTTCTTCACGCCGTCGTCCGGCGACCGCTTCTGGTCCGAAGGCGGGAAGAAGAACGTCTACACCGTGTTCCCGAAGTACGTGAGCGAAGGTGAAGTGCTCGGCACGTACATCGCGAAGGACCTCAAGGCCAAGAAGGTCGGGATCCTCTATCAGGACGACGACTTCGGCAAACAGGGGCTCGAAGGCCTCAAGAAGGGTCTCGCCGCGACGCCGGGCTCCGAGCTCGTGGTCGAGGTCACGTCGCAGCCTATTGACACCGACATGAGCGGGCAGGCCAGCAAGATCGTCGAGAAGAAGCCGGACGTGCTGGTGCTCTACGCGGGCCCCAAACAGGCCGTGGCACTGGTGAAGACGCTCGACGCGCAGAAGAAGAAGCCGCAGCTCGTGACGAGCTTCGTGCTGAGCGACCCGATCATGTTCAAGCTCGCGGGCGACTCGTGGGAAGGCGCGATCACCAGCGTGGCTTCGACGCTGCCGGACTCGGACAACGAGTCGGTCGCGTATTACCGGGAAATTCTCGCCAAATACGGCGAGGGCAAGCTACCGGTCGGCAACTTCACGCTATCGGGCTTTCTGTACGCAATCCCGCTGGTCGAAGCCATGCACAAGGCGGGCAAGGACCTCACGCGCGAAAAGCTCTATGAAGCGCTGAACAGCATGAAAGACTGGCACGGTCCTGCGCTCTACTGGAAGGGCGAGAACATGGGCCCGCCGCTCACCTTCAGCAACGAGCGCCGGCTCGGCAACGAGCAGCTGTTCTTGGTGAAAGCCAAGGGCGGCAAGTGGGAAAAGATCACGGACTGGCTGAAGCCCGGCAGCTGATGAACGCGAAGAGCACGCTGCTCTCGACGCGCGACCTGTCGATTTCGTTCGGCGGCGTGCGCGCGTTGCGCGGCGTGTCGATGGACATTCAAGAGGGCGCGATCGTCGCCGTGATCGGGCCGAACGGCGCGGGCAAGACCACGCTCTTCAACTGCATCACCGGCGTGTACCGGCCCGACATGGGAACGGTGACGTTCGCGGGCCAGTCGCTGGTCGGCCAGAAGCCACACCAGGTCGCGGCGCTCGGTCTGGCCCGGACCTTCCAGAACATCGAGCTTTTCGCGCGAATGACCGTGCTCGACAACGTGCTGCTCGGCCGCCATCGCCACATGAAGACCGGACCGCTCGGGGCGATGCTGTTCGGCCGCGCGGTCAAGCGCGACGAGGTCGCGCAGCGCGAGAAGGTCGAGCAGATCTTGGATTTTTTGGATCTGCAGTTCACGCGCGATCGCTACGTGGGACAGCTCCCGTACGGCGTCCGTAAGAAGATCGAGCTCGCTCGCGCGCTGGCGCTGGAGCCGAAACTCCTGCTTCTGGACGAACCCTCGGCCGGGATGAACGCGGAGGAAAAAGAGGAGCTGGTCCACGTGGTGCGCGACGTGCGCGAAGACATGGGGGTCACCGTTGTGCTGGTCGAACACGACATGGGCCTGGTGATGGGGATCAGCGACCAGGTCGTCGTGCTCGACCACGGTGAAAAGATTGCCGACGGCACGCCGGAAGAGGTGACGCGCGATCCGGAAGTGATTCGCGCCTACCTCGGTGCCGATGCCACCGCGCAAAGCGCGCTCGCGGCGCCGGTGACGCGAGCGAAGGAAACCGTCGCGTGAGCACCGCTGCCAACGAGTCGCCGCCGATCCCCGCCGGCGCGCCGATCCTGTCGTGCCAGAACCTCGAGGTCTTCTACGGCAAGTACCTGCAAGTTTTGCGCGGGGTCAGCCTGGACGTGAAGGTCGGCGACGTGGTCACGGTGCTCGGTCCGAACGGCGCCGGCAAAACGACGCTGATCCGTACCGTGATGGGGCTGATCGACGACCAGCCGGAACGCGGCGAGGTGCGGCTCGAGGGACGAGTGATCAACGACTGGGATACCGGCGAGCGCGTGAACGCGGGTCTGGCCTGCGTCCCCGAGGGCCGCGAGGTGTTTCCGGAGCTCAGCGTCCGCGAAAACCTGGTGATGGGGGCGTGGGTCGAGTCCCGGACTGGGATTGCTGACAGTCTGGAACGAGTGTTTCAGAGATTTCCCCGCCTGCGCGAGCGCCACAAACAGCACGCCGGCACGCTGAGCGGCGGCGAGCAACAGATGCTGGCGATCGGCCGGGCGCTGATGAGCCGGCCCAAGATGCTGCTCCTCGACGAGCCGTCGCTCGGCCTGGCGCCGCTCGTGGTGCAGGAGATCTTTTCCATCCTGCGCGAGCTCGCCGCGGAAAAAATCGCGATCCTGCTGGTCGAACAGAACGCGCGCCTGGCGCTCGGCTTCGCCCGGCACGGCTACATCCTGGAGGGCGGGCGCGTCGTATTGAACGGTCCGTCGCAGGAGCTGCTCGAGAACCCCGACGTCCGGGAGTTCTATCTCGGCATCAAACAGGCCGATTCGATCAAGGGTTACCGGCGCTACAAACGCCGCCGTCGCTGGGCTTGAACGCTGCGTTCGGCCGGACTCCGGACGCCGTGTTTCAATGCGCCTCGTGATCGACGCGTCGGCTGCCGGCCATTGCGCGGTTCGAGCACGTGGATGACGCGGACGAGTATGTCCGACCCATGCGCTCGCGGTGACCGGATGCTTTTGAAACTGCCTGCCAAATCGCCTCGTGCCACGGTGAAGTGGTGTATGCTCCGCGCCACCATGCGTCTCGCCGCAGGGTTCGGACTTTTCTCGGTGGCCGCTTCCCTGGCATTCGCTTGTGCTTCGGAAGAGGGCTCGATCTACGACATCGATGACGGGCGCCCGGATGCGTCCGCGGACGGCGCGATCACGCCGGGCAACGGAGGTGGTCCCGGCTTCGAAAGCTGCGTTCCCGACTTCTGTCCGAAGATCGGTGCCGGCGGGCCGTGCTGTGTCACCCCCGAGGGACCGTGCGGCATGGACGACGGGCTCGGCTGCCGGGAAAGCACCGGGCCGGACAACTGAGTTTCGGCGAGGATCGAGCACCAATGCCGAGGAAATCACTGAATCGATGGTCCCCGAGGGGTTGGCCGGCCGCGCTGCTCGGCGCAGCGCTGATGTCACCGGCCTGCGCCGACGACTCCGACGAGTACCTCGATTACACGGAGCTGGCGTGCAAGCCCGGCAGCGAGGCGCCGTGCGTTTGCCTGGGCGCGGGCCGCGGCGTCGCGGTGTGCCGCTCGGACGGCAGCGGGTACGGAACCTGCGAGCGCTGCTCCGGCCCGGAAAGCTGCACGGTGTTTCCCAATTGCGACGGCTGCGTCGACTGTCTGGAGAGCTGTCTTTGCCAGACCAGCGAGAGTGACCCGGCCGCTTGCGAAGACCGATGCTCGGGCGAGCCCGGCGGCGACGGCGGTCGACCCGGCGCTGGCGGCGGCGGCGGTCTGGCCGGCGCTGGCGGCGGCGGCGGCATGGCCGGCGCCGGCGGATTCGGCTTGATCGGCGGCCGCGGCGGGCGCGGTGGCCGCGGCGGGCGCGGCGGCCGGGGCGGAGCAGGCGGCGGGGGTGGGATGGGCGGCAGTGGTGGCCGATTCGGCGGCGCCTGAACGCTCCTCTGGACTAAAAAAAGCGACGAAGGAAGGCACCAGTGGCGCTGCGATCGGTACCGGTGGGCGTGTGTGTCGGAGTGATGGCGCTGGCGAGCGCTGCGAGTGCGGACGAGCGCCGCGTCATCGTTTTCACGGACGGACCCAAACCGAGCTTCACGATTGAAGGGGATCGCTTCGCGCGCGGTGCGGTCGACCTCGAAGTTCGACTCACCGGAACCAATCCGCTTTGCTACCGCTACCGCACGAAGATCGGCGACAAGGACGTGACGCCGCGAGCTGCCGTCGTTCCGCGCGCCGACAAGGGCGCGGCGGCGCGCCCGGCCGCGACGCCACGGACCTTCGCCAACGCGACGGAAGCGCGCGAAGCGCTCGACAGCGCTTCGACCAACCTCGAGAACGCGCTGCGCGAAGCCAAGCAGGAGCTGTCGCTCGACGCGGTGTGGGCGGCCTGCGAGAGCGGCGCGGGCGACGCTTCGGCACGGGTGCGCAGCGCCTCGAGCGCGCTGCAGAAAAACGGCGGACCCACGGGCGCCTGGACGAAAGCCGCCAGCGACGCCGAAGCGACTGCTCGCGGCGCGCTCGAGCTGACGAAGACGGCTTCCGCGCAGCGCGCCGATCAGCCGATGGAGCTTGCGAGCCGGCGCCGCGCCGTCGAGCAGGCCGGTCAGAACCTGGAAATCGCGCGCCAGCGGCTGGAACAAGCCAAACGCCTCCGCACCAAGGACGTCCCGGATCACGAATCGAACGTCACGCAGGCCACCACCGAGCTCGAGCGCGCGAAGCGCGAGCTCGCCGACGCCGAGACCCGCAGCAGTGAGCTCGCCAGCGCCCCCGCGCTCGAGGTTGACGCGCGGCGCCTGCTCGATCGCAGCGACGCGGCGTACCAGACGCTCGCCGGCCTGAGCGCGGACATCGAGCGCGCCAACACGCGACTGCAAGCGTCCACGAGCTCGGTGAGCCAGCGCATTCCGCGCGGCAAGGCGGTCAAGGTGACGGTCGAGCGGAAGCCGATCGAGCACCGCGCGGCGGTCGAGGACTCCGCGGCCGAGACCTTCACCTCCCCCGCCGTCGAGGCGCTGAGCCCGATCTATCTCGATATCGGTTTCGGCCCGGCCCTCACGCTCGGGCGCAACACCGCCGACTACGAGCTGATCGTTCGCGAGAACCGGCTGGTCGCGGCGCGCACCGAGCAAGAGCTGATCATGGACGGCCTGTTGTCGTTCAGCTTCTACCTCTACGGCCCGCGTTACCTCGACGACACCATCTTCGATCCGATGCAGCTGATTCCGCGGCCGATGGCGGGCATCTCGCTCAGCGAGCCCACGACCTCGGCCTACGCGGGGCTTCAGATCGATCCGTTTCAATTCATCGACATCTCGGGCGGCATCCGCTGGCTCACGGTGGAAAAGCGAATCGGCTACAAGGACACCAACGGCGACGTCGTTCGGCCCGACGCGATCGTGCTGAAAAAAGAGGTCGGCATCGCGCCGTTCGTCGCCGTCACCTTCAGCACTGACCTCTTTTGGCGCTGGCTCAAGCGCGAGCTGAAGTAGCCAAGATGCAACGCGCTCGAACGAGCTATCCTTTTCGCATGCTCGGGCATCGTGCGATCGCCGCTCTGCTTTTCGTGACCGCTGCGCTGACCGCGCCCGCGTGCGCGGACGACACCGAAGAGTACCTCACCTACACGGAGCTCAACTGCAACCCGGGCAGCGAGATCGCCTGCGCTTGCCCTGGTGACAATGGCCGCGGCGTGGCCGTGTGCCGTTCGGACGGCAGCGGCTACGGCGCGTGTGAACGCTGCACCGGTCCTGGAACTTGTACCGTGTTCCCGAACTGCACCGGCTGCTTCAGCTGTCTCGAGCGCTGCCTGTGTCAGAGCTCCGAGGACGACCCCGGAGCGTGCGAGGACCTCTGCGGAGCCCAGGAGGGGACGGGCGGTAGCGGCGGAACCGGCGGCGGCAGCTGCGAGGTCGCGAGCTGCCCGCAACCGCGCCTGCCGCTGGCTCAAACCTGCTGCACCACCGACAAGAACTGCGGCTTCGTTTTTCAGCTGCTCGGTCCAGACTGCGTCGAGGGCAACCAGGCCGGTGTAACAGACCCGAGCTGTCCGCAGGTCCAGCTCCCAGGGATCCCGCTCGCGCTCCCGGGTTGTTGCCGCGACGATGGTCGATGCGGCGCGATGGACAGCTTCATCGGCTTCGGCTGCGTCGACCCGAGCCAGTTCGGCCAACCACGCGGCCAGCGCTGCGGCGGCTGAAGCGCGCTATCATGCGCGGATGGGTTACAGGCGCGCGATCTCGGCGGGTTTGATCGTGCTGGCCGCGGCTCTGGGCTGCGGATCGGACGACGGCGAAGAGGGCGCGAACAGCGGCGGCAGCAGCGGATCCGGGAGCGGCGGAACCGCAGCAGCCGGCGGCGCGGCAACGGGCGGCAGCGGCGGAACCGCAGCAGCCGGCGGCGCGGTAACGGGCGGCAGCGGGGGTCGCGACGACGCCGGCGTCGACAGCGGCGCGGGCAGCGGCGGCACGAGCAGCCAGGGCGGCAGCTCGGGAACGGGCGCGGGTTCGAGCGGCGCCGCGGGCACAGGCGGCAGAACGCCGTGTGAAGGCGCCGCCGACTGCGGTGGCGGCGCGTGTTGTCAGAGCGGCAACGGCGCGCGCTGTGTCGCGAACGTCGACGCGTGCACGGGACTCGTGTTGTGCAAGTCGCGGACGGAATGCCGGAGCGGCGAACCGTGCTGCCCGCAAGGTTTCTGCGGCGGCTGCGACTAGGCTCGATCAGCCAATGTGTGATCGACACACTTGTGCTTGGTCCAATCACTACATGTCAATCGATGACGTGATGCGATCACTACAGAGTTGACGCAAACATGGAGTCACAGTGCTTCTACTGACTCCAACGCTTGCGCACGAGACTGGCTTGGATTATCGCGTGCAGAGCTGCAAGCGCACGCATGCGTTTGCGCAGGAGTCGCGCATGGACACGAGCCACGCACTTGGCATCGCGGTATTATTCGGCGTGTTCGCATGCAGTAGCGATCCACCCACGTCGACGGATCCGGGGCCCTCGCCTGCGGGCAGCGGCGGCAGCGGAACTGGCGGTAGTTCGACCGGCGGCAGCGGCGTCGGCGGCAGCGGCGTCGGCGGCAGCGGCGTCGGCGGCAGCGGCGTCGGCGGTAGCAGCGTCGGCGGCAGCGGAAGTGGCGGCGACAGCGGAAGCGGCGGCGCCGGTGGCTCCGCGGGGAGCGACATGGACGGCTCGGCGGGCAGCGGCGGCAGCGCGGCCGGGGCGGGCGGCAGCGGTGGCAGTGCGGCGTGCACGCGCGACGGTCTCAAGGCCCTGGTCGACAAGTACTTCGAGGCGCTCGCGGCGCACTCTGCGGCCGCGCTGCCCCTGGCTTCGAGCGTGAAATTCACGGAAAACGGCGACAAGCTCGAGCTCGGCGAAGGGTTGTGGAAGACGGCGGGCGCGGTGAAGTTCAAGCACAGCGCGTTCGACACCGAGATCTGCACTTCGGTCACGGAATCCGTCGTGCCGGACGGGAGCACCGACATCCCGTACGGGCTTCGCCTCAAGCTCGTGGATCAGAAGCTGGCCGAGATCGAGAGCATCGCGGTGCGCAGCGGCGACTACTTCACACCTTCGAATACGCGCGCTATCTCCGCGACCGCGAGCGAGAAGTGGGAAGACGCGGTTCCCACCGACCAGCGCGCCACGCGCGAGAAGCTCGGGGAGATCGTCGACGTCTATTTCAAGCGCTTCCCCGCCGGCGCCTGCGGCTTCGCGTCGGACTGCAAGCGCCTCGAGAACGGCTTTTCGCCCGGCGCGTGCACGCTCGGGCTCAGCTGTTCGACGTCGGGATCGGGCTCCTCCGGCATGACCCCGCGCCTACAGGTCCTCGACGTCGAAGCCGGGATCGCGGTCGGCTTCGTGATGTTCGCGCGGGCGTACACCGACTTTCACATGTTCAAGGTGCGTGGCGGCGAGGTGCACGGCGTGCACGCCATCCTGGCGTCCGCCCCGGGTCCGGGCTGGTAGCCGCGCTTCAGCGGAGAGCGGCCGCCGACTGGAGCTTGACGGCTTCGATCAGGTCGTCGAGAACCATGTTGTAGTCGGACACGTGGAGACCGAAACCGACGGACTCGAGCACCGTGCTCCGATATGGCGCGACCATGCGCTTGTCGCCGGACGCCGGGTCGAGCGTCACCTTCAGGTAGTGGAAGGCCGTCGTGTCGACGGTTTCACGCACGCACTCGGCCTTGAAGACGTCGGGAAAAACCGCAAACGCCGTATCGAAGGGCGGCGGCTCGCCCGCGGGCGTGTCGGGCTTGAAGAGCGCCGTGTTGTAAACTTTCGGCAGGTAAGTGCCGCGGCTTCGCCCTGGGTTGTTCGCGAGCGGCCCCGGCGTCGTGCAGATGGTTTCCGAGCTCGCGTCGCCGCGGCCGAAGAAGGCGTTGGTCGGAGGCGGCACATCGGCGGGATAGGCGTTGTAGGCAATCACACAACCGGTTTCGCCCGGTGACGAGCACGCCGGGACCTTCTTCAGACTGCCGCCCACGAGCTGCCCGTTCGGCACCGTAGGCAAGCCGCCGATCAAGAGCGCCGAGATCATCTTGGCACGCAGCGCGTCGTCGGTCTCGAGGCGTTCGATGATCAGGCGCTGGAGCAGGAAGGTCCCCTGCGAGTGCCCCATCAGCACGAACTTTCGACCTTTGTTCCAGGTCTCCAGGTACTCGTCGAACGCCGCTTCCACGTCACCGAAGGCGAGATCGGCGCTGCCCACGAGCGCCGACGTCGCCGTGCTGATCGCCTGCTGGCGATAGAGCGGCGCGTAGACTTCACACAGGCTGCTGAACTGAGCCCCCTGGCTGTACAGCGCGTCGCGCACGTGGCTCAGATCAGCGAAGCTGTTGGTGTTGCCAGGCGATTCGAGATCGACCGTCGGATAGACGTAGAAACAGTCGAAGGCCGGATTGGCGGCCGGCACGTGCTTGACCACGCGGCTCGTACCGTCGGCCGCGAACACGGTCGCGTCGAGATTGGTGTGGCACTCGTTCGGATCGTTTCCGGGCAGACAAGCCCAGAAATTGGGATCGGTGTAGTCGAGAGGGTCGGTCCCGAGATCGGTCAGAGTGCTGCGGTCGACCTTGTGCACGGGCGGCACATTGCCGCTGGCCGGCGCGGCGGCGTCATCGGAACCGCAGCCTGCGAGCGCCCACGCAAGAAACACCAAGCCGTAGTGACGAATTGCCATATTCCCTGATCCATCCTGTTGATGACCGCGCCGAGGCTCGGCCTAGTGGCGCGGTCATAACACGGCTGTCAGGGGCAAGATCCAGTGGCGAACGATGCCGGCCGCACCGAGGTGTTTATAATCGAGTTCGCATCCGTGACCGCCACCTCGCGCCCCCAGCGCTCGAGCGTGTCGTAGGAGAAGGTTCTCGTCATGTCGAACTCGGCGCAATCGCCGTTCCACCAGGTGGCGGCATCGTTGTCGCCCCAGGACCACGCGAGCCAGCCGATCCCTCGCGGCTGCGCCTCGCCGATCAACGCCAGATAGTCGAGGGCGGGCCCGCAACCGCCGGCCGGTGCGCGGTTCGCAAACTCGCCGACGATGAGTGGGAGGTTCGCGGTCACCGCCCGCTGGTATACGTTCGCGATCTGCGAGCGGGTCATCACGTCGTAGAGGTGGGCTGACAGCACGACGTTGTGCCTCGGATCGTGGGTAATCAGTGCGGGACCGCGCTGGAACAGCACCTCGTAGTCGCGGCCCCAGCCGCTGGCGTCGATCACGAGCGGCACCTCGATGCCCGCGTTGCGCAGCGAGGTGATGGCGTTCTTGTAGGTGCTCTCCCAGCCGGCGTAGTCCTGCCCACCATTCGGGCCGGCCTCGTTCGCGATGTTGACCATCAGGCGCGAGCGGTACTTTTGAATCAGCGCGACCGCGGAGCTGCTGGTCCAGTAGCTCACGATGTCCGCCATGTTCCCCCACGCACTCGGCCCGGTGGCGTCGTGCATCTCGAGCATCGGGATCATGCGCGCATTGACGACGCGCCCGATCACGCCGTCCGCTTCGTTGATGGCAATCCCGTGTTTCGCGTACCAGAACAGGCGCACCACGTTGGCCCCGGTCTTCGCGATTTCCGGGATCGCGTTGCCGCTCCGGTCCACGTACAAGGTCGGGTGATTCACGCCACGCAGCACGACCTTCTCTCCGCACGGCGTGAAAAGGTCCCGCCCGCTGACGTAGAGCGTCGTGCGCCCGGTGCTGGACGTGCCGCCGCTACCGCCGGTGCCCGCGCTGCCGCCAGTCCCCGCGCTGCCGCCAGTCCCCGCGGTACCGCCGGTGCCCCCGCTGCCGCTCGTGCCACCGCGGCCGCCGGTGCCTCCGGTGCCGCTGGTGCCTCCGGTACCGCCGGTACCGCTAGTGCCAGCGTCGCCGCAGACCAAGCGCTCGACCACGGCGCGATCGACGGCGACCGTCATACCGCTCGCGGCGGCGTTTTGCCGTCCCGTGACCCGCACCGTCAACGCGTGCTCGCCGGCCGCCAGGACGCCGCTCGACCACACCATGGCGTCCTCGGCGCGAGCCGGCGCGTACAGATCGACGAGGACGGAAGCGCCTGAATCGACGCTGACCTCCGCCATCCCGTGATGCGGCGCTTTCGCCGCGTGCAGGTCGACGCGCACGCCCTCGAAGCGCAGCCGCGCCACGGCGTCAGTCGCGGAAGAATAGTGGTCGTCGCCCTGGTACTTGCCGGCACCCGTCGACGTCATCCAGGCGCCTTGAAAGTCGAACTGGTCGCGACCAGTGCCGGTCTCGTCGTCGTTGAGCGAGACCTCGGTGCGGACGTCGCAGGACCCAGTCCCGCCGCTACCGGTACCGCCCGTCCCTCCGCCGCCGCTGCCGCTGGTGTCGCCGCCGGTACCACCCGCGGAACTACCGCCGTTCGATGAGGTGCCCGCGCTGCCGCCGTTCGACGACGTTCCCGCGGCACCGCCGTTGCCCCCGCTTCCCCTGCCCGCTTGGCCTCCGCTCGCGCCGCCCGAACCTCCGCCATCCTTGGGAAGCGGTGGCGGTGCTCCGCCCTCGTCGGAAGCACAGGACCCGATCGCCCGAGCAGCGATCAGCAGGATTGCCGCTTGAAAAAGGCGGTTACGGTGGAGCATGCGGGGTAGGTACCCCGACGCTTGCGCCATGGGTCAGCGGCGGCTCCCCGCTTCCGCGAGCGCTGAACAATTCTGGCCGCGACGGTTCGGGCGATCGGGCTTCAGAGCTTGCGCGGGCTCGACTTGCCGCCGCGAGCCGCGCCCTTGCGCTCGAAGAACGCGATGGCTTCGCGCACCTGCGAGTCCGTCATCGCGTGCCCGACGCCGCGCCGCCCGGCTGCCTTGTGGGGCCATCCGGCCGCCTTGAGCGCCTTGGCGAGCCCCTCGGGATCGTGGCGTGCGCCGTCCTTCATGCCCCATCCCACGTAAATCGGCGTGCGGGGCCGAACCTTGCTCAGGTGGCGGGCGGCGTCCTTGCCGGCACCGCCGCCGGCGAACACGCCGAATCCATCGGCCTGGAAGCGATTGCCGGTAGCGAGCGACGCGGCGTAGTAAGCGCCCGCCGAAAATCCGAGCACGTACAGACGCTCGAACGGCACGCCGCGCCGTGCCTCGACCGTCGCTCGCGCGGTTCGCCACTCGTCGAGCACCTCGCGCTCGTAGCGCTGCTGTCCCGAGAGCGACGTCGGCCAGTTCCACTGGTCCGCGAACTTCTGCGAGCCGGCGCCGACCCGACCGCGCGGCATCAGCACCGCGAAGCCGTTCTGCTTGGCGACGCGCGCCGCCGAGCGCTGCTGGTTATACTGCCAGTCGCTGCCGACCTTCACCAACCCATGCAGAAAGATCGCGAGCTTGGTCACCGGCTCCGCGCCGGGCGGCTCGAAGTAGCAGACGTCGCCCGGCAGCGTCTCGAACTCTTCCGCGCACCAGCGAAAGGGAGGCGCTTCCGGCGCAGCCGGCTCTTGGGCTGGCACGGGAGCATTCGCCAGCCCCGCCGGCGCGGTCTGAGCGGAGACCTCGGGCGCCCCGAGCATCGCCACGGCGACGGCCAAAAGCCTGAAGCGACCCATGCGCTCGGAATCTATAACTAGGCGCCGCGCTCAGGGCAAGATCACGCGCACGTCGTGTCCCTGGTCCGGGTAGTAGTACGCCCACAAGAAGCACATCTCGTTGAGTGCTGCGCTTTCGCCGAAGGTGAGCGTCGCGTCCGTATTGTTCTGGTACTCGCAGGTCAGGCGCAGGCCGTCGTTCGCGGATGCCGCGACGAGCGGCGGCGTATAGAGCTGGAGCGGCGGCTCGGCCCAGTCGGTGTTTTCGTAGATCCGGCGTCCGGCGCCGTCGGGACCGAACTCCACGGTGGTGCGCTTGCCGCGCGCGTGAGTGTGCGTGGTGAGCCCGAACACGTTGGGCGGTGTCGCCTTGTTGAAGCGATAGAACTGGGTCACCGAAGCGCTCGACCGCGGCAAAATGAAAAGCGTGGTCGGCCCCCAGAACATGAAGTTCGAGTGCTCTCGAACGTTCGCCGGGTCGGCGCCGAAGAAATCCACCGTGCCGCCGGCCTTGACCGGCTCGGTCAGTGCGTTGAAAAAGTGGAGCTCGATCCGCAGCATGCGCTCGGCGGGCAGCTGGTACGCGACGCCTTCGGGGAAATCGACGCTGGTGTGCCGCTGCTGCGCAATGAACAGCGGCAACATCTGCGGATTGATGATGTCCGCCGACGCCGAGCACGGATAGGGCGTGCGCGCCTCGGCGGTGGCGGAGCTGCCGTACACGATCAGGTGATGCCCGCCCTCGGTCAGATCGGAGACGACCTTCACGAGCTCGAAAGGCTCGGTCGTCGGCATGCGCAGATCGATGCAGAGCGTGGTCTCTTGACCCGCGGGAATTTCGATCGGTCCCATCGAGAGCCGAAGCGTGTTCGCAGCGCCAGCGCCGCCACTGTCTGCCGCGCCGCCGCTTCCCACGCCAGCGCTTCCACCGGACCCGGTGCCAGCGCTGCCGCCCGTCCCCGCAGCACCAGAACCGCCGCGCCCCGCGCCGGCGTCCGGCGACGACCAGCCCACGGTGCCGGCGTTTCCACCGGAACCCGTGGCCGCGTCGTGACCCGGCGTGCCACCGGGAAGTCGTTGGTCGGGCCCGCCACCGGTAGGGCTGCAAGCCGCGAGCAACAGCGCGCACGAAACCGCGACCGCCGCGCTCGAGCCCGCACCGAGCAGCGGAATTCTCAGCATCGCATTGCCACCCATTCCAGAAACTCGACGATCGTGCTCTCACTGCCAGGACGCAAGGCCCGAGTCCGTATGGCGCCTGCCAAAATCGGGGGTCGAGACGGCCATACCGGGCAGCCGCTCGGGGACGCTCCTGTTCCGATGGCTATGCTGGGCACGTGCCGAGTCCAGTGGCCAAGATGCACGACGGCGTCGGAGTCGTCTGCCAAGGAAACCTGGCCGTGATCCTGTATGCCGCGGACGCGCGTCTACATCGAACATGCTGGGTGTTCGATCGCATGGACGAGCTCGCGGCGCGCAATCCGGACGGGATCTACGCGTTGATGATCATCACCCCGCAATCGGGACCTCCCGACGGGGCGACCCGGACTGAAAACGCCACACGCCTCCGACAACTCGATCAGGCGCTGATCGCGATGGTAACGGTGGCGCTCGGCGACAGCTTCAAGCTCAATATCGTGAGGACGGTGATGCGGACCATGTTCCTGCTCTCGCGGAAAGGGGCACGACACGTGGTGTGCAGCACCGAGCGTGAGGGCATGGAGCGCTTGCTCGAAGCAACGAAGCTCGACCCACGCGTGCCCACCCGTGCCGACATCGAGGCCGACCTGGCAGCCCTGCACGCACAGGTTAAGCCCCACGCCGCGTAGCGCGAACCGCCTGGTGCGGCGCCAGCCCCAAATTAGCGCGATCCAGGCCGCCCGCACACCGGCCGGGCGACAGATCCTGTTCCTGATAGAACTTGGTCTATTCTGGCGACGTGGTGAGTCCGCTTGTGCAAACCCACGACGGCGTGGGTGTCGTGTGCCGCGGAAACCTGGCACTGGTCTTCTACGGGGCCGATGCTCGCGTGCACCGAACGCGCTGGCTCTTCGACCGCGTGGACGAGCTCGCGGCTCGCAATCCCGGGGGGATTTACTCGCTGATGGTGGTCACACCGAACGCCGCGCCACCCGACGCGGCCACGCGCGCCGAAAACACCAAGCGTTTCGGACAACTCGACCACGTGCTGGTCGCGATGGTGACGGTGGCGCTCGGTGACGACTTCAAGGTCAGCATCGTGAGAACGGTGATGCGAGCCGTGATCCTGCTCTCGCGGAAAAGCGGCAAGCACATGATCGCCAGCACCGAGCGCGAGGGAATCGACCGCTTGTTACAGGAAGCAGCCGGTGACGCGCGCCTGCCGAGCCGTTCGGTGATCGAAGCCGATCTCGCCGCCCTGCGCCTGGCCCTGCAGGCCAACGCCGCTTAGCCCCCGATCTTGATCGGCAGCGCGATCGCCTCGTCCGCCAGCGCGGGCTCGTACAGGAACGTGTACGCCGCGCGGCTCGCCAGCACGCGCTTCGTGTAGCGCCGCGTCTCGTTGAACGGGATCAGCTCGACCCAGACGTCGACGTCGAGGTTCGGCCGATCGGCTAGCCAGCGCCGCGGCCGCCCGGGCCCCGCGTTGTAGCCGGGCGCCATCAAGAGCGGATTGTCGTCGAAACTCCGCCCCAGCATCGAGAGCATGCGACAGCCGAGCGCGATGTTGATCGCTGGCACCTTCAGCGCGCGCGCGTCGTAAGGCAGCCCGACCGGTTTGGCCATCGTCCGCGCCGTCGGCACTATCAGCTGCATCAAGCCGTAGGCGTCGGCGGGGCTCACCACCTCGGGATCGAACGCCGATTCCTCGCGCATCACGGCGTAAACGAGCGGCACGCTCACCTTGTTCTTCTTGGCCTCGCGCTCGACGACGCTGCGATACGGCCGCGGAAACGCGATCTCCCAGGCCTTGGTCCAATCGCCGGCCGGCCAGCGCGACAGCCAGTCGGTGAGCAACCCGCGCGCCACCGCGTGCGACAGCTTGGCCGAGCCGGCGCGCGCATAGAGCAGCGCGACGCCCCACAGCACGGCCGGGGCGGTTCCTTGCTTGGTGATGCCGAGGGCGGCGATTTCTTGTTTCGCCGCTTCCAGATCGCCGACGCGCAAGAGCTCGATGCCGCGCACGAAGCCGGGCGTGTCGAATTCGGGTCGATGCTCGAAGGTGAAGGGCTCTTGCGTCGCCCGCTGCAGCGCCTCCTCGCGGATCTTTCGCGCCTTGAACGGATCGATTTCCACGAGCCGCGAATACGCGTGCAGCATGTAGTAGGAGAGCGGAAGCTCCCGCACGATCGTCTCGAGCTCGGCGACGCCGCGATCGCGCTCGCCGGTCTGCATCCAGGCACGCGCCCGGAAGTAGCGCTCGCGACCCGAGAACTCCTGCCCGCGGCTGCCGTCGCGCGCCGCCGCAAGGCCGGAGGCCCGATCGAGCACCGCCGCCGCCCCCGACCAATCGCCCCTTTCGATCCGGCGCACGGCGAGCCGGAACACGCCGTCGAGCACCATGTCGCCGTCGGGGAAATCGTCCTGCATCGTCGACAGCAGCTCGGTGAAGCGAGCTTCCGAGCCGAGCTCGTAGTGGCTGATGGCGGCACGCAGCCGCGCGTCGTCGGCGAGCGTGTGTTTCGGCAGCTCCTTTTCCAAGAGCTCGAAGCGCTGAATCGCCTGGGCGTGGCGATTGTCCGAGGCGGCGTAGGTGCCGGCCAGGTAAACCGCGCGCGCCCAGGAGTCGCGGTCCGCCGTGCACGAGCGGATCACGCCATCGAGCGAATCTGCTGCGCGCCCCCACTCGCGCAGGCCGGAGCTGGCCTTCGCGCGCAGGATCCCCGCCTCGCAGCCCACCTTGCCGAAGCGCTCGGCCTTGGGCAGCGCGGCCAGCAAGGTTTCTGCGTCGGTCTGGGCGTCGGCGTAGCGCCGCGCCTGAAGCAAAGCCTGGACGCGCACCAGCTGCTCTTCGGGACTCGGGCGCAAAAGCCGGCTGCGCTCGGCGGCAGACAGCGCCGCGAGCGCGCGTTGCTCGAGCTCGAGTGCGCGCGCCGGCGGCACCTTGTCGTCGGTGTTCTCGAGCGCGACGCGGCGCGCGAGGCTCAACGCCTCGACCAGCTCGCCGTCGTGCGCCGCATCGCGCGCCGGCGCCGCGGCGGTCTTGGCCCGGTCGGCCGTTTTGGTGTCCGAGCCCGGAGCCGCAGCGGCTCGTTCCAGCAGAGCCGCCGACAGCCGCAACATCACGCCGGAGCGATCGAGCGCGTCCGGCCCGCTCGCGAGGTGCTCGCGCCAGGCATCGATCGCGAGTTCCCGATCCCCGCCGAGCGCCGCGGCTTCCGCGGTCAAGAGCCGCGCTTCGGAGCGCAACGCCTGGTCGCGCGGCGTCTGGCGCAGCCGTTCGAGCGCGTCGGCCGAGCGCCCTTGACGGAGCAATGTGCGGCCGGCTCCGAGCAGCGCGTACCCGTTCAACGGCCAGCTCCCAGCTGCCGCCAGATCGTAAGATGCGGCCGCCCCGCGCAAATCACCAGCTTGCTCGCGCAGCCGCGCCAGCAAGAGCTGCCAGCGCGCCACGTCGCCCGCAGCCGGCGGAGTTTTCGTCATCACCTGCTCGACTTCACGCGCCGCGCGAGCGGCGTCGCCGGCTTCGAGCCACTGCGCCGCTCGCTGCAGCACCGGCAGCGCGAGCAGCGGTGTGAACTCTTCGAGCCGCAACGGGCCGCTGGCGACCGGCGTTCCCGGCGCCACGGCTCGACCCGCGACGTCGGTCGTGGAGAGCGGGGTGGGCAGGCCATGCGACGGCGGGGGCGACTGTTGCGCCGAACACGCCACGAGCACGAGCGAAAACGCCGCCGCCCGCATCAGGTCGATCCGGGTTTGGCGCGCGCCCGCGCGTTCCAGTGATCCAGCGCTTCGTCCTCGGCGGCGCGGTCGCGATCGCGTTGGGAGTCGCGTTCCCAGCGATCGCGATGTCGTTCGAGCGCCTGGCTCTCGGCGTCGGCTCGGGCGAGCGCGACGCGGACACGGCGCTCTTCGGCCTGCTCGCGGAGCTCGCGGTCCCGTGCGGCTTTTTCGGCCGCCGATCGCTCGGCAATCCGCCGCGCGGCGCCACGGGCGAAATCCGCCGCCCGGCTCAGGTCCGCTGCCGTCAGAACTCCCTGTTCGAGTCGTTCGCGTTCGAGCTCCGCCACGCCGCGAGTCCGGTGCTCCTCGGCCACCCGAGCTTGCTGGGCTCGCCGGCGATTGCCCGCCGCGAGCTCGGTCTTCTGGGACTGCTGACCCAGCGCTACCGCGCGCTGATCGACGGCTCTTTGGCGCACACCGCGCAAGACTTCGAGAGGATAGCGCCGCCTCACCTACCCACCCTAACCCGCTCGCATCCGTGGACCCAAAGTTATTGCCCAAGTCTCGCCCAAGCCTCGCCCAAGTCCTGGGGGAAGCGAGGAAACACCCAATGATTTCGTGCGCTCGCGCGCGCGCACGGGTAGATCTGACGAGTGACTATGGAACTATCCCAGACACGCTTCGAAGTGAAAGACGCCGTAGGCCTCCTCACCTTGAATCGCCCCGAGCGCCGCAACGCCTACACGCCGCACATGATGGAGGAGCTGGTCTCGATCTTCGAGACCGCCGACGCCGACGATCGCGTGCGCGTCGTGGTCGTCACCGGCGCGGGCGACGCCTTCTGCGCCGGCTCGGATCTCGCCGAAGGCGGCAAGACCTTCGACTCCGATGCGCGTGGCGAGCCCGTGACCCTGTCGAGCTACCGCGACACCGGCGGCCGGGTCTCGCTCGCGATCTACCGCTGCCGGAAGCCGGTGATTGCCGCGATCAACGGCTCCGCGGTCGGGATCGGCATCACCATGACGCTGCCGATGGACATCCGCGTCGTGGCCGA
>Ga0111539_10003144_pt1 | contig 21841 bp, 18 predicted proteins | sample RhiMethybrSRZTD1_FD_79667 | JGI IMG/M metagenome (GOLD analysis project Ga0111539, IMG submission 79667) | Populus rhizosphere microbial communities from Tennessee, USA - Rhizosphere MetaG P. TD hybrid SRZTD1 (version 2) (version 2) | ecosystem: Host-associated > Plants > Roots > Rhizosphere >...
AAGGACATTTTTGCAATGTCGTCAACAGGGTCATAAGCGGATGCGGGCGCGAGCCTGCGATCCACATGGAGATGCTCCTCGTATTTATCGAATTCGAACATGGCGTACCACTACCGGATCGGGTGCCTTTTCATATCGCCAACAACGCAAAGCCTTCGCTCACTTCGTTACCCTGCAAATAAACGATTTTCCCAGGGGAGCGTAGTCCATATAGGGAATGACCCGGACACGCGTTTGCTTTTGCAAAAATTCCGCAAGAGCCTTTTGTTCACCCTGCTCCGGGTCCCCTTTATAGTTGTAATAGTCATCAAAACAGATGATGGAACCATCCACGAGATAGGGTTGGACAAAATCAAGCACTTGAATCGTAGAATCATACAAGTCGCAATCGACGTAAACGATTGCTGCCTTGCGTCCCGAGAATCGTCTATGGGTAGCATCATTCAGGCTTTCGCTGTAAAAGCCCTCCACGAGTTCGTATTCTGCCCGCCTAAACCCGCGATCACGGAGAATTGACTCGAACTCTGGTCTGGTGCACGCAAACTGGCCTTTGTACCAAATATTGTCGGGATGGTCTTCCGTTTCGGGCAACCCCTGAAAGGAGTCGAATCCCCATAGCTTCATGTCGCCTCGACGGTAACGACGCATCATCCTATACGCATAGTTGAAAGTTTTTCCCCGCCACAGCCCAAACTCCAGATAATCTCCCGGCACCTGATTGATTTTTGCAAACTCGAAGGCTTGGCCGAGCATTCCAAGCTCGGTCATGCGATTATCAGACCGGCGATCCATTACCTCTATTACCCGGGCGACCCACTCGGCATCCACGACTCGTTTTAATAATTCTTTGAGACCCATACTTTCCTACCATTCAACACATTGTTATTAAAGATTCACTTGAGCAGCCGTGAAGACTGCTGTACCTGCAACTCCATAACATCGCGAAGCTTTATGTCGTTGATCTTTTACCCGCCGGATCGAATCAATTTTTTCACCATCGTCTTTATACCCAAATGATGAAGCATGTCGCCGACGGATTTGCTGAAATCATCGAACGCTTTTTGGCTATGCAACAAAAACTTGTTACGTAGATTGCTGCGCAGAAAAAAAACATTTGCGCATTGAACGCTATGGGTGGCAAATAGTTTCTTGTGCTCAGATTGGCCCTCGGTAAAATCGAAAAATCTGAATTCATTCTCTTCAAATAAGGACTCTAGGGCCAGCCACTGCAAAACCGTCCCCACCGAATAATTCATGTACTCGGGGTCGTACCCAAGGAACGCGTAGATCAATACCCCGTCATAGACGGGGCAGTAGAGGTATGAAACCGGCCGTTCCTGATGAAACAGGATGAACGCGCGTACCAACCCCTGTTCAGCAAGCCGTTTCATTTCATGTTGAAACTCCTCCGAATCCGGCAACCCCGCGTCCAGCAGCTTTTCCTGGTACGTAATTCTGGAAACAGCGCGAGCCAGTTGAAAAAACTCGGGCATTTCCTCAGGAGTACGGTAGACGCGCCACGATATCTCTCCACCACAATATTCTGCGTATTTCCGAATCTTGCGGTTCAGCGTCGAGCGTGTCTTCGACGAGAATTTATCCTTGTATTCAGCGAATGACAGTCGCATGTCTATGTAATAACGCGAGTACTGGGAAGGCACATAACAAAGGTATCCAGGCTGCCTTCGCAGCACTGGCTGCCACCCGGCAACACTCAGGGAACGTATAAGAAAACCTTCGCAATCAGGTAGAAGAACCTGGTTTGGGGGTTCCGGTTCCGCCACCGGAGCCGCATCATCGTTCAGCGATACTTCCCGGACCTGCAGCCACAGCTTTGGCGCAAGCAATGTCCGGTCCCCCAGCCGTATCTTGATAGGCACCGCGCGACAGCTCCAGCCCTGACTCAACTAAACCCTCCGCGCAGGCCCTGCTCCAGCATTCGCAGCCCGGTTTTCCATAACGGTGAAGTGAGTGGAGCGGGCTGTGAAAGCACGGATGCCGGAGACAAACCTTGGAAACCTCGCACTCTAAAACAATCACGATGGCGGTCCAGAAACGAGCAAAGCTTGCGAAAGCGCGCCACCACGATATCGTCCGGTCTATCCATACGGCTGTTAAGCAATTCGAAGTTGTGAAAGAGAATGATAAACGCCTTACGCCTCGACTCTAGCGCTTGCCAGAGGAGGCCTTCCATCTCCCGGTAGGAACATGCGGTAACCTGCGCATGCCGTAGTTTACGGCTGCCGCTTTGAAAAACTGTCATCGGATATTCGTAAACGCCTTCACACTCAATGGGCTCCATCAGCAGGACTTGCGGGCTCACGCCACTATCTGGGCCGAACAAACTGGCGTTGTAGCTGCTGTCAAAAGGGATCCGGTTCAACGATAGAGCTTTGAGGGTTTCTCTATTGAAACCAAAGCTGCCGGCTCGAAACGCGTTGACATGTCCGCCACCTGCCGTTTCGATTAATTCTGCCCCTGCGCGGATGAGTGTTATTTGCTCCTCGAGGGAAAAGTAGCGCAGAAATTGCTTTTTACCTGTTATGCCTTCAAGCAGAGGTTCGCTCGACTCATCAACCCACTCAGTATGCAGGTGAAGCTGTATCTCATGACCTGCCTCTCGCACCAGACCAACAATTTCCGCTAACGGCGCCGACCCGAACCGCGTCGCGAAAAGCGGCTCAACGAAGAAAACGGCTATAAGGCCGTGCTCCCCTAGCTGTTTTAGCTGATACGGCAAGCCATAATCGCCTCGAGACGTCGCGCCGTAGATGTACCGTTTAAACGCATCGGGAAACTTGGTGTCAATATTTTCCCAGCCGTCACACCACACCTCTACGTCAACTGTCAGGAACACATCCAGCATTGGGAGACCTCGGTTTCAGCACCGGGCGAGCTTCGCGAGCAGCAGGTAACAGGCTGGCCGTACACCGCCGGCTTGTCCTTCCCCGGCATAGTCTAGCGAACCACCCCTCTCGATAGCCATCCCAACTGCATTTCGTTGCTTATGATTGTGCGCGTATGTCATCCTCATGCAACCTTCAGATCATTTTTTGCTGATCCCGCCCCCTCGCCATAGAGCACGTTCCGCAAGAACGATTGAAACATGAGTAGCGTCCAGAGCGGTGCGCTATGATCACGCCGTCCCGACTGGTGCTGGTCCAACATCTCCTTAACAACGTTTCTATTGAAAAACCCGCTATCGGCCAAGACGGGATCCATTAGCGCTTCGTTCAATCTTTGGCGCAACGGACCCCGAAACCAGTTTGCCACCGGTACTGCAAACCCCATCTTGTCACGGTAAAGCACATCATCAGGCAGATAAGGTTCCAGGGCTTTCTTGAAAATAAATTTTCCCTCTTGCCCTCGAAGTTTCAATGACGTTGGCAAACCAGATATCCATTCGACCAATTCATGATCCAGCAGCGGTACACGTACTTCCAGGGCGTGAGCCATGCTGGCCCGATCTACCTTGGTGAGGATATCTCCAACTAGGTAGGTTTTCATGTCCAGGTATTGGACGCGCGACAACGGGTCCTCCACCGGGCATTTGCCCGCGTGGAGTCGAAGTACTTCGACGGCATTGTATCCTTGCAGGTCGCGATGGAAGGACGGGCTGAACAAGCGTCGACGCATGCTGTCTTTCATGATCGACACGCCGTGAAAGTATCCTTCGACCGTATCACGTCCAAGGGCTTCAAAAGTGGACTTCGCGCGCAAAAACTTTGGCGCCCAGTCAGCCTTTGGATAGATCCCGCCCAGTACGCCGAACAATGGTCTGCGAAGTCCAAGGGGAAGCATGCTCCGCATGCGTTCTTCATAAAGATGCCAACGATAGCGGCGATACCCAGCGAGATTTTCATCGCCGCCATCCCCGGACAGAGCAACAGTGACACGCTTTCTCGCCAGCTCGCAAACGCGGTAGGTTGGCATGGCCGAGCTATCGGCGAAGGGCTCGTCGTATAGAAATGCCAGTCGATCGATAAGGTCAAAATCATTCTGATCCACCTGCTCCACCTGATGATGGGTGCCATAGCGATCAGCCACTTTCTGGGCGTATTGGGATTCATTGAATGCGGGGTCTCCGAACGAGATGGAGCATGTATTGACCGGTTCCGCCATGAGGCCGGCCATCATTGCCACCACTGCGCTTGAGTCGACCCCTCCCGAAAGGAAAGCACCGAGGGGCACCTCGGTCATAAGATGTATTTTTACCGATTCGCGCAATCGAACAATCAGCTCTTCCTCCGCTTCCTGCATGCTCATCGCCTGATGAGAGATGAATGGCACATCCCAGTATTGTTGAGGACGCGCCATGCTTTGCCCCGTACGAAATTGCATGATGTGCCCGGGTGACAGTTTGTAGGCATGCTTGAATATACTCTTTGGCTCGGGCACGTAGCCATAAGCAAAATATTCTTCTACCGCCTGCGGATCCAGCTCCCGGACAAAGCCCGGGTGGGCCAGCAGAGCCTTGAGTTCGGACGCAAAAATGAGTATCCCGTCCTTAAGCAGGCTGTAGTAAAGCGGTTTGATACCGAGCCTGTCGCGTCCCAGAAACAGGATCTCACGGTTACGGTCCCACAGGCCGAAGGCGAACATTCCTCGGAAACGGTTCACGCACCGCTCGCCCCACTCCTCCCAAGCGTGAACGATCACTTCTGTATCGCAATGCGTACGGAACACGTGGCCCGCCGCACTCAACTCTTTGGCAAGCTCCTCGAAGTTGTAAATTTCGCCATTGAAGACAACAACCACTGTGCCATCCTCGTTGAACAGCGGCTGCTGTCCGCTGGAAACGTCCATAATGGAAAGACGACGATGGCCAAAACCGACCCCGGGCTCCGTGTGCAGCTCACCCTCATCGGGCCCGCGGTGAACCTGAAGTTGATTCATGCGGGCCAGCAGGTGCCGGTCGATTTCCCTTTTTCCGCGTGTATCAAATGCGCCAACGATTCCGCACATGCGATTGCTTCCTTTTTCGATCTTCCTCTATACGCCCAGCGCTTTGTCGTAGACTCGGATATAACCTTGTGTCATCGCCTCGATGCTGAAGCCCGTTTCGATATGTTGACGCCCGGCTCTGCCGTGACTCGCCAGCAGAGCTGGATTGCGGTAATACTCTAGTATCGCCTTCATCAACGCCGCCGGCTCGTCCGGAGGAACGAGTGTCCCAGTAATACCCTCCTTGACCAACTCCTCGTTTCCGCCGACTCTGGTGGCCACCACGGGCAAGCCGGTGGACATGGCTTCCAGGATAGTATTTGAAATACCCTCGCCCAATGACGGGAGCACGAACAGATCCATTGCTCGCATAAGTTGCGGTACGTCCGCGCGTTCCCCGGGTAGCCAGGCAAGGGCTTCGGCGCCGGCGTTGCGTAATAGCTCAAGGCATGCCTGACGCGAATTTCCCTCACCCACAATAATCAGACGTATTTGCGCGTGGGCCAAGGGTACCTCTTTCAGTAGCAGGAGAAACGCCTGAATCAGGCCGGGGAAGTTTTTCACCGTTGTCATTCTTCCTACACTGCCAATGACAAAGGCGTTTCCCGAAAAAAATCCGGCTGGCACATCCATTAATTGAGCGCCGCGATCTTCTGTTCGGTAACGCGGATGAAAACGCTGGCTATCAACACCGTTATAGATCTGGTTGATCCGGTTAGGCACCGCGCCCACGGTAGTGGCAAGCCAACCTTCCAGGTCCCTGCTCACGGCAATGAAATGGTTTACGAATGGGCGGATCGCTTTCCGCAACAAGTTATATTTACGATTCTCTCCGTACAAGTCAAATACGTCCCGGCCGTGCTCCCCATGAACGCGCGCGCGCGCCCCGGCGATCGCCGCGATGACCTGCCCCTCCAACGTGCCAAGATTTCGAGTGTGCACGATATCGGGTTTCAGACGTCTGAGTGTTTTGAAGAGGTTAAAATAAACGGTAAGATCGTGCCCCTCGCGCTTGTGCAAAGCAACGATTTCTACATTCTCTCTCACAATTCGGTGACGGAAATCTGAATAACCCTTCAGGCAAACAATAGCGTGGCGATAACGGTCCGGGGGAATGTTATTGATCAGGTTGATGAGGCCGTTTTCCAAGCCGCCGACGCCCAAATGATAGATCACGTGAACAATCAATGGCGGCGGGCGAACATCCTGGCGAGATTTTGTCTCGCCGGGCCGGAAGCTAGCGATTGGATGCATGTTCGAGCCCGGCTGTTATCGCCGGCATCATCTCATTCATAAATTCACGAAGAACCGGGACAGCCTCATCCGGTGAGTCTTCGTAAGGCGCGGCGAGCAGGATTTCGGCTCCATCATCCCCCCTGCCGAGAAGTTTTCTTTTGGCAAGGATCATTTTGGCCAAATAAGGGTTGGCGGTTACCTCATCGCCTAGCCAATACCACCTCCATACCAGCAGGTTAATTGAAGGCGAGTCGAGTTGGTTCTGCTTAAGTACCATTCGACCGGAAGACAATGCGACATCGCGTGTACCCTCGCTTATATGGCGCCAACTCGTCCCCGATTCGGGTACGAGCACGTTTTGCGAGCTGATCAACTCTGATCCTTGCTGCTGATTGCGGTAATAGCTGATGTACAGGTCTACCGAGCTATCGCTGTTTCGGTAGCGTTGCCGGAACTCGCTCGTGGCGCCGGCGTAGATCGGCCTCCAATCCGAAATCGGCTCCCGAGCGCTACTCCACTTTCCGGAGACATCGGCTATCTTTATTTCCCGGCTCACGTCTACAGGCGAATCGTTCTCAAGATAGGTTGCGAATAGGGGCCAGATCAGCGCGACAGCAAAGACTCCGCTTACGGCACCAATGGGACCCTTAGGTGAACTTCGGTCGTTGTTTGAAAGCCCGTTTTGCTGTGGACCAGCGTCGAGTGTGTTCCCCCTTTTGTCATCCTCGCGCCAAATCGAGCCGATCCAGAACAACAACATCATCACGAAACCGAAGAAGATCCAGCCATAAATGAGATGATCGACCCCGACCGCCAGGCTCATGTCACTCAGGTGGCCCGTCATCACAATGAGATAAGCGCGGATGCCGTTGGCAAAAATGGGCACGATTAACGACAGCGCAACGAAGGCGATGCGACGCGCCAGGCTGCGGTAAGTCAAGTAAGCGTATAGCGTGCCCAGGGTAAACGAGGCGATCAGGTAGCGCAGGCCGCTACAGGCTTCGACCACAGACCAGTTTCCGCTCGGAATGGTAAAAAAACTGCCCTCCCGGTAAACTGGAATGCCGGTCAATTGCAGCGCCTTTACAGTAAAGTCGGCCGTGAAATCTATCAGCGGAGGAATCAGCGCCTCGCCAAATGGAACTGCAAGTAAAAGATAGGCCAGGGGAAAAGCAAGTGCACGAACCATTTGGCCGCCAAGGATGGTCCATACCACGGCTGGAATCATGGTTATCAGAAAAAGCTGCTGGAATACCAGAACGCTGGCAAGCGTCGCGAGCAGCCAGCTGAAACCCAGCATGGCAAGCACCAACAAACCCATCAGGTTGGGTTGTGGCTGAACGCCGCTGAGAAATTTGCGCTGTCCCCAGATCAGATATGCGCTGAAAGGAAAGATCAAAAAGCCATGAGCGAATGTGTCGGACCGTTCCCATATCTCGATCATGGACCAGGTGGTCTTGAAGTAGACGACCAGCAGTGAGGCAACGGTAAGGATGGTGAGCCACACTGCAATTTTTCCGTTTTGCTGGTCCAGGGTTACGGCATTGTGCGGAATTTCTCGTGGCGTTTGCGCGCTCATGCCACACTGTCTCCACTAGATTGAAGGTCGTGCTGCAGATAGCCCGGCGATCCCAGGGTTGCACGCGGCGCTTGTGCATGAGTGAGAAGCGCCGCAATCCGCGCCAGGTTTTTTTCCCAATTGTAGCTTGCGAGAACACGGGCTCTGGCGGCATGACCGATGGCACGTTTCAGCTCGGGCTCGGCCCGGAGAAGTTCAACGACGCAGTTGGAGAACTCGCCCTCGTCATCAGCCACCACCAACTCATGCCCTCGAACAGCGAATATGCCTTCTGCGGCTTGCGATGAAGCGATAACGGCTTTTTCCATCGCCATCGCCTCCAGCACTTTATTCTGTACACCGCGAGCGATACGTAACGGCGCTACGGCCAGTTCAGAATGGGCAAGATAAGGGCGCACATCCGGCACTGCGCCGGTGACGACAACCCCCGGAAGAGCGGCAAGCGCCTGCACTGCCGGGGTAGGACGTGCGCCGACGATGTAGAACTTCACCCCAGGCAAATGAAGGTTGATCAGAGGCAGGACGCAACGCGAAAACCACTCAACTGCGTCGCCGTTTGCCCAGTAATCCATTGCTCCGGTGAAGACTAACGGGGTAATTCCGGCCGGGTAGGGGTTTGCATAGTTATACGCCGGTGAGAAATAATCCGAATCGACGCCATTGTTGAAGTAAGAGACCTTGCTTGCGGCTTCTGGCGCAAGCTGTTTGAATAGACTGGCCTCTGCCTCGGAAACGAAAGTCGCGCTATCAAATTCTTGGGCGACTTGTCTTTCGTAGTCCAGCAGCAGCCTCGATTCGCGATTATAAACCCAATTCATCGGCCACCTTGCCGTAACCGCATATTGCTTCCACTTGTCCGAATCGATATCCACAAAGTCGACGACCCGGCGTCCTCTCCGCACGTGGCTCACATACTGAGCCATGGCGGAGGAAAAAATCAGAATAGTTTTTATGGGGCGACGTTCGAGCACACCTTTTACCCATTCCTGCAATTCGCTATCAGCATAATAAGGCAAGGTAAGAGGCTGGTTGGAAATGAGGCCGTAGAGGCCGCGCAAACGAGCAAAAGCGGGGCGGAGATTCACAAAGCAGGTCTCGTCGCATAAGGCCTTGACCGTATCAAGATATTCCAGGTCTTTCTCGTCATCTACAAACGCACCCAGATGGATGCGATAACTTTGGCTTAGATGCTTGAGCAGGTGGTAGGACCTTATCTTGTCGCCTTTGTTGGGCGGATAAGGGAACCGATGTACGAGATAAAGAAGTTCGTTCATCGGCCTAGCCAAGATTTTTCACGATGTGCGGACCAATCAGATTCGCCATAGGCAGCGGGAGCTTTTGCCAGGCATTGATGAACAACCGGTACTTCGGATTTAAGGGGTTATGATCGGGCACGGCTTTGGCGCGGTGCAACTGGTATTCATAGTGTAGCGGTTGCGGCTCAAATCCCCAGTTACGCTTGAAATCGAAAGAACCGGTGTTCCGCTTGCTGCGGCCAAAATCGAAGATCCTGTATCCTTGTTCGCAAGCACGCCGCATCAATTCCCAGTACATAAAATCGTTTGCGGCCACGTCACGCGCTTCGGTTGTGCCGCCACCGTAATAAGGTAGAACTTCATCGCGAAAGTAAAAGCTCATCACGCCGCTGACCGTTCGTCCGCTCTTGGTAATGATCATAAGTTCGCAATTCCGCGTGAAAATCTGCTTGAGCAGCTGAAAATATTTTTTGGAAAATACCGGGGTGCCGAGCCTGTGCACACTTGCCGCATACGCTGAAAAAAAACGTTCAACATCCTCGTCTACGACACTTTCCAAGCCGGCCTTGATTCCCTTGCGCACCATTGCACGCTGTTTGCGTGGGATCGCCTGCATATTTTCTTCCGCTTCCGGCGCCATCTCTTTCCGGAACGTCACATAGAGGTCCTTCGTTGGCCATTCGGAATGAAATATCTTTAAATTTCGGTATTCAAGGTAGTCCACCTTAAGTTGCGTCGCAAGCGCCTGAGCAGCGCTGTCCAGAACTTCGCGGGCTGATTCTGTTGTGGCCGCGATGCCGCCGTACACGCAAAATGGAAGCGAACTCAAGGAGTGGCCGAAAAGCACACTGTCGATCTCAGCAAGGGGAAGCACTCCTTGAATGATCCCATCTGATTCTGCAAAAAGAAACCAGGTCTTATGGCCAAACGCCCGCTCGATGACCGTTTGCCAACCGGCGAGGTGAAAGAAGGTGGCTTCCGGACACGTGGACATAACAAACTCGTCCCATCGTTGCACATGCTGCGGTTCCAGCAATCGTACGGAGGGGGCACAAGCGTGAAAAGAAAGATCACTTTCCTCCTGGGGCACATCAATGAGACAGCTCATGGGCTTTAATCCAGGAATATGCGATCCATGCGACCCCACTTGAAGTCGCGGGTCAATGCCCTGATCCTTTCTTCCATGCGATGCAGATTGTAATAGTGCCGGAAGCGCGTTTTTACGCTGATGCCCCTCTGCCGCGGCTGCTCGTGATCTATTTCCCAAGGGTGGAAATAAAAGATGGCTGCTCGGTGCTCCAGACGGTTCAGCCTCTGTATAAACCACCGGGAGACCGGATAGGGCCAGAGCCTGAAATAGCCGCCGCCGCCCGCGGGAATATTTCGACTGAACAACCGCATCGTGGTGATCGGCAACTCTAGCAGCCCGCCCGTGCTGTGCGGATAGTAGGCGAAGCGAGGTGCATCAGGCATGCCGTAATGGTCATGTTGAACGGGATAGATACTGGAACTGTAGCGATAGCCCGACTCTTCAAGTACACTCAGCGCCCACTGGTTCTGGCGTCCTATGGAAAAGCTCGGCGCTCGGTAACCGAGCACGGGTTGCCCACCGATATCCTCAAGGATAGCTTTGGCACGGGTGATGTCGTCACGGAACTCATGAGGGGCCTGGTCAGTGACGCGATGGTGGGCCCATCCATGGCTGGCGAGCTCATGACCATTGCCGACAATGCGCCTCACCATCGCTGGATATCGTTCGGCGATCCACCCCAATGTAAAGAAAGTGGCTTTGGTATTTTCATTATCCAACAGCGCCAGAATGCGGTCGATGTTTGATTCCACTCGACAAGATATGGACGGCCATGCTTCCCTTGGAATGTAAGGAGCAAACGCCGAAACCTGAAAATAGTCCTCCACGTCTACCGTCATTGCATTGCGTATCGGTGCCGGATTTGTTTCCATATAGAGGGTCGGGGGAGAATGAGGTCAGGCCGTCGCGGCAAGACGGCACGTCCCGCCGCAACTCGGCGTTGGCCGGTCTGAAATGGGCATTAGCTCTCGTCCTTCGCCGAACGCTTTGCGCTGGCAAGGGAAACCACCTGCTTGACCAGTTCCAGAGTGGAAACAACGGAATCCTCCAGCATGGCCAAACGCTCATCCATGTTTTGCAGCTGGCGCAGCGACTCGGCCGCTCCCTGCTCGGAAGTAATGAAATCTTCGCTACTCAGGTTTGCTGAAATCGGCGCCTCGAATTCCTGCTGGATATCACTGACGACTTCACTTACCTCAGCCCCGCCGAAGTGATGCAATTGCTCCAGACATCCCATCAGCAGCAAGCGGTCACACACAGCATTGATCCTCCTGGGTATACCGTCGGCGTATGCATAAATCGCCTCAAACGCCGCCTCATCGAACGAAGGGTCGCCTTGCCAGCCCGCAGTCGTCAGCCTGTGCTCGATGTAGGATCTGGTTTCAGGTAAATCCATGGGGCCGAGATGATATGTCGCGGTGACACGTTGCCGTAATTGCTGCATGTCACCGCTAAGCAGGGTTTTTCTGAACTCGGGCTGGCCAAGCAAAAAAGTTTGCAAGAGCGGCTTGTCCTCCGTTTGGAAATTGGAAAGCATGCGCAATTCCTCTACGGTGCGAGGTGAAAGATTCTGGGCCTCATCCACTACCAGAAGAGCGCGTTTTCCTTCCTGATCGCACTTGCGAAAAAACTGCTCGAGCCCTATCAGGAGTGCAGCCTTACCGACGTTTTCATACTGCAATCCAAATGCCGCGGCTACCAATCGCAGGGTGTCATCGGAATCGAGGTGAGTATTGACGATTTGTGCCGCAAGAATCTTATCGGATTCAAGCTTGCGAAAGAGATTGCGCACCAGAGTGGTTTTTCCCGCTCCGACATCCCCAGTAATTACGATAAAACCTTCTCCCTGCGCAAGCCCATATTCGAGATAGGCCATTGCACGATTGTGGCCTTTACTGCCGAAGAAAAAATTGGGGTCCGGCTTGAGTTGGAACGGCTTGACTCTGAAACCGTAGAAGGAACGGTACATATTCCCGTTAAAAGCTCATATTAAGGGAGGCAATCACCGCGCTTTCACGATAGTCTCCCCCTGGTTGATTGGATGCCCGGCGATTGTGCCGCGCTTCAAGCATGGCAAAAAGGTTAGGCCTCTCTTGCAATTGTCTAACAAGGTTAAAGCTGCCAAACATGAGGTCATCCTCTCTATTGTTGCCAATAAAACTAAATCTCGTATAGGCGAAGTTAAAATTGGCCCGGTTACGCTGAGAAAGCCGGTAGCTCCATAGCACATTGCCGCCGGTCTGCCGCGTATGGTTAAGCAGCGACAAATCTACGCCGGGCAAAAGAGAGGCCTCATCTGCTGCTGCCACAGAAAGCGGTTGGCGCGTCATATTGAAACCTCGGACGACAAATGTATTTCTGAGACCATTCAGCGCGAAGGAAGCCTGAAAGCGTTTTTGCAAAAAGAGCCTGTTCGTCAGAAAGTTCGTCGGGTCAAAAAACGAGCCGGACAGACCCATGCCAAGGAGCGCGGTACCGCCTTGCTGGATGAGCCCGGGATTAAGGCCCGGATTTTGCGCTGTAAGAAGTTGATTGAAGCCTCCTGCAAAGCCGGTACTTCCAAAACCGGTTTGAGCCCCTTGCTGGGCCTGCTGATTGAACGTCGTGATATTTTCATCATAGCTTGCATCCCACACCGTCAGGCGGGTACGGTAGCTTGCCACCGCGTTGTATGTATCACCGAAAAATCTTTGCCCTCCGGTTAACGAGATATTTGTCCTTTCGTTAGGCTGCCACATAAAACCAACGCTCCAGGTCGGACTGGAATTCTTTCCACGAATTGAAAGATAAGTGTTTCGTTCGTAGCCGCCGGTTCCCGTCAAAGCGAACTGGGGTGTAACCATATACCGAAGATTGGCAAAAGTCCGTTCCAGCTCCACCTCGCGGCCAGACCGGGTAATTTCGATCGACTGATTGCTGTAATTCAGACCCCAACTGAGAATTCTAAAGGCCTCTCCACTATTGATGAACGCCGAATAAACGTTGGCGCTGCTGTTGACAAAGGAATTACTTGAAGTCACCTCATTATGCAGATAACGTACCTCGCCCGTGGCAAAATTCCCAAAACGGTGACGAAGATAGGGGCTGACGCTGAGAGTTCTTACATCGGCTCTGTTGGCGGTAGCGTTTACGTTACTGACTGCCTGGGGCCCAAGCAATGAAATATTTTGCTGCTGGATCGAAGCCCTGCCATCAACAAAGAAGAGATCCTGGATCAGCTCCCCGGTTCCTGCCGCGTTCAGTTGGTGCCGCATGCGTGTCAGGTTGCTGTTCTCAGCGTAGATCAGATTATTCATGGTGTAATCCAGATCGAATCTATAACGGCGGGCCTCCCCCCTGATGAATACGCCCGGATTGATCTGGGTAACGAAATCCCCTCCACTATTTCCCGTCGTTCCAAACCCTCCCCCTCCTCCCAATCCTCCCCCCAACCTGACATTGTCAGTATAAGTTTCGGATAAACCCATGCGTGGAAGCACTCGCCAGTCGCCGGCCCCTGCGGAGGGCGCGAAGAATAGCATCGCCACAATGCCAAACGCCGCAGCGCCCGGCACCCTGCGACGGAATTCATCCTCAAGCGCTTTCATGATAATAGTTACCGTAATATTCCCCGCCGGAAAACGATCTGGCTTTGTTATAAATCAGGTTTACCACGTCGCAAGATTCTATCTGCCGGAGCGTTTCTTTCACCACCTGTTGTGATGTTGTTTCAGCCTCAACCACCAGAACGATCTGGCCCATCAGGCTTGCCAGGACGCGCGCCTCGCTCGTGAGCAGGAGCGGCGGAGAATCGAAAATGACGACGCGATCTGAATAACGTTGCGCAAGTTCCTTTAGCAGCTCGCCCATGCTCTGGCTTGCCAGCAACTCGGTCGAATGGGAGTGGCGCCTTCCGGCCGTTAGCAGTGTCAATTTCTCGATATCAGTCTTGATCAGAACATCCGCTAGGTCGAGGTCATCGTCCAGAAGAATATCCATGAGGCCTCTCTCTGTGCCGAGCCCCAAAATTTTGGGCACTGTTGGACGGGCGACATCGGCGTCGACAAGCAATACGGTTCGATCCATCTCCATTGCAATACTCATCGCCAGATTGACAGTGCAAAAGCTTTTCCCTTCTCCAGCGAGCGCGCTCGTAACCATGATCAGATTTCCGTTTTTGATCATGCCCGGTCCCTTGTTAAATGCATTGGTCAGCAAAGGACGTTTGATTACCCGAAATTGCTCGGCTATCTGGGTTCTGCCCTGGTCCGGCGTGACAATCCCATAATCCCGCATTTTTGCCTGATTGAGCGTGATTCGTCTCGAGGCCGCGGGGGGGGGAGTAGCCGGTGTCTGCTCTTGGGAGGGTGACAGCGCCTGCTCTTGGGAAGGTGGAAGCGCCTGCTCTTGGGAGGGTGACAGCGCCTGCTCTTGGGAAGGCGTCGAGCGACTCTGATTCCCAGTACCATTGTCGTGCACATCAGATGGCGGCAAAGGGTGGGCGGGCACTTCGAAAGCAGCCAGTTTGACTCTTTGTTTTCCTTCTGCTCCGAGCTTGCTTGCGGCTTTTTCAATAATACTCACGCTTTCTCCAATCTAACTGACTACATTGCCTTATCCTGGCCTAGGCTAGACTTCCTTCAAATCGGGCAAACGGTTTGCCCAGGTTTTGCCCCGGTCCACAGGCAAAACGATCAAACTTATGGAGGCGGCAAGATCTGACGGCAAATTAACGGAGGTAAGCGCGAGGGGCCCTCGATTTGCAAAAAACCCACTGTTCAAACGACCCTTACCATCAATAGTCCATATAAACCGAGTAATGATAGCAACGAGAGGCCAAAAGCGTACAACCGCTTTCTGCGTTTCGTTTTTTCCTGACTGGTCCAAATCATGGGAATCGATCCCAGTATCGGCCTTCCCGTTATCTCGCGCAAACTCATCTGGCTATGGAAAGTCGGTCGTATCTGGCTAGCGATAAATGCTATCCCAATTCCCACTACCAGGGAGCCAAGGAAAACCAGGGAAAAAAGTTTGCTCCGGTCTGGTCCTGCTGGCAAATCCGGCACGGTAGGAGGGTCTATGATGCGGAATGACATTAAATCGGTAGCGGACCCGAGTTCCCCAGAAATCTTCGCAGATTCGCGTCGTTCAAGCAGTTTCTCGTAATTTGCTTTATTAACCTGATAATCACGATTCAGTTGCGCGAGCTCTGCCTCGACTTGCGGCACGGCATTGCTTAGCGATTTCAGACGCTCATAGCGGGAAGTATATTCTTCTACACGAGCCCGCATCGACGCCACGTCGGCTTCAGCTTCCGCCAGCGCGACATTGAGCTGTTGCAACATGGGGCTGTAATTCTTGCCAGGGTCACTGCTGGGTCTTACTAGTTTGGCTTCTTCTTTCTTACGATCCTCAAGCTGAGCAATCAGCCGTTTCGCCGCGATAATGTCTGGATGCAATTCGGTGAAGTTCAGTCTCAGCGAGTCGAGATTCCGGTTCAATGCCTCAATACGACCGTCAAGCTCCACATTTACGATGGAGGAGGCCGAGTCGTTCTGATCCACCAGGAGAACAGGTTCGTCTCCGGAAATTTGACGTCTTATGGCATCGCGCGCCTGCTCCGCTTCCCGCAGATCCAACCTGGTTTTATTCAAATCTTCCCCTGCCTTGGATAGCTGAGCATAATAATCATTGCCCTGCTGAGGCAACATACCGATGTACTTCTGCTTGAAGGCCTTCAGGTTATTCTCCCCGACCACCAGTTTTTCCTCGTAACTCTGTATCTGCTCGTCAATAAAGCGGATTGCTGAAGAAGAGTCCTGCTTGTCGCCAAGGCCCCCCTCGACAAAAATAGTCAATAGGGACTGAACGACATCTTTGGCCAGCTTGGGGTTTCGGTTGTTGTAATGGATGGTGAAAAGATTATCGCGCCCAGTCGTACCCAGCTTGATTTTGTCCATTAGCTCCTTGACGAGCTTTTCCTGGTCCTTCACATCCTTGGCCTTGATATCCAGGTCAACCATTCGTACCACTCTCTCTACGTTCGGCCGGCTGATCAAAGTGCGACTCATGATGGAAACCTGCTGTTGCAGGTCAGGAGAAATTGTCATCCCGGCCATTAATGGCTTCAGGACGTTTTGGGTATCGACATAAATTCTGGCCGAGGCTTGGTAATCATCCGGCAGCTTATAGACTACGAACCATCCCCCAATCGCCACGACCCAAGCGGCGGCCACGGCAATCCAGCGATATTTCCATACCCCTTTTAAATACACCAATAGTTGGGATGTAAGTTCCTCCATGTCTCAAATGATCCTTACAGATTCCGCCGCCAGCCTACACGGTTAGATTATTGAAAGCGTACTCGTGTAAAACAAGAGGCGGAAAAGAGAGAATCACATAGCCTCACATTGATGATCAGCTTGTGTCCCAATGATTCCCGCGGACTTGGCGATTTGATGACGGCAAACCATCTTGTTCATAAAGGACTTCTCCATGCGTAATCAGATGTTGGATTTACTTGGGCAGTCGCAAAGGGCGTAACCTCTAACGATCCCAGCTTAAACTTACGGAAACAAGTATCGCAGCGAAATCAGAAAAAGCTCTCCGGTATGACAAGTACGTCACCCTGGCGCATCGGTACATTCGCCGTGATATCGCCATCCCTGATCAAATCATCCAATCGGACGCTGAACTGCTGCTGCTTCCCTTCTACGTTGCGAATGATTCGTGCCTTGTTACCCGCCGCAAAATCCGTCATACCCCCGACCTCGATCAAAACATCCATCAGGGTCATTTCCTCCCGATACGGAAGTGCCTGCGGTTTGGAAGCCTCACCTATAACGCGTATCTGTTCGCTATAAGGCCCTACAAACTCTGTCACCACTACGGTTACGACAGGTTGCTGTATATATTTAGATAGAGCCTGTTCAATGTCCCGCGCCAATTGGGTCGATGTTTTTCCGCTGGCAGGAAGGTCCTCCACCAGTGGGGTGGTGATTTTCCCGTCCGGCCGAACGGGTACCGCCATGGAGACTTCGGGGTTTCGCCAGACAATAACGTCTACCATGTCGCCGGGTCCGATAAGGTAGTCGTGTGCAATATACGACGCGCCATCATCGGTAAGGGGCGGGTAAGTCTTACAGCCGCCAAGAGAAAGGACAGCAAATACTACGGCGAAACAGGCCAGCCATTTCATAACAGCGATATGCAGAGCGTTCACGGAATTCCTCTATGCGATTTTTTGGAAGATGCGGTGGGGGTTTGCGGGGAAAGTTCGATTTTTTAGAAAATAAAGATGCTATAAGTCGTTATTCCTGTCAAGACGGCATTAACTCTCGCTCGACGGATCACCCCGGGGGCGCGAAATGGCATCCCTATGTTTTTGTTTCAATGATAACATTTGCGCGGTCCTGATGTGCGCGTTATCGTCCTTTCGCCCTGTTCCCCATATAAAGCCTCCGGCTGAACAGCAATCATTGTCATGGCTGACCTTGTGCATTGCGTCCGCATCGTAGCAACTTTCGCCTCAGTGAAAAATTGGACTTTAGTACACTCTGTTCAATTGGTCTATAGACCATTATGGTGAGTGTATGCCTGCGCACTGCTTGACGATCTCAAAAAATGGCGGTTAATCACGGCGGTTCTCGTGGGTTTGAAGCGCCCATCGTACGTGTTCGCGCACAAGAGGCGAAGGATCGTCACGCCGAGCCTGTAATGCGGCCAGTACAGCGGGGGAAGAGGGAGCGTTCCCCAAACCGACAGCAAGGTTACGCAACCATTGCTCGTGACCAATTCGCCTGATTGGGCTTCCGGCAAACCGTGTATCGAATTCCTCGCTGCTCCACTCAAATAATTGGACCAGCGAAACATCGTCCAGTCCGTTACGCACGGCGAAATCCGGCTCACCGGTAAATGCTGCGAATTTGTTCCATGGGCAGACAAGCTGGCAGTCATCGCAACCATACACCCGGTTGCCGATCAGGGGGCGCAGGGTCTCTGGGATACTGCCTTTATGTTCGATAGTAAGATAGGAAATGCAACGCCTCGCGTCGAGCCGGTATGGACCGATAATTGCCTGAGTCGGACAGATGTCAATGCACTTCGTGCAACTTCCGCAATAGTTTCCGACAGGATCATCCACCATCAGAGGCAAATCGGTATAAATTTCGCCAATAAAGAACATTGACCCGGCATCACGGGTAAGCAGGAGGGTATGCTTCCCACGCCAGCCAGAACCGGACTGTCTTGCCCATTCCACTTCCATCACGGGCGCACTATCCGAGAAAACACGGTAATTGAAGGAACCTATCTCAGCCGTTATTCTTTCGGCAAGTTTTTGCAAGCGCCCGCGCAACACCTTGTGATAATCACGCCCGAGCGCGTACCGGGAAATGAACGCTTTGTCGCCATCCGCTATCACCTCCCACGAATCTTTTGCTTCGGGCATATAATTCATTCGCGCCGAAATGACGCGCAACGTGCCGGGAACGAGTTCCGCGGGCCGGGTACGTCGGGTACCGTGTTTCCCCATATAATCCATCTTGCCGTGATACCCTTCGGCCAACCACCGCTCTAGACCCGCCTCGGATTGGGACATGTCTGCGGCAGCATCCGCGATGCGGACTTCCTGAAAGCCGAGCTCTTTCCCCCACGTCTTCAATGCCTGGGTAAGCTGAGAAAAGTCGCGCAGAGAATCAGAGGGATTATCCCGGTCCGAATTTTTCGTAATCATTTCCCGCATAATTCATATCATACCGACTCTATCCACATACATCATCCCGGATGCAGGACTTTACGCTAACTCTTGCCGACGAAACGGCGACGCTCCTACTTGGCGCACAATTCGCTCAAGTATTGCATCCCGGCTTGGTCATTTTTCTTAACGGCGACCTAGGAGCTGGAAAAACCACCCTCGCAAGGGGCATTCTCAGGGGGTTGGGTTATCAGGGAAAAGTGAAAAGTCCGACCTATAATTTGGTTGAACTTTATAAAATTTCTAAGTTATACTTGTATCACTTTGATTTCTATCGATTCGAAGAACCGACAGAATGGGAAGACGCAGGCTTTCGCGAGTATTTCAACGCAGACTCGATCTGTCTGGTGGAGTGGCCGGTGAAGGCGAACGGATTATTGCCCCAAGCGGATTTGAACTTTCTCTTCCATTTGTCCGATCCGGGCCGCACTGTGGAAATAAGTGCGGGCACGGAGGCGGGTAGGATGTGTATAAATTACTGGCAGACGCTAAGAGGGTGCTGAATCAGCCCAGGTGGGCGCCGCGGGCGCCTTGTGCCGGGGTTGAAGGTGGGTTAAGGGGGTAGCGTATGCGCGAAATAACGAAACGCAACATGCCAGCGGCAGCGGCGCTCGCGTGGTCGATCACAGCGTTCGTGCTCCTGCTCTTGGGCAACTCCGCTGTTGCCGGCACGCCAATCAGCTCGGCCCGCGTCTGGCCGGCGGCAGAATATACACGCCTTACTCTGGAATCTGGCTCGCCCATACAGTACTCCCTGAGCACTGTGAAAAATCCGGACCGGGTGGTGATTGATCTCGAGCGGGTCGCGCTTACAACGGAACTCGAAAAGTTTCCCGCGAAGATTGACGCTACCGACCCTTATATCCAGACAATGCGCATAGGTCGGTACAAGCCAGGTGTAGTGCGGCTGGTACTGGACCTCAAAACCGCTGTCATGCCGCAGGCATTCGTGCTCAAACCCGTGGGCGATTATGGACATCGGCTCGTGCTGGACATTTATCCGGTTGTGCCCCCTGATCCGCTGATGGCGTTTTTGAACGAAAACGCCATAGGAATGCCGCGGGATGAGATAAAAGCTGATAATCCTCCTGGCGTCGCTGCCACGCCTAAGCCTGCCCCTGCCAAGGCAAGCGCCAGAAAGAACAAACCTGAAATGATAAGGCTGATCACCGTCGCCATTGATCCTGGGCACGGCGGCGAGGATCCGGGCGCGATCAGCCGCAGCGGGACGCATGAGAAAAATATCACACTGGCGATTGCAAGGAAACTCAAAGCAAAAATAGATAAAGAGCCTCACATGCGTGCGGCGTTGACACGAGACGGTGATTACTTCATTTCCCTGCCGATGCGGCTGGTAAAAGCGCGTCAGTTAAACGCTGATCTGTTCGTGTCCGTGCACGCGGATGCCTTTATCAAGCCCCACGCGCGAGGCTCCTCTGTGTATGCGCTCTCGGAACGCGGCGCTACCTCGGCCGCCGCCCGGTGGTTGGCAAAAAAGGAAAACGAGGCGGACCTGATTGGTGGGGTCAATCTCGATATTAAAGATCCCTATCTCAAGCAAACCTTGCTGGATTTGTCGCAAACGGCCACTATCAATGATAGCCTCAAGCTTGGAAAGGAAGTTCTTCTTGAAATTGGCGATATCAACCACCTGCACAAGAATGACGTAGAGCAGGCGGGGTTTGCCGTGCTCAAGTCTCCGGACATTCCCTCCATCCTTGTGGAAACTGCTTTCATCAGCAACCCCGATGAAGAGAAGAAGTTGAAAGATACTGCTTACCAGGACAAGCTGGCGGACGCCATTCTTGCCGGCATCAAACGCTACTTCGCCAACAATCCGCCGCTGACGCGCTCCACCATGGTGTCGTTGGAATAGCATCTCGTACGCGCCGGGCCGCATTTGCCTCCCGCCTCTCGGAAGGGTCGATAGCCGCCGCGCCGCTTCTACGCCATAATCGCGGAGATAAGTTAAGTTATATTCCCGCCGTGGCTACAGAAGATCTCTCCAAGCTAAAAATCGACCGTACGGGTGCTGCTGGCGTCGCCCGAGGCAAGCGACCACCGCGCCTGCTCGCCGCGTTCGGAATCGCTGCCGCCATTGGGCTGCTCGCGCTTTTCTACTTCCGTAGTAGCGCCATAGTTGAGGTGGAGTCAGCGACTGTTACCACTGCCTACCCCTCGCAATCCTTCACGTTGCTCAACGCGACCGGTTATGTAGTGGCGCAGCGCAAGGCAGCGGTAGCATCCAAGGCAACCGGACGAGTCGAGTGGCTCGGCGTTACAGAAGGCAGCCGGGTGAAAAAAGGCGAGATTGTCGCTCGGCTTGAGAACGCAGATGTCACCGCGACGATGGAGGAGGCGGCCGCGAATGTAGCGCTCGCCAAGGCAAACCTCCAGCAGGCGCAGGCCGAGCTGATCGAAGCGCAAGCTGTATTCGACCGCAACGGTGAGCTGCTCGCGAAGGGCTTTATTTCACAATCCGCGTATGACACGCTTACTGCCCGTTACCACAAGGCACAAGCAGCAATCCTCGCCTATCAGGCGTCGATCAATGTCACCCAGGCAAACTATCGCGCAGCTCAGATAGCAGTGGAACAGACGCTGATTCGCGCCCCGTTTGACGGCGTTGTGCTGACCAAGAATGCGAACGTCGGTGATGTGATCACTCCCTTTTCTTCTGCCCTAGAGGCAAAGGGAGCGGTGGTCACGATGGCCGACATGGAAACGCTTGAAGTGGAAGCCGACGTTTCCGAATCCAATCTTCCCAAAGTCAGGCTCGAGCAACCGTGCGAGATTCAGCTGGATGCACTCCCTGACCTGCGCTTGCGCGGAGTCGTGCAACGGATTGTCCCTACGGTTGATCGGGCCAAAGCGACGGTTCTCGTAAAAATAAAGTTCATCGACCATGCCCCGCAGGTTCTACCGGAAATGAGCGCAAAAATCGCCTTTCTGGAAAAGGAAATGCCTGCTGAGCACCGGAGTTCACGCACGGTGGTGCATCC
>Ga0111539_10003148_pt1 | contig 21829 bp, 24 predicted proteins | sample RhiMethybrSRZTD1_FD_79667 | JGI IMG/M metagenome (GOLD analysis project Ga0111539, IMG submission 79667) | Populus rhizosphere microbial communities from Tennessee, USA - Rhizosphere MetaG P. TD hybrid SRZTD1 (version 2) (version 2) | ecosystem: Host-associated > Plants > Roots > Rhizosphere >...
CGAACGATATCGAGCGCAGCCTCGGGAGCGTATCTGAGTCGTGGCCCGTCCGAGCTCATCGGCTCTCGTGGAACGGAGTGCGTGTACGCCCAATCGCGTCCCGCGATCGCGTATCCGGCTCTGACGCGCGCACGGGTGAGCGCGGTCATCCAGGCGCTTCGCGGATTCGAGACGAGATCGATGACCGCGTCCCACCCGCCGCGCGCGAGACGCGCGTAGAGCTTGAGCTGAGACCCGATCGAACGCCGATCGAACTCAATCGCCTCGTCCACGTCCACGTTGCCCTCGAGCAGCTCACCCTGGCCGCGCGCGACCAGCACCTCAATGCGGCACGCGGGCAGGCCGGCTCGCAAAGCGCGAAACGCGGGAGTCGTGAGCAGGAGGTCCCCCGCCGCCCGATGGCGGATCACGAGGATTCGTCGTGCACCGGCGAGCGGGCTCGGAACCGTCGAGAGGTCCGCCCTATGCGGTTGCACGGACGCGGCCTCCATGCGCGAGCGCGCGTGCCGTCGCGTCGAGCGCTTCCTTGACCTCGACCCACTCGAGGCAATCGAGCCGCGCGCACTCGTGGCGATGACAGGGGCGGCACCAGATCGGCTTGCACAGGCGCTGATGCCCATCCTCGCGCGCGTACGGGAACCAGATCTCGGGAACGGTGGGGCCCAGGATGCCGACCGTGGGTACCTGGACGGCGGGCCCCACATGGAGCGGGCTGCCGTCATTGGTCACGAGTGCGTCGAGCGACGCCACGACGGCGAAGTAGCTCCGAAGCGGAAGGCCGGCGATCACCGGAGCCGGAGCCCGCCCCGCCCCGAGGGCTCCTTCGGCCACCCTGCGCGCGAGCGCCTCCTCGCCCGGTCCCGCGAGCACGATCCCCCGCGCACCGATCTTCGAAAGCGCGCGAAGGAGCGCCGCGAACCGCTCTTCCGGCCAGCGCTTGGCCGGCCATCGATTGCCGACGTGCAGGCCCACCCGGGGCTCTCCCGGCGGCGCCGCCTGGTCGAGGCGTGCCGCCCCCTCCGCCCGCTCGGCATCGCTCAGGTGGAGGCGCGGTGCCTTCGCCGGCCCCGCGGGAACCCCGATCGCTGCAAGGGCGGAGAGGTGGTAGTCGATCGCCGATCGATGCGGATCCTGCGCCGGAATCGCGTGCGTGTAGAGCCGCCGCCGCGAGCGGCGGGCCGGTCCCACCCGAATGGGCGCACCGGTGAAGCTCGAGAGGAGTGCGCTCCTTGGGTTCCCGTAGAGATCGATCACCAGGTCATAATGTGCTCGCCTAAGCGCGGCGAGCAGAAGGGGCGATGCAGGGAGGCCGGGCCACTTGCCGAGAGCGAGCACCCGGCGCAATGCGGGATGGCCCACCGCAGCCTGCGCGGGCGTCGTTTCCGCCAGGTAGTCGATCTCCGCATGGGGAAACCGGGCCCGGAGCGCGTCGACCAGGGGAAGCGTGAGGATCACGTCCCCGATCTGCCGGATCCGGGTAACCAGGATCCGCTTCGGATCCTCCATGTCAGCGGCCCTCGCGAACGCGGCGCGCGAGATCGCTCGTCGCGTGATCCTTGGGATCGCCCACGACGACGGTCTCGATCCCCAGCTCCCGCGCCACCGAGCGTTCCGGGACCGACTCCACGGTGTAGTCGGTCCCCTTCGCGTGAACGGAGGGCCGAAGGGTGCGAAGGAGCGTCTCCACGTTCGGCTCGTCGAATGCGATGACCCAATCCACGCAGCCGAGCGCGGCGACGATCTCCATGCGCTCGTCGAGCGGAACGTAGGGGCGCTCCGGCCCCTTGAGGCGGCGCGCCGAAGCGTCGGAGTTGAGAGCGACGAGGAGCCGCTCCCCGCACGCTCTGGCCCCCTCCAGATAGCGCACGTGCCCCACATGGAGCAGGTCGAAGAGACCGTTCGCGAGGACGAGTCCGCGGCGGAGCGCGGGATCCCGGTCGAGCTCGGACACGAGCTCGCTTCGGTCCCGCACCTTGGCGCGGCTCACGCGGGCTCCGGTCGCGGAACGGGATGCGCGCGGATCGCGGCGTCCAGCTCGGCGCGCGACACCGTCGCGGTGCCCCGCTTCATCACGACGACGGAGGCCGCGTACGTCGCGAGGAGCGCGGCCTCGACGAGCGTGGCTCCCGCGCCGAGCGCGAGCGCGGCCGCGGCGGAGACCGCGTCGCCGGCCCCCGTCACGTCGGCGACGTCGGAGGAACCGACGATCGGGATCCGGAGCGCTTTCCTGCCCCGCTCGAGGAGCATCATGCCGTCGCTCCCGCGGGTGATCCAGACGCCGCGTGCGGCGGTCCGTTCGCGGAGCTCTTCCCCCGCGCGGCGCAGGGCTGCCGTATCGAGCGACGGAAGGTGGAAGGCGTCACGGATCTCGTGCTCGTTCGGAGTGAGCAGGGTCACGCCGCGATAGGAGCGGAGCGCGTATCGCGAGTCCACGACGACGGGCAACCCCTCGCGCCTCGCCGCCGCGATCGCCGCGCGCCTAAGCGGCGCGGCGAGCACGCCGTACCCGTAGTCGGAGAGGAGCGCCGCGCTCGATCCGCTCATCGCCCGCGCGAGCGCACGCTCGAGCGACCGCTCGCCGGAGCGCGGCAGCACCGCGCCGTGCCCGCGGTCCAGCCGGACGATCTGCTGGCGCGAGGTATGGCTCGATCCCGCGAGGATGCGCGTCTTCACGATCGTGCCCGCTCCGTTGTCTCGGAGAAGCCAACGCGGGTCGAGGCCCTCGGCGCGGAGCGCGCGAGCGAGGTCCCGCCCGGCCTCGTCCCGGCCGACGCGCCCCACGAGCCTCGGACGGCCGCCGAGCGATCGCGCGTTCATCGCGGCGTTCGCCGCCCCTCCCGGCACGCCGCGCTCCTCCTCGAAGTCGAGGATCAGGACCGGGGCCTCGCGCGAGATGCGGGACGAGCGGCCGAACCAGTAGCGGTCGAGCACGAGATCGCCGACCACCGCGACCGGCACGTCGCGGAGGGCGGCGAGGAGCTCGAGAAGCCGATCGCTATTCGGGGCCGCGCTCATGGCCTCGCGGCTCGCGCGTGCCGTCCGCGCCCGGAGCGGGCTCATCGCCGCGCCTTGGACGCGGCCAGGTCTGCGAGCCGGGAGCGCGCCCAGCGATCCGCGGCCGCGATCGACTCGAGCGTGAGCGGGCCTTCCGGCGCGTGCGCGTCGAGGACCTCGCTCACGAGCCGGGTGAGATCCATGAAGCCGATCGCGCCCTTCAGGAAGAGCTGCACCGCCTCCTCGTCCGCGGCGTTCAGAACCGCGGGCGTGGTGCCTCCCCGCTCGAGCGCCCGGCGCGCCAGCGCCAGCCCGGGCGAGCGCGCGGGATCGGGCGCCTCGAACGCGAGCGACCCGAGCTTGGCGAGGTCGAGTCGCGGCAAGGAGGACGTCCATCGCTCCGGGAAGCTGAGCGCATAGAGGAGCGGGAGCCGCATGTCCGGACAGGAGAGCTGCGCGATCACGGAGCCGTCGACGAACTCCACGAGCCCGTGCGCGATCGACTGGGGGTGAACGAGCACCTCGATCCGTTCCGGCTCGATCCCGAAGAGCCACCGCGCTTCGATGATCTCGAAGCCCTTGTTCACGAGCGTCGCGCTGTTCACGGTGATTCGCGCACCCATGGACCAGGTCGGGTGCTTCAGCACTTCCTCGGGCGTCGCGTGGGGCAGGGTCGAAAGGTCCCGTCTCAGGAAGGGTCCGCCGGAAGCCGTGAGGATCACCCGCCGCACGGACGCCGGGTCCCGTTCGAGCAGACACTGGTGAAGACCCCCGTGCTCGGAATCGACCGGCAGGATCTCCCCGCCGTGCCGGCGCGCCAGCTCGGTCAGGAGCTCGCCCGCCACCACGATCGATTCCTTGTTGGCGAGCGCGACGCGCTTCCCCGCTCGAAGCGCGGCCACGGTGGCCGTGAGCCCGACGCTCCCGACCAGCGCGTTCACCACGACGTCCACATCGGGATCGGACGCGAGCGCGTCCACGCCGGCGCTCCCCTCCCCCACGTCGCCGCGGAACCCGGCGCGCGCCTTCGCTGCCGCCGAAGGATCTCCGAGCGCGATCCTGCGCACACCGAACTCTTCCGCCGCGGCGACGAGCGCCTCGGCGTTCGAGCCGGCCGCGAGGGAGACGAGCTGGATCCGGTCATGGAACTCTCGCGCGATGGCGAGGCAGGACGCGCCGATCGACCCGGTCGCTCCGAGAAGGGCGACCCGGATCACGGCGTCACGACCTGGAAGAGGAGGTAGTAGTAGACGATGGGTGCCGCGAACAGGAGGCTGTCGAACCGGTCGAGCACACCGCCATGTCCCGGGATGAGCGTGGAGGTATCCTTCAACTCCGCGTCGCGCTTCAGGAGCGACTCCACGAGATCGCCGAGCTGTCCGAACACCCCCACGAGCGCGCCGAGCACCACCGCGTCGAGCGCCGTCAGGTAGTGCGCGAACCAGAGTCGAGCGAGGTACGCGCCGCCGATCGACGCGAGCAGTCCGGCGATCGCGCCTTCGAGCGACTTCCCCGGACTCACGGAGGGCATGAGCTTGGTCCGCCCGAATACGCGCCCCACCGCATAGGCCGCCGTGTCGCACGACCAGACGAGCATGAACGGCAGGAGCGCGTAGGACATCCCTTCGTGGTACGGTCGATGCGCCGGGTAAGGGAGCTCGCGGAGCGCGCCCAGATGCGTTCCGAGCCAGCCGATGTAGAGGAACCCGAGGAGCGTCGCCGCACTGTTCGCGACCGCCTGCTTCCCCGCGCCGCGCCGAAGCTCCGCCAAGAGCACCGCGCCCACCAGGATCGTGAAGAACCCGCCGACGTGCCACTCCTCCACCCGGTGCGTGCGGAAGCGAAGGTAGACGCCGATCGGGAGGAGGAGCACGGCGAGCATGCCCGACTTCCAGTGCGGCGAGAGGCCCTTCGCTTCGAGGAGCAGGTAGAACTCGCGGAGGCCGAGCCCGACCACGGCCATGGTGAAGAGGAGGTACGGGACACCGCCGATCCACGCGAGCAAAACGAGGAGCGGCAGGAACAGCGCCGCACTCAGGAGCCGCGCGGGAAGCGAGGCGTCCCGGGCCGCCGTGGCGACCCGAGGTGGTTCAATCGGCGCGGCCGAAGCGCCGGCTCCGGTGCTGGAAGTCATACACCGCCTGGTAGAGGTGTTTCCGACGGAAGTCGGGCCACAGGGTGTCCGTGACCCAGAACTCGGAATAGGCGGCCTGCCAGAGCAGGAAGTTGGAGATCCGAAGCTCCCCGCTCGTGCGGATCAGTAGATCGGGGTCGGGCAGACCGTCCGTATCCAGCCTACGGCGAAAGAACTCCTCGTCGATCGACGCGAGCGGAATACGGCGCTCGCGATCCGCCTCGACGATGCGCCGCGCGGCGTCCACGATCTCGGCGCGGCCGCCATAGGAGAGGGCGAGCACGAGCGTCATGCCGGTGCTCGACTCGAGGAACCCGCGCGTTTCCTCGAGGACCCCGCGGCTGTGCTCCGGGAGGAGGTCGACCCGGCCGATCGTGCGGAGCCGGACGTTGTTCTTCTTGAGCTCCTCCCGCTCCTCGATCAGCACCTGCTCGAGGATGCGCATGAGCCCCTTCACCTCGCCCTTCGTCCTCTCCCAGTTCTCGAGCGAGAAGGTGTAGAGGGTCAGGACCTTCACCCCGAGCTCGACGCACCCCTCCACGGCCTCGCGCACCGAGCGGCGTCCAGCGCGGTGCCCCATCAGACGTGGCAGCCCGCGGCGCTTCGCCCAGCGTCCGTTCCCGTCCATGATGATCGCGATGTGACCGGGGACCGGGCGCCGGAGGACCTGCTCGAGCGTGACCGCGTGGCTGGAAGGCTTCATCGAAGTCGGCACCTGGAGGGCCGCGACGGGCTCGGCCGTGGCCTCGTCCGACACGGGGGCGGCGGCCGTCTCATCGTCCCGGCCCAGGGGCTGGCGGAGGACGGCGCGTCGCGGTGGCAGGATCAGACCTCCATCACCTCGGCCTGCTTCTTGTGGAAGATCTCGTCGAGAACCGCGATGTACCGGTCCGTCAGCTTCTGGACCTGGTCATGGGTCTTCTTCCCGTCATCTTCGGAAATCTTGTGCTCCCGTTCCAGCTTTTTCAATTCGTCGTTGCTCTCGCGGCGAACGGTTCGGACGCGGACCCGCCCGTCCTCCACGATCTTGCCGAGCACCTTGACCAGGTCCTTGCGGCGCTCCTCGGTGAGCGGTGGAAGCGACAGACGGATGACCGTCCCGTCGTCCACGGGATTGAGCCCGAGGTCCGACTTCTGGATCGCCTTCACCACCTCGGGGACGATGTTGCGCTCCCACGGCTGCACGACGAGGAGCCGTGCCTCGGGCGCGCTCACGCTCGCGACCTGCTGGAGCGGGACCGGATTGCCGTAGTACTCGACGCGGATGGAATCGAGGAGCGAGGTCGTCGCCTTGCTGGTGCGGATCGAGGCGACTTCGTGGCGGATCGTCTCGACCGCCTTCTTCATCCGTTCTTCGGAGTGCTTCACGAAATTCGGGTCCATCCCTTAGACCTCCACGGCCACCCGGGTGCCCACCGCTTCTCCCCTCAAGGCGCGGGCCAGATTGCCCGGAACGGTGACGTTGAACACGAGAAGCGGAAGACTGTTCTCCATGCCCATCGTGAACGCCGTCTGATCCATCACGCTGAGCCGGCGGTCGATCGCCTCTTTGTACCGGAGCACGTCGAAGCGGCGCGCCGCGGGATTCCGGTGCGGATCCTCGGTGAACACGCCGTCCACCTTGGTCGCCTTCAAGAGGACGTCCGCGCCGATCTCGACCGCGCGGAGGACGGCCGCGGTATCCGTCGTGAAGTACGGGTGCCCCGTGCCCGCCGCGAGGATGACGATGCGCCCTTTCTCGAGGTGGCGAACCGCACGCCTGCGGATGTACGGCTCGGCGAGGGTCCGCATCTCGATCGCGGAGAGGACGCGCGTCGGAATCCCGCGGCTCTCGAGCGCGTCCTGGAGCGCGAGAGCGTTCATGACGGTGGCGAGCATCCCCATGCTGTCGGCGGTGGTCCGATCGATATCGTCGCCGTGCGCCTGGGTCACGGTCGCGCCGCGGATCAGGTTCCCGCCGCCGATCACGATCCCGATCTGGGCTCCGCCCTCGTGCCCTTCCTTGAGCTCGTCCGCGACGCGGCCCAGAGCGACGGGATCGATCCCCACGCCCTGGTCGCCTCCCAGGACCTCGCCGCTCAGCTTGACGAGGACGCGCCGCGCGGGTTCCACGGGGCTCAGGCGTCCCCGATCCGGAACTTGGAGAAGCGCCGCACGACGATGTTCTCGCCCATCTTCGCGATCGCCTGGTCGACCAGCTCCTTCACCTTGCGATCCGGATCCTTGATGTACGGCTGCTCGAGGAGGCAGATCTCCTCGTAGTACTTCTCGATCTTCCCGTCGACGATCTTCTGGAGCACGGCTTCGGGCTTGCCGGTCGTCTTGGCCTGATCCATCAAGATCACGCGCTCGCGCGCGATCATGTCCGGATCGATGCCGTTCCGGTCCACGGCCTGCGCGTTGGTCGCGGCCACCTGCATGGCGATATTCCGGACGAGATCGCGGAAGTCGTCCGTGCGGGCCACGAAGTCGGTCTCGCAGTCGACCTCGAGGAGCACTCCGAGCTGGTCGCCCGGATGGATGTAGGCGTGGATGAGGCCTTGCCGGGCTTCGCGGCCGGCCTTCGACGAGGCGCGGGCCATGCCCGATTTGCGCAGCACGTCGATGGCCTTGTCGAGGTCGCCCGCGACCTCGGACAGGGCCTTTTTGCACTCCATCATGCCGGCGCCGGTCCGCTCGCGCAGCTCCTTGACGAGCGAGGCGGTGATCGTCATTTCGAGAACTCCTTCCTTCAGTCGGTTGTCGCTACGGGAGAGGAACGTCAGGCGTTCGCGACCGCGCTCGGCTCCGGGGGCGCTTCCTTCGCGGCCAGCTCCGCGGCCATGTCGGCGCCTTCCTGGGCCTCCTGGCGCGCGGTCATGAGCGTGTCGCTCACGAAGCGCGCGAACACGCGGATCGCGCGGATCGCGTCGTCGTTGCCCGGGAGCGGGTAGTCCACCACGTCCGGGTCGCAGTTCGTGTCCACCACGCCGATCACCGGGATGCCCAGGCGATTCGCCTCGGCCACCGCGATGCGCTCCTTCTTCGTGTCGATGACGAACACGGCCGAAGGGAGCTGGCTCATCTCCTTGATGCCGGTGAAGATCTTCTCCAGCCGGGTCCGCTCCTTGTTGATCTGCGCCTGCTCCTTCTTCGAGAGCTTCTCGAGCGTCCCTTCCGCGTCCATCTTCTCGATTTCCTTGAAGCGGCGGATGTTCGACTTGATGGTCTTGAAGTTGGTGAGCATGCCGCCGAGCCAGCGCTCGTTCACGTAGGGCATGGTGCAGCGCCCGGCCTCTTCGAGGATCGCGTCCTTCGCCTGGCGCTTCGTGCCGACGAAGAGCACGCTGCCGTTCTTCTTGGCGATGCCCTCGATGAGCTGGCGCGCCTCGTGCAGCGCCTTGAGCGTCTTCTGGAGATCGATGATGTAGATGCCGTTCCGTTCGATGAAGATGAACTTCTTCATCTTGGGATTCCAGCGGCGGGTCTGATGCCCGAAGTGGACTCCCGCTTCGAGCAGTTCCTTCATTCCAATATCAGCCAAACGAACACCCTCCGGTCTTGGTCCTCCGCCCCATCGATCCGCGCGGCGTCCCTTTGAGGGAGACCGGCCGTCGCAGCCCGGGGCGTGCGAAGTAGCGGCCCCGCGCGGGGCCGCGGCTTACCACTGTGGTGCGATTACCGCTTCGAGAACTGGAAGCGCTTGCGGGCGCCAGCCTGTCCGTACTTCTTGCGCTCCTTCATCCGCGCGTCGCGGGTGAGGAAGCCTTCCTTGCCGAGGAGCCCGCGAAGGCTCGGATCGGCCACCTGCAGCGCCCGCGCGACGCCGAGCGAGATCGCTCCCGCCTGTCCCGCGTGTCCGCCCCCATGCACCGTGGCGTGGACGTCGTACTTCTCGACGAGATTTCCCGCCACCAGAGGGCCGATGGCCTGCCGGCTCAGCGTGATCCGCGAGAAGTAGCGATCGAGATCGACGCCGTTGACGAGTCTCTTGCCCGTGCCCGGCACGAGGCGCACGCGCGCGACCGAGGTCTTGCGCCGCCCAGTACCTTGAACATGATTCGCCAGAGTTACTCACCTCCCTTGAGCCGGCCCCCGGACCACGGGAACGGACGCGGCTGCTGCGCCTCGTGCGGGTGCTCGGTGCCAGCGTAGATCTTGAGCTTCTTGATCATGGCGCGTCCAAGGCGGTTCTTGGGGAGCATCCCCTTCACCGCGAGCCGGATGACCTCTTCCGGCTTCTGCGCCTGAAGATCGCGAAAGCGCGTGAGCGTGTGTCCACCCGGATAGAGCGAGTGGCGGAAGTACATCTTGTCATCGCGCTTGCGCCCGGTGACGCGCACCTTCTCGGCGTTGATCACGACGACGTGATCGCCCACATCCAGGTGCGTGGAATAGGTCGGCTTGCGCTTGCCCTTGAGCACGCTCGCGATGTCGCTCGCCAGCCTGCCCAGGATCTGCCCTTCGGCGTCCGCGACGTACCAGTCCTGGACGATCTCCGCGGCGCGCACGGAATACGTGCTCATTCCCTTCCTCCGAGTGTCTGAGACGAATCGAACGCAAAACATTATCAGGGGCGGGTTTTGGTGTCAACCGCGTCCCCCAGATCGTAGGCCGGACCGAGGTGGACTCCCCGCTCGGTGACGATGGCCCCGATCCAGCGGGCCGGAGTGACGTCGAAGGCCGGATTCTCCGCCCGTATCCCCGTGGGAGCCAGGCGCATCCCCCGGATGGCCGTGACCTCCTCGGCCGACCGGGCCTCGACGGCGATCTCAGCCCCATCGGGGATCCGGGCGTCGATCGTGGAGGTCGGGGCCACGACCACGAAGGGGATCCCCGCCGCGCCCGCCGCCAGCGCCAGCCCCAGCGTCCCGATCTTGTTGGCCGCATCCCCGTTCCGGGCGATCCGGTCCGCCCCGACCAGGACCCCCTCGATCCCCCCGCGGAGGATCGTGTGGGCCGCTGCGGAGTCCGCGATCAGCCGGAACGGCACTCCGGCCTCCCTTAGCTCCCACGCGGTGAGCCGCGCGCCCTGGAGGAGGGGCCGGGTCTCGGTGGCCCACACTTCGATGCCGCCTTGGCGCCGGCGGTGGAGCTCGAGGAGCACGGCGAGCGCGGTGCCCCCGCCGCCCGTCGCGAGCGCCCCCGTGTTGCAGTGGGTCAGGAAGCGGGTCTGGGTCGGGAAGAGCGAGGCGCCGTGCTCGGCCATGGCGCGCGACGCCGCCCGATCCTCGTCCCAGATCGCGAGCGCCTCGTCGCGCACGCGCGCGGCCAGGTGCTCGGAGTCCTGGGCGAGCGCTCGGCGCGCCGCGCCGAGCACCCGCTCGACCGCCCACGCGAGATTGACCGCGGTGGGGCGGGACGCGACGAGGAGACGCCCCGCGTCTTCGAGGCGCTCGAGCTTCAGGGGCGGGCTCCCGTCGCGCGCGGCCTCGACGGCCAGCGCGAGCGCGGCCGCGATGCCGATCGCGGGCGCGCCCCGCACGGCGAGCCGCGAGATCGCATCCGCCATCGCTCGCGCGTCCCGGATCTCGATCGTCTCCTCGCGATCGGGCAGGAGCGTCTGATCGAGGAGGATGACGCGATCCCCTTCGAAGCGGAAGGGATCCCGGCTCATGCTCGTCCCACCCGGCGCTCCACGAGGAGACCGAGGAGATGCTTCAGGTAGCTGAGCGGGAGCCCGACGACATTCGAGTAGGACCCTTCGATCGCTTCCACGAACAAGGCGCCCTTCCCTTGCACGGCATAGGCGCCCGCCTTGTCGAGCGGCTCCTCCGTCGCGACGTAGCGCGCGACGTCGTCGGCGTTGAGCGGCGCGAACTTCACGATGCTCCGAAGCGCGCCCCCGATCGCGCGCCCCGCGGCTGGATCGAGAAGGAAGAGGCCCGTCCAGACCTCGTGGATGCGGCCCGACAGCCGCTCGAGCATACGCGCGGCTTCCTCGGGCCCCGATGGCTTGCCGAGGATCACGCGGTCCAGCGACACGATCGTGTCCGCGCCCACGACCACGGCTTCGAAATCATCGGAACCGTTCCCGCCCCAGGCTTCCGCCGCAGCTCTGGCCTTGGCTTCCGCGAGGCGCTGCACGTGGGCATCAGGGCGCTCCCCCGGAAGAGCCGACTCGTCGACGTCCACCGGGAACGTCGCGAAGCGCGCCCCCACGAGGGTGAGGAGCTCGATTCGCCGAGGAGAGCGCGAGGCGAGAATGAGCTTCGGGCCGAGGGGATTGATGAGATTGGTCTGCATGCGGCGTCAGCCGTCCGAGGTTTCCAGAAGGAATGTCGCGGGGCCGCGATTCACGAGCTCGACTTCCATGCTCGCGCCGAACCGGCCCCCTTGCGTGGGAATCCCGCGCGCGGCGAGGGCGTCGCAGAACCGGCGCCAGGCGGGCTCCGCGAGCGCCGGCGCCGCGGCCGCTTCGAATCCCGGCCGTCGACCGCGCGACGTGTCGGCGTAGAGCGTGAATTGCGGCACCACGAGCGCCTCCCCCCCGAGATCGCGCACCGAGCGGTTCATCTTCCCCGCGTCGTCCTCGAACACTCGAAGGTCCGCGCAGCGCTCGGCCAGGCGCTCCTCCGCTCCCTCGGGGTCGCCTGTGCGCACGCCGAGCAGGATGAGGAGTCCCGGCCCGATTCGCGCGATCTCCGCCCCCTCCACGCGCACCGCCGCGCGCGACACGCGCTGGACGAGCGCCCTCACGAGGCCATCCCCGATTCGCCGCCGCGCGGCCGGCCGAACACCTGCTCGCGCTCCACCGCCTCGACGCCCTCGACCTGCTCCACCGCGCGCATCACCTGGCGCAGGTGCGCCAGATCGCGGACCTCGACGACGAACGCGCCCCGCGCGTTCCGGTCGTTCGCCTTGATGCCTGCGGTTCGAATGTTCGTGTTCGTGGTCGCGATCGCCTTCGCGATGTCGGCGAGGAGGCTCTTTCGGTCCACGCCGTAGATTGACAGCTTGACCGAGAACGCGTCCTCCGCCGCGGCGCTCCAGTCGACGAGCACGCGCCGCTCGGGAGCGACCCGGTCATCGAAGGTGTTGGGACAGTCGGTCCGGTGCACGGTCACGCCGCGCCCGCGCGTCACGATGCCGACGACCGAGTCGCCCGGCACCGGCTGGCAGCAGCGGGCAAAGCTCACCATCAGGTTGTCGACGCCCTGGATCCGCACGCCGTGCCCGGGTCGTCCGGTGATCGCGCGGACCGCCTCGAGCGAGGCTTCCTTGAGTCGCTGCACGGGGCCGAGTCCCGCCGGGAACCAGCGCTGGATGACCTGCGCCATGGCGAGCGTTCCCGACCCGAGCGCGGCGTAGAGTCCGTCCGCGTCGCCGTGTCCGAAGCCGCGCGCGAGATCGTCCAGGTTGGGAGTCGCCGGCGGCGTGAGACGTCGGCGCCTGAGCTCGCGCTCGAGCATCTCCTTCCCCAGCGTGACGCTGTCCGCGTGCTCCGAGACCTTGAGCCAGTGGCGGATCTTGGTCCGCGCCCCCGGGCTCTTCACGACCTTGAGCCAGTCGCGATTCGGCTTCCCCATCGGCGAGGTGATGATCTGCACCTTGTCGCCGCTTCGGAGCTCGTAGCGGAGCGGCACGATGCGGTTGTTCACCTTCGCGCCGACGCAGTGATTGCCCACCTCGGTGTGCACCTGGTAGGCGAAGTCGATGGGCGTCGCGCCGCGCGGCAGGCTACGGAGCTCGCCGCGCGGCGTGAACACGAAGACCTCGTCCTGGTAGAGCGACGTCTTCAGGAGATCGAGGAACTCGACAGGGTCCGAGCTCGTGGACTGCCACTCGGGATTCCGAAGCACGGGGGCCAGCTTCGCGATGAGCTCGGAATCGCCCGCGGCGCCCCCTTCCTTGTAGCGGTAGTGCGCGGCGACGCCCAGCTCCGCGATCTGATGCATCGCCTGCGTGCGGATCTGGAATTCCACCATGAGCCCGCCCGGCGCGACCACGGTCGTGTGGAGCGACTGGTACATGTTGCTCTTGGGAGTCGCGATGTAATCCTTGAAGCGCTCGTGAACCGGCGTGAAGAGATCGTGCACGATGCCCAGGACGCGGTAGCAGTCGGCCTTGTCGTGCACCATCACGCGTACGCCCAGGAGGTCGTAGATCTCCTCGAACTTGCGGCCCTGCGCCTGCATCTTGCGGTAGATCGACTCCAGGTGCTTGGGCCGCCCCACCACGTCCACCTTCATCCCGAGGTGGACCAGCCTCGACTTCACGGGCTGGATCACGTCCTGGATCTGCCGCTCCCGCTCCTCGCGCTTCAGCTGAACCTTGTCGCGGATCTCCCTGTACGCCTCCGGATCGAGGTGCTTGAGGCAGAGATCCTCGAGCTCCCACTTGATCCGCGCGATTCCGAGCCGGTGCGCGAGCGGCGCGTAGATCTCGCGCGTCTCGCGCGCAATCCTATGGCCGCGCGCGGGGCCGAGCGCCTGGAGCGTGCGCATGTTGTGGAGCCGGTCCGCGAGCTTGATCAGGATGACGCGGAGGTCGCGCGCCATCGAGAAGAGCATCTTCCGGAAGTTCTCGGCCTCTTCCTGCTCCGGGCGCTCGAAGTGGAGGTGGCCGATCTTCGTCACGCCGTCGACGATCGCGGCGACGTCGCGCCCGAAGCGCCGCTCCACTTGCTGGAGCGTGACCGGGGTGTCCTCCACCACGTCGTGGAGGAGCGCGGCCTCGATCAGGGTCGTGTCGACCCCCGAGCCGAGGAGGTCGGCGAGGATCGTGGCGACGGCCGCCAGGTGGGTGACGTAGGGCTCTCCGCTCTTTCGAGCCTGAGAGCCGTGCGCGTCCACGACGAAGCCATACGCAGCCGCGATCTTCTCGAGATCGAGGGCGCGATTGGACCGCTGGAGCGCTTCGAGCAGCGGTCCCGGGAGATCGGCAGGGACCGGAACCATGGCCTATCGGATTTGGATGTCTCGGAGCTTGAGCTGGAGCCGGGATCGATTCTGCCAGACGTTGATGGTGGGAACGAAGGCAATCGACACCCGGCCTGGGTCGGACTGGATCGGCCCGGCCAGGTGCCCCATCCCGAACCCGATGCAGTCGATCTCGCGGCCGTTCTGGCGGAGGCTCAGCTTGAGGTGATTCCGGCTCACCACCATGGGAGGCGAGGCCAGGTGCACGTCGTTGGCTATGAACAAGGGCTCCGCGTTCCCGATGCCGAACGGGGAGAGGCGGTCCAGGAACTCGACCAGCTCCTCGTTGCAGTCGTCGAGGGAGAGCGGGCCGTCGATCGAGAGCTTGGGCACGTAGTCGTCGGGCATGAGCCGGCGGGTGACCACGTCGCAGAGACGCACGCGGAAGGCCTGCATCTGCTCGGCGCGGATGGTGAGCCCCGCGGCGTAGCTGTGGCCGCCGAAGCCGATCAGGTGCTCGCGGCACTCTTGAAGCGCCTGGCAGACGTCGAATCCGGGGATGCTCCGCCCCGAGCCCTTCCCCTCGTCCTCGTCCGCCGCGATGAGCACGGTGGGACGGTGGAAGCGCTCGGTGAGCCGCGATGCCACGATGCCGAGCACGCCCGGATGCCACTCCTCCGACCAGAGCACGATCGCCGGCGGCAGCTCGGGACCGATCCGACGCAGCTGCTCGAGTGCGTCCTCGAGCGTCTCTTCGTCGATCTTCTTCCGGTTGGTATTGTCCTCTTCGAGACTCTCCGCGATGGTCGTCCCTTCGCCGATGTCGGTCGCGAGGAGAAGCCGCACGCCGCTCTCCGCGTTGCCGAGGCGGCCCGCCGCGTTGATCCGGGGCGCGAGGATGTAGGCCACGTGTCCGCTCTCGACGCGCCGCGCGCGAAGCCCCGCGACCTCCTTGAGCGCCACGATGCCGGGCTTCTGCGAGTTGCAGATCCGCTCGAGGCCGATCTTCGCGAAGATGCGGTTCTCGCCTCGGAGGGGAACCACGTCCGCGATGGTCCCGAGCGCGACGAGGTCGAGGTGCTCCATCACGAAGCTCTCGGGGAGCGCGCTCGGACGCGAGGCGACGAGTCCCTGAACGAGCTTCAGCACGACGCCAACGCCGGCGAGCTCCTTGAACGGATACGGGCAGTCCTTTCGCTTCGGATTGAGCACGGCCACCGCGTCGGGCAGCTCGCCCAGAGGCTCGTGGTGATCGGTCACGATCACGTCGATCCCCTGCTCCTTCGCCAGCCGCACCTCGTTCGTGGCGGTGATCCCGCAGTCGGCGGTGATCACGAGGCGCGTCCGGCGCCGGCGCGCCACGTCGACACCCCGGACCGAGAAGCCGTAGCCGTCCCGGATCCGATCGGGGATGAAGTAGCTGACCTTGGCGCCGGCCCGCATGAGCGCGGAGGTGAGGAGCGTCGTCGCGGTGATACCGTCGACGTCGTAGTCGCCGTAGACGAGGATCGGCTCCTGGTCATCCACGGCCTGCCAGATCCGGGCGACGGCCTTGTCCATGTCCCGCATCTCGAAGGCGTCCACGAGGCGCGTCAGGGACGGCACGAGGAACTCGTTGACCTCTTCGGAGCTCCCGAAGCCGCGATTGGCAAGGAGGGTAGCGAAGGTCAGAGAAAGGCCCAGCTCCGCCGCCAGGCGCCGCGCGTGTTCCGGGGCAGCCGGGTTGCGGAGCACCCAGGTCTTAGGGGTGGATGCGCGCAAATGAACCTTTCGAGTTAGAGGGCTAGTTCACGGAATTGTAACAGTTTGCGCTGAGGGGGTCAACGAGGGGCGGAGCGGGGGTCCGGACCGGTCTAGAGTAGGTAGCCCCCCGCAACCGGAAGCGCCGCTCCGGTGATGTAGCCCGACTCCTCCGCCAGGAGGAAGAGCGCCGCCCGCGCCACCTCCCGAGGACTACCGAGCCGTCCCGCGGGAATGCGGCGGATCAGGTCCGCCTCGCGTCCGGAGAAGGCGGGCCGGATGATCCCCGGCAGGATCACGTTCACCGTGATGCCGTGCGGCGCCTCGTCGTGGGCCACGCTCTTCGCGAGCGTCAGGAGCGCCACCTTGGCGGCCCGGTACGCGTGGGCCCTGGCGGCCGCGCGGGGCGCTTCCCCACCGGCGACGCCGAAGAGGAGGATGCGACCGTAGCGGCGCTTGCGCATGAGCGGGAGCGACTCCTGGAGCACGGCGAGAGGAACCGTCGTGTTCGAGTGGAGGAGCGCCTCCCAGAGCTCGACCGTGAGCTTCGAGAAGGGACCTTCCCAGTAATCACCCGCCGCGACCACGAGGATGTCGGGCGCGCGTTCCTTGGTTGCCGCTGCGCGGATCCACGCGCGGACGGTGGCCGCGCGCCCCGCGTCCCCGCGCGCGATGCGGAGCGGCAAGCGGCGCGATCGGGCCAGCGCGGCGAGCTCGTCGAGCGGCTTGGCCGTGCGGCCGACCGCGAGGACGCGCGCACCGCCTTCGGCGAGCGCGATGGCGACGGCGCGGCCGAGCCCGCGGCCGCCTCCGACGACGAGCGCCGACCGTCCGCTCACACCTCCCGGGGCGCCTGGGTTCACGTCGTTCATGGGGTGTGCTACTATAGGACGCTTCAATCCCAAGTCAATCGAGCCCCCACGAGGGCCCAAAATTATGAACGATCAACGTTGGGAAGAGGTGCTCCGGCGCCTCGACAAGCTCTTCGGCGATCTCGAGTTCGACGAGATCGAGGACGAGGAGACCCAGGCCGTCACCGAGACGGTGGTCTGGACGGGGCCCCAGGGGAAGATGAAGCTCGCCCGCACCACGCGCCCCCTCGTCGTGGACAAGAAGACCCACTTCAGTAACCGGATCGGCGGCGGCACGCACGTGGAGTACGTCTACTCCAAGACCGAGTCCACGAGCCGCGTGCGCCTCTACCGCTGGAAGGAAGCCGTGAGCGACTGGGAAGAGGTCGACGCGGCCGAGCTGGGCGTCGCCGCAGGGAAATAGATGGATCGTCACGTCGGCCTGGATCTCGTCCGCATCACCGAAGCCGCAGCCCTCGCCTGCTCCCGCTGGATGGGGCGCGGCGACAAGAACGCCGCCGATCAGGCCGCCGTCACGGCGATGCGGAAGTCGTTCGACAACGTCGACATTCGCGGCACCGTGGTGATCGGCGAAGGCGAGCGGGACGAGGCGCCGATGCTCTACATCGGCGAGCAGGTCGGCTCCGGCTGGGGTCCCGAGGTCGACATCGCGCTCGATCCTCTCGAGTGCACGAACTCGGTCGCCTACGGACGGCCCAACGCGATGGCGGTTATCGCGCTCGCCGCGCGCGGCCACTTCCTCCATGCCCCCGACACGTACATGGAGAAGATCGCGGTCGGCCCCAAGGCCGCCGGCGCGATCGATCTCTCACGCACGATCGAAGAGAACCTCGAGGCCGTGGCCGCCGCGAAGGGCTACCACCTCGACGATCTCACGGTCGTCATCCTCGATCGCCCGCGGCACGAGAACCTGATCCAGAGGGTTCGGAAGACCGGCGCGCGGATCCATCTCATCCCGGACGGCGACGTCTCCGCGGCCATCGCGACCGCATTGGATTCGACCGGCGTGGACGTTTTGGTGGGCACGGGCGGCGCGCCCGAAGGCGTGCTCGCCGCGGCTGCGCTGCGATGCCTCGGCGGCGCGATCCAAGGGCGGCTGATGTTCCGGAGCGACGACGAGAAGGCGCGCGCCCGGAAGATGGGGATCAGCGATTACGGACGCGTCTACCGCGAGACCGATCTCGCGAGCGGCGACTCCATCACCTTCGCCTCGACCGGCGTGACGGACGGCGACATGCTCGACGGCGTCCGATTCACCGGCAACATGGCCGAGACCCACTCGATGGTCATGCGCGTGAAGACCGGGACCGTCCGGACCATCCGCACGCAGTACCGGAACACGCATTCGTGGGACGGCCAGCCGCCCGAGCTGGCCAAGGCCGAAGCCGCCCGGAGCTGACCGGCGCGTGACGGCGACCGCTCCGCTCGACCTCCTCGCCATCGGGGCGCACCCCGACGATGCCGACATCTCGTGTGGCGGCACGCTCGCCCTGGCCGCGTCCCAGGGGTTCACGGTCGGCATCCTCGATCTCACGCGGGGCGAGATGGGGACGAACGGCACGCCGGAGATCCGCGATCGCGAGGCGGTGGAAGCCGCGCGGATCCTCGGACTCGCGGGACGCTGGAACGCGGGCCTTCCCGACGGGGCCATCCATGCGATGGACACCGCGCAGGAGCGGGCGGTCGTGACCTGGATTCGTAGGCTGCGACCGGCGGTGTTGCTGACCCACTTCCCCCAGGATCGTCACCCCGACCACATCCAGGCGTCCCTGATCGCCGAGCGCGCGTGGTACTTGGCGGGACTCGTGCAGTATCCCGCCGAGGGTCCTGCCTTCCGCCCGAAGGCGCGGTGGTATTTCGCCTCGCGGATCGGCTTCCATCCGTCCGTCGTCGTGGACGTGACGTCGACGTGGGAGGCGAAAAAGGCGGCGATCCTCGCCCACCGGAGCCAGGTGGTGCGGGATCCTACGAGCTCACGCGTGACGGCGCTCAACGACCCGAAGTTCCTCGTCCGGATCGAGTCGCGTCTCCGTCACTTCGGGAGCATGATCGGCGTGGAGTTCGGCGAGCCCTTCGTGTCGGACATGCCGCTCGGCGTGGACTCGCTCGCCTCAATCCTCGGCGCCCCCAAGCCCGTGCCGGGAGCGTTCACGGGGTAGGGCTACCCCTTCTTCCTCCGCAACGCCCGCTCCGCCGCGGCGATCACGTCGGGCGACTTGATCCCGAAGGCGGCCATCAGCTCGTCCTGCTTCCCGGAGCGCCCGAAGCGGTCGTGCACCGCGACGAATTCCATCGGCACCGGATGCGTGCGCACCACGACCTCGGCGACCGCACCGCCTAGTCCGCCGTGCATCTGGTGCTCCTCCGCCGTCACGATGGCGCCGCACTCGCGCGCGGCTGCCTCGATCGCGTCGTAATCCAAAGGCTTCAACGTGTGCATGTTGATCACGCGCGCCTGGATGCCCCGCGCGCTCAAGGCCTCCGCCGCGACCAGCGCCTCGTAGACCATCACGCCGCAGGCGATCAAGGCGATGTCGCTCCCCTCCCGCATCACGTTCGCCTTCCCCATCGTGAACGGCGTGCTCGCGTCCGTCACGACCGGCACGGGCTCACGGCCGAAGCGGATGTAATTCGGGTGCGGATCGTCGGCCATCGCGACCGTCGCCTTTCGCGTCTCCCAGTAATCGCAGGGCACGATCAGCTTCATGTTGGGGATCGAGCGGACGATCGCGATCTCCTCCATGGCCTGGTGCGTCGCGCCGTCGGGGCCGACGCTGATGCCGCCGTGCGCGCCGCCGATCTTCACCGGCAGGTCCGTGTAGGCGACCGTCACCCGCATCTGGTCCGCGCTCCGGCACGACGCGAAGGCGCCGTAGGTCGCGAGGAACGGGATCTTCCCGACCGCGGCGAGCCCCGCCGCGACGCACATCATGTTCTGCTCCGCGATCCCAACCTGGAGGAAGCGCTCGGGATACTTCTCCGCGAAGAAGGAGACATTCGTCGACCCGGAGAGATCCCCCACCAGCACGAACACGTTCGGCTTCTTCTCGCCGAGATCGAGGAGACCGTGGCCGAAGCCTTCGCGGGTCCGCTTCATCTCGGGCTTGGCGAGGCTCTTCACGGGCGCCTCCGCAAGGACGGGCGTGGGCTGGCTCACGACGCGGCTCCGTTCGCGGAAGGCATCACCGCGCGGGTGGTATGGGTCTCGAGGCGGCGGGTCCACTCGGCGAGCGACGTGCCCAGCTCGGCGAGCGCCTTCTCCGCCTGCTCGACGCTCGGAGGCACGCCGTGCCACTTGTAGTCGTCCTCCATGTACGAAATCCCTTTCCCCATGACCGTGTGCGCGAGGATCACCGAAGGCTTCCCCTTCGTCGCGCGGGCCTCGTCGAACGCGGCGAGGATGCGCTTCAAGTCGTGGCCGTCGGCTTCGATCACGTGCCATCCGAATGCGCGCCACTTGTCCGCCAGGGGCGCGATGCCGAGGACGTCCTGGACGTCACCGTCGATCTGCTTCCGGTTGTAGTCGATCACGGCGCAGAGATTGTCGAGCTTGTAGTGGGCGGCGAACATGGCCGCCTCCCAGATCTGCCCTTCCTGCTGCTCGCCATCTCCCATCACGCAGTAGACGCGGCGCGGGTTCTTGTCGAAGCGCGAGCCGTAGGCCATGCCGCACGAGACCGAGAGCCCCTGCCCCAGTGAGCCCGAAGACACCTCGATCCCCGGCGTGTCGTGCTTGCTCGGATGTCCCTGGAGATGCCCCTGGAACTGGCGAAAGCCGAGGAGATCCGCGAGCGGAAAATAACCCCGCTCGGCCATGAGCGCGTAGATGACCGGCGTGACGTGCCCGATCGAGAAGTGCCAGAGATCGCGGGACGGATCGTCCAGACGCTCCGGGTTCACGTCCATCTCGTGAAAGAAGAGCGCCGTCCCGAAATCCGTGGTGGACAGGGGGCCGCCGCTATGGCCGCTCTGCGCCCGCGCGAGGAGGGTGACGATGTCCCGCCGCACGAAGAGCGCCCGCTCCCGAAGCTCGTCCAGGCTCAGCTGTAACCGTGGCAAGGAGTACCTCCCGTGGAGCCGACCTCAGGTGGATTTGACCCTAACCCGCGCTGGCACAGGGCGCAAGCGTGTACCACCGCGCCCTCAGGCGTTCACGTACCGCCTGTGCTCGGGATCCGGAATGGCGCCCGCCTTGAGCGCGCGGGCGATCTCCTCGATTCCGTCGCCGACCCGCCGGCTGGCGCGGAATCCCCAGAGCCGCTCGATCTTGTCGAACGAAACCCGGTAGGTCCGCGGATCGCTCGCTTCGGGCACGACCTCGATCCGGATGCCGGGGACGCGCGCCTCGAGCTCCTCCCGGAGATCGAGGAGCTGATAGTTCTCGAGGTTGTCTCCCACGTTCAGGATCGGCGAGCCGGATGGCATCGCTTCGGTCATCCCCATCTCGAGAGCCCGCGCGATGTCGCGCACGTGCACGAAGGGGCGCCACTGCTTGCCGCCGAAGATCGAGACCTTCCCGCGCCGGACCGCGTGGAGCGTGAGGAGGTTCACGACGAGGTCGAACCGCATGCGTGGCGAGAGGCCGTACACGGTTCCGAAGCGGAGGAGCACCGGCTCGAAGCCCTGTGTTCCCACGAGCTCGAGGAGTCCCTCCTCGGCGTGACGCCGGGTTTCGGCGTAGAGCGAGAGGGGGCGCACCGGCGACTCCTCGGTGAGGATCTCGTCCCGGCCCTCGCCGTAGACGCTGCACGTGGACGCGAACACGAACCGGCGGACGCCGCTCGCCGCGGCCCGGCGCGCGAACGAGACCGTGGAGGTCCAGTTGGTCTGGACCGCGACCTCCTCGTTCTGAGCGCATGCCTTGTCGCCGACGATCGCCGCGAGATGGATCACCGTGTCGACGCCCTCGATCGCTTCCTCGTGCACGCGCGGATCGCGGAGATCCCGGATCAGGACCTGGAGATCGCCTTCGCCGTGCAGCGATTCGAGCCCGTGTCCCCCGTGGAGGAATCGGTCGAGCACGCGCACGCGGTACCCTTTCTCGAGGAGCATCGGAACGAGCACCGAGCCGATGTAGCCGGCGCCGCCCGTGACGAGGATCGGCCTTTCGTCGCTCATCGACGCACCAGTCCGTAGAGGTGGTGGTCGGCAGCCGCGCGCGCCATGGTCCCGATCGGACGGAGCGCGAGGTCCCACTCGGCCGCGTGCTCGAAGAAGGGCGCGAGCCGCGGGTCGCGTCGGGACGCCTC
>Ga0111539_10003149_pt1 | contig 21827 bp, 16 predicted proteins | sample RhiMethybrSRZTD1_FD_79667 | JGI IMG/M metagenome (GOLD analysis project Ga0111539, IMG submission 79667) | Populus rhizosphere microbial communities from Tennessee, USA - Rhizosphere MetaG P. TD hybrid SRZTD1 (version 2) (version 2) | ecosystem: Host-associated > Plants > Roots > Rhizosphere >...
CGTTGTCGCCACATGGATATCGAGCGCGCTCGCGTTCTGGGAGCACTCCAACCTCGACGTCGCCCTCCCGCGGCCGTGGTGCTGGCTCGTGGTGACGCCGCGCTATCACCGCTGGCACCACGCCAGCGAGCCGGAGGCGGCGGACAAGAACTTCAGCCTGATCTTCCCGTTCATCGACCTCCTGTTCGGGACCTACCATTGCCCCGATCGTCTGCCGCGGAGCTACGGCGTCGTCCCGGCGGCGGCGCCCGCCGGCGCAATCCCCGACCACTTCCTCGGCCAGCTCGGCTACCCGTTCCGCCGCACGCTGGCGCACGCGCGCGCACTTCTCCGGCTGCGCTCGGCGGGGGTTCCGTCGTGAATCGCGAGTTGCTCCGTGTGGCGGCGCCGTGGGTCGCCGCGGCGCTCGTGGACGCCTATGCGACGCTCGGCAGCTGGCCGCGGCCGCTCTGGTGGCAGTTCGCGTTCGAGATCGTCCTGCTCGCGCTCGCGGGGCGGGTGCAGTGGAAGCTCGCGCGCGGCTGGCTTCGGACGCCACTCCTGCCGGCGGCCGCCGTCGCCTTCTTCGCCGCAGCCTTCTATGCCCCGCATCCGCCGCTGCAGCTCGCCGCCTACCTCGTCGGACTCCTGGCCGGCCTCGGCGTGGTGGTCCGCATCGCGGGTGCCCGGCTCCGGGTCTCACCGGCCGCCGGGGTGGTGGTGGCGGCGCTCGTGGTGCTCGCGTGTCGCTACCTGGACGCCGTGAGCCCCCTGCAGCCGCAGATCGTCCCGCTGCGAACGCTCGTCGGCGAGCTCACGTGGCCGCTTCGTGCGGTCGGGAGCGCCGAGGCCAACAACCAGGGCCCGCCCGTCGTCGTCATTTCCGTCGACACGCTCCGTGCCGACGCGGCTCGCGACATGGAGACCGTCCGCCGCCTCGCGCGCCGCGGCGCGTACTGGCCGCGCGCGATGTCGACGGCCAACTGGACGCTGCCCGCGCTCGCGTCGCTGCAGACGGGCCGCATGCCGAGCGAGCACGGCGCGGGCTGCTTCGCAGGCGGTCACTGCCAGGGGGTGTTCGACCACGTGCCGTTCCTCGCCGAGGACCTGCGCGCGGCGGGCTATGCCACCGCGGCCGTGGTGACGAATCCCTGGGTGACGTCGGGCACGGGGTTCGACCGTGGCTTCGGGACCTTCATCGAGTCGGGCAACACGCTCCGTCGGCTGCTCGTCGCGGGGGCGCCCGTCGGTCCACATCGCCAGGACTCCCAGTACGTGATCGACGCGGCGATCGACTGGCTGTCGCGTGCACCGGCGCGCGGCTTCTATCTCTGGGTGCACGTCGTAGATCCCCACATGCCGTATCGGCACGGCGACGATCCGTTCATCGAAAGCCTCTCCTCCACGACCATCCGGACCGCCCTCCCGCTGAGCGCCGACAGCATGCGGGCCGTGCGCGCCGCCTATGCCGCCGAGGTCGCGTACGTCGACCGCCAGGTCGTGCGCCTGCTCGATGCGCTCGAGGCGCGGGGCGTCCTCGAGGACGGCGTCGTCGTGTTCACGTCGGACCACGGCGAGGAGCTCTGGGATCACGACGGGATCGAACACGGCCACTCGCATCACGGCGAGGTGGTGGACGTACCGCTCGTCCTCGTCGCCCCCGGCGTCGCGCCGGGCACGCGCACGGGGGTCGCGTCGCTCGTCGACGCGGCGTCGACGATCCGTGCCGCGGCGGGGCTCGAGCCGCGCGGGCTGGATCTCCGGAAGGGAGTCCCGGCGGACCGCGTGGCCACGGCCTGGGGTGGTGTCGTGCTCCACATCGATTGCAGCGCGCGTGACGCGCACGCGCGCGCCATCGTCCGCGACTGCTCGGCGGCGCCCACGGCCGCGCAGGTCTACGACTTGGATGCCGACCCGCGAGAGCTCCACCCTCTGGATGGCGTGCCTGGCGACCGCGTCCTTGCGGCCGCGCGCGCCGTCGAGGCCCCCACCGCGGGGAAGGCGGCCCGCCTGCACCAGGACGCGCTGCGCGAGCTCGGCTACCTCCAGTAGCTACTGCGTCAGCCTTCGAATCGAATCCGGAGACCGGAGGCCGTGCGCGCCCAGTGCCGGAGCACCGCCGTCCAGAGGAGCGTGTTCGCGAACGCCTCGGCGAATTCCTCGAGCGACTTCGAGAAGTGTACGAGCGCCGCGTAAGGCGAACGGTGGAACCGTGCCCGCGTGAACGCGCTGACGTCCGGGAATCCGGCCAGCCACACGTAGGGATTCAACGGGTGATCACGGTCCAGGCCCTCGCAGAAGTCCATTCCGACGGCGACGACTAAAAGGCCGATGCCGGCGAAGACGAGGGCGCGACCCGTGGCGTCCCCCAGCTCGCGCCAGAGGAATACGAGCGTGAACAGGCCGAGCGCGGCGAAAACGGGAAGGAACACGACCTGCCACGCATAGCTCGGGAATACCGCCAGGACCGACCCCATCGCCGAGCCGCGCTCGGCCAGTGCCTGGGTCGCCGTGCCCACCCGCTCGTGCACCTTGGCTCCGTCGTCCACGGCCATCCAGACGAAGAACGCCGTGAGCACGAGCCACCCGCGCACGCGCCACCGGTCCGTGCCACGCGACCGCTCCGTTAGCGTGACGATCCACAGCGTCAACGCCACGAACGCGGTCTGCGTCACCGAGAACCAGGAGAGGAGACCGTCCTCGCGCGCCGTGTTGAACAGGCGGCGAATCGCCCCGATCTCCGACAGCCGCCCGTAATTGACGTGGTAGTCGAGCACGACCAGGGCGACCTCGATGGCGAGGCAGACAGCCAGCACGCGCCCGGCCAGCCGCCGTAGGTCGACGCTCACCTCCACTGCCGCCACCTCCCGCCCAGTCACCCGCGTACGAAGCAGGACGTCTCTCGACGAGGGACGCCCCTGCGTCTCGGCTCAACCTGGTCGAAATTATATACGTCCGACCAACCCCACACCACCAACCATCGTCGCCTCTGGCGAGGGCCACCACGTCGTCCCTCCCGGGTGGATGTGGGGCCGATGGTACGCGCCGCGCTACGGGCGCTCGGCTCCCTCCACTAGCTACTGCACCGGCGGGGGCGCCTCTGCCTTGCGAGTGATGTCGACGTCGATCTTCGCGTCCGGCCCACCGCCGCCGCGCCGGCCGTAGAACATGAAGACGCCGAGCGCGACCAGCGCAAGCATCACGAGGGCGACGATCGCCGTGCTGTTGCTCTCACCACGCTGGTTCTTCATCGAGACCTCCCTCTTCCCGCATCTATGGCAGCGCAGTCCTGCTCCGTCTGCACCGGATCCGGGTGAGGAGAAATCGCCCCCTGGCAGGCTACTACCTCATGTCCGCGGGTTGATTTGGGCTCGCACGCCGGGGTAACCGGGGCGCCTCGGCTCGCTTATGCCCCCCATTCAGAAGATTTTGATCGCCAACCGCGGCGAGATCGCCTCCCGGGTGATCCGCACCTGCCGCGCCATGGGCATCCGCACCGTCGCGGTCTACGCCGATCCCGATAGGGAGGCCCCGTTCGTGCGCGCCGCCGACGAGGCCGTGGCCATCGGACCGCCGGTCGCGAGCGGGTCGTTCCTGGCCATCCGGACGATGGTCGACATCGCGCGCCGCGCCGGCGCCGACGCGATCCATCCCGGCTACGGCTTCCTCTCCGAGAACGCGGACTTCGCGCAGGCGTGCGCGGACGCCGGGTTGATCTTCATCGGCCCGTCGCCGGAAGCGATCCGGCGCATGGGGAGTAAGATCGAGGCTAAGCGCATCATGGAAGCGGCGGGCGTCCCGGTCGTGCCCGGCTTCACGCTCGATGGGCTCTCCGATCGGGACGTCACGGAGCGCGCCCGAAACATCGGCTACCCGCTCCTCGTGAAGGCGTCCGCGGGTGGCGGCGGGCGCGGCATGCGGCTCGTCGACGCGCCCGCCGATCTCGCGCCCGCGCTCGAGGCGGCGCGGCGCGAGGCCAAGGGCGCGTTCGGCGACGACACGCTCCTCGTGGAGCGCTACGTCACGGCGCCGCGCCACGTCGAGATCCAGATCCTCGGCGACACGCACGGCGCGCTCCTCCACTGCTTCGAGCGCGAGTGCTCGGTGCAGCGACGGCACCAGAAGATCCTCGAGGAGTCGCCGTCGCCGGCCCTCGACGGCGAGCGCCGGCGCCGCATGTGCGCGGCCGCGATCGCCGCGGGCCGGGCGATCGGGTACCACAACGCGGGCACGGTGGAGTTCGTGCTGGACGCGTCGGGGGAGTTTTTCTTCCTCGAGGTGAACACGCGCCTCCAGGTCGAGCATCCCGTCACCGAGGAGGTGACGGGGCTGGACCTCGTCCGCCTGCAGATACTCGTCGCGCAGGGCGAGCCGCTGCCGCTCCGGCAGGAGGACGTGACGCTCCGCGGGCACGCGATCGAGGCGCGCGTCTACGCCGAGGACCCGCGCACGGACTTCCTGCCGTCGACGGGTACGCTGGCGGCGTGGGAGGAGGGCGGCGGGCCCGGCGTCCGGTGGGAGAGCGGCGTCGAGACCGGCTCGGCGGTGACGATCCACTACGATCCGATGCTCGCCAAGGTGATCGCGCACGCGCCGACGCGGACGGAGGCGGTGGCGCGCCTCGCCGGCGCGCTCGCGGCCACACGGGCCCACGGCGTCCGGACGAATATCCCCGTGCTCCTCGACGTGCTCCGGCACCCCGAATTCGTCGCGGGGCGCTTCGACACGCACTTCATCGGCACGCAGGTGATCCCGAGCCGCGCGCCGACCGAGGCCGAGCGCGAGACGGACCGGGTGCACGCCGTCGCGGCCGCGCTCTGGGCGCAGGAGCGCCGGCGATCCGAGGCGCCCGTGCTGCGCGGGCTCCCGTCGGGCTGGCGGAACAACCCGAGCCAGCCGCAGCGCGTGTCGTTTCGGAGCGGCGACGCGACGATCGACGTCGCCTATCGCGTGCGCGGCCGCGAGCGCATCGAGATCACCGTCGACGGCACGGCCCGCGAGGCGGGCGTGCTCGGCGCCGACGCAGACCACGTCGCGCTCCTCCTCGATGGGCTCCGCCGCGCGTGCCGGATCGTGTCCCGCGACGAGACATACTGGGTGCACAGCGCCCTCGGCAGCTCCGAGCTGCACGAGGTGCCCCGCTTCCCGGTGCCCGGGGGCGAGGACGAGCACGGCGGCTGCCGGGCGCCGATGCCGGGCCGCATCCTGGCAGTGCGCACCGCGCCGGGCGAGCGCGTCACGAAGGGGCAGGTGCTCGTCGTGCTCGAGGCGATGAAGATGGAGCACGAGGTGCGCGCGCCTGAGGACGGCGTGGTGCGTGAAGTGCCCGTGGAGGCGGGACAGCAGGTGGACGCGGGCGCCCTTCTCGTGATTTTGGAGGAGGGAGCATGAGCGACGCGGTGCTCTACGAGATCCGGGGCGACGCGGGCTGGATCACGCTGAACCAGCCGGAGCGCCGGAACGCGCTGTCCGAGGAGCTGATCACCGGCCTCCGCACGCATCTCGCCGCGGCGCTCGCCGACACCCGCGTGCGTGTCATCGTGCTCACCGGCGCGGGCGCGGCCTTCTGCGCCGGCGCCGATCTCAAGAGCGGCGGCCTAGCGGGCGCGGACACGGCGGCCGAGCACCCGTTCGTCACCGTGCTCAAGACCATCTGGGACGCGCCGAAGCCCGTGATCGGGCGCATCAACGGCCACGCCTTCGGCGGCGGGCTCGGGCTGACGGCCGCGTGCGACCTCACCCTCGCGGCCGACACGGCCACCTTCGCGTTCAGCGAGGTCCGCGTCGGCGTGATCCCGGCCATCATCTCCGTCCTCTGCATCCCGAAGCTCGGCATCCAGAACGCCATGTGGCTCTTCCTGACCGGCGAGCGCATCTCGGCCGCGCGCGCCGTCAAGGTGGGGCTCGTGCATCGCGCCGTGCCTGCGGGCGAGCTCGATCGCGCGGTCGACGAGGTCATCGGCCTCGTGCGCCTCGGCGGGCCGAATGCGCTCCGCGAGGCCAAGCGTCTCATCCGCCGCGTGCCGACGCTCTCCCTCGACGAGGGCTTCCGCGAGACGACGGCGACGAGCCTCGCGCTCTTCCGCTCCGAGGAGGCGGCCGAGGGCATGGGCGCGTTCGTGCAGAAGCGGAAGCCGAGCTGGGCGGAGTAGATGGCCGACGTCCTCCGCATCGCCAACTGCAGCGGCTTCTACGGCGACCGGCTGAGCGCCGCCCGCGAGATGGTCGAGGGCGGGCCGATCGACGTGCTCACCGGGGACTACCTCGCCGAGCTGACGCTCATGATCCTCTTCCGCGACCGGCTGAAGACGCCGACCGCCGGCTACGCGCGGACGTTCCTCCGCCAGATGGAGCAGGTGCTCGGCACCTGCGTGCAGCGCGGCATCCGCATCGTCGTCAACGCGGGCGGCCTCAACCCCGCCGGACTCGCCGGCGAGCTCGAGCAGCTCGCGACGAAGCTCGGCATCCGCGCGCGCATCGCGTACGTCGCGGGGGACGACCTCCTGCCGCGGCTCGCGGAGCTCCAGGCGCGCGGCGTCGAGCTCCGGCATCTCGACAAGGGCATCCCGCTCGCCGCGCTCGAGAAGCAGGTGGTGACCGCCAACGCGTATCTCGGCGCCTGGGGCATCGTCGAGGCGCTCAAGCGCGGCGCGGAGGTCGTCATCTGCCCGCGCGTCACCGACGCCGCGCTGACGCTCGGCCCCGCGGCCTGGAAGTTTGGCTGGGCCCGCGACGACTGGGACCGGCTCGCGGCCGGCGTCGTGGCGGGGCACATCCTCGAGTGCGGGCCGCAGTGCACGGGCGGCAACTACTCCTTCTTCCGCGAGGTCCCGGACATCGCCCGCATCGGCTTCCCGCTCGCCGAGATGCACGCCGACGGCTCGTTCGTCGTGACGAAGCACCCGGGCACCGGCGGCCTCGTCTCCGTCGGGACGATCACGGCGCAGCTTCTCTACGAGATCCAGGGCGTCCGCTACCTGAACCCCGACGTCACGACGCGCTTCGACTCGATCCGCCTCGAGCAGGCCGGGCCCGATCGCGTGCGCGTGTCCGGCGTCCGCGGGGAGCCGCCCCCGGCCACCACCAAGGTGTGCATCAACTACCTCGGCGGCTACCGGAACGCGATGACCTTCGTGCTCGCGGGCCTCGACATCGGCGCCAAGGCCGAGACGGCGGAGCACACGCTGTGGACGCTCCTCGGCGGGAAGGAGCGCTTCGCGGAGACGCACGTCCAGCTCGTGCGCTCCGACCGCCCCGATCCGCGCACCAACGACGAGGCCTTCGCCTATCTCCGGGTGCTCGTGAAGGACGCCGATGCCGAAAGGGTGGGGCGCGCGTTCAGCAACAAGGCCGTCGAGATGGCGCTCGCGAACTACCCGGGGTTCTTCATCACCTCGCCGCCGGGCGACGCGTCGCCCTATGGGGTCTACTGGCCGGCGCTCGTGCCCTCGGAGCTGGTCGAGCACTGCGTCGTCTTCGAGGGCGAGACGATAGCCGTGCCGCCGGTGATTCCCCCGGCCAGCCGCGGCGAGGCGAGCGTCACGCCCGCGCCGGCCGTGCCCGCGCCCGGCGGACCGACCGAGCGTCTCCCGCTCGGGACGATCTGCGGCGCGCGCTCGGGCGACAAGGGCGGCAACGCGAACGTCGGCGTCTGGGCGCGGAACGCCGAGGCGTACGCGTGGATCGAGCAGACCCTCACGGTGGAGGCGTTCAAGCGCCTGGTACCGGAGGCCGCGGCGCTCGAAGTCGAGCGCCACCCGCTCCCGAATCTCTGGAGCCTCAACTTCGTGGTCCACGGTCTCCTCGGCGACGGCGTCGCCGCGTCGACGCGGAGCGACGCCCAGGCGAAGAGCTTCGGGGAGTTCCTGCGGGCACGGCTCGTGGACATTCCGCGGAAGCTGCTGGCGCAGTAGCGCCTCCGAGCACGCGGGCATCCCCTCTGTGCGGTATTGCCGCCGGGATCTCCCGCGCGACAATCTTCCCAGCAGACGCCAGCACTACCCCACGACGGGGTGGAGGAGGTACCGACATGAGAGCCCTGCGTCTGAGTCTGTTTGCGATCGCGACGCTGTGTGCGCACCCAGCGGCAACGCTCGCCGGCTGCGGCGACAATCCAGGTGACGCCCAAGCCGTGGCGGACGCCCGCGAGGCCGTCGCGAGCGCATGCACGTGCTCCACCGAAGACCCGCCTGCCGTGAACCACGGCCAGTACGTCAACTGTGCCGTCGGCGTGGTGAATCAACGCGCCAACGACAACCTGCTGCCGCCGTACTGCAAGGGGTTCGTGAAGCGTTGCTACGCGCGCTCGACCTGCGGCAAGCCGGGTTTCGTAGCCTGCTGCCGCACGAGCGCGTCGGGCAACACGAAGTGCAGCACGAAGCGCGACAGCGAGCATTGCACCGACCCGGGCGGTGGAAGCTCGTGCGTGGGCGACAGCGCCTTCACCAGCTGCTGCGACGCGTGCACGGCCACCGGCTGCGCCGCACCGCCCACGACCAGCACCACGGTCCCGTAGCTCTTCTCCGGCTCATCGGGTTCCGTAGTAGCCCGACGTCAACGCCGGACGAGCAGGCGGCGCGGCGACTCGTCGACGTCGATGAGCCCGCGCCGTCGCCAGCCGACGACGAGGGAACGTTCAGGGAACGCGGCGCTGACGAGGGCGAGGCAGACTAGCCGGGTCGTCCGCGGGCCGGGGCCAGGACTCGCGCACGACGCCGCCGCCGGCCGCACAGACCGCCAGCGCGGCCGAAAGACCGAGCATCAGAGGAAGCTCCTCCGGCGGCCAGGGATGGTGGCGATTCCACCAGTAGGCCTGGGCGATGACGGCTTCCAGTCCACCCACCACGACTCCCGCAGCGAGTATCGCGCCGCCCTGACCCATCCGGGCCGCATGCGTCGAGCCCCCCGGCATCACCGCTGCAAGAGCAAGGAGAATCAGCCACAGGAGCGGGAATCCGAGGACGTAGGTCGTCAATCCAATCGCGCTACCCCAGAAGATCATCAGCAACGCAATGGGCAGTCCCCACAGGCCGGCCACCGCAATCCAGAAGCAGATCGAGACCGCGCTGCCGGCCACGATGGCGTATGGGAGGGTCAGCAGGACCCAACGACGGGTCCGCGACCACAGCGGGCAGCCGAGCAGAGATTGCATTCGATTGGATGTGTCGCGCGTCAATTCAGATCGCTGGCCGTCGTTCGGGATCACGCCTTCTCCATGTCCCACGGATCGGACCAGTTCCCCACGTACTGCGCCCCGTCCGCCACGATCACCGCTCCGTTGATGTAGCGCGCCGCCGGCGAGCAGAGGAACGCGCAGATCTCCGCCATCTCCTCCGGCGTGCCGAGACGGTGCGCGGGGATGTCCTTCTTCTGCTGCGCCTCGTAGTCGGCCATCAGCGCCGCGTACTCCTTCTCGCGGAGCGCGGTCGTGTCGATCGAGCCGGGAGCGAGCGCGTTGATGGTGACGTCGTGCCGCGCCCAGTAGGCCGCGAGGCTGCGCGTCAGGTTGACGACGCCGGCGCGGGCGGCGCCGGAGTGTACGAACGTCGGCGCGCCACGGCCGAACACGTACACGTGCACGACGTTCACGACCGCGCCGAAGCGCTGCGCCAGCAGGTGCGGCCCGACGCGGCTCAGCACGTTCCAGGTCCCGTTCAGGTTCAGGTCGACGACGGCGCGCCAGCCGCGGTCCGAGATCTCCGACGGGCGGGCCGGGAATTGACCGCCCGCGTTGTTGATGACGAAGTCGATACGACCGAAGCGCGCGAGCGCGGCCGCCACCAGCGCGTCGACCTGCTCCACCTGGCGGATGTCGGTCGGGTGCGCGAGACAGGCTCCCCCTGCGCCCTCGATCTCGGCCTGGGCGGCCGCGAGCGTCTCCGCGTGGCGGCCGGCGACGACCACCTGCGCGCCGAGCGCCGCGAAGCGGTGCGCGATGACGCGGCCGATGCCGCTCCCGCCTCCCGTCACCAGGGCGGTGCGACCGACGAACAGGCCGGGACGGAGCGCCTCCGACATGGGCGCCTTGTCGCGTATCGGGTCCCGTCAGCGCAAGAGCAGGAGCGACGCGCCGGCTGCGACCGCCATCGCGAGCAGCGCGGCGGCGACCCGCCAGCGAAACGCCGCCGCCCCGACGATCGCGGCTATCCCCAGCTTGAAGAGTGTGTTCGCGATGGCGCCGAGCACCACCGCGTGGGCCGCGTCGGGGATTGGCGCGCCGCTCGCCGCGGTCTTGGCCATCGACACGGTGAGGGCGTCGACGTCGGCGAGCCCCAGGACGAATCCGGACACGAGGAGCCCACCAGCGCCGAAGCGCTCGCGCACGAGGTGCACGAGCACGAGCACGACCTGGAACAGCGCGGCCATCTCCAGCGCGGCACGCAGCTGCAGCGGGTTCTTCGCCTCGCCGGCGGATTCGGCCTGAGGGCCGATTCGGCGAAGCCCGATCGCGACCGCGACCGCGCCCACGGCGAGCGGCGCGACGAGGTAGGGTAGCACCGCGGCGGCCAGAGCGGAGTGCAGGATCGACAGCGCCGCCAGCATGCGGACGATCATCACGCTGCTCGCGGCGACGGCGCCCAGGGCGAGCGGCACACCGAGCTTGCCGTCGCGGTGGCTGAGCCGCGCGAACGTGAGCGTCACGCTGGTCGACGAGACGAGCCCGCCGAGGAGGCCCGTGGCCGTGTAGCCGTAGCGCGAGCCGACCACCCGCCGCGCGATGTAGCCCGCGAAGCTCAGGCCGGAGAAGATCAGCACCAGGACCCAGAGCTCGCGCGGGCGGATGCCGCCGAGTGGGCCGTACGGCCCCGTCGGCAGGAGCGGCAGGACGACGACCGCCATGACCGCGAAGCGCGCGGCGGCGCGAAGCTCCTCGTCGTCGAGACGCTTCACAGCGGCGTGCAGCTTCGTCTTCTCGAACAGGACCAGCGTCGTCAGCGCGACGATGCCGCTCGCGTAGGCGAGATTCCCCATGCCGGCGAGGAACCCGGCCGCCAGCACGAGGAGCGCCGCCACCTCCGTCGTGGCCCCGACTTCGTGCCGGCTGGCCACGGCGTAGCCGGCTAGGACCAGCGCACTGGCGGCCGCGAGCAGCACGATGGCCGGCCCCTCCTGACCGGACATCCAGAGCTGGCCGACGATGCCCGCGAGCCCGCCGAGCAGCGTGAACGTGCGGACGCCCGCGAAGCGCGCCTTGGAGCCGCTCGCGTGCCCCGACCACTCGCGCTCGACGCCGATGGCCGCGCCACCGAGGGCCGCCACCAGCATACCGAGCGCGCCCTCGAGGTCGTCGGTCACGGCCTCTGAATACTAGCGGCTCCCCGCTTCGGCGTGGAAGTCACCCGTCAGCGGCCCGTGCATGTGCGGGTACAGGCGCGCCATCGCCTCGCGCAGCTCGTCGAGCGGCACGTCGTCGCGGCTGCCGCGGTCGTGGAGGTACTCCATGTGCTGGCGTCCCTCGGCGTCGAGCGGATGGAAGATGGAGTCCTCGCGGCCGTCGAATTCGAGCGGTCGGACGCCGAAGCGCCGGCAGAGCTCGATGTTGAAGGCCGGCGTCGCCTTCACCCAGCGCCCCTCGAGGTGCAGCTCCGTGTAGCCGTGGTAGTAGAAGACGTCCGTGCCCATCTGCTCGCGCAGCCGCGGCGTCGCGAGGTGGTTCCGCACGTCCGCGAACCCGAGTCGCGACGGGATCTCGAGCGCGCGCGCCGCGGCCGCCAGCACCGTCGCCTTCGCGACGCAGTAGCCGCGCCCGCGGGCGATCACGGCGCTGGCGGTGCAGGCCTCGGGCGAGAAGTCGATCGAGTACGGGTCGTAGCGGAGGCCGTCGCGGACGGCATAGTAGAGGCGGACGGCCCGCTCGGTATTGTCCGTGACACCTGCCGTCGCCGTCTCGGCGAGCTCGCGCACGCGCGGGTGGTCGGCATCGAGGAACGCGGTCGGGCGAAGGTATCTCTCCATCGCCCGCGTTCCTGCCACGCCCCGCACGCTGACGCGAGAGCCCTGACGGCCGGCTCCGTTCCTCGTATGCCGCGGCGGCTTTGCCGACCGCGGCACGGCTCACGCAGGACGTACCGGCGTCCCAGGCCCGAACCCGCGACCCGAGACTCCGTCTCGGGTCGCGCGCAGCCTACTGGGCGTTCCGCAACAGGAAGTCCGCCAGCGCGGGCGTGATCGGATTGTCCGCGTTGTCCTCGGACACGACCGCGTCGAGGTGCGAGAAGCCCTCCGCGATGACCACTTCGAAGCCGCCGTTCACGTCGCCGAACGTGGGGAAGGCGGGATTCGGGACCGAGGCATCGATGACACGCGGTGTCCCGTTGCAGCTCGGCGCCGTGCACACGCCGATGCTGCTCGCGAACGGCGTGTAGCTCCCCGGGACGGGCGTGAGCCCATTGGAGCCGCCGGCCGCGAAGACGGGGATGTTGATGTTGGCCGCCTGGGTCAGGTTCTCGATGTCGCGCCGCCCCCGGCCCACCGAGAGCGCCGTCGAGTCGAGATTCACGGCCTGGTTGCAGTCCGCGTTCGCGGCGCAGCTCGCGCCGACGTTGCCGACCGTGCACACGCTGCTCGTGCACACGCCCGCCACCGTCGTCACGCTGAGACCCGCATTGGGGTAATACCAGTCGACGAAATTCGTCTGGCCCTTGTAGAACCCGGTCGTGATGCGGTTGATGTTCGAGTTCTCCTTCTCCTGGCCCCAGATGAGCGGAGGAGTGAGGCTCGTCGGCGGCGGGCCGTTGTTCGGCAGGACCATCGGATCGAACGGACCCTCCGTGATGTCGTGCCAGGTCTGGAGGCCGCCGACCGTCGGACCGGGGGCGCCGAGAGAGGTCGCGACGAAGAACGCGATGCCGGCGACGGGGGAGTCGTCGTCGAGGAAGCTCCCGATGCCACCCTGTGCCGTGCTCTCTACGTTGCAGTCGGCGTTCACGGTGCAGCTCGCGCCGACGTCGCCGGCCGAACACGTGCCGCTCGAGCAGGTGCCGGGCACGGTCAGCAGGTTCAGCGCCGCGAGCTGCGGCACCTTGTCGATGGCGTTGTTGCCGGGCGCGCCCTGATCGACACTGAGGATGGCCTGGCCGCCATCCGGATCGAGCTCGGCCTGGATCGTTGCCGCCTCGGAGGAGGCGAGGATGCGGACGTTCAGGAGGCCCGGAACGATCGAGTACGAGGTCACGGGCGGCGTGCACTTGGGCGGCAGCTGGCCGAGGCAGTTGACCGCCTCGTTGGCGATGGTGCAGGCCGTCGTCCCGTCGACGCAGCGGAGCGCGTTGTCGCGGACGGCGCCGAAGAGCCCGCCGTCGAACTTCGCCTCTATGCGGTCGAGGCTGTCCGCAGTGAGCGGCGCGCCGCCCGTCGAGCCGCCGCCACCCTCCAGGAGGACGAGGCCGCGGAGCTTCGCGTACCCGGGATTCGCGGGGCCCACGCCCGTCAGGTCGAAGTCGGTCGACGCGTAACGCGCCGTGAAGCCGGTTCCCGCGGAGTGGCCGCCGAGGAAGACGTTCTGGTTCCGCGCCACGAGGCGCGCGGCCTCGACCACCGCGTCGATGTCCTGCGAGAAGGTGAGCGGCGTCCAGTTGGCGAGGAAGGGGATGTCGTTCGAGGTGTTGTAGAAGATGGCGCGCCGGTTCGGGCCCGAGGCGAGCGTGGGGTGGAGCGTCAGGCCGAGCTCGCTGCCGAACATCCAGTCGAGGGACACCTGCGGATCGAGGAACTCCTCCGCGATGTCGTTCCCGACCAGATCCTCGAGCTGGTTGCTGCGGCGGTCGAAGGCCCAGAGCTCGAGGACCTGCCCGCCCGCCAACGCGCGCGGCAGCAGATTCTGCGCCAGGATCCTGTAGTTGCCCGCGCCACCCTCGAAGCCGGGAACCATGATCAGGATCGCGTCGGGCTGCACCTCGGGCCCGGCCAGCCGATGGCGCGTGTAGCGCGCACGGTTCAGCGTGAACCCGGGCCCACCGAACTGGGTCAGGAGCCCCGGATGCGTCACGACGACGCTCGGGCTGCCGGGCGTGTTGGCGGGCGCGGCGGCGCTCGGGATGTCGACGGTCTCCTGCACGACCAGCGTCGTGCACGAGTTCGTCGCGTCGTTGCTGCAGACGTCGCTGAAGGGCGAGGCGTAGCAGGCGTTCCGAATGCGCAGCGGCGCGCTGACGCATCGCTCGACGCGCTTCGGGCGCGCCTTCGGGTTTCCCGAGACCGGCATCTCGCAGCACATCACGTAGTCATCGGGTGCACGGCCGCAGGTGGAGACCGCGGCGAAACGTCGGAGCTCGGTGCGGCATTCGGGCCGGAGGGAGTAGGCTCCCAGCACGGGGGTGCCGTCCGATGCATCCCTGATCACACCGCTGGCACAGCGCACGTAGGCGGGGTGCCGGAGCGCCGGCGACGAGCCGTCGAAGCTCGCGCACGGACAGGCGCGCTCGATGGCACCCTTCACGGCGGCGATGTCCTTCGCATCGGGCAGCGCGAAGGCGCCGTCACGGCAGCCGGCCGATGCCGCGCCCGGGACGGCTAGGTACACCGCGATGAGTGCGGAAAGGAGTGCGCCGACGGAGTGCTGGAATCGCATCATGGCCCTGGGTCCCCCTCCGGGAGACAGGACCACGCCGCCACGAGCCCGGTCAAGCGGAAAAAGCTACGGCGCGGCGATCGCGAGGTCGAGCGCGTCGAGCGCGGCCTCGGCCTTGGCCCGGGCGCCGGCGAGCTTCCCGCCCCGCGCGCGGAGCACGGCCTTGACCGCCTTCCGCACCGACTTCATGAGCTTCTTCGGGTTGGCGTTCGGATCGGCGAGCGCGATGCCCCCGAGGTGGTCCGCCACGTACTGTGCGAGGGCCGCGGCGACGGCCTTCAGCTCCGCACGCCGGATGGCCTCCTCCGCGCTCCGCTGCCCGTCGAGCGAGTCGAGGATGTCTCCGGCGTGCGCGATCCGCTCCTTCACCTCGGCGTTGACGAGGCAGTCGACGATGCCGTTGCCGTTGTCGTCGGTCTCGATGTTGCCGCAGCCGCACGGTCCCGGATCGATCTTCTGCAGATCGCCGGGGCACTGGTCGAAGAACTCGTAGGCGCCGATGTCACAGAGCGCGGTGCCGTCGCCGTTGCCGTCCGCGGGCCGTGCGAGGCCGCGCTGGTCGACGTCGGGGCAGATCGACGCGTTGCCCGCGTCGATGGCCGGGCTCGAGTGCGCGATCGAATGCGTCGGCGAGGGCCCGCCGTTGTCCGCGAGGGGGCCGAGCTGCGGATCCACCCCGGCCTGATCGGAGGGCCCGTCGAGCGCGCAGGTGCCGTCGGTATCGATGTTGCGGTTACCCGAGTCGAAGTCGTTGCCCGCGCAGTTGCCGCCGCCGGGGCTCGAGGCGACGATCGTGTTCGCGATGCGGATCGCGTAGGCGTTGTAGATGCCGCCTCCCTCGACGGTGGCCGTGTTGCCGGCGAACGTCGTGCTCCAGACCTTCGTGTCGGCCCCGCCGTAGAGGCCGCCGCCGTTGAGCGAGGCGAAGTTCGCCGAGAACGTGCAGTTGAGGATCACGCACTCTTCGCCGGACGCCAGGAGGAGCCCGCCGCCGCGACCGCCGTCGGGGCCGTCGGCCGCGTTCGAGGCGAACGTGCTGCGATGGATCTCGAAGGGGCCGTTACCGGTCAGGTAGAGGCCGCCGCCCTCGCCGTTGCTGGTGCGGTTGCCCGAGAAGGTCGAGTCGACGACCAGGCCGGGTCCCGGCACGTAGGCGTAGAAGCCGCCGCCGTCGCCGCTGTTGGTGGCGTTGTCGATGAAGCGGACGGCGGAGAACGTGGCGGGATCCATGTTGTAGACGAGCCCGCCGCCGCCGCCGTCGTCCGAGAAGTTGCGTCCCACCTCGACGCGCTCGAGCGTCAGGGCGCCGAGGGCGTTCGCGTAGAACGCGCCTCCCGCCCCGCCGAAGGCGCCGTTCCCGTCGAAGGTGACGTCGCGGACCGTGAGGCCGCCGGCCTCGTTGTCGGAGTAGTAGTAGAGCGCGCCGCCGGCGTAGCCGGCCGCGTTCTCGGTGAACGTCGAGTCGGTCACGGTGAGGCTCCCGTCGGCGTCCACGTAGATCGCGCCGCCGACGCCGCCGGCGAGCGCGTTCGTCACCGTGAGGCCGCTCAGCACGACGTCGCCCGGCCCGGCGTAGCCGACCGCGCCACCGTTGCCGTTCGACTGCGAGTCGTCGAAGCGGCAGTTCGCCATCGCGAGGCCGAGGGCCGCGTTGACCCAGACCGAGCCGCCCGAGCCGCCGTTGTTCGTCGCGAACTGGCAGTCGGAGATGGTGACGACGTCCGCGCCGTCGAACGAGACCGCGCCGCCCGGGCCGCTCCCCGTGTTCGCCGTGAACGTCGACGTGCTGATCGAGAGGGCCCCGAGGCCGGTCTTGCTGACCGTCCCGCCCGGATATCCGGAGACGTTGGCGTTGAAGTCGCAGCCGACGATGATGAGCGGGCCGTCGGCATGCCGGATCGCCGACCCGGTGCCGGCGAGATTGCGCTCGAAGCGCACGTTGCCGACCGCCAGGGAGCCGGGACCGGCGGAGAGGATGGCGCCGCCCTCGTTGGCCGAGCCGCGCTTCAGCGTGAGGCCTGCGACCGACAGGCTGGCCTGCCCGGGCACGTGGAAGATGCGATCGCCGCCGAAGCCGTCGATGACCGTCTCGTCGCTCCCGGCGCCGGAGATGTCGAGCGAGTCGAGGATGTCGAGATCCCCCGTCACGCCCAGGTCCTCGTCGTCGCCGGTCGGCGCGAGGCGGAACGTGCCTTCCGGCAGCACCACGGCGTCTCTGTCGGGAAGGGCGTTGGCCTCCATCACCGCGGCGCGCAGCGTACAGGTGCCGGCCGCGGTGGCGCAGACGCCGTCGCCGGGCGCGGCATCGACGGTGTCCGCCGTCGAGGTCACGGTGAACGTCGCGGCCTGCGCGGGAAGCGCGGCCAGGAGGACTCCGAGCGCAGCAGATGCCAGGGATAGACGCACGATCCACACTGTCGGCAGGGGGCGTCGGCGACTTTAGGGACCCGCGCGGACGGCCCTGCACCTGCGTCGTGATCGGGGCCGTCCAATGCGGACCGCATGACGTTCGCGATTCGATGTGGCGCAGAGACTTCCATTCTCGATCCTTGCTTGGTAGTGCCCGCCGGGTGCGCGGGACGGCGAGCACTCCCGGTGGACGCAGTGAGCCGGTCGTGGTGTTTCGGAACGTCACCAAGGTTTTCGGCAGTGGCGCATCGGCCGTGCGTGCCGTGAACGATCTCTCGTTCTCGCTGTCCCGCGGAGAGTTTGGGAGCCTCATGGGTCCGAGCGGCTCCGGCAAGACGACGGTGCTCCATCTGATCGCCGGCCTCACGGCGCCTACCGGCGGCTCCATCATCGTCGACGGCGACGACGTTGCCAGGATGACCGCGACGGACGCGGCTGCATTGCGGCGGCGGCGGATCGGCTACATCCTCCAGTCGTTCAACCTGATGCCGTTCCTGACGGCTGCCGAGAACGTCGGCATGCCGCTCGTGCTCGATGGGATTCGCCAGAGCGAGGTGGACGCCCGCGTGGCTGCTGCGCTCGCCATGGTGGCCATGTCGCACCGGGAGGCCCATCTTCCGAATCAACTCTCGGGCGGCGAGCAGCAGCGCGTCGCTGTCGCGCGCGCGCTCGTGATCGAGCCGGCGATCATTTTGGCGGACGAGCCGACCGGGAACCTCGATCGCGCCGCCGCGGTCAACGTCATGAACCTCCTTCGTGACGTCAACGAGCGCACCGGTGTCACGATCCTGTTGGTCACGCACGATGCCGAGTTCGGCGCGTACGCGAGGCGCGTCCTGCGTCTCGTCGACGGGGCACTCGAGCGGATCGACGGCATTCCCGGCGAACCCGACCGCGAGCGACAGCTGGGCAAATAGGTGCTGCGCCTCCTGCGGCAGATCAGCCTCCGGCAGCTGACCGCGAGCTGGGGCCGGACTGCGCTGGTCGTCGGCGGCGTCGCGACCGGCGTCTCGCTGATCGTCGCGATAGACGTGGTCAAAACGAGCGTCGTCGAGAACTTCCGCCGCACCGTCGCACAGATGGCCGGGCCGGCTGCGCTCGAGGTGGCCCTCGGCGTGGGAGAAGTGGGATTTGACGAAGCGGCGGTCGAGCTCGTCCGATCCGACGCCGAGGTCGTGGCCGCCGTCCCGCTCGTACGCGGCACGATCGCGCTCGCCGACGATCCAGCCGAGACGCTACAGCTTTTCGGCGCCGATTTCGCCACCGAGGACGATCTTCGCCGCTATCCCATCACGGCCACCACCGATCGGCGTGAGCTCCTGCTCGCCGTCGGCGAGCCCGATGCCGTGCTCGTCACCGAGACGTTTGCCAGGGAGCATCGGCTCGCCGTCGGCGAGCAGCTGCGCGTCTCGTCCCCGACGGGAATTCGCGCGCTCACGGTGCGCGGTCTGCTCGCGACCGAGGGCCTGGCCGCCGCGTTTGCCGGCCGACTCGCCACGATGGACCTTCCGGCGGCCCAGCTGCTGCTCGACAAGGTGGGACGCGTCGACCAGATCGACGTCGTCGTGCGCGACGGTGCGGACGTGGATGCTTTGCGGCGGCGGCTCGAGAACAACCTGCCGGCTGCGCTGAGCGTTGCCCCGCCGGCGCAGCGAGCCGTCCAGTACGAGACGATGCTCACCTCGTTTCGGGCGCTGCTGACCGGTCTCAGCTCGCTCTGTCTCGTGGCGGGCGTCTTCATCGTCTACAACGCCACGTCGACCGGAGCCGCGCATCGCGCATGGACGCTCGCGGCGCTCCGCATCATCGGCGCGGACGGGACGACTGTGCTTCGGCTGTTGATGCTGGAGGCCTTCCTGCTCGGGGCGGTGGGTGCCGTGTTCGGCATCGTGAGTGGCCTTCTCCTCGCGTGGCTCCTCATTCCGCTCGTGACCGACTCGATGGGAATCAATTTCCAGCTCCGCTTCTACGTGCCCGAGCTGGCCATCGATCCACGTCGCCTGCTCGTGGCCGCGATCCTCGGAATTGCGGCGGCGATGGGGGCTTCGTACTTCGCGGCGCGTCGCGCGTCGCGCGCCGCGCCGATCGACGTGCTCCGCTCGGACCTCGGGATGATGGATGCGACGGCGCCCCCACGCGGGCTGGTCTGGTGGTGGCTCGCGCTCGTGACGCTGAGCGGTGTGGCGCTCGTGATGCAGGTGCAGCGCAAGTCTGCGGCATGGGGAAACCTGGGATCATCGCTGTTCAATGCTGCGGTCGTGATCGTCGCCATCCCGATCGCGCAGTGGGCGGGTCGCCTGGTGAGCCGCGTGCTCCCGGCTCTTTCTCCTGCGACCGGCCGCATCACGGCGAACAGCCTGTTTCGCTCTCCGGTGCGTACCGGCGTGACCGCGGCGGCCATCGCCCTGTCGCTCAGCGTGTCGATCAACCTGGCGTCCGTGCCTTACAGCTTCAAGGCGTCGATGAACTCGTACGTGGGGAAGTTCCTCAGCGCCGATCTGATCGTCAGCGCCGTCGCTACCGAGGGCGGCTGGCTCGAAAGCCCGGTTCCCGAGAGCCTCGCGACCGGTATCCGCATGCTGCCCGGCGTCGCTCAGGTGGAGGTGGGCCGGGTTCTCACGGGGCAACCGTTCCGCGGCGCGCGCATCGGCGTGTTCGGAATCACCGACCGAGCCTTCGACCCCGCGCGACAGCCCCCCGGCTGGTACCGGCAGGGCGATCCCGAGAAGGCGGCGCCGGCTCTCCGTGCCGGAACGGGCGTCAATGTTTCGACGACGCTGGCCGACCGCTACGACCTGCACGTCGGCGACGAGATCTCGCTCGAGACGCCCACGGGCGCGCTGAAGCTTCCCATCGTCGGCGTCGTGCCCGACTTCGTGTCGGATCACGGCAGCGTCATCCTGAGCCACCGGCTCATCGTGGAACGCTGGCGCGAGCGCAACTTGAGTCGGATCAACGTGCTGACCGACGGGACGCACAGTCTCGACGAGCTCCGGCGCGCGATCATGGAGCGGTTCGGGCACGAGCACCGGCTCAAAGTGCTCTCCGTCGGGGAAGTGTTGGCCTATCACGACCGCATGATCAGCCGCGCCTTCGCCTTCACGGACGCGATCCAGCTCCTCATCGCGATCGTGACGCTGTGCTGCATCTTCGACCAACTGGTCTCGACGACGATCGAGCGCCGCCGAGAACTCGCGCTGTGGCGCGTCGTCGGTGCCGACGACCGCGCGGTTCGAACATCGGTCATGCTGGAGGCGGCGACGGTGGGAATGCTGGGCGCGACCCTCGGGCTCGGCATTGGACTCCCGACGGCATGGCTGTGGATCAAGGTCAATCTCCGATACCTGCTCGGATACGACCTCGAGTATCACTTCGGTGCCCTACCCACGGCAATCTCGGTCACCATTGTGGTGGTGATGACGCTCGCGGCTGGCTCTGCCGCGGCCCGCATGGCGACGCGCCAGTCGGTGCTGGATGGCATCAGGAGCAACTAGCAGGTCGCTGAAGAACGCCTCGGCATTTTTCAGCGAGGCCTGCTATCCGGAGAAACGTGTCCGCGGCTCGCTGCCCGACACCCATTGGCTAGGGCGTTGACGAAGCGTCGTCGCCATTGTTAACGCTCGCGCGCATGTGCCGGGGAGCACGCATGATGATCGCCGCTCTGGCGGTTGCGCTGCTGCAGGCGGCCGTTTCACGGGCCGACGAGTGCCCGAGCAACCTGGCCGGAAGCTGCTGGACGTTCGGCGAGGCGACGCTCGGGGCCGTGTCCTCGGGCTCGGCGGCGGGCCGATCGGTGCGCTGCACGCTCAAGTGTCGCGCCGCGGGCAGCGGCGTGCTCGTCCTCCGGGACGACGGCACGTATTCGAGCCCGGCGAGCACCGCGACGGTCACGTGCCCGTCGGGCCAGGTCGCCATCCCGGACGAGGAGGGGGTCGTGCGGCAGAAGCGCGGCAAGCTCATTCTCGAGCCGAGCAATCTCCACGAGTTCGGGGCGGCCCTCGACGCGTGCGCCGGTCGCGACGTGTCGGTCCGGCGTTACCGGACGACGATCAGCATCGCCGCCGACGGGCAGTCGCTGAGCGGCGTGACGAAGCTCCGGCTGCTCACGCCCGGCCGCGCGCCGGTCACCACGAGGATCATCGATCGCTTCACCGCCACGCGCGTGCGGACCGCCACCCGGGCGGCGGCAGCGTCGGCGTCCGCCCGCGCCCGCAGGCTGCCCGCCTGCTCGATCGACCTCGAGCCCCGCTGCGTCAGCGACTGACGGCGGCCCGACGGGTCCACTCGACGGGCCAGTCGGGATGCCACGGCCGCTCGCGCTCGAACGCGCGCGCCGCGCGCAGGACGAGGTCGTCGCGGTGGCGGGGGCCGACGATCTGCATGCCGATCGGCAGCCCCGCCCGCGAGCGTCCCACCCGGACCGTCGCCGCCGGGTGCCAGGAGAGGTTGAACGGGATCGTGAACGCCGCGACCCCGGCCGGCACCTGGCGGCGGCCCTCGGTCTCGGCCGGGAACGGGCCGCACGCCGGCGGCGGATCGTACGGCACCGTCGGCGTGATGAGGAGGTCGACCCGCCCGAACACGTCGGCGCACCAGGCGTTCACCTGCGCGCGCAGGCTCGCCTGGGCCGCCCACTGCTCGGCCGTGATCGTGGACGATGCCTCGACGCCCGCGAGGAACGTGCGTCCGAAGTCCGCCGCGCGCTCCGGCAGCAACGCGTGGAGGCGTGACGCGATCTCGAAGGACCCGAGGCGCCCCCACTCCCGCGCGAGCTGCGGCGGCCCGGCGCTGATGCGCTCGATGCGATGGCCACGGTGCTCGAAGACGCGGAGCCCATCCTCCACCGCCGCCGCGACGTCGGACTGCACGA
>Ga0111539_10003151_pt1 | contig 21825 bp, 21 predicted proteins | sample RhiMethybrSRZTD1_FD_79667 | JGI IMG/M metagenome (GOLD analysis project Ga0111539, IMG submission 79667) | Populus rhizosphere microbial communities from Tennessee, USA - Rhizosphere MetaG P. TD hybrid SRZTD1 (version 2) (version 2) | ecosystem: Host-associated > Plants > Roots > Rhizosphere >...
ACATGGGGCGTTATATCGCACACGTAAATTGTCACTCACAGGTGAGCCGGAAGGCACACGTCGTGGCATCTGTGGGCTAAACGAGCGGGCCCCCCTTGGCTCCCGCGCGCGCTCGAAACCGGAAAGGACGTTCCGCGATGAAACCGTCTAGCCGCGTCGGTCTTTTGGCATCCTTTGGGTTGGCAGCCACGTTGGCCGCCTGTACAGGGAACGTTGGCCCCAGCGCCACGGGTTCCGGCGCCGCTGGTGCGGGATCCGGCGCCACCGCTGGTACCGGTTCCGGCGCCACCGCTGGTACCGGTTCCGGCGCCACCGCTGGTACCGGTTCCGGCGCCACCGCTGGTACCGGTTCCGGCGCCACGGGCGGCTCGGTCGGCGGCACCGGCGGCAGCATGCCCATCTGCACCAGCAACTGCGACGTCTGCGTCAAAGGCATCCCGGCGACGACGCAGATCCCGCGCATGACCAGGCTGCAGTACGACACGGCCGTCAAGGACCTGCTGGGTCTGACGACCCTGACGACCAATGGAAACATGCCGCCGTCCGCGCCTCTCGCTGACGACTCCACGGGCCCGCTGACGGACATCCAGTGGAATGGCTACCTCAACGCCGCCGAGAAGGTCGCCATCGACGTGGTAGCGGGCGCCAACAGGTCGATGTTCACGACCTGCGCCGCGACCGCCACCGGGACGGCGCTGACGACCTGCCTGACCAGCACCATCCAGACGTTCGGTCGCAAGGCCTTCCGCCGGCCCCTGACGCAAACGGAAGTCACGAGCTTCCTGCGCTTCCAGAACCTGACCCCGGCGGGGACGACCAACGAGATCGTGGAGTCGGTCCTCTACGCGATGCTCGCGTCGCCGTCGTTCATCCAGATCCCCGAGCTCGGGCAGGTCGCGGAGGGCACGGCCCTCAAGCTGACCAGCCACGAGGTGGCGGCGCGGCTCTCGTTCCTGATCTGGAACTCGGTTCCGGACGCCACGCTGAACACCGAGGCCGACGCCGACCGGCTCACCACCGCCACGGCGATCCGGACGCAGGCGCTGCGCCTGCTCCAGAGCCCCAAGGCGGTGGCGGTCGGAACCTCGTTCCACAAGTACTACGCCGACATCTCGAACGGTTCGCACTTCGCGAACAACACGATGCACACGCTGCCCACCTGGGCGGCCGGGTCGTACAACGCCTCGATGGCGGAGCTGGATGCGTTCTTCGGGGACGTGCTCGTCTCCGGCGGCACGTTCAAGGACCTCTACACGAGCCCGGTCGGCTTCGTCACGAGTGCCACCGCCCCGATCTACGGCGTGACCTCCACGGCCACGACGCCGACGAAGATGACGCTGGATGCGACCAAGCGCCCGGGGTTCCTGACCCGCATCGGGTTCTTGAGCACCCACGCGCATGACACCGTTTCCAGCCCGATCCTGCGCGGCGCGTTCATCACGCAGCGCGTGCTCGCCATCCCGGTGGGCCAACCGGACCCGTCGTTCCTGAACATGACGCCGCCTCCGGGCGCCACGACCGAGCGCGCGGCCGTCGAGGAGCTGACCAAGAATGCGCCCTGCAGCGGGTGCCACACCACCAAGGTCAACCCGCCGGGCTTCGTGCTCGAGCGGTACAACGCGATCGGCGCCTGGCAGGACACCGATCCGCGGGGCGGCGCCATCAACTCGACGGCCGAGGTCTACTTGTCCGTCAGCCCCGAGGTGAAGAAGACGCTCTCGTCGCCCGCCGAGCTGATGACGGAGATCGCGGCGGCGCCGCAGGCGCAGAAGATGTACGCCCAGCAGTTCGTCGCGTTTGCCACGGGCCGGTCGGCCAACCCGAACGACGCCTGCGTCGTCGACACGCTGACCACCGGCCTCGCCACCCCCACCTACACCATCGCCAGCATGATGGCCGATTACACGCAAGCCGATTCATTCCGCCTGCGAACCCTTGGGAACTGAAGGGAACCAGACCATGAACAAGCCGAAGCCGACATACAATCGCCGATTGATTCTCCGGGGTCTTGGTGGGGCGGCCGTCGCCGCTCCATTCCTTCCCTCCATCATGGAGCGTGAAGCGAAGGCGCAGGGGATGACCACGACGACGCCCAAGCGGCTGATCGTGTTCTTCACCCACTACGGGTGTCTGACCACCCGGTGGTTCCCGACGAAGTCGCACGGCGCCCTGACGGCCGCCGACTACATGGGGACGCCGACGCTCGCGCCGCTGGCGCCCTACGCGAGCAAGCTCCTCATGCCGCGCGGTATCCGCGCCATGAACGAGTGGAGCTTCAACGGGACGCTCGGGCAGAAGAACGATCCCCACACGAACCCGTGTGGATCGACGTTCACGGCTTACCCCTTGACCCCCAACGCTCCGAACAGCGGGGCGATGAACATCGGGAAGTTCGACGCAAAGCCGACCGGGCGATCGCTGGACCACATCGCCGCCTCGGCGGTCAACAAGAACGGGGCCGCGCCGCTCTTCCTGCAGATCGGCGGCGTCAGCGGTAGCGCCAGCAACACCCAGTCCGTCATCTCCTGGTCGGACGGCGCCGGCACGATCTTCCCGGGCTACGGGACGCCGTCGCAGGTCTACAGCAGCCTGACGAACCTTTTCGGCTCGGGCACCACCCCGAACCCGGACACGTACAAGGTGGCGCGCGGCAAGAGCGTCATCGACTGCGTGCGAGACGACCTGAACAGGCTCTCCGGCATCAACATGAGCTCGGCCGACAAGCTGAAGCTGACCAAGTGGACCGAGCTGCTCCACTACGTGGGCGGCACGGTCACTCCGGCGGGATCCCAGTGCACCATGGCCACGGCGACCAGCCTCGGCCTGACCGGGAGCTTGACCGGCAGCGACATCACGAAGACCGCCAACATCATGATGGACCTCGCGGTGCTGACGTCGCTGTGCGACGCCAACCGCGTGATCTTCATGAAGATGCCCGCGGGCAGGGTCTACAGCAACCTGCAGTACCTGGCGTCGGACGGCAGCATGAAGGCGCTGAGCATGGAGTCGCACAGCGTCTCCCACCGCATCGGCAATGCCGGCATGGATGGAGCGTGCGTCGCCGACGCGCTGAACATGATCCACGCGATCGACAAGTACTACGCGACGCTGTTCGCCTACCTCGTCGGTCGTCTCGACAGCTTCAGCGAAGGCGACGTCAAGCTGCTCGACAACACCGCGACCGTCTGGATCCAGGAGATGTCGGACGGCAACAGCCACAACGTCAACAACATGCCGATTCTCCAGGCGGGCAGCTGCGGCGGCTACTTCAAGATGGGCCAGGCGGTCAACGTGGATATAACAAACACGGGGTCGGCCACCCTGACCCGTGGGAACAGCGACGGGGACTGCGCGAACGGCAGCTCCACCAACCTGGACGGCGTCGGAACCCCGTCCACCGTCGCCAACGCGCCGATCAACAAGTACTTCTGCAACTTGCTGAACGCGATCGGTGCCAAGGCCGGCGCGGACGGCTTCGCGGTGGCGGGCGGCACGGCGCCGGTCACCAAGTTCGGCAAGTACGACGACACGAAGCTCTTCTCCGATGGCGGGACCGCGCCCGCCACGCACAACAGCCCGGGGGAGTTCGCGGACCTTCGCGCGTAAGCGAACACCGAACTTCGCGCGCAGAGGTCAGTCTTTGTCTGTGACGGGTCTCTGCGCGCAGATCTATCCTTGAGTCTATGAAACGCCTAGCAAGTCTCGTCGGAACGTCATTCTTCGTCACCTTGCTCGCCGCCTTCGGCGGCTGCGCGCCCGCCGGCGAGATCCCAACCGGCGCCGGTGGAACCGGCGGCGGGACCGGGGGCATGGGCGGCATGTCGTGTGTCGGGACCCCCAGCACATCGGAGAAGGCCAACTGGGCCGGTGTGCGCGAGGTCGTGGACCTCACCTGCCAGGGCTCGGACTGCCACACGCAGGGGGATCGGGAGCCGATTCTGTTTGGGATCGCCGGTCCCCTCAGCGACACCGACCTCTACACCAAGCTGACGACCTTCAAGTCGGCGCGGTGCATGGATCGCGTGATGGTCAAGCCCTGCGCGCCCAACGACAGTGCCTTCTACCTCGCCCAGGCTGGCCTGTGCGAAGGCGGCGGCGGCGGCGATGGACCGCTTCCGTACATGCCCTTCGGGTGCATGCCGATCTACGACAACTGCACCGCGGCGAACCTGCTCGAAGGCGTCAAGCAATGGATCGCAAAGGGAGCGCCGCGACAGTGAAAGGGTTGAGGGAGGGCTATGGGACTGTGACCGCCGCCGGCGTCGCCGGCCTGCGGTGGCGCGGGTACGGGCATCGCCGGATCTGAGGGGACTGGCAATGACTGGACACGCGGCACCACGGACACCGGGGGCCTGGGGGGCTCCGGGGGAGGCGCCGGCGGCGGCGGGGAGGGCGCGACGTTTGGCGGCGCTGAACGCCGCTAATTGATCGAGGCAGCAGGGTAAGCAACGTAGTCGACGCCGAGATCGTCGACGGGGCTCGTCTCGAAGGACCAGGTTCCGCCGGGTGGAATGTCGGTCGTCGCGCTGGCCGTCGCCGCGCCCAGCGGCCGTCCGACCCGATTCACCGGAAAGATCGTCACGCTGGGGGCGCTCACGGTCGTGTCGAATCCGTTCGCCAGCGTGCCCGTGTACGCGTTGCCGTTGCCTTTCGCGACCGTCGCCACCTGGCTGACGGTGAAGCCGGAGATGGGGACGAGGCCGTCAAACCCGCCGAAGGTCGGGAACGTGTGTGTCAGGCTCCCGAGCTCCCCGATCGCGACCTCCGCGGGAAGGTTCGGGGCGGCGGCCATCGCAATCTGGCCCGGATCGATGCAGCTGATGACCGTGGTGGCGTCGAGTCGATACAGCTGCTTGCTCTGCAAGGCGGTGCCGACACTGACCACGGTCTGGCCGGATTTGTCGATGAAGTCGGTCATCATGCCCGCCTCGCACGACGGGGCGGTCCCGTCGTTTTTGACCGCGGCGTAGAGCTCGGCGCCGGTCGGTCCCTGCACCAGCGTCCAGGCAACCAGCTTCAGCGTCACGCCCACCTCCCCTGCGCGGGGCGTGTTGGGCAGGCCCTCCGGCACGGACAGCCGGTCGTCGCCGGGCGCCGCCGCCATTCCACCCGAACAGGCGAGAGGGAGAACCAGGGCGACGACCCGCAACATCGCCAACATCGGCAACGTCGAAAAGATGGGCCGGCCCTTTGCCTTCATCAGATCACTTCGCGGTCACGCGCACGGCGATCCGCCGGTTCTTCGCCTTGCACTCTTCCGTGTCGTTCGCGGCGCACACGGGCTGCGCGGGGCCATAACCCGCGGCCGCGAGGCGCGACGCGGCGACGTTCGAGCTGACGAGCATCGCCTTGATCGCCTCCGCGCGCTCGGTGGACAGCTTCTTGTTGGCGGCGGCGGGGCCCGTGTTGTCGGTGAAGCCTCCGATCTCGAGCCTCACCTGAGGATAGGCCTTCAGGATCGCCGCCACGTTCTCGACCTGCCCGCCCGACTGCTCCTGATCGAGCTGTGCGCCCGCGCCGGAGAACTTGAGCCGATCGAACGCGAGCCACGTCTTCTTGTCGAACTTCCTCTTGCCGTCGATGACGTCCATCAGCAGCTCCTCGATGCCGTCGTTCGCTCCCTTGAGCTCATAGCCTGTCGAGAGGACGCGCATGAAGAGCACGCCCGCATCGGCGAGGGCCCGAATCTGGGCGGCCGTGTGCTCGAACGGCAGCAGCTCGTGTAGCAGATCGAGGCCGGGCTTTCCGAATGTCTTGCTCCCCTCGAGCACCTCGCTGATCGTGGTCGACACCTTCTTTATCTCCTCGTCGTTTCCAGAGGCGACCGCCGTGTCCAGCTCACCCGAGAGCCACTGGACCCTCCCGTTCTCGACGCCCAGCACCTCCTCGACCGCGAAGAGCTTGGAACGGACTGTCTCCAGGCCGGGCAGGTCCTCGGGCAAGGCGTTGAAGCGCGCGCGGAGCGCCGCCGTTGCCTTCTGGGCCTCGGCGACGCGAGCCTTGATTTGCACCAGGGATTGTCTCGAACGCTCGACCTGCTGGTTGCCGTCGCCCTTCTTCTTGCACGCCGGAACGGACATCGCCGCGAAGGCCACACACAGCGAGACGAACACGATTCCTCGTCGATTTGGGCTCACGGACAGCATGCTACATCGAGGCCGAGGGCTGCGATTCCCGAAGTAATATGAAACCGCAATGAGACGCGCCCCCGGCCTGCCGAGCGTCGAGCGCGCGCTTCGTTACTACAGCCAGGGAGACAGCGAGCAGGCCCGCGCGGTGTGCGAGCGGGTCCTCAAGCGACGCCCCAACGACGCCGCCGCGCACGACCTGCTCGGGGTGCTGGAGCTCGATGCCGGGCGCGGCGACGAGGCGGTGCGCGCGCTGGAGCGCGCGGTGGAGCTCCAGCCCACCAGGGCCGCCTCCCTCTGCAATCTGGGCCTCGCCTACGCCAGGGTGGGGGCGGCGGAGCGCGCGACGGAGGTGCTGCGGAAGGCGGTGGAACTTCAGCCCACCATGACGGAGGCGGCGATCCACCTCGGGATGATCCTGCTGGACCGGGGGGAGGTGGCCGAGGCGCTGCGCCACCTGGATGACGTCGCGGCCGTCGCCTCCAGGGATCCGGCCATCGCCGAGGCGCTCGCCAGCGTCTTCTCGCGGCTCGCGCGCGCCCAGCTGCAGCACGGGAAACACGCCGACGCGGTGGCGACGGTGAGACGGGCGCTGGCGCTGGAGCCGTCGGTGGCGAACCACCACCGGCTGCTCTCCGTCGCGCTCCTGGGCGTCGGCGATCTGGAGGGCGCGCTCGTCGCGCTGGAGCGCGTTCTGGCGCTGGCGCCCGCGCTGGCCGATGCGCACAGCAGCCTGATCTTCCACTTGCCGTTCAGTCCCACGCGCGACGCAAAGGTGCAGGCGGAGGAGACGCGCCGCTGGAGCGACCGGCACGCGGCGCCGCTGATCGCGCGCCGACGTCCGCATCCTCACGACCGCGCGTCCGAGCGGCGACTGCGCGTGGGATACGTCTCGCCCGATTTCCGCGATCACGTGCAGCGGCTCTACATGCTGCCCGTTCTGCGCCAGCACGATCGATCGCGCTTCGAGATCGTCGCCTACTCGTCGGTCGAAACACCGGACGAGTGGACGCGGACGATCAGCGGGCACACCGACGTCTGGCGCGAGGTGACGAATCTGAACGACGGCGAGCTGGCGGCGTTGATTCGCGACGACCGGGTCGACGTGCTGGTCGACCTGTCCATGCACATGACGGACAACAGGCTGAGGACGTTCGCCGAGCGCCCGGCGCCGGTGCAGCTGTCGTGGCTGGCTTACCCGGGAACGACCGGCGTCGACGGCATCGACTATCGCCTGACCGATCCCTTTCTGGATCCGCCGGGAGCGCCGCCGCCGTACGCGGAGCGCTCGTTGTGGTTGCCGGACACGTTCTGGTGCTACGACCCGGACAGCGAGGAGCCGGTGCGCGCGCTGCCCACCCTCGCCGACGACCACGTGACGTTCGGCTGCCTGAACAACTTCCTCAAGGTCAACGCGGGCGTGCTCGACCTTTGGGCGCGGGTGCTGACGGCCGTGCCGGGCGCCCGGCTGCTGATGCTGGCTCCGTCGGAGTGGGCGCGCACCCTCGTCGGCGAGACCCTGGCGAAGGCGGGCGTGGCGCGCGAACGGGTGGAGTTCGTGGGCATGCAAGCGCGCCGCGACTACCTGGCCACCTACCATCGCATCGACGTCTGCCTGGATTGCGTCCCCTACAACGGGCACACCACCAGCCTGGACGCGTTCTGGATGGGCGTCCCGGTGGTCACCCTGGTCGGACCCACCGTCGTCGGTCGCGCTGGCCTGAGCCAGGCGAGGAACCTCGGCCTCGACGAGCTCGTCGCCACCGACGCCGAACAGTTCGTGGCCATTGCCGCCGGTCTCGCCGGCGACGTTTCCCGTCTCGCCGGCCTTCGCCAGCAGCTCCGCGGACGCCTCCAGCGGTCGCCCCTGATGGATTCGCCGCGGTTCACCCGCGCCCTGGAAGCGGCCTTCCGCGAAGCCTGGCGGAGGTACTGCGCGGCGGGCGCGGCCTAGCGCGCGCCCGTCGGGCCCCTGACAGTCGTGTCGTGGGTCGACACGCCGGGACGCTGTCCGGCTGCGGCTCCCTGCATCGCCACCGGCGGCACGACGGTTGCTAATCTCTGGTCCGTGAACGCGCTCAAGCAGGTCACCCGTATGGCCGCCCACGCCGCGGCGCTGATCTTCGGCGCGTTCTGGCTGGTCGCGACCACGCCGCGCGAAGGCCCGCGGGACTGCTTCACGGGAATCAGCAACCCGACCCGGCTCGAGGTCGTGCTGGGCCCGAGCCCGGCAGGCGATCCGGACGCCAGCTGCGGCGGGCTGGATGGGCTGGCGCCGGGCAGCACGTTGGTCTTCGACCTGTCACAAACGCGGGAGGATTGGAAGGGAGTCTGCCAATCGTACGACACCGACGCGCTCGCCGGGACCAGTGGCGTCGACATTGGACGGCCGGCGCCGGGTGCTGGGTCCAACGGCTATTTGCTGACAGCCGTGACCGGCGGATTCGCATGGCCCGAGCAGCCGGTTTGCCGCTCCAACAACTGGTGGTTGTGGCTGTCGCCCGAAACCGAGCCGGCCGCGAACGAGATGATCTCGCCGCTCGACGCCGGATCGGGCCAGCCGTGGTTCGTCGAACGCGGCATGGCAATCGAGGATGCGCGGCCCTGCGGCGCCACGTTCACCGCCATCGGGCCGCGGGGTTGCGTCGACAGGTTCTCCGTCGTCTCGATCACCGAGGTGGCGGCGCCGTGAACACGACGGCCGCCCGCAGCCCGCGCTCAGGCGAGTTCTTCGCGCCGCTGCCGCTGGCCGCGCTCGCGCTCTGCGTCGTGAACGACGTGTGGCTGAAGCCGGCGTTTCACTCGGCGCTGACCGGGAAGCTGTCGGATGTCGCCGTCTGCTTCTTCATGCCGCTCTTGCTGTCCGAGCTGCTCGGGATCTTCTGCGGGTGGGCGCCGCGGCGCCGACTGCTGGCGGGCGCGATCGTGACCGCGTCGCTGTTCGCCGCGCTGGAGGTCGTCCCGCCGTTCACGCGCCTGGCGCTGGACGTCCTCGATCGCGTGGGGCCGTACCTGGGCCTCCACCGGCGCTTTCGCATGACGTCCGACTGGACGGATCTCGCCTGCCTCCTCCTGGTTCCGGTCTCGCTCGCTTACGGTCGCATACGCCTGCGCAAGCGCGGTCGCGAAGCGACGCCGGCGACCTTGCAGTCGTTGCTCGGCGATGGCGGTTGAGTCATTCTTCCGTCGTTCGATGGCGACCGATCCTTCGATTACGACCGATCCTTCGATCACGCTCAGCCCGTCCCGCACCACGAACAGGACCCTGGCCCTGCACCAGGCGCGCGCGGCGCGGCAGCGGCGGCTGCGCATCGCCGGCGCGGCCGTCGGGCTGGTCCTGGTCGCCGGGGTGGGCGCGATCGCGCTGCTGGACCCGCTGGACCGCGACGACCGCCCGATGCCGAGCGACGAGCAGGTGCGGCAGCTGTGGAGCGCGCGGCGCGCGGATTTCGAGGCGCTTCGCTCGATGATCGACGCCGACCGCACCCTGACGGTCGTCGGCGAGGATCGCGTCGACGGCTGCACGCGCGAGGCGAAGGACCTGAGCTGGGGCTGTCCGGGCGCGCCCGGCCTGGAGCTTGGCGCGATGCTGCAGACCGTCCACCTCGCCCCTGATCGATACGCCCTCTATCGCAAGCATCTGGCGGCCATCGGGGGCGATCGCGCCGCCCGGCGCGACAGCGGCGTCACCGTCGGCCTGTACCGGGCGGGGCACGCGACGTCGGGCATCGGCAAAAACGTCGTCTGGGCGCCGACGCCGCCGGCGCCGGTCGTCGCCGACACCGATCGCGATCGCCCCGGCGGCCGCACCGTCAGCTACGCGGCGCTGTCGGACGGCTGGTACATCGAGCACTCGAGCGAATGACGATCGTGCGCCGAGGCACCTTCGGGTAGCGAAACACGCTACCTGGGCCTACGACCACGCCCAGTAACGCTAGTTTGTTCGTTCAGATCTGCGCCGTCCCGGTCGATTCAAGGCTCTCAGTCCGTGAGAGTGGGTTTCTCGAACACGAATCGTCTGGCCGGCCTCGTGCGCGTCACGCGGCTGCTGCCGCTCGTGTTGCTGGCAGCCTGCGGGACGATCAACGCCGTGGAGACCGATGGCGGAGAGGGTGGCGACGGTGGTGCGGCGGCCGGTGCGTCCGGCGCGGCCGGGACCTCGGGCACGGCGGGCGTGGGTGGGACCTCCGGAACGGCGGGCGTGGCCGGCACTTCGGGGATTGCGGGCGTGGGCGGGACGTCGGGGACGACGGGCGTGGGCGGGACGTCGGGGACGACGGGCGTGGGCGGCACGGGCGGCCGTGGCGGCGGAGCCGGTGGCGGTGGAACGGGTGGGGGCGGAATCGGTGGCGGGGGGACCGGCGGCGGCGTGGCGGGCCGGGGTGGGGGTGGCGGCGGTGGCAGCGGCGGGGCGGGCGGCAGCTCCAACCCGGACGCGTCCGTGCAGAAAGACGGCTCGGCCGACGGCGCGTCGGCCGACGCGAACGATTGCATGCCCGGCGAGCGACGCTGCGACGGCAACACGCCGCTCACCTGCGACGCCAACGGCGCGTGGCAGCGGGGCCCGGCCTGCGGCAACGTCTGCGCCGCCGGGAGCTGCGTCGGCGTGTGCACGCCGGGCGCGAAGATGTGCGTCGGCAACATTCCGCAGCTGTGCGACGCCCAGGGGCTGTGGCAGTCGACGCCCGCTTGCACCTACGTCTGCCGGCAGGGCGACTGCACCGGCGTCTGCATGCCCGGAGCGCGCCAGTGCAGCTCGTCGGGCGTGCCCCAGCTGTGCAGCGTCGACGGCGCGTGGGACAGCGATCCGGTGTGCCCGTTCGTCTGCAGCCAGGGCGTCTGCTCGGGCGTGTGCCGTCCAGGGCAGATGGGGTGCAACGGCAGCGTTCCCCAGACCTGCACATCGGCGGGCGACTGGCAGTCCGGCACCGCGTGCCCGTTCGTCTGCACCGCCGGGCAGTGCGCCGGGTCGTGCACGCCCGGCGCGCGCCAGTGCGCGAACGGGGTGCCGCAGCTGTGCAGCAGCGGTGGCGCGTGGCAGAGCGGCGAGCCGTGCCCGTTCGTCTGTGCGGGCGGCTTCTGCGGCGGATCGTGCATGCCGGGCGCGACCCGCTGCACGAACGGTCAGAAGCAGATCTGCGACGCGCAGGGCGGCTGGCAGGACACGCCTTCGCCGCCGGTGCAGATGCTGGTGAACCCGGCCTTCGAGGCCGGTCACATGGCCTGGGACGAGATGACGTTGTCGTCGAGCTACATCATCACCAACGACAGCGCGCTGATGACGATCAAGGGACAGACGCCGCCGTTCCTCGCGTGGCTGGGCGGTTACGCCAATACCCAGGACGATCTCTCGCAGGTCGTGAACCTGCCCGCGGGGGCCACGTCGATCACGCTGAGCTTCTACTACGCGATCTCGACCGCGGAGACCTCGCCGGGCGTCTTCGACGTGATGGACGTCTACACCTATGACACCGCGGCGGCCCGATACACCTCGGTGGCCACCTTCAACGACAACATGAGCACGCCCCCGGGAACCTGGACGCGGTTCTCCGCCAGCCTGCCGCTGTCTCTCGCCGGGAAGCCGATCAAGTTCGGCTTCCAGGCGACGAGCGACCCCTCCAAGAACACCAACTTCTTCATCGACACCGTGTCTCTCGACGTCAGCGCCTGCACGCCCTGACGGTCGCTTGCGCGTGCCGGCGCGGGCGTGAGACCGTTGGGGCATTCGGTCGCTGGCTTTTGGACGGTACGGGGCGGGGCGGATGTCGATTCGCTGGCTGGCGGCGTGTGGCCTGGCCGTCGTTTCGATCGCGTGCGGCGGCGACGGCGGCGAGACCGGTAACACCGCGGGCGCCAGCGGCACCCCCGGGCGTGGCGGCAGCAGCGGCGGCGGATCGCCCGGCACGGCGGGCAACGGCGGCGGCGGCGGCATCGGGATGGCGGGCAACGGCAGCGGCGGCGCGGGCCGTGGCGGCGGCGGTGTCGCGGGCAACAGCGGCGGCGCGGGCGGCACCACGGTGCGGCCGCCCACCTGGACGGTGCTGGTCTACGCGAACGGCGACAACAACATCATGCCCAACCTGTGGACCGACATGATCGAGATGGCGCGGGCGAAGCTGACGCCCGACATCGGACTCTACGTCTACGCCGACTATCCGGCGGGCGAGCCGGTTCCGGGCACCACCAGCGTGTTTCCGTCGGGGTCGGAGCTGATGCACATCATCGGCAACGGCAAGGTCGAGACGCTGTCGACGAAGGGGGAAGAGGACTTCGACAACCCGAACACGCTGTCGGCCGCGATCGCGTCCGTGTTCAACGCCCACCCCGCCGATCGATACGGCCTGATCCTGTGGGATCACGGCGGCGGCTGGCGTTACGGCTTCGGCGGCGATGAGCAGAACGGCACGCGAACGGGCCGGTCGATCGCGGTCGAGGCGGTCGCCGGCGCGGTCCGCACGGGCGTCACCGCCGCCAACCTGCCGGGCCGGCCGCAGCTCGAGTTCTTTTCGTACGACACGTGCCTGCTCGGCAGCCCCGAGGTGGCGGCGCCGCTCGCGGACCTCGCGCGTGTCTTCATCGCCAACGCGGAGCTCGACTACGCGGACGGCTGGGACTACGAGACCACCTTCACCTGGCTGGCCGCCAACCAGGCGGCGAGCGCGGCCGATTTCGCCCGGCAGGAGGTGTCGCTCTGGAACGCCCACCACAGCACGCTCGACGAAGACGTGTTGTTCAAGTCGCACATGGCGCTCGACATGTCGGCGCTGGGCGCGTTCACGACGTCGATGAGCACGCTGGTCGCGACTGCAAAGACCAGCGCCAGCGTGCCGTCGGTCGCGCGCGTCTTCGACATGGCGCTGCCCGACTACTACATGGAGAGCCTCGACGCGAACAGCCCACCGATCCCGCTCAAGGACCTCGGTCTGATTCTCTCGTCACTGGCGCAGAACCCGGCCGCGCCGGTCGCCACGGCCGCCGCCGCCGCGCGGACCTCGCTGAACGCGATGGTGCTGGCGCGCGCGATGGGTGCGGCGCGCAGCAGCCAGGCGGGGCTCAGCATCGGCGCGGGCATCCCGATCGCCTTCACGTCACCGATGAGCGCGCTCTACCGGCAGCTCGTCCCGACCTGGAACGGCGGCACCCACTGGGCGGATTTGATCGATCTCGTGCGCGGTGGCGCCGACGCCACCGGTCCGGTGATCTCGTCGACCGGGCTGGCCAACAACAGCATCCCGTTTCGCATCGACGACATGGACCTGCTTTCGGTCGACGTCAACAGCTTCACCTTCAGCGCCGACAAGTCGCGGATGATCTTCCTGCAGCTCTTCAGGCGCGACTACATCGCGCCCGGCGCGTACCAGTTCACCTGGACCGGCAAGGCGTTCGCGGTCGCCGCGACACCATCGCCGGTGCTGGTCACGCTGCTGCCGTGGCGGGAGATCGCGGACACGAACGGCGTCCAGATCCCGATCTTCAAGGCCAGCGGGATGTTGCAGTCGGGGGGGAGAACCTTCTACACCGAGCTGCTGGTCGACCTCGCGAACCTCCGGGCGGACACCGCGATTGTCACCCTCAACGGGCTGCCCAACGTGTTTCCGATCGCGGCGCTGTCGGGCCCGGGCGTGACATTCACGCCATTGTTCCCGTACGCCGTCATCGTGACGGGTGCGACGGGCGTGATGAACGGCCCGACGACGCTGACCATCGCGGGCAACTCCGTCGCCTTCACGACCGTCACGCTCGGCACCGGCTCGTACGCGCTCTCGCTGGAAGCCAAGGACACCTGGGGTAACACGGCGACCAAAGTGTTTCCGTTCGATCTTCCCTGACGATCCGATGCGCGGGCGGGTCGTCGTTTTTGCAATCCTGGCGGTCGCGGCGATCGGCATCAGCCTGTGGCAGCCGTGGCGCGACGCCGCGCCCGCGCCGGCGGACGTGAGCGCGGAGGCGGGCGCGGCCGGGGAGCAGCCGGCCGCCGCCGCGCCGCCGGCGGCGCCACCGCGGCAGGAGGCGGCTCCTGATGCGGGCACCGCCGCCCCGCCGGGCGCGCGCCTGACCGGCCGCCTGGCCGCGCGTGATGCCGGGGCCGCCGCTCCTGATGCTGCCGACGACGAAAATCGGGCGCGCTTTCGCGCCTTGCACCAGGCGATGGTCACGGCGACGCCCGAGGCGTCCCGCCTGTACGGCGCCTTCGTCCGGTCTCGCGTCCCGGCGCCGCCCGAGGCGCAGACGCTGGTTGCGATGAAGCAACGGGGCGTGCCGCAGGACGAGCTGATCGCCTTCGTGAAGAGCAACTTCCACGATCTGCCCGCGCGCGCGATCGCGCTGCGCTGGCTCGGCGTCGGCGCGGGCGCCGGTGCGTCGCGACCACCGGCGGCCGGCCAGCCGCCGGCGGCCCCGGCGACCGGCACCCTCGTCCGCCGCGACGCCGGCTAGATCACGCGCTCAGCGCGGTTCAGCGCTCGACTGTCGTTCGCGGATCCGTGTGCGCAATGACAGCAGACGACGTTGTCATACGTGATCAAACACTCACATAACGACGATGACGAATGGTTGCGCAATTGCCGCAAAGCACCGGACTGGCAACCAGCGACCGAGGTCTGGAAATGCCGTCCGAATTGACACATCGAAGACCTTGCGGCGCGATATCCGTTTCAGCTACCGTGCAATCTTCGGCGGAGGGAACGATGTATCGAGGCAACGAAGGCGCTCACGGCTCTGCGCCCGTCCCATCACGAGACCGAGCGGGACGCCCAATGTTGATCGTCCTCGTCGTACTTGGTGTGGCGGTCCTGTCGGTGCTGGCGATCCAAATCGGATTCCTTCTCCGAAAGGATCGGCCGATGGCGCGCGTGGATCGCGATGATCCCGTCCCCACCGAGACGACGCGTGAATACCAACCTTCGTCCCCGACCGCGAGAGTGCCCGGCCATCTTTCCAATGTGGGGGTGCCTCAGCGAGCCGCGGAAGCGGGCCCCAGCGGTGACACGATGCCGCCGGGACCGATGAGCATGCGCCTGACGCCGGAGGAGACGACGAGGTTCTATTTGAAGAAGGAGCTCGAGACGCTGGAGAGGTCCGGCCCGGCTCCTTCAGCGCTGTCGGCGAATGCGCTCAGGGCTGTCGATAACCTGAAACGACTTCCCGAGCTTGCAGGTGCGGAGTTCAGCGAGTTCCGCTGCTTCGGGGACGGCTGCGCCGTCACGGTAACGAGCCGATCACCTGACAAGGTTGGCCACGCAATCGGCCGGGCGCGCGATTTCTTTTCGTGGCCTGGGTCCACGTTCATGTCAGGGCCGCTGCCCCTTGCATCCGGGCAGGCCCAGACCGTCCTAGTCTTGCACACACCAACAACACGATAGCGGGAGGTCATCTAATGAGAACGGCAAAAGCACTTGGAACCTTCATCGTCCTGCTCGCGGGCGCATTCGCCGCAGGAGCGGCTCATGGAACCACCTGGAACTCAGCCAGTGGGCTTGCGTGTCAGGTGGATGACGGAGCCATATTCTACAGGGCCTTCGGCGCCGGCAATCCCGACGGCGAGGAATCGGCCAGTTTCCTTTGTGGGCTCGGACTCGGCACGCAAAGCACGAATCCCCGAACTCACGACCACGTGGCGGTCAACTACTATGACAACAGCAGCACCAATCCCTTTCAGTGCAAGGTGTGCCAGATGTTTTTGGGCGGATCGACCGCCTGTACGAATCCGAAATACACATGCGGGTCCTGGGGTGGCTGTGACGCCTCCGGGCCGGTGTCGTGGACAGGGTCTGGAACCCTCGTCTGGTGGTCGAGTGAGCTGCCCTCCAACGTCGCCAATCATTATGTGGAGCACAGCTACTATGTGTGGTGCAACGTGCCGCCGTACACCAGCGCTGGTTCCTACATTCAAAACTATTGGGCTGGGGAGCCGTAAGGTCCGGAACGGCGGCTATTCGCCGTCGTACAGCGGGAGCACGTCCATCTCGACGTCGCCGATCACCTCGGCGAATCGGGTGGTCCACGGGCGCGTCGCCGCAACAGACGGCGCGTTCATGATGATGTAGCCGGCGATCATCTCCTTCGATTCGGCGAACGGCCCGTCGATCACGGTCGTCTGCTTGCTGGCCACCTTGATGCGCGTGCCCTCGCGGCTCGGCCGCACCCGCTCGCTGGCCAGCAACACGCCGGCCGCCCGCATCTCGTCGGTCAGGCTCGCCAGCGCGGCCACCGCCGCCTTGGAGCGTGGCTTGCCCGCCTCCGAGTCGGCGTCCGCCCTGTGCAGCACCAGGCAGCGCAGCGGCGCGTCGGGGGGCTTCGCCATGAGGCCGAGATCCCACCCCTCGGTCACCGGCCCGATCTCGAGATCGGCGTCGCCGACCGCGCGCGCGTAGCGCGTCGCCCAGTCGATCGCCTCGTCCATGTCGCGGATCTTCAGCATCAGCATCGCCGCGACCAGCTCGTTCGCCCCCTTGTAGGGCCCCTTCTGCAGCGTCCGCTTGCCGCCCGCGAAGCGCAGGCGCACGCGCGTCGCGGACGGCAACAGGCCGGCCCCGTCGACCAGCGCGTCGTTGCGCCGCATGTCGCCCATCAACTGCCCCATCCCCTGAATCAGCCCGGCGTTCGGTTTCTCGCCCGCTTCCATCGCGTCCGTCACCTTGTGCATCGAAATGACTCTCATGCCGGCGGACGATACACCAGCGGGCTGTTACGATGCCCAGATGGTCAGGCGCCTCGCGATGGTACTGATCCTGGCCCTGTGTGCGGCGCCCGCGTGTGGTGGCAACTCGCTGACGGCCGGTTCAGGCATCGAGCCCGATCGGCAGGTCGTGTCCTTGAACGACACCGATCGGGCCGCGCTGTGCGACTGGAGCAACAGTCTGTCCGGCGGCTACGGCCACGACATCGTCTGCAGTGACGGCCGGACGCGCCCCGTCGACGACACGCAGCAGGACTGCTTGCTGCGCCTCTCCTCGCTCGGCAGCACATGCCCGCTTCCCGTGCGCGAATACGAGGCCTGTATCAGGTACATCTATGCGAACGCGTGTGCCGCCGAGCCCGTCACCCCGCCCGAGTGTGAGGTGTACTTCGGGTGCCTTGGACCCTGACCCAGGCTCTGACCGACCCGGGCGTCAGCCATGAAACTCGGCAATCACTTCGATCAAGCCGACGATCGCGGCGTTGAAGGACGGTAGGTCCTCCGCCGGAATCCAGTACTCCTCGTGGACGGACCCGCCGACGACACGGCGCGGGTAGCGCTGCAGGAAATCACGTCGCACCAGGAAGCGCGTCACGTAGCCGTGCCCGCCGTCGCGCGCGTTCCAGTCGCGCGCGATCTGGACCGCATACTCCTCGTTGGTGACCGGATAGAAGATCGGCTGCTCGGGCAGTCGGGGCGGAAAGGCGCGATGGTCCAGTTGCCGGATCAGGGCCAGCTCCTTCTTGTTCCGCGGGCCGACCTGGGCGACTCTCCGTCGCGGGAATGACAGCGAGGTCGACGCGCGATCCGCCGGAAGAACTGTCGCTGCGGGCGCACCGGCGGATCGTCGGGACGATCGGCTTTTTCCTGCCCGCGCTGGTGTACGGATTCGCGGCCGCGCGTCCGACCGCCGGGCTGGATCGCTGGCAGCTGCTGTGGTCCGTGAGCGCGTATTACTACACGGGCGCGGTCGGCGTGTTCGTCGGCGCGCTGTTCGCGCTGGCGCTGTTCCTGTTCAGCTACCGCGGTTACAAGGGCGTCATCGCGGACCGGATCGTCGGCGGTGTGGGCGGCCTGGCGGCGCTGGTCGTGGCGCTGTTTCCCACCTCCGCGCCCGGCGATTTGCCCGAGCCGACCTGGTGGGGCGATACGACCGCCGTCGTTCACTACGTCGCCGCGGTGGTGCTGTTCCTCTCGTTCATCGTGTTTGCGCTCTGGCTGTTCCGCCGGTCGGACATTCCGGAACGGCGCGACCGCCCGCCCGACAAGCGATTCCGCGACGACGTCTGCCTGGGATGCGGGCTGGTCATGATCGCGGCCGTGACCTGGGCGGCGGTCGCCAAGTACCAGGACACGCCGATCTTCTGGCCAGAGTCGATCGCGATCGTGGCGTTCGCGATCTCCTGGTTGGTGAAGGGCGAGGCGCACTGGCCCTTGCTTCGCGGGGCGAAGAAGCTGATGGGCGGCGCCAGCCCGCCCCCGTGATCTGTTCGTAAACGTCCGGGCCTTTGACTTGCGGGAGCAGTTTGTGATTCGCTCCCTGCACATCGGTCACCGAATCGTCCCAGCCACGCAAGGAGCGCTCACATGGGTCTCGTTCAGCTTCGTTCATCGGGTCGTTGGATGGTTGTCGCGGCACTGCTCACGAGCGGCGCGTTCTCGTCGTTTGGTTGCGGTGACGAAGGTGGCGGTCCGGGCACGGGCGGAACCACTGGTTCGGCCGGCAACGCCGGCGGCGGCCGCGGCGGCACCGGCGGCGGGGCGGGTCGAGGCGGCACGGGCGGCACGGGCGGATCGATCGGTGGCGGCGGCGGCACGGGCGGCGCGACCGCCGGCGCAGGTGGCGCGACGGGCGGCGCGGGCGGCGCGGCGGGCCGAGGTGGCAGTGGTGGCGCGGCCGGCGCAGGCGGCGTAGCAGGTGCTGGCGGCGCGGCAGGCGCGGCGGGCACTGGCGGAGCGGCTGGCGCGACGGGCGGCGCGGGCGGCGCGGCGGGCCGAGGTGGCAGTGGTGGCGCGGCTGGCGCAGGCGGCGTAGCAGGTGCTGGCGGCGCGGCAGGCGCAGGCGGCGCGGCTGGCGGTGGCGGCGCGGCAGGCGCAGGCGGCGCAGCAGGTGCTGGCGGCGCGGCTGGTGCGACGGGTGGCGCCGGCGGCGGTGGCACCGGCGGTGCGGCGGCACCGGCGGCCCTTCACCTCTATGTCGGCTGCGCCGATTCCACCGGGACGATCCAGAGCTATGCCATGAACGGCACGACCGGCGCGCTCTCGCCGCTGGGGACCTTCGTCGCGGGCGGCGCGATCTCGAACTGCGAATTCAACGACGCGGAGGATCGCATGTACGTCGCCCACGCGATCGCCGGCGAGGGCCGGATCACGACCTACACGCGAACCGTGACGACCGGTGCGCTGGCGCCGCTCGGAACGCCGGCGGTGGTCCCGGTCGTCCCCCCGGGTGCCGGCGGCGCCGGCGGCGCGGGCGGCGCAGGTGGCGCGGCCGGCGCTCCCCCCGTCACGCTCGCCAACACGCAGACGCTGACCTTCGATCGCGAGCGCCACTTCCTGGCCGCGCCGAACTACAACGCCAACAACGTCTACGTGTACGCCGTCGCGACTGACGGATCGGTCGGGGCGCTGGTCTCCTCGCGCGCGGACGGCAACAACGCGCACCACGCGGTCTTCACGCTCAACAACAATTTCGTGATGGTCCCGTACCTGGGCTCGAACCAGATCAGCGTCTACGGCTTCAACGCCGCCACCGGCGCGCTGACGCCGTCGAGCACTGTCACGCTGCCCGTCATGACCGGGCCGCGCCACATCGCCCTGCACCCGAGCGGGACGTGGCTGTATTCGATCAACGAGACCTCCGGGGGCGCCGGGTCGGCGACGGGGACCATCGATCTGTTCAGCGTCAACCAGACCACCGGCGCGGTGGCGTTCGTCATGACGACCAGCGTTCCGCTTCCCACCGGTTACAGCGGCCTCAAGAACGGGTCCGAGATCGACATCGCGCCCGCCGGAGACCTGCTGTTCGTATCGATGCGCCTCGACAACGCCGCGATGGGTTCGCTGGTCTCGTACATGATCAACCCCACGACCGGCGCGTTGACCCTGATCGAACAGGAGAGCTCGCGCGGGATCACGCCGCGGCACTTCAGCCTGTCGAAGGACCGCCGCTTGCTCGTTGTCGGCAATCAGGGCTCGAACACCATCGCCGTGTTCAGCGTCGATCCGGCGACCGGCGCCATGACCTTCATCGCCGACCGCGACGTCTGCCTCAGCCCGCGCTTCGCGCGCATGGCGATCGACCAGTAGTCGGGTCAGGCGCAGACCCCTCACCCTAACCCTCTCCCCGCTTCGCGGGGCGAGGGGACCGGAGCTTCGCGGATCAGGCGGCGATCCTGCGGACGCTGCGCGAGCCGAGGAAGACCAGCACGACGCTCATCGCCAGCAGGGCGGCGACGTGGGGCCACAGGTCGAAGATGCTCGCGTCGCGCAGCACGACGCCGCGCATGATCGCGATCATGTGCGTCACCGGGAACAGGAGGCCGATCCCGCGCAGGATCACCGGCATCCCCTCGAACGGGAAGATGTAGCCCGAGAGGAACACGCCGGGCAGGAACAGGAGCTGGCCCATTTGCTGCGCCTCCATCTGGGTGTGGGCGCGTGTCGAGATCAGGAGGCCCATCGACAGCAGGGCCGCCAGGTAAATCAGCCCCATCACGTACAGCACGGCGATGTTGCCGCGGATCGGGACGGAGAAGCCGAACCGCATCACGATCAGGATCAGCGTCATCTCGACCAGGCTCAGCACCAGGTAGGGGAACAGCTTGCCCAGCATCAGCCCGAGCGGGTCGATCGGCGTGACCAGCAGCTGCTCGTACGTCCCGCGCTCGCGCTCGCGCACGATCGCGCCCGCCGACAGCACGATCCCGAGCAGCTGCAGCAGCACCGCCACCAGGCCGGGGATGATGTAGTTGGCCGTCCGCCCTTCCGGGTTGAACAGGATGATCGGCTGCGCCGCGAGGGCGCCCCGGCCCGGCACCACCGTCTCCAGACGGGCCGCGTTCTCGCTGGCCACCAGGCCGTTGATGCTCGCCAGCGCCTGCGAGCTGGCGGTCGAATCCGAGCCGTCGATCAGCACCAGCACCTGCGCCCGATCGCCGCGCACGCGCTCGTCGCGGAAGCGCGCCGGAATGACCACCGCGACGCGCGCGTTGCCGGCCCGGATCATCTGCCGCGCCTGATCGGGACTGCCGGTGACGGCGACGATCTTGAAGGTCCGGCTCGCCGCCAGCTTGCTCTGGAACAGGCGGCTCTCGACCGAGCGATCCTGATCGACGATCGCCGTCGGGAGATCGTGAATGCTCTGGTCGATGAACCCGAACAGCACCAGCTGCATGACCGGCAGCGCCAGGGCCAGCCGCAGCGTCCCCGCGTCGCGGAAGATGTGGAGGAACTCCTTGCGGAAAACCGCGACGAACGACCGCCACATCGCTACGCCGCCGCCTCGCCGCGCGCGCGCGCCGCGTCTTCGGTCAGCTTGACGAACACATCCTCGAGCGACGGGTGAACCTCGCGGATGGCGGCGGCCGGAAAGCCGCCGCGCCGCGCTTCGCCCAGAACCTCGGCGTCGCCCTTGTCGCGCGGCACGACGGTGTGCACCGACTGGCCGAAGATGGTGGCGCCGAGACACCACCGCTGCTGGCGTATCCAGGCCAGCATCCGCGCCGGTTCGGGGGTCTCGATCTCGATGCGGCGCGTGTCGGGCGCGTTCACCTCCGGCCGCGCCTTCAGCGCCTCGGGCGTACCGGTCACCAGCAGCTTCGACATGTAGAGGTAGCCGACCTCGCCGCAGCGCTCGGCTTCGTCCATGTAGTGGGTGGTGACCAGGAACGTGATCCCCTGCGCGGCCAGCGAGAACAGCAGGTCCCACAGCTCGCGGCGCGCGACCGGATCGATGCCGGCGGTCGGCTCGTCGAGGAACACGACCCGCGGTTCGTGCATCAGCGCGGCGCCGAGCGC
>Ga0111539_10003152_pt1 | contig 21821 bp, 21 predicted proteins | sample RhiMethybrSRZTD1_FD_79667 | JGI IMG/M metagenome (GOLD analysis project Ga0111539, IMG submission 79667) | Populus rhizosphere microbial communities from Tennessee, USA - Rhizosphere MetaG P. TD hybrid SRZTD1 (version 2) (version 2) | ecosystem: Host-associated > Plants > Roots > Rhizosphere >...
AGATTGGTGTGCGCGGCCTCAGCGATCGTAGCCGGCGGCCGTACCGGCATGCGAACCAGCTCCCGCAGGCGGTGGAAACGCTGATCGTCCGGTTGAAAAAGGACTATCCGACATGGGGCGCGCCGAAGATTCGGGAGCGCCTGCGCCAGCGGTGGCCTGACATCCCGTCACCAGCGATCAGCACCGTCCACGCCGTGCTTGATCGGCATGGTCTGGTGACGCACCGGCGCCGCCGCCGCCGGCCGCGTCTCACCGGCACGCCCCTCACCGCCGTCAGCCAGCCGAACAACTTGTGGTGCGCCGACTACAAAGGCGAATTTCTGCTTCGCAATCAGCGGTATTGCTATCCGCTCACGATCACCGACTACGCGACCCGCTACCTCCTCGCGTGCGAAGCCCTGTCAACGACGCAGGAACGGTATGCCTTCAGCGTGTTCGAGCGTGCGTTTCAGGATTTCGGCCTGCCGGAAGCCATCCGCACCGATAACGGCGTCCCCTTCGCCTCGGCGCACGCCCTCTACGGACTGAGCAAGCTCGCGGTCTGGTGGCTGCGCCTTGGCATTCGGCTCGAGCGGATCGCGCCGGGCCATCCCGAGCAGAACGGCCGCCACGAGCGGATGCATCTGACCCTCAAGACCGAGGCGACGCGCCCTGCCGCGCACAACGTGCTACAGCAACAGATGCGCTTCGACGCCTTCGTGCATCGCTTCAACCAGGAGCGCCCGCACCAGGCGCTGCGCTCGACATGGCCACACCCGCCAGCCGCTACACCGCGTCGCCACGCCCCTACCAGGGGCTCGCGGAGCTGGACTACCCGTTTCACGACTGGACCGCCGTCGTCACGCGTTGCGGCCGCATCTGTTACCAGCGGCGCAAGATCAATCTGAGTCAGGTGTTTGCGGGGCAGAAGGTCGGCGTGAAGCAGACCGCCGAGCACATCTGGCTCGTCAGCTTCATGGACTACGACTTGGGATACTTCGACGATGAGACGTGTAGACTCGAACCGATCGAGGACCCCTTCGGTCCGAGACTGTCACCCATGTCTCCGGAATGACTGTTACCTATGTCTCCGGAATGAAGTGTTACTTGTTTTCAACCCATCGACGCAACGATCTCCGCTAGTTTATCTGCTGGCGTTCGGTAGCCCAGGGTCAGGCGAGGCCGCGTGTTCAGCCGCACTGCGATGTTATCTAGTTGGCTCTGCCTGTAGTTCGACAGGTTTGTAGCGTGCGGCAGGTACTGCCGTAAGAGACCGTTCGTATTTTCGTTGGACCCGCGTTGCCACGGGCTCTGGGGATCACAAAAGTAGACCTGGACGTTCGTTGCGATGGTAAACGCCCGGTGGGCGGCGAGCTCGGTGCCGCGATCCCAGGTGAGGGATTTGGTCAGGCCCTGTGGCAGTCGCCGAATTCGGCGAGCAAGTGCCCGAACGACGGTGTGGGTTTCTTTGTTCGGCAACCGAACGAGGACCACGTAACGTGACTGCCGCTCGACCAGCGTGGCGATGTAGGTGCCACGCGCCCCTTCAAGCAAATCACCTTCCCAATGCCCTGGTAGTGCTCGATCCTCGACCTCGGCTGGCCGCTGCCGGATCGAGATAGCATCGATAATCTGTCCTTGCTTCGGACAGACCCGAGCGCTCGCACGTGCATGGCGAAAGCCACGCTGACGGCGAAGATGGCCGCGCAGAGCGCGCTTTAGAACTCCGCGGCTTTGAATAAACAAACTGCGATAAATCGTCTCGTGCGACACCTGCAGCGCAGGACTGCTCGGAAACGTGCCTCGAAGCCAGCCTGAGATTTGCTGCGGTGACCATTGAAGCGCGAGCTTCGCGGCGACGACGCGCCGGAGCGCGGGCTGCGTTGCCAGCCGGCACCGTTTCGGACGTCGAGTCTGCTGCCAGGCGTGGCGATCGGCGGTGGCCGCACGATAGTCGGCGCGCCCATGATTGCGTGCCACTTCGCGACTAATCGTCGAGGGAGCGCGACCGAGCGCGCGGCTAATGGCCCGCAACGACCGGCCTCGGGCAAGGTGCCGGGAGATTTCCTCCCGTTCTGTCGTCGTTAGGGCAAGACGTGATCGGCGGCGCGGTCGTGGGGCGATCCCGCCTTCAGCGCCGACGTAGTCATAAATTGAGCTTGATCCGCGATGAAGCGCTCGCGCGATCTGATCCAATGTCTCGCCGCGCCGCCATCGCTGCCACAGCTCGTTCTTGTCGCTCCAGCACATCCTCGACCAACGCACACCCATACCGCCTCCAATCGCCTATGGTGGTGCGTCGATTGATTGAATTCACCTTACCTATGTCCCCGGAATGGACCCTGAAAAGATTGGTCGGGATGACTGGATTCGAACCAGCGACCCCCTGACCCCCAGTCAGGTGCGCTACCAGGCTGCGCCACATCCCGATTCGGCGAGAAAAATCATCCTAGCACACGGGGTCGGGCGCCAGCCGAGACTCAACCACGAACGGCACGAAGCGGCCTTCGCGACCTTCACGGTTTCGATGCGCCCTACGCGCTGGCGCGCGAGCGCTTGCGCTTCGTCGTCGACGGCTTGCTGCCGTTACGCGAGGCTTTGGCGATGACCCTGGGTTTAGGGCGTGCGGCCACGGCGCGTTTTTCCGGCGCCGCTGCGCGCTTCGCTGGACGCGCCGGCGGCAGCGGAAAGTCATCGTCCACGAGCACGACGGTCCCGGGTGCGTTCGAGAGCACCCGAAGAATCGACCGCAAGCCGTCACGCACATGCGCGATGCGCGTGCGCGCGTCGGAGGCGAGCGCCTCGAGCACTTCCTCGACTTCGCTGTCCGGCGTGACCGGCGCGGGCGCTTCTTCTTCGAGCCGTCGCCGTGCCCCGGCAAGCGTCAGGCCCTCGCCGAACACGAGCTGCTTGATGCGCAGCACCTGATCGAGGTCCGACTGCCGGTAGAGCCGTGGACTCTCGGACGACTTCTGAATGCCAATCCGCGGGAACTCCTTTTCCCACGACCTGAGCACATACGACTGCAGCTGCGCCACTTCGCAGACCTCTGCGGCCTTGTACAGCTTGGGCGGCATGCGCTGCAGTATAAACCGATCTCTCGTCTTTTCAGCAGTTTGAGCGGAAGAATTTCGATCGACGCGATCTTCGTTGCTACCGTTTCGTCCTTGCCTGTGGCTTTCTTCGCGTCCTTGCGACCGCGCGTTTCGGCGCCGGACGGCCGCTGGAGGATCCCTGCTCGTCGCGCTCCGACCGGCGGCGCGCGCGGACGTGCATCCGAATCGGCGTCCCCTCGAAGCCGAACTCCTCGCGCAGCCGATTCTCCAGATATCGCGTGTAGGAGAAGTGAAAGCTGGTTGCGACGTTGGTGAAAAAAACAAACGTCGGCGGCGCCACCCCGGTCTGCGTCGCGTAGAGGATGCGCACGTGCTTCCGTCCCGGGCTCGCGGGCGGATGCTCGAGCGCGATCCGCTCCACCAGCTTGTTCAGTTCCGGTGTCTTCACCCTCTTCCGCCGCGACATGGCCACACGGTCGATCGTTTCGAGCAGCCTCGGCGTTCTTTCCCCCGTTGCCGCGGAAATGTGCAGGATCGGCGCGTAATCGAGGAATTTCAGCGTCTGTCGAAGCTGTTCGTCGAACTCCTTGACGAAGTCCGGACCGCGATCCTTCATCAGGTCCCACTTGTTGGCCGCGACAATGACGCCGCGGCCTGCCCGATCCGCCGCTCCTGCGATTGCCGCATCCTGATCGGTCGCCCCAGCCGACGCGTCGACGACGAGAACGACGATGTCGGCGGATTCGATGGAGCGCTGCGTCAGCAGCACACTGACCGATTCGACTTGTCCGCTGCTCGCAACCCGGCCTGGCCGGCGGATACCAGCCGTGTCGACGATGCGAAACTGACGACGATGCCACCTGAGGACCGAGTCCACGGCGTCGCGCGTGGTGCCGGGCATCTCGCTGACGATCATCCGCTCCTCGCGGAGCAACCTGTTGACAAGCGACGACTTGCCGCCGTTCGGACGGCCGATGATCGCCACCGACACCTCATCGCGATCGACCGCCTGCTCGTCGTCGCCGTGTCCTTCATCAGGCGGTGCCGGGTGATTCAGGCGATCGAGCCGCGCAACGATCTCGTCGAGCAGGTCGCCAATGCCCTCGCCATGCTCGGCTGAAATGTCGAGCACGGGGTCGAAGCCGAGCTGATGAAACTCCGCGAGCGCAGCGCGGGCGCGATGGTCATCTGCTTTGTTCACAGCAAGAAGCGCGGGTCTGTCGGCAGCACGGACAGTGCGCGCGATCTCCTGATCGCCCGGCACGACACCCTCGCGACCGTCAACGACGAGGACGAGGAGGTCTGCATCGGCAATTGCACGCTTCCCGCGATCGAGTACCAGCTGGTGGAGCGGATCCTCACTCGCGCCGAACATGCCGCCGGTATCGGTGAGCTCGAAACGTACGCCCTGCCACTCGACAGGTTGCGCGATCACGTCACGCGTCGTTCCCGGAGTGGGTGTGACGATCGCGCGGCGCGTCTCGGTCAGACGATTGAACAGCGTCGATTTGCCGACGTTAGGTCGTCCGACGAGCACGACAGATGGGAGGCGCCTCACAAGTCGCCGCGATTTTCCGCCGATTTGACAGCGTAAGTCACTCTCTTTATAGTAGTTACAGTCTTTTGGCAGAGGCGCCCTACCCACATGATTAAGGTCGATATCGTCAACGAAGTCTCGAAGATCGCCGACATTACCAAAGTCAAGGCTGAGGTGGCGGTTGACGCGGTTTTCGACGCCATGCGTCTCTCCATGCAGCGGGGTGACCGCATCGAGCTTCGCGGCTTTGGCGTATTTCAGGTCAAGCCCCGGAAGCGCGGCATCGGCCGTAACCCGCGAACAGGCAAGGAAGTTCGCATCCCGCCCGGCCGCACCATTCGTTTCAAGCCGGGCAAGGACCTTCAGAATATCGGGTAACAGCCCCCGCATGGGCCCCTCTCCCGCTGAAATTCCGGGGGCGGAACTGCCGCCAACCGAACGGTGGCCGTCTTTTCCGCCCGACGTCCCGCCGCGAACCGAACCACGCCGCGAACCGGTGCAGCGCTACGTCGTGTTGTTCCTCGTCACGCTCGTGACCACCACCGCCGTCGGTGTTCTTCACTATGGCGGCTTCTACGGGCTGGTCGATGGCGCAGCGTCCCGACTGGAGCTGATCCGCGGAGGCTTGTGGTACAGCGTTCCGGTGCTCGCCATCCTGGCGAGTCATGAACTGGGTCACTACTACGCGTGCCGCTACTATGGGGTCAACGCGTCGCGCCCGTATTTTCTCCCGCTCCCGCTGCCGCCAACGGGGACACTCGGCGCGTTCATTCGCATCCGCGAACCGATCTCGAACAAACGCCAGCTGTTCGACATCGGCATCGCCGGTCCGATCGCCGGATTCGTGGTGCTCATCCCGATTCTCTTCTTCGGAATGTCCTTGTCGCGTGTGATCGCGATTCCAGCTGACGCGCACGGCGAAATCATGTGGATGGGCGAACCGCTGCTGCTGAAGTTCGTGGCGTGGTTGACGTTCGGATCCATTCCCGGCGGTTCCACCCTCACGGTTCACCCGCTGTGCGTCGCCGCGTGGGTCGGAATGCTGGCCACGTCGCTGAATCTCTTCCCCATCGGCCAGCTCGATGGCGGCCACATTTCCTACGCCGTTCTCGGCCGCAGGAGTACCGCGGTCACACTGCTCGCCATCCCTTGCCTGCTGGTGCTCACGCTCTGGTCCATCTCATGGATAGTCTGGACCGGACTGACCGTCCTGATGCTCATCGTGTTTGGACCCCACCACCCGCGGACGGCTGATGAACACGTTCCACTCGATCGCGGCCGCAAAATGCTGGCGGCATTTGCGGTCATCATGTTCATCCTGTGTTTCATGCCCGCCCCGTTAGGCTCGATCGACGTCGACACGCTGCGCTAGCCGGTTTCTGGAACTCTCCGCCCGCCGCCGGGCAATGCACTCATGACGTGGACGATGCCGGACTGCTGGCGCTGGCGCGCCGCGGGGACGCGGTCGCCTTCTCGGAGCTGTTTGCCGGCTTCGAGCGCCCCCTTTTCCGCTACGCGGCGCACATGTGCGGCCGCGATGCGGCCGACGACATCGTCCAGGAGACGTTTCTCGCCGTTTTGCGAGGGTCGGGCCGATACGACGCGGCCAGAGGCAGCGTCGGCAACTACCTGTTCGGCATTGCCCGTCACTTCGTGTTGAAGCGGTTGAGCAGCCGGGAGCTGGCGACCTTCGAGCTCGACGACGTGAGCGAAATTGCCGCGATCGATCAGAGCCTGCCGACGGTCCTCGACAGCCTCTCGCGAGCGGAGACCGTCCAGGCCGTACGCGCGGCAGTCGCCACGCTGCCGGCGCCCTATCGTGAGGCTGTTGTGCTGTGTGAACTGCAGGAAATGAGTTACGCGGACGCGGCGGCGGTCGCCCAGTGTCCGGTGGGAACAGTGCGATCGCGGCTGCATCGGGCGAAGGCCTTGCTGCTGATGAAGCTGACAGTGCCGCGCGTCGCGGTCGGGTCACGGAAGTAGTCATGGATGGACACGAATCGGAACGAACGCTCGCGCGCAGCCTGCGTGCCCTCGCCGAGGACGACGAGCAGCTGCAGACGTCCAGCACGGTCGGCATGCGGCTCCTCGCCGAGGTGCACCGCATCGGCCAGGCACGCCGTCGGCGGATGACGGTGCTCTCGCTCGGCGCCGTGGCGGCGGCAGCGGTTGCGGCCATTCTGATTTCGGCGGGTCCGCGTCGCCTGCTCGACGAGCTCCGCGGAACCCTCCCCACCGCTGCTCAGATTCAACAGTTGCAACCACCGGTGGTCACACGCGAGCTGGTCACCGAGTTCTTCCCACTGCGCTACGGCAACGTGCCGGCGCGCAGCGGATACGTCGTGCGGATGCAGGTTCCACGGGAAGCGCTGGCGTCGTTCGTCGGCGCCGCAGCGGTTGAATCGAACGGCGGCGGGTCCGCTCGCGTGCTCGCTGACGTCTTCATCGGCGATGACGGCCTCGCCCGCGCCGTCCGATTCGTTCAGGTGGTCAGCGATAGAGGTCCGGCTGACGCCGGACTCCACGGACAGGAGCAGACACCATGACTGGTTTTCGATCATGCGTAGTGGCATGCGTTCTCGGTCTGGCGGTGACGGCGGGGACGAACGTGGCCGAGTCACAGGAGCGCGGACGCGTGGGCCAAGGGGGCGGCGCCGCCAACCCGGACGTGCAGCAGCTGCGGGAGCAGCTTGATGTTCTACAGCTGCTGACCGCATCGCGGCGGGTCCCATCGGATGGGGCTGGGCCAGTTGTCGCCGGCGCTCCCTTCTCGGCAGACGCGACGACGACCGTCACGCAAACGCTTGGAGACGGGACGCGCATCGAACAGCGCACGACGACAAAGCTGTTTCGCGACGGAATGGGGCGGGTGCGACGTGAACAGACGGTCATGGGCCTCGATCGGCTGAATCCGTCCAATCAGCCGGAGACCACGATCACGTTCGACACGGTTCCCGGTGACCCGATGCCGTTTCTCCTGGATCCGGTGAACCGTACTGCGAGGCGCGTTGCACGTGGGCTGCAATGGCTTTCAGGAGACGTCGGCTGGGTGACGTCGTACAGCGTGTCGGGTGCCGGAATCGGCGCATTCGGGTTGCGGCGTGCCGTGCGCACGGGTCTCGAGCCGGGCGCGGCCACGCCCATACCGAATGACGTAAAACCGACCGAGGAGCAGCTCGGCACGCGCTCGTTCGACGGCGTCAAGGCGACGGGGAAACGGACGACAACCATCATTCCCACGGATCGGATCGGCAATGACAAGCCGATCTCGATTACGAACGAGGAATGGCAGTCACCCGAGCTCGGGCTCCTCGTCTACTCGCGTTTCTCCGATCCGCGCACCGGAGTCGTCGAGTATCGAATGACCAACATCAACCGCAGCGAACCGCGAGCGGATCTCTTCGCCGTGCCGTCCGATTACACCGTCCAGGAAAACGTCCCGGGACTGCGCACTGGCGGCGCCGGCGGGCGCGGAGGGCGCAGCGGCAGGGGCAACTAACGCCGAAATTTGAAATGCAAATTCAAAATTCAAAATGCAAAAGAGTACAAAAGGCAAGACGTTCCGTGCACGCCGCCTTTTTGCATTTTTTGCATTTTTTGCATTTTGAATTTTGCATTTCAAATTACCCCTATAGAACGCTTAACGGATCGACATCAATCGTCACCCGCCGTCTGACATCAGGCACCTCAGCGAGCACGGCGCGGAGCGCCTGCCGCATCTCCGCACGGCGCGTTCCCTTCAGAAAGAACTGGACGCGATGTTCGCCGCGCAGCTTGGCCAGCGGCGCCGGCGCGGGACCGAGGGTGGAGAATCCGGCGGCGGATGCCCCGAGCTCCAGGCGGCGGACGACTTCCGCTGCCGTCTGCATCGCCTCCTCGAACGTCCGGCCGCGCACGACGCCGTTCACCATCGCCACGAGCGGTGGGTAGCGCATACCGCGGCGGAAGTTGATCTCCTTTTCGAAGAAGCTGACATAGTCCTGGCCGCAGGCCAGCCTGACGCTGTAGTGCTCGGGATAGAGCGTCTGAATGACTGCCTCGCCGCGCCGTTCGCCGCGGCCGGCGCGACCGGCAACCTGCGTCAGGAGCTGAAAGGTCCGTTCCGCCGCACGGAAGTCTGCGAGGCCGAGCCCGACGTCAGCCGAAATCACGCCGACGAGCGTGACGCCCGGAAAGTCGTGCCCCTTCGCAATCATCTGCGTGCCGACCAGCACGTCGAGCTCCCTGGCCGCAAAACGCGACAGCAGTGACGTGAGCGCGCCCTTGCGCCGGACGGAATCCCGATCGACCCGCCCGATGCGCGCATCCGGAAACAAATCACGCAGGTGCTGCTCGACCCGTTCGGTGCCGAAGCCGGTGTGCTCGAGATACGGCGCCGCACACTTGCGGCATGCCTTCGGCACCATCACCGAGTAGTTGCAGTAATGGCAGCGTGCGCGCCAGCCGTTCCGGGCGGTGTGTACCGTGAGCGAGATGCTGCAATTCGGGCAGTCGAACGTATCGCCGCACTGCCGGCAGATCACGGCGGTCGCATATCCACGGCGGTTGAGCAGGACCACCACCTGCTCATGCAGCGACAGGCGGTCTTCGATGCCCGCCGCCAGCTCACGGCTGATGACGATATCGGGGCCTTCCGCCGCGTATTCGTCGCGCATGTTGACGACCCGGACCGACGCCAGCGGACGGTCGAGCACGCGTCGTTCGAGCACGATGCGCGCGTATTTGCCCGACGCCGCGTTCTGGTAGCTTTCCATCGACGGGGTGGCGGAGCCGAGCACGACCAGCGCGCCCTCCCGGTTGGCGCGGACGATCGCCACGTCGCGTCCGTGGTAGCGCGGCGCTTCTTCCTGCTTGTACGAGGCGTCGTGCTCTTCGTCGACGATCACCAGGCCGAGCCGGCAGAGGGGGGCGAACACCGCCGACCTCGTCCCGATCACCAGATCGACGGCGCTGCGGCGGATCCGCTGCCACTGGTCGTGGCGTTCGCCGTCCGAGAGGCCGCTGTGCTGAATGGCGACGCGCTCGCCGAACGCGGCGCGAAAGAGCGCCGCCACCGACGGCGTCAGCGCGATCTCGGGCACCATCATCAGCACCTGACGCCCGGTCGCGCAGACGCGCTGTGCCAGCCGCAGGTACAACTCCGTCTTGCCGCTGCCGGTGACCCCGTGCAGCAGCGCCACTCGGAACTCACCGGCAGCAGCCAGCGTTTCGAGCTCGGTCATCGCCGCCGCCTGCTCGCGGGTCAGCTCGCGGGCCGCATCGTGGCGCACGTCGGCGATGGCAGCGGTCTCGAATGGATCCCGTTCGTGCGCTTCCTCGAGGATCGAGACGAAGCCGCGGGCCGCCAGGCGTCCGACCACGTCTACCGTGATCCCGCGCTCGCGCAGATCCGAGAGCGGCAGCGTCGCCGACGTCGCCGCAAGGACGCCAAGCGCCTCGATCTGCTTCGTCGTCAACCGCAGATCCGGGGTGTCGGCGGGAGCGGCGGCGGCCGAACGGCCGTGAGCGGTCAGCGTCGCGACGCGTCTGGTTTTGAATCCAGAAGCCTTCTCCCGCGCACCCGGCGGCAGCGCCACCGCCATGGCGTCGCCGATGCCCGCGAGGTAGTAGTCGGCGACCCATCGGCACAACTCGACAATCGACGGCGGCAGAAACGGCTCGGCGTCGATGACCTCGACAACATCCTTCACTTCCTCCGGGGCCGCACCTGACGCTGGAGCCTCCACGACGCAACCCGTGACCGTCCGGCTTCCGATCGGGACACGGACACGTGCGCCGACCGACGGCAGGTCGAGGTGCGACGGGACGCTGTAGGTGAGGAGGTCGAGATACGGAACCGGGACGGCGACGGAGATGAACGGCACCGGGAATTCAAAATTCAAAATTCAAAATGCAAAATGCAAAAGAGCGTTCGAGCGAGCATCACGTTTTGCATTTTGAATTTTGAATTTTGCATTACTCCTCCGCGCTGTGCGTGAGAATCGCGCGGACTTTCTTCATGTCTTCCCACACATCCCGCTTCGCCGACGGATTGCGCAGCAGATAGGCGGGGTGGTACGTGGGAATCAGCACGGCATCGCGGTAGGTGAATTCGCGGCCGCGGATGCGCGTGATCGGGGCGTCCGTCCGCACCAGGCACTGCGCCGCGAACTTGCCGAGGGCGACGATCACCTTCGGCTTGATGATGTCGACCTGGCGGAAGAGAAACGGCTCGCACTGCTCCACTTCGTCGGGCTCGGGATTGCGGTTTTGCGGCGGCCGGCACTTGATGACGTTGGCGATGTAGACGTCCTCGCGCTTCAGGCCGATCGCTTCGATGATTTTCGTCAGCAGCTGGCCGGCCCGCCCGACGAACGGCTCGCCCTGGATGTCTTCGTCGGCGCCAGGCCCTTCGCCGACGAACATCAGGTCGGCGTTCGGATTGCCGACACCAAACACCACTTGTTTGCGGCCGAGCGTGTGCAGCTTGCACCGGCTGCAGTCGGGCCCGATGTCGACACGGACGGCTTCGAGCGCGTCCGCCTGCGACGCATGAAACGTCATCGGCTCGGGCTCGTCCGGGTGCTCCTGACGTCCAGCTTCAACCTGTTCGCGGTGGCTCGTGTCAGCCGGATCGGGGTGTCCGGCTCGAGCCGGACCAGCAGGACGTTCGACACGGCTTCGCCACGCGGCATCGCGGCGGACGCCGTCAACGCCAAGCTCGCCGAAGAACTCGAGATGATCCCGGATGGCGTCGCGCGACACGGATCAGCGCCGCGCGGTGGCCGCCGCGCGCGTCATCAGGATCGTCTCGATGCAGTCGAGGATGCGCCCGGCCACGCGCTCCTTGCTCTGCAGCGGCACGACCTCCTCGCCGTCGGCGGTAATGATGGTGACTTCGTTGGTCGGTGCGTCAAAGCCGCGGTCGGCGCGCGACACGTCGTTGGCGACGATCACGTCGGCGTTCTTCTTCGCACGTTTGGCGCGGGCGCGAGCGACGACGTCGTCCGTTTCGGCGGCAAAGCCGACCAGTACCGGCGCTGAGGCACCAAGGGCATCGCGCATGCCGCCGAGATCCGCGAGGATGTCTTTCGTCCGCTCCAGCGTGAGTGCCAGCGGCGCGTCCGCTTTCGCGATCTTGCCCTCGCTGCGCTGCGCCGGCGTGTAGTCCGCAACTGCCGCCGCCATGACGATGGCGTCGGCGCCGGCCGCGGCGCGCATGACGGCCTCGTGCATGTCGGCGGCGCTGCGGACACGGACCACTTCGTCGACCGCGGGCGGATCGATCCGCGTCGGTCCGGCAACGAGGGTGACGTGCGCGCCACGACGGCGCGCCTCCGCAGCCACGGCAAACCCCATACGGCCGCTCGACCGGTTGCCGACGTAGCGCACCGCGTCGATATCTTCGTAAGTGGGTCCGGCCGTGACCAGCACCCTTTTGTGGTTGAGGGTCGCCGAGGCCGGCATCGCCACGATCTGATCCGCAGCGGCGACGATGTCCGCCGGTTCGGCCAGCCGCCCTTTGCCGACCCAGCCGCAGGCCAGGTAGCCCTCGCCGGGCTCGACGAACCGCACGCCACGACCCGCCAGGGCCTGCAGGTTCCGCTGCACGGCGTCGTGTGCCAGCATGTGGACGTTCATCGACGGCGCCAGCATCACTGGCGCCTTGGTGGCGAGATACAGCGTCGTCAGGAAATCATCGGCGATGCCGTTCGCAAACTTGCCAATGACGTTGGCCGTGCACGGTGCGACGAGCAGCAGCGAGATCTGATCGGCAATCGCGATGTGCTCGATGTCGGAGTTCATGCCCGGCCGCCACTGCGACGTGATCACGGGACGCCGGGTGATCCCTTCGAAGGTGACCGGACCCACGAACCGCGTCGCCGCGCGCGTCATCACGGCAACGACGTCATGACCGCGCTGCTGCAGCCCGCGGCACACTTCGACTGCCTTGTACGCGCCTATGCCGCCGGTGACGCCGAGCGCTATGAGGGCCACTGGTCAACGTCCAACGTCGTTATTCCTCCTGGATCTTTTCGACCTTCCGGCGCAGCACTTCACGCTGCGCGATCGAGATCTTCTTGCCGCCGGTTTCGCGCGGCTCGGCTCCGGCGAGCAGCTGTCGCGCGCGCTTGCCGGCGATTACCACGAACTCGAAACGGTTTTCCTTCGGTGGTCTTTCCATGATGTCCTTATGAATGATGGCTGTTAAAACGTGTCCGTGATCGTTTCCGCGACCGGCCGCATCACCCTGGTCCGCGCCCGTTCTGCCAGCACGATCGCCCGCAACCGATCCACTGCTGATTCGACCTCGTCATTGATGACGACGTATTCGTACTGCGCGTATTCCGCAACTTCGCGCCGCGCGACCTCCAGGCGGCGGCGAACCTGCTCCTCCGTATCCTTGCTGCGGCCGCGAAGCCGCTGCTCGAGGATCAATGCCGATGGCGGCAGCACGAAGATCCCGACGGTCTCGATGCCGCGCGAGCGAACCTGCCGCGCGCCCTGGACGTCGATGACGAGCACCACATCTTCGCCGCTGGCCAGACAGGCCTCGCTGTCCGCGGCCGACGTGCCGTAGTAGTTGCCAAAGACATCAGCCCACTCGAGGAACTCGCCCGCGCGGGCCATCTGTTCGAAGCGGTCCCGGGTAATGAAATTATAGTCAACGCCATCGTGCTCGCCGTCGCGGACGGGTCGGGACGTATAGGAACGCGACATTTTCAGGCCGGAAACCGCGTGGACGAGGCGCTCGACGAGAGTGGTCTTGCCGGTGCCGGATGCCGCCGAGACGATGAACAGGAGCCCGCGGCGGGGCGGCTCGGACGTCTCATTCGACATTCTGAACCTGCTCCCGCATCTTCTCGAGCTCCGCCTTGGCCGTAATGATCAGTTCCGAAATGTGCACGCCGTCGGCCTTCGAGCCGATCGTGTTGATCTCGCGGTTCATCTCCTGCAGCAGGAAATCGAGCTTGCGGCCGCACGGCTCCGGGCCGTCTGCGAGCGCCGCCCAGTGCGCCAGATGGGCCCGGAACCGCGTCACTTCTTCCGAGATGTCGGATCGCGCGGCGGCGCGGACGATCTCCTGCGCCAGCATCGCCTGATCGACGGGCAGCTCGGCGCCGATCTCGGCGACCCGATCGCGCAGCCGAACTTCAACCGCGCTACGACCTTCGTCGGCGCCGATACGAAGCCGTTCGATCAACCCGGCGAGCAGCTGCCGGCGATTCTCCAGATCAGTACGGAGATGGTCGCCTTCGCGTATCCGCATTGCGTCAAGATCCGCGAGTGCCTGCTCGACCGACGCCTCGACGCTGGCGCCGAGCTGGGCTTCGACGGCCGGATCGCCTTCCGCCGGCCGCTCGCGGACGGCGATTGCCTGCGGATGTCGCAGCAAGTCGCCAGGAGTCAGCGTGCCGCTGACCAGGCCTCGTTCGCGCGCGCGTTCGATCGCCGCTGCCAGCGCGTTGGCGAAGTCCTCGTTCAGCTCCACCGTCGTGGCGCCCGCGTTGCGCAGCTGCACCGAGATCGCCAGCTCGACGCGCCCGCGCGCAAGGCGCTTCTGCAGCAGCGCGCGGACGCGCGGCTCCAGTTCGGCCAGCGTCTGCGGCACGCGCAGCTGCACGTCGAGAAAGCGGTGGTTGACCGATCGAATCGTCACCCCGAGTGTCGCCCGCTCGTCCTCGTGTGTCAGGGACGCGAAGCCGGTCATGGATTTGATCATGGAAGGCCTAAGGACCAAGGCTTGAGGCCGGGGGGCTGGCCGAGGAATAAGTCATTCGCCACAGGCATCAGTTCACACAGGCAATGGGCCGCCCTCGTCGCCGGGCTCATCCCGCAACTGCAAATCATAAAGCCTGGCGTATGCCCCGCCGCGGGCAATCAATTCGTCGTGCGTGCCGGATTCCACGATGACGCCGCGCTCGAGGACGACGATGGCGTCGGCCCGGCGCACCGTCGAGAGGCGATGGGCGATGACGAACGACGTACGGTTGAGCATCAGGTTCGCCAGCGCGTCCTGGACGAGCATCTCCGACTCGGCGTCGAGCGAGGACGTCGCTTCATCGAGAATCAGGATTGGCGAATCACGCAGGAGCGCGCGCGCAATCGCCAGCCGCTGGCGCTGGCCGCCGGAAAGCCGCTGACCGCGTTCGCCGATGAGCGTGTCGTAGCCGTCATCGAGCGCAATGATGAATTCATGTGCGTGTGCAGTGCGGGCCGCCTGTTCGATCTCGGTCGCCGTCGCGTCCGGGCGGCCGTAGGCAATGTTGGCGGCAATGGTGTCGTCGAACAACACCGTTTCCTGCGTGACCATGCCGATTTGCGAACGCAATGACGCCAGCGTCACATCGTGCACGTTATGGCCGTCGATGGTGATGGTGCCGCCGGTGACGTCAAAGAACCGCGGAATGAGGTTGACCAGCGTCGTCTTCCCGGCGCCGCTGCGGCCGACAATTGCGAGCATCTGCCCCGCGCGGACGGTGAACGTGACGCCGCGCAGTGTCGCGTCCTCGGCGCCGGCGTAGGAGAAGCAGACGTTCCTGAACTCCACGGCGCGCGTAAAGCGTGGCAGCGCCGCCGCGACCGAAGCCTCGCGCACCTCACTGTGCGTGTCCAGCGTCTCGAAGATCCGCTCGCCGGCGGCACGCGCCTGCTGCAGATCGGCATTCACCCGGCTCAGCTTCTTGGCCGGCCCGTACATCATGAACAGCGCCGTGATGAACGCGACGAACCGACCCGTCGTCAGACGTCCGGCGGCAATCGACTCGCTGCCGTACCACAGCGCCGTGACGAATGCCATGCCGCCGAGAAACTCCATCACCGGCGGCAGCGCCGACAGCGCGCTCGTCACCTTCATGACCGTCCGGTAGAAATGCTCGGAGGCGTGCTCGAACTTCTTCGTTTCACGCTGTTCCGCACCGAAGGCCTTGACGATGCGATGACCGGTAAACGCTTCGGCACTGACATGCGACATCTGTTCGAGCGCTTCCTGGCTGCGGCGCGTCGTCCGGCGGACGCGCTGCCCAAGCCGCGCCAGCGGATACACCACAATCGGCGCGAGGGGCAGACAGACCATCGCCAGTCGGTAGTCGTAATAAAACAGCAACGCCGCGAATCCGACCAGCGCGACCGACTCGCGGGCCATGTCGCCGAGTGTTTCTGACACTGCGCGCTGCACCTGGGCCACGTCGTTCGTAATCCGCGACATCAGCCGCCCGCTGGTGTTCACCGAGAAGAACCCGGCGGACTGACCGAGGATGTGACGGAACAGCCGGTTGCGAATGTCGCGCACCACCCGTTGACCCACATCGGTCATCAGGTAGCCGGACACGTAGGCGCCAATGCCTTTCAGTACGTAGAAACCAAGAATGGCGACGATTGTCGAGAAGAGATCTTCGCGCTTGGGCAGGACTTTCTCGAGGATCGGCTGGACCTGATAGACGACGCCCGCCGACGCCGCGCCGTACAGCACCATCGCTATCCCGGCGACGATGAGACGGGCACGGTACGGCCGGGCGAACTCGAGCAGACGGAAGAAAACGTTCACAGCGGCTTACCGCTGGCGTGTGTCACCGTAACCCTGCGGGTGTGAGTGGTGCCAGCGCCACGCGTCCGCAACGATCGTATTCAAGTCGGCGCGCTGCGGCACCCAGCCAAGATCGGCGCGGATCCGACCCGCCGACGCGTACAGCACCGCGGGGTCGCCGGGCCGGCGCGGGGCTGACCGCCAGGCCACCTGGCGACCGGTCGCGAGTTCGACGGCCGCAATCACCTGCCGCACCGACGACGGGCGCTCCGTCCCGACGTTGTAGGTGCCCGATGCGCCGCCGCCCGCGAGCCAGGTCAGCGCGCCAACGTGCGCCTCGGCCAGATCGGTGACGTGCACGTAGTCGCGCAGGCAGGTGCCGTCTGATGTCGGATAGTCTTCGCCGAACACGTCGAGCGGCGGACCACCCAGCGCCGCCTCGATGGCGCGCGGGATGAGATGAATCTCCGGCGCGTGATCTTCTCCGAGCTCACCGTCGGGGTCGGCGCCGGCGGCGTTGAAGTAACGGAGCCGGATGGACCGGATGCCATAGGCGCGCTCGAAGTGCGGCAGCGCGTGCTCGATCGCCAGCTTCGACTGCCCGTAGGCGTTGATCGGGTTCGTCGGATGGGTTTCCTCAATTGGCGTCCCGACCGGCTCGCCGTAGACCGCGCAGGTCGAGGAGAACACGAAGTGACGGCAGCCTTCCGCGGCCATGGCTTCGAGCGTGCCGAGCGTGCCGATGACGTTGTTGCGGTAATACCCGGCCGGGTCCTTGACCGACTCAGGGACGATGAGCCACGCCGCAAAGTGCATGACGGCGTCGGCGCGCGTCTCCCGCAACGCGCGGCGAACGGCGTCGACATCCGCAATGTTGCCTTCGATGAGACGACCGCCGCGCGCGGCGTCGCGATGTCCGGCCGACAGGTCGTCATAGACGACCACCTCGTGGCCGGCCCGCCGGAGTGCCTTCGCGGCATGGCTGCCGACGTAACCGGCACCGCCGGTCACCAGGACGACGTGGGGGTCAGTGCCGCCCAATGGAGTAGTAGGTAAACCCGTCCTGCTTCATTTGCTCCGGCGTGAACAGGTTGCGGCCATCGAAGACCACGGGCGATCGCATCAAGCTGCGCATCCGGCTGAAATCTGGACGGCGGAACTCGCTCCATTCCGTGACGATCGCCAGCGCGTCCGCGCCCTTCAAGGCATCGTAGTTCGTCGACGCGTAGGAAATGCGGTTACCGAAAATCCCCTTGGCGACGGCGGTCGCCTCCGGGTCGTAGGCCTGCACTTTGGCGCCCGCCGCCAGCAGCGACTCGATCAACGGAATCGACGGCGCCTCGCGCATGTCGTCGGTCCGTGGCTTGAACGACAGGCCCCAGACGGCGATGGTCTTGCCCTTGAGCGGCGCGAGCTGCTGCTTCATCTTGGCGAACAGCCGCGTTTTCTGAACCGCGTTCACCTGCTCGACCGACTCGAGAATTTTGAACTGGTAGCCGCCGTCGGAGGCGAACCGGATCATCGCCTGCACGTCTTTGGGGAAGCAGCTGCCGCCGTAGCCGCAGCCGGGAAAGAGAAACGACGTGCCGATCCGCCGATCGGAGCCGATCGCCTTGCGGACGTGGTCGACGTCGGCGCCGACCGCTTCACACAGATTCGCCACTTCGTTCATGAACGAGATGCGCGTCGCCAGCATGGCGTTGGCGGCATACTTCGTCAGTTCCGCACTCGCGCAATCCATGACCATGATCGGCGCGCCGGTTCGCGTAAACGGCGCGTAGAGCTCGAGCATCAGTTCGGTCGACCGCTGATCTTCCGCGCCGATGACGACGCGGTCCGGCTTCATGAAGTCGTCGATGGCCGCGCCCTGTTTGAGAAACTCAGGGTTGCTGACGACGCTGAACGGGTGCTTCGTCTCGCGACGTATCAGCTCTTGCACTTTGCGCGCGGTGCCGACCGGAACCGTGCTCTTGTCGACCACGACCTTGTAGCCGTTCATCGCTTTCGCGATCTCTCGGGCAACGCCAAGCACGTGCTTGAGATCGGCCGAGCCGTCTTCGTCCTGCGGCGTGCCAACGGCGATGAAGATGATGGTCGATTCGCGGACCGCTTTGGGCAGGGCCGTCGAAAACGTCAGACGTCCTTCCTGGCGGTTCCGGCGGACGAGCTCTTCGAGCCCGGGCTCGTAGATCGGCACCTTCCCGCGTTGAAGCATTCGGACCTTGGCGTCGTTGTTGTCCACGCAGATAACGTCATTGCCACTTTCCGCGAAGCACGCGCCGGCGACCAGCCCCACGTACCCCGTTCCGATGACCGCGATTTTCAATCCGCCTCCCGCATGCACGCGCGCCCACCAGCGCGCTTCGAATCGACAATGGCTCCAGGTTATTGGCGAGGTTTCCGCCGTTTTGACGAAATGCTGAGGCTATCATCTCATGGAGCCGTGAGGATTCTCGTCGATTACCGACCCGCCTTGCGTGCGCGCACCGGCGTCGGCGAGTACGTGCATGAAATTATCCGGGCCTACACAGCCACGCACGACGACGAGGTGGCGGCGTTTACGAGCTCGTGGCGTGATCGACCGGCGGCCGGGACCGAGGAGACGCTCGGCGCGCGCCTCGTCGATCGTCGCGTTCCCGTACGTGTCCTGAATTTTCTGTGGCATCGGATGGCGTGGCCACCGATCGAAGCGCTCGCCGGTTCGTTCGACGTCGTGCACGCGGCACACCCGCTGATCATTCCGAGCCGCCGCGCCGCGCGCGTCGTCACCATTCACGATCTGGACTTTCTCGATCATCCCGAGCGCAGCGGCGCTGAAATCCGACGCGATTACCCGGCACTGGCGGCACGTCACGCGCAGAAGGCCGAAGCCGTCGTCACCTCCTCCGAGTACGGCAAGGCACTCGTCGTCGGCCGGCTCGACGTTCCGGCAGAGCGTGTTTACGTCTGCCCGTTCGGCGCGCCGTCGTGGCGCACGCTGGGTCATCAACCGAATGTGCCTGACAACGGTTACTTTCTGTTCGTCGGTACGCTCGGACCGCGCAAGAACCTGCAGACACTCCTCGACGCCTACGAGCAGGTCCTCGCCGCAGATCCCGCGAGCCCGCGCCTTGTGATTGCCGGCGCTGCTCCTGCTGACGCGGCGGTCTCGCTGCAACGAATCGCCGCACCACCGCTTGCCGGTCATGTCGAGCGGCCCGGCTACGTGCCTGACGCCGACCGCGAACGCCTGTACGCGGGCGCACGGGCGCTCATCCTGCCGTCGTTCGACGAAGGCTTCGGCGTGCCGGCCCTGGAAGCGATGGCCGCGGGCGTCCCCGTCATCGCGTCCAATCGCGGCGCCTTGCCCGAGGTAATCGGCCAGGCGGGAACGCTCCTCGATCCATCGGACGTCCGCGCGTTTGCAGCAGTGATGCAGCGCGTGGCGCGCGATGACGCGTGGGCGGCAGCTCAAGGAGCCGCTGGCCTCGCCCGCGCCGCCTCGTTTACGTGGCGGGCAACGGCGGTGCGCCTGCGTGAGGCGTACGCAGACGCCGCCGCTCGCGCGCGTGGCTCCTCTCCTGCGTCGGCGCGCGGAATCGCCTGAATGCGGATCGCCATCGATGCGCGCGAGCTTGCCGGACGGCCCACCGGGGTCGGGCGCTATCTCGCCCAGATTCTGTCTGCGTGGGGTGAGATCGCCGGTGCGCACGCCCACGAGTTCGTCCTCTGCGCGCCGTCCGACGTCGTGACGTCCGCCTTGCGGCGGCAGTTACCTGATTCACTGACGGCGTCTGTCGTCACTGCTTCCGGCAGCGGGACGCGTTGGGAACAGATCGCACTACCGCGGCTCGTGGCGTCGGCACAAGCCGATGTTCTGTTTGCGCCGGGATACACCGCTCCCCTGCTGACGAGCGTGCCGGTTGTGGTCACGATCCATGACGTCTCGTTTGCGGCCCATCCGGAATGGTTTTCGTGGCGTGAAGGATTACGGCGGCGCGTGCTGACCAAGTTCACGGCACGGAAAGCGGCCAGAGTCATCACCGTCTCGGACTTCTCGAAACAGGAAATCGTCCGCCTCCTGCGCCTGCCGCAATCGAGAGTGGAAGTCATCTATTCCGGCGTGACAACGATGGAGACGGCGCCGCTCCCGGCGGTCGAGGACGAAGAACAATCGGTACTGTTTGTGGGCTCACTATTCAATCGCCGGCATGTCCCCGAACTGCTCCAGGGATTCGAGCAGCTCGCCGCACGACAGCCAGCGGCGCGGCTCGACCTCGTCGGCGACAACCGGACCAATCCGTTCATCGACGTCACGGCGCTCGTGGCGCGCAGCAGCGCCCGCGATCGGATACGTGCTCGCCCGTACGTCACCGACGACGAGCTGGCGGCGTTGTACCGGCGTGCGCGCGCGTTCGTGTTTTTGTCCGAGTACGAAGGCTTTGCCATGACGCCGCTGGACGCACTCGGGGCCGGCACGCCGATCGTGCTGCTGTCCACGGATGTGGCGCACGAGATCTATGGCGCCGCAGCGATCTACGTCCCGCGACCGGACCCATCGCTGATCGCCGACGCGCTCGAGCGGGCGCTGTTCGACGAGACGGAACGTGCGCGGACGCTGGCGGCCGCCCCGCCGCAGTTGGAACGGTACTCGTGGCGGGAGTGCGCGCAGCGGACGCTGCAGGTCCTGCTCGCGTGCGCTCGCAGCAGGTAGGTAAATGCAGAATTCAGAATGCAGAATGCAGAATGCAGACTCTTGGCGGCTGGATCGTCCGCAGGCAGCCTGCATCCTGCATTCTGCATCCTGCATTCCGCATGACCGGGACCAGCGTTAGATGCCTCGGCTTTCGATCATCATCGTCGCCTTCAACTCCCGTCAGGACCTCGACGCGTGCCTTCGATCGCTGACGGGGGGCGCGACCGTCCTGGATCGCGAGATTGTCGTCGTCGACAACGCCTCGACGGATGGCACGGCGGCGCACGTCCGGCAGCGCTGGCCCGGCATCCGATTGATCGAGACGGGCGCGAATCTCGGTTTTGCGCGCGCCAACAATGTGGGGATCCGCCAGACGTTCGGCGATCTCGTGCTGCTGCTGAATCCCGACACGTCGGTGCCCGCTGCCGCCATCGACCGGCTCGTCGCGGCGCTCGAGCGCGATGCAGACGCCGCGGTGGCCGGACCGCGGATCGTTGACGCCGAGGGTCAGGCGGAACTGTCGTTCGGGCCGATGATCTCTCCGCTCGGCGAGCTGCGGCAGAAGATCCTCGTCACCGGCGGTGGTGGCATGTTCCGTCCCATCGTCGAGCGGATGACCCGACGCACCCGGTATGTCGATTGGGTCAGCGGGGCGTGCCTGCTGGCGCGGCGAGCCGATCTCGAAGCTGTCGGGCTTTTCGACGAGAGGTTTTTTCTCTACACGGAGGACGTCGATCTGTGCGCGTCGATCCGGAGCCACGGCCGCCGCGTGCTGTTTGTCGGCGATGTCGAGATCGTGCATCACCGCGGTCGGTCACGTGCGTCTGCGTCTGCGGCCAGCGAAGAGGCGTATCGCCGGAGCCAGATTGCGTTCTATGAGAAGCACCACCCGGCGTGGGCTCCCGCGCTGCGTGCCTACCTGAAACTCTTCGGGAAACATCCCGGATCGCCATCGTGAAAGGCGACCGCCTTGTACCGACCACCGTCAAGCCACGTTGCACCGACCACCGACAGCCACCTTGCACCGACCATCGACAAACCAACTTGCACCCACCACCGACAGTCACC
>Ga0111539_10003154_pt1 | contig 21817 bp, 18 predicted proteins | sample RhiMethybrSRZTD1_FD_79667 | JGI IMG/M metagenome (GOLD analysis project Ga0111539, IMG submission 79667) | Populus rhizosphere microbial communities from Tennessee, USA - Rhizosphere MetaG P. TD hybrid SRZTD1 (version 2) (version 2) | ecosystem: Host-associated > Plants > Roots > Rhizosphere >...
CCTTCCCGGCGATCTTGGACGGTTGCTATCGCTGGAGCGGTGGTAGACGTCCAAGATCGCGGGAATGGGCGGGCGGCCGCCCGGCGGCCCCTCAGGTCCAGCGGAGGACGTTCTTGCGCCAGGCGTACAGGAGCCCGAGCGCCAGCACCGCAACGAAGATGGCCATCTCCACGATCGCGGCGCCGCCGAAGCCGGGCCGGTCGAAGATCACCGCCCAGGGGAACAGGAACACGCTCTCCACGGCGAACAGCGCGTACAGGTAGGCGTACACGTAGTACCTGATCTGCGCCTGCGCCCAGTCGCCGCCGACGGGGTCGAGCCCGCACTCGTAGTTCTCGTACTTGCCCGGCGCGTCGGCCGGCCGCCGCGGCCGCAGCACGCGGTTGGCCGTGAACGCCCCGCCGAAAACCACCACGGCACCCAACAGGGTGAGCCCCAGCGTCGCGTACGAGCCGAGGTAACCGGTCATGCCGGGAGCGTATACCGTTGCCCTATGGCGCCGTCCCGTCGACGCTACGCGATCGCCGTCGTGGGCGGCCTGATCGCGACCGTCGCGGCCGCCGGTGCCTTCCAACCGCCGAGCCGCGCGGAGCCCGCGCCCGAACCCGAGCCGACGGTCAGCGCCTCGCCGTCGACGCCGCCGCCCCCGCCGCGGGTCGCGGTGAGCGCGCGGGACATCGGCGTCGGCGCCGGCTACTGGCAGGGTGCCACCGAGACGTATCCGCTGACCGTCGTGGTGCGCAACACCGGCACGCCGCCCGTCGACGCGATCACCCAGGTGTTCCTGCCGGTGGGCGTCAAGCGGGCCGGGGTCGGCGCCAAGGGTTGCACCGTCGACGGGCTCAGCATCGACTGCGCGATGGCACCCGGCGCCAGCGTCACCGTCACCGTCGACGTGACCGTCGCGCCGGGGCTGTGGCGCGACCCGCCGACCGGAACGGTGCGCACCAAGGCGACCGCCACCGACCCCGACGCGGACACCCGTCCGGTCAGCGCGGAGACGACGTTCGGGCTGAACTTCCCGCCCGGTCCGCCGACACCGGGCATCGATCTCAGCGTCAGCGATCCGTTCCTGCCCGCCGATCCGGCCGACCCGAACGCCCGCAGCGAGAACTCGACGCTCGAGGTGCGCCTCGCCAACACCGGCTCGGTGCAGGCCGACGGCGCCGTCGACGTGGTCACCGCGGCCGGCGTCGGCATCGCCACGATGCCGGCGCAGTGCGTCACCCGGGTGCGGATCTCGGCGGACCGCGAGCGCTGCCAGCTCGGCCGGGTCCCGGCCGGCACCCGGGTCACGCTGCGGTTCGGCCTGGTGGTGACGCGTGCCGCGCGGGCCGAGGCGCCGCTGCTCGGAAGCGTCCAGGCGACGCTCACCCCGGCCGGACAGGACAGCGTGACCGTCGCCGCGTCGTACCGCGTCCTCATCACCGACCGTCCCATCGACGACGCCGCACCGGCGACGGACAGTGACCCCGCCGTGACCGTCGCGCAGCCGCGCGACGGCGCCGGCATCGGCGGTGCGCGCGCCGGCGACCACGCCGGGTCAAATATCGGTCAAGCTTTGTCCATCCTGCCGATGCTGATCTCCATCGTGGGTGTATTCGCTGCCCTAGCAGGCATGGTTATCCTTTCGCTTCGCCGCCGTACGGCCCCGAACTGACGCACAAACGGGGACAGGCTCGGCGGACGCCGCGACGTACGCTTGCAGTGAATACCCGTAACGGGCCGGCACCGCCGCCGAACCCCTTAACCCCGCCGCCGGCTCGAGCGTCCCGGGGGACGGCATGAGGAGGTCTACGTCCAGTGACCAAAGAGGTCCGCCAGCTGGATCGGGTCGTCATCCGGTTCGCTGGCGATTCAGGCGACGGGATGCAGCTCACCGGAGACCCGTTCACCTCCGAGACCGCCCAGCTCGGAAACGACATCTCCACGCTGCCCAACTTCCCCGCCGAGATCCGCGCCCCCGCCGGCACGCTGCCCGGGGTGTCGAGTTTCCAGGTGCACTTCGCGAACTTCGACATCCTGACGCCGGGCGATTCGCCGAACGTCCTGGTCGCCATGAACCCGGCGGCCCTGAAGGCGAACCTGCCCGACCTGCCGCGCGGTGCGGAGATCATCGCCAACACGGACGAGTTCACCAAGCGGAACCTGGCGAAGGTCGGCTACGCCGACAACCCGCTGGAAGACGGTTCGCTGAGCGGATACACGGTGCACCCGGTCGGCCTGACGAGCATGACCGTGAAGGCCCTGGAAGATCACGACATCTCCAAGAAGGACGCCGAGCGGGCCAAGAACATGTTCGCCCTCGGCCTGCTGAGCTGGATGTACGCCCGGCCGTACGAGTCGACGCTGGAGTTCCTGGAGCGCAAGTTCGCGTCCCGGCCGGCGCTCGCCGCGGCGAACATCGTCGCCTTCAAGGCCGGCTGGAACTTCGGTGAGACCACCGAAGACTTCGCGGTGCGCTACGAGGTCAAGCCGGCGAAGATGCCGCCCGGCAACTACCGCAACATCACCGGGAACACCGCGTTGGCGCTCGGTCTGGTGGCCGCCGGCGTGCGGTCGAGGCTGCCGGTGTTCCTCGGCGCGTACCCGATCACGCCGGCGTCGGACATCCTGCACGAACTGTCCAAGCACAAGAAGTTCGGCGTCACCACGATGCAGGCGGAAGACGAGATCGCCGCGATCGGTGCGACGCTGGGCGCCTCGTACGGCGGCGCGCTCGGCGTCACCACGACGTCCGGCCCGGGCGTCGCGCTGAAGGGCGAGACGATTTCGCTCGCGGTCGCCCTCGAACTGCCGCTGGTGATCGTCGACGTGCAGCGCGCCGGCCCGTCCACGGGCATGCCCACCAAGACCGAGCAGGCCGACCTGAACATGGCGCTGTTCGGCCGGCACGGCGAGGCGCCGGTCGCGGTGGTGGCGCCGTGCTCGCCGTCGGACTGCTTCCACGCGGCCATCGAGGCGGCCCGCATCGCGCTGACCTACCGCACGCCGGTGATCCTGCTTTCCGACGGCTACATCGCCAACGGCTCCGAGCCGTGGCGGCTGCCCGAGGTGTCCGACTTGCCCGACCTGCGGGTCGAGTTCGCCACCGGCCCGAACACCGACGACGGGCAGTTCCTGCCGTACCTGCGCGACCCGGTGACGATGGCCCGCCCGTGGGCCATTCCCGGCACGCCCGGCCTGGAGCACCGCATCGGCGGCCTGGAGAAGGCCGACAAGACCGGCGACATCTCCTACGACCCGACCAACCACGACTTCATGGTCCGCACCCGGGCCGCCCGCATCGAGGCGATCGAGGTGCCCGACCTGGAGGTCGACGACCCGTCCGGCGAGGCGTCGGTGCTCGTCCTCGGGTGGGGATCCACCTACGGTCCGATCGGGGCGGCATGCCGCGCGCTGCGGGCGCGCGGCATCGATATCGCACAGGCCCACCTGCGTCACCTGTCGCCGATGCCGAAGAACACCGGCGACGTGCTGCGCCGCTACGAGCGCGTCGTGATCCCGGAGATGAACCTCGGCCAGTTGGCGAACGTGATCCGGGCCCGGTACGTGGTCGACGCGATCCGCTACAACCAGGTCCGCGGCCTGCCGTTCACCGCCGCCGAGCTGGAAACGATGTTGGAAGAGGTTGTCAAGAATGCCTGAGCTTCAGGGGGCTTTGCCCCCCGAGCGCCTCCCGACTGCGCGGAACCGGCCTGCGGCCGGTGCCGGTGGCAACGGCGTCAGCGCAGCGGCCTCCGGCCGCGCGCTCGCCATGAAGGACTTCAAGTCCGACCAGGAGGTCCGCTGGTGCCCCGGCTGCGGTGACTACGCGATCCTGGCTGCCGTCCAGTCGTTCATGCCCGAGCTGAACATCCCGCGCGAGCGCATCGTGTTCGTCAGCGGCATCGGGTGTTCGTCGCGGTTCCCGTACTACATGAACACGTACGGCATGCACTCGATCCACGGCCGCGCGCCGGCCATCGCCACCGGTCTGTCGGTGACCCGGCCGGACCTGTCGGTGTGGATCGTCACCGGCGACGGCGACGCGCTGTCGATCGGCGGCAACCACCTGATCCACGCGCTGCGCCGCAACGTCAACGTCAAGATCCTGCTGTTCAACAACAAGATCTACGGGCTGACGAAGGGCCAGTACTCGCCGACGTCCGAGCTCGGCAAGATCACGAAGTCGACGCCCGTCGGGTCCGCCGACTCGCCGTTCAACCCGATCTCGCTGGCCCTGGGCGCCGAGGCCACGTTCGTCGCCCGCACGATGGACACCGACCGCAAGCACCTGCAGTCGGTGCTGCGCTCGGCCGCATCCCACGAGGGCTCGGCGTTCATCGAGATCTACCAGAACTGCAACATCTTCAACGACGGCGCGTTCGACACGTTGAAGGAGCCGGCGACGCGCGACGACTACATGATCCGGCTGGAGCACGGCCGGCCCATCACGTTCGGGGCCGACAACCAGTTCGCCGTGATTCACCCGTCGGGAGGCTTCGGCCTGCGGGTCGTGCCGACGGCGGAGGCCGATCCGGGCGAGATCGTGGTGCACGACGAGACAGTGGCCGAGCCGGCGTACGCGTTCGCGCTGTCCCGGCTGCCGGGCGACGACCTGCGCAACACGCCGATCGGCGTCTTCCGCAAGGTGGCCCGCAACTCCTACGACACGCTCGTCCGGGAGCAGTTGGCGACGGCGAAGTCCAAGCTGTCCGGCGACCCCGAGGCCGAACTCGCCGCCCTGCTGGGCGCCGGCGACACCTGGACCATCCTGTAATCCGCGATCTCGGACGTCTGCTACGGCCCCAGCCGTAGCAGACGTCCAAGATCCGCGTTACACGCCGATCTTGGCCCACGGACCCCAGATCGCGAACGTCATTCCGCGACTGGCCTGGATGTTGACGAACAGCGTGTGCCCGTCGGGGGAGAACGTGGACCCGGCGAACTCGTCGTTCGACCGATCCGTTCCGGTCGAGCTCTTCAGCCGGTTCAGCGCGATGTCGAACAGCTCCCCCTCGGGCGTGAGCCCGCGCAGGTAGTTGTCGTTGACGTTGTCCTCGCACACCACGAGCGTGCCGCGGGGGCTCGTCGTCACGTTGTCGGGGAAGTCGAGCACGTCCGGACCGGGCGACTCGTAGACCAGGCTCAGCGTCCGGGACCGGGTGTGGTAGGCCCACACCTGCCCGTTGCCGTTGCCGTACCCGTCGGCGATCGGGCCGAGCGACGTCTCCGCGGCCCCGCCGCCCTGCGTCGACGTGAAGTACACGACGCCCCGGTCGTAGATCGTCCCCTCGAGGCGCGAGAAGTACGCCGCGCCCTGCGCCCAGCCCTGCCGGGAGACGTGCGTCAGCGCCGTGTCGTTCGGGGTCGGCGCCGGCTGGCCCGGCGTGTACGGGAACGTGGGCGCCGGGTCGTCGATGTCGACCCACTCGACCTGGTAGCGGGCGCCCTTCGGCTGGCTCGCCGCCAGGTTGAGGTTGGTGCGGCGCTTGACCTTCAGCATCTGGAGGCGGCCGCGGTTGTCCAGGTGGCCGGTGCGCATCGGGTTGCGCTTCGGCTCGTACCGGTAGAACCCGGACGGCCACCCGAAGTTGTCCTCGCTGAGGTACAGCGCACCCTCGTGCGGGTCGAACGCCACCGACTCGTGCGCGAACCGCCCGGCGGCCGTCACCGGCTCCCGGTCGGACTTGCCGTCCTTGGGCACCTCGAAGATGAAGCCGTGCCTCTTGGTCAGCGGCACGTTCGAGCCGCCGGTGAAGTCGGCGCCGACGTCCGGGCCGTTCACCGTCTCCTCGCAGCTCATCCACGAACCCCACGGCATCGGACCGCCGGAGCAGTTCATCTGGGTGCCGTTGAGGCTCGTGTACGCGCGGACCACCTCGCCGTACCTGCTCACCTCGACGGTCGTGGTGCCCCCCGGACCGGCCGTGTCGTAGGGGGTACCCGGGCCGAACGAGCCGGTGGTGCCGTTGATCTCGTGGTTGCGGACCAGGACATAGTTGCCCCGGCGGCCACGGAACGCGGCCATGCCGTCGTGCCGGCCGGGCAGCGCCGTGCCGTCGTCGAGGGTGACGGGCTGTTCGGTGTCGTGGAACGAGCGATACCTGAAGCCCGGCGGGAGCCAGAGCCGAACCACCCCGTCACGCTCGTCGGGGATCGGGCCCAGGGGTGGGCGCTCCACCGGTGGCCGGCCCGGATGCGCCGCGGCACGGGCCGCGAATCCGGCGAACGGACCGCCACCCAGCAGCGTGCCGCCGGCAGCGGCGGCGGCGCCACGCAGGACCGTGCGTCGTTGCAGATCGACCATGAGACTCCATTCCGAGAGGTGGGTCGATCCTGCGGGCTCAGTCGCCCGGACGCAATGCTCCGTTCACCTCGGGTACACCCTCGAATTGCCGGGCCAACGCGACGGTGACCAGCGCACCGAGGAGCGCCACCAACCCGAACGCGGCCAGCGGACGCAGGCCCGGCTCGCCGAGCCCCGTCCACAGTGGAACCTGCGGGCGGCTCAGTTGCGCGTACCCGACCGCCTCGCGCACGAACGTCAACCCGACGGCGGGTAGCAGCCCGATCGCGCCGATCGCCGCCAGCACCTGCCCGGCGCGCCGGGGCACGCCGACCAGGCCGCGCCAGCGGCGCACCGCCCACAGCCCGGTGAACCAGCCGAGCGCGGCGCCGAGCAGCCCGCCGATCAGGCCGCCGAGCGGCACCCACAGCGGGGCGACCCGCACGATGTCCAGATGCGCCTCGCTGCCCGGTCCGACGGTGTACCTGACCCGCCAGTCGCCCTTGTCGGCGACGAACTGCGGCCCCTCGACCGGCCCGCTGGGCTTGGCCGACGCGTGCCGGGTGGCCTTCGTCGACTCGTCGGGTCCGTCGCCGGCCCATGTCTTGTCCACCGACCAGCCGGCGGTGGCCAGCCTCACCCGTACATCCTTGACCTGCCAGGGCAGCGCCGCCGATGCCGGGTCGACGGGCACCGTGAACCGCACCCGGCCGGCGGAGTACCGCCCGGCCTCGTCGAACTGGAAGATCTTCTCGCTGCGGTCCGGATCCGGCACCGGGCCGCCCAGGGCGAGCCGGGCGATCGCCGCCGCCTCGGCGTCGGTGGGCAGCGCGCCGGCGGGCTGCCAGCCGAGCCACTGCCCCGTCGCCGCCCCGATCAGGCCGACCACCACCGCGGCGAGCAGCGCGACCGCGGCCGGCCGGAGCACCGAGGCCGGCCAGCGGCTGCGGGCCCGGGCCGCGAGTGCGCCGATCCGCGCGCGCGGAGCCCAGCGGGTCCGGAGGTCCAGGGGCACGAGAACACCCTAATCGGACGGGACCAACACCTCATGTCCCAGGTTCACGCGGGGGTGAAACGCTTCGAGCCGGCTACCAGGTCCGGGTGCTCCACGGCCAGCGCCACCGCCGCGGCGGCCTCGACGCTCAGCGCGGTGCCCTCGGCGTACGCCGAGTCGAAGACCGTGTCGCCGAGAACGCCGCGCACCGACGCCTGGTGCTCGGCCCAGTACGGTCCGAACATGCCCGGCGAGACCCGCAGCCGCGTGCGGGCCGCCTGCGCGGCGCCGAACAACCGGGCCGCGGTCAACGGGTCGCCGCCGAGCGCGCAGCGCACCGCCATCGCGCTGAGTGTCTCGCCGGCCCGCGAGTGGAAGCCGTTCGCGACTCGCGCGCGCAGCGCCACAACGAGGTGGTCGTGCGCCGCGACCAGGTCGCCGCGTTCGAGCGCCACCAGGCCGAGGATCATGTCGACGGTGCGCCGGCCGCGCTCGGCCGGCCGGGCCGCCTCCAGCGGGCGGGCCGACGCCAGCAGCACCGCTGCCTCGTCCAGGTCGCGCCGCTGCCAGAGCAGTTCGGCCAGGCTGTAGACGGCGAACAGCGCGTCGCCGGCGACGCCGGCACGGGTGGCCCACTCGATGGTGTTCCGGCAGACCTGCTCGGCGTCGTCGACGCGGCCGACGTCGAGCAGCGGCGCGCCGCGTCCGGAGAGCACGCGGGCCAGCAGCGCCGGGTCGTCGGCCCGGTAGGCGGCTTCCTCGGCCCGCCGCGAGTAGGCGAGTTCTTCCGCGTACTCTCCGTCGGCGCCGGCCAGCAGGGAGTGCAGGTGGTAGGCGGCGGCCAGTTCGGCGTCGGGCACTGTGTCCGGCGGGGTCGCCAGCGGGCGGAGCGCAGCGGAGCCCGCGGTCAAGCGGCCCCGGCCATCGGCGGGGTCGGGCGGGACGGCGGCGAGCCGCTCGTACAGGCGGGTCAGCCAGAGCCGGCCCTCGCGGGCCAGCCCGCGCTCGCGCCACCACTGGTCGAGCGCGCGGGCGAGGAAGAGCCCGGCGCGGGCGCTGCCGCCGGTGGTCGTCCAGCGCAGGGCGGCGCGCACCTCGTCGGCGAGCGGGTCGAGCGCATGCAGCGACAGCGTGACCGGGTGCCCGTCGGCGTCCAGGTTGGCCTGCCTGGTGGCGAGCCGGCACCAGGCGACGTGCCGGTTGCGCGCGGTGCGCTCCTCACCCGCCTCCAGCAGCCGCCGGGCCGCGTACGACCGGATCGGCTGCGGCATCCGGTAGCCGGCGCCGTCCGCCTGCAGGAGCGACTTGTCCACCAGCGTGGTCACGGCGTCCAGCGGATCGGCGCCGAGCACCGTCTCCACAGTGGACAGCTCGACCGGCGCGGCGAACACCGACAGCCAGCGCAGCAGCCGGGCCGCGTCCGGCGGTAGCGTGCGGTACGACCACTCGACGGTGGCGTCCATCGTCCGGTGCCGAACCGGGACGCTGGACCGGGCCGGGCCGGTCGCGCCCGGGTCGAGCAGAGCGAGCACGTCGTCGATCCGGGCCGCGAGCTGGGCCGCGGAGAGCACCCGCAGCCGCGCCGCGGCCAGCTCCAGGGCCAGCGGCAGGCCGTCCATCGCCGCGGCCACCCGGGCCAGCTCGGTCACCTCGTCCGGCCCCACCGGCCGCCCGCCGCGCGCCGCCTCGGCGCGGTCGATCAGCAGCGCCACCGCGTCGCCGTGCGACCCCGATCCGGCCGGCCGCAGGCCGAGCGGCGGGATCCGCCACACCACCTCGCCCGGCAGCCCGAGCGGTTCCCGGGTGGTGGCCAGGACCGCGACGCCCGCGCCACCGGCGAGCAGCCGCTCGATCAGCGCCGCCAGCGCGGCCGGGTACGCGTCGCAGGTGTCCAGCACGAGCAGCAGCCGGCGCCCGGCGACGTGCTCGACGAGCGTGTCGACGAGCCTGCGTCCCGGTTCCGGCCGCAGGCCCAGCGCGTCGGCGAGGCACACGCTCACCAGGTCGGCGTCGGCGACACCGGCGAAGTCGACGAACCACACGCCGTCGGGATAGTGGCCGACCAGCCCGGCGGCCAGCTCGACAGCGAGCCGCGTCTTGCCGGCGCCGCCGGCCCCGACCACGGCGACGAGCCGGTGGCGGGCGAGCAGCGCGCGCAGGTCGCGCTGCTCGGCACCGCGGCCGATGAACCCCGTCACCGGGACCGGGAGGTTGTGCGCCGCGGCGGCCAGTCCCCGCGGCCGCGGGAAGTGCCGCTCCAGGCCGGGGGCCACGAGCTGGAAGAGCCGTTCGCGGTCATCGAATCCGCGCAGCCGGTGCAGGCCCAGGTCGTCGAGGCAGAGATCTTCGCCGACGGTGGCCGCGCCCACGGCGGACGCCGCGCCCGACGCGGCGCGGGCGGTAGCGGCGGAGCACAACACCTGCCCGCCGTGCGCGGCGGACGCGATGCGGGCGGCCCGGTGCACCTCGGGCGACGTGTATTCGCCCGCGTACGGCTCGGCCGCGCCGGTGTGCAGACCCATCCGGACCCGCGGCGCCTGCCGGCACGGCCAGGCGTGTGCGGCGAGATCCCGTTGCGCCTGCGCGCAGGCGGCCAGCGCGCTCGCGGCGCCGGAAAAGGCGAGGAACAGCGAGTCGCCCTCGGCCGACATTTCGTGGCCGCCGGCCGGCAGCAGTGACTCGCGTAGGACGCGCCGGTGCTCCATGAGCACGGTGCGGTACTGCGCACCGAGCATCCGGGCCAGCCGGGTCGACCCTTCGATGTCGGTGAACAGGAACGTCACCAGCCCGCTGGGCAGGCGCATCGCAGCCGACACCAACCTCCGCCTTCCTGCCGGGCGCGACTAATCGTGCCGTACCGGTACGGCACGGGGCATCGGGTGTTCCGGTGCGTCGTTCTGCGGAGCCGCTGCCGGTCAGCCGCTGCCGGTCAGCCGCTGCCGGTCAGCCGCTGCCGGTCAGCCGCTGCTGGCTAGCCGCAGCCGCAGGCGCCCCCGCAGCAACCACCGCCGCCGGACGGGCGCGGGGCCGACGCGGGCATGGAACCGCCGCCGCCGCGACCGGTGAGCGCGACTGTCGACAGCAGCTTGACCGTGTCGTCGTGGCCGGCCGGGCACGGCGTGGGCGCGCTCGCCTCGCTCATCGCGCGGGTGAGTTCGAAGGTGTCGCCGCACGCGCGGCAGCGGTATTCGTACCGGGGCATGGATACAGCGTAGGCGCCACCATCGGTAATACTCGACGGGTGGCGAGCAACGACCAACCGCGGATGATTCGCCCGTCGACGCCCGACCAGCGGACATCGACGCAGGTCAGTCTCGTCAAGCGCCGATCCACCACGGTGGCGCCGGTGACTCTGGTCAAACGGGTGAGCCTCGTCAGGCGGACCGGCCGACCCCGGGTCAGCCTCACCAAGACGCGGGTCAGCCTCACGAAGGCGCCGGTGCGGCCGCCGGCCGTACCCCGTCAGCGCCGGCGCGCCGTGCCGACCCCGACCCGCGTGTTCGCGGCCGCGAGCACCGGTGCGGTCCGCGGCGCCCGGGCCACCCGGGAGTGGGCCGGCCGGCCCAGCGGCCGCATGGTGCTGCCGGGCGTGCTGATGGCCCTGCTCGTCGCCGTCGCGATCCTGGGCGGCGCGTTGCTACCGCACGCGACGGGTGCCGAGCAGGCCGCGGGCGGTCCGGACCAGTCCGACGTGCCCTCCGCCGGCCCCGACGTGCCGCTGCTGCCCGGCGAAAACGGCGAGAACGGCCAGAACGGCGAGAACAAGGATCCGGGCCAGCCGCTACTGCCCAGTAACGGCCCCGGCGCGTCGGGCGCCGCCGGCGCCGGCGGTCAGGCCGCCAACACGCTCGCCGCCTGGGCCGCGCCGATGGCGGTGCGCACCGACATCCCGCTCGTCGCGCTCGAGGCGTACGCGTTCGCCGAGCTGAAGGTCGCGCATACGAATCCGGGCTGCGGGCTGCGCTGGACGACGCTCGCGGGCATCGGTCGCGTCGAGTCCAACCATGGCCGGTCCAACGGCGCCACGCTCAGCGTTGACGGCCGGTCCAGCCCGCCGATCTACGGTCCGGTCCTGGACGGCACCGGCGGCACCAAGCCCGTCCGGGACACCGATCAGGGCCGGCTCGACGGCGACTCCACCTGGGACCGGGCCGTCGGCCCGATGCAGTTCATCCCGTCGACGTGGGCGACATACGCCGTCGACGCCGACGGCAGCGGCTCGCCGGACCCGCACGACATCGACGACGCGGCGCTCGCGGCCGGCAACTACCTCTGCGCCAACGGCCACAACCTCGCCACGCCCGACGGATGGTGGGACGCCATCCGGAAGTACAACGACGTCGGGATCTACGCGCAGAACGTGTTCAACGCCGCGAACGACTACGGTCTGCGCAGCCGAACATGAGCCGTAACCACCGTAAGTTGTAGCTCGGTGACTCTTTCGCGATCGCAACCCTGACGGCAAGCTGTACGGGTGATGGTTCAGGAGTGGGATCCGGCAACAGCGCCCGAGGCTGAACTGGCGGCGGTTGTGGACCTGCTCAACGCAGCGGGTGAGGTCGACGTCCCGGACGATCCGCGGTGGCGGGTCGACGGTTACCGCGAGTACCTGTGCTGCACGATGCCGGGCGAACGGCGGGCCTGCTGGATCGCGCCCGACCCGCACGCCGACCGGCTCCTCGGCCAGGCGAACGTGCTGCTCATGGACGACATCGGCGTCATCGACCTGGTCGTCCACCCGGACGCGCGCCACCACGGCGTCGGCAGTGCGCTGCTGCTGGCGGTCGCCCGGCGGGCCGCCGACGAGGGTGTGCCCGCGCTCGGCGTCGAGGCGATCGGCGACACGCCGGCGGTGCCGTTCTACGAGGCACACGGCTTCCGGTGGGCGTACGCCGAGATCCGAAACGTGCTCGATCTGTCGACGGTGGACTGGTTGCGGTTGGGCGGGATGGCGCAGGGCATCGGCTCCGGGTACCGGGTCGAGTACTACCCCGGCGGCCCGCCCGAGCACCTGTTCGCGGCGTACGCGGCGGCCAAGGAGTCGGTGCGCGGCGACAGCGACGGCGACCTCGACCTGCGACCCAGCTCCTACGACCCGGAGCGGCTGCGGGCGAGCATCGCGACGCTGAACGGGCGCGGGCTCAAGCCGTACATCGTGCTGGCGATGCACGAGTCCACCGGAACCGTCGCCGGCCTCACCGAGGTGGTGGTGCCGCGGCAGCGGCCGGGACGGGCCGATCAGTACGACACGATCGTGGTGCCGGAGCACCGCGGATACGGCATCGGGCGGGCCATCAAGGCACGCATGCTGTTCGAGCTGCGGGCGGCCGAGCCGAAGCTCGCCGAGGTGCAGACCTGGCACGCGTTGGAGAAGGAGCCGATGCTCAAGGTCAACGCCGACCTCGGCTTCCTGCCCGACCGCGAGTGGCGCGAGTACGAAGCCGACGTCAAGGACCTGCTGAGGCGACTGGGCCCCTCGCCTGCGTGACCTTTCCGCGATCTTGGACTCGTGCCGGTGCCGGGGCACCGGCAGGAGTCCAAGATCGGGTCACCGGACGTTCGGGATGACCTCCTTGGCGTACAGGTCGATCAGCTCCCGGTAGTTCGGCCCGACGTTCGCCACGTACACCTCGTCGTAGCCGGCGTCCGCGTACTTCCCGATCATCTCCAGCTGCGGGCCGGCTTCGGAACCGCAGACGAACGAGTCCTTGATCTGGTCCTTCGTCACCAGCTGCGACGCCTGCTCGAAGTGCCGCGGCGACGGCAGCACCTGGGACAGCTCCCCCGGCACGCCGGCGTTGGGCCACTTCTCGTACGCGATGTCCACGGCCTGCTCCACCGTCGGTGCCCAGCAGGCCTTGAACCCGCCCTGGGCCACCTTCTTGCCCCCGCCGTTGGAGCGGAACCGCTTCACGTCGTCGGCCTCCGGCTTGGTGCTGACGAAGCCGTCGCCGATCCGGGCGGCCAGGTCGATCGACTTCGGCCCGAACCCGGACACGTACACCAACGGCTGCTGCTCCGGCAGCGTGTAGATGCGCGCGTTCTCGACCACGTAGTGCTCCCCGTCGTGGTCGACGAAGCCGCCCGCCCACAACTTGCGCATCACCTCGACGGCTTCCTCGAGCATCTCCAGCCGCACGTCGGCCCGGGGCCACGCGTCGCCGAAGATGTGCTCGTTCAGCGCCTCGCCGCTGCCGACGCCGAGCACGAACCGGCCCTCGTGCAGCACGGCGCTCGTCGCGACGGCCTGGGCGATGATCGCCGGGTGGATGCGCATGGTCGGCGCGGTGACGGCGGTGGTCACCGGCAGCCGGGTCACCTGGCTCAGCGCGCCGATCATGGACCAGACGAACGGGCTCTGGCCCTGTGCGTCGACCCACGGGTGGTAGTGGTCCGAGATCCAGAGCCCCTCGAAGCCCGCCTCCTCGGCGAGCCGCGCCTGCTCGATCAGCTCCGCAGGGGTGTATTCCTCGCTGGACAGGAAGTATCCGATTCGCATACCGGACACCTACCCGCCCGGCGGCCGGCTAAGCCCGCGAGAGCAGTGCTCCCACCTCGGCGGCCCAGTAGGTGAGGATGATGTCCGCGCCGGCCCGGCGAATCGAGGTCAGCGTCTCGAGGATGGCGCGCTCGCGGTCCAGCCAGCCGTTCGCCGCCGCGCCCTCGACCATCGAGTACTCGCCGGAGATCTGGTACGCCGCGACCGGCACGTCCACGGCCGCCCGGACCGCCGAGACCACGTCCAGGTACGGCAGCGCCGGCTTCACCATCACGATGTCGGCGCCCTCGGCGACGTCGAGCGCGACCTCGCGCAGCGCCTCCCGCCCGTTCGGCGGGTCCTGCTGGTAGGTGAGGCGGTCGCCGGTCAGGGCCGACTCGACGGCGTCGCGGAACGGCCCGTAGAACGCGGAGGCGTACTTCACCGCGTAGGCCAAGACCGAAATGTCGGAAAGGTCCGAGTCATCCAGGGCGGAACGCACCGCCCCTACCTGCCCGTCCATCATTCCGGACAGCCCCACCATGTGCGCCCCGGCCCGCGCCTGGGCCACCGCCATCTCGGCGTAGATCTCGAGCGTCGCGTCGTTGTCGACCGACCCGTCCGGGGCCAGCACCCCGCAGTGCCCGTGCGAGGTGAACTCGTCGAGACACAGGTCGCTCATGATCACCGTTGCGTCGCCGACCTCGGAAGCCAGGTCGCGCAGCGCGACGTTGAGGATGCCGTTCGGGTCGCACGAGGCCGACCCGGTCTCGTCGCGCGTCTCCGGGACGCCGAAGATCATCAACCCGCCGACGCCGGCGTGCACGGCCTCCACGGCCGCCTTGCGCAACGTGTCGCGGGAGTGCTGCACGACGCCGGGCATGGTCGGGATCGGCCGGGCCTCGGTCAACCCCTCCCGGACGAACATCGGCAGCACCAACTGCGCCGGGTGGATCCGGGTCTCCGCGACCAACCGCCGCAAAGCTGGCGTGCGACGCATACGACGTGGCCGTACCTGGGGGAAAGACATTGATGTAATCCTATCGGAAACGGAGCGCCGTGGGACCCTGGACCTTCGACCCCCGCCGCTGCTTGGCCGGCATCGCCGCCAACTTCTCCCGCAGTTCCACCGCGTACGCCGCGAGCGCCTCGACGAGATCGGGCACCGACGCGTGCTGCGGCTGGACGTCGACCCGCAGGCCGAACTCGACCGCGGTCTCCGCGGTCTTCGGCCCGATCACCGCGACCACCGTGCGGGCGTGCGGCTTGCCCGCGATGCCGACGAGGTTGCGCACCGTCGACGACGACGTGAACAGGACCGCGTCGAACCCGCCCGACTTGATCGCGTCGCGGATCTCGGCCGGCGGCGGCGCGGCCCGCACCGTGCGGTAGGCGGTGACATCGTCGACCTCCCAGCCCATCTCGATCAGGCCGGCGGCGAGCGTCTCGGTGGCGATGTCCGCCCGCGGCAGCAGGATCCGGCCGACGGGGTCGAGCACCTCGTCGTGCGGCGAGAACTCGGCCAGCAGGCCGTCCGAGGACTGCTCCCCGGCCGGGATCAGCTCCGGCTGGATGCCGAAGGCGCGCACCGCGTCGGCCGTCGCCTCGCCCACACAGGCGATCTTGACGCCGCCGAAGTGCCGGGCGTCCAGGCCGTGCTCGGCGAACTTCTCCCAGACGGCGCGCACGGCGTTGACGGACGTGAAGATCGTCCACGCGTACCGACCGTCGACGAGGCCCTTGATCGCCCGCTCCATCTGCGCCGGCGTGCGCGGCGGCTCGACGGCGATCGTCGGCACCTCGCACGGGATCGCCCCGTACGAGCGGAGCAGGGCGCTCATCACGCCGGCCTGCTCCTTGGTGCGCGGCACGAGCACCTTCCAGCCGTACAGCGGCCGGTTCTCCCACCAGGACAGCTTGTCGCGACCGCTCACCCCGGAGCCGACCACCACCACGAGCCGGCCCGCGGTGCCGAGCGCCGAGGAGACCAGACCCTCCACCGTGGACGACGCGGTGTACTGGGTGTCGCCGGTGCCGTCGCCGGTCAGCGCCACCGGCGTCGCGGCGTCGACCCCTGCCGCGATCAGGCCGTCACGAAGCGCGGCCAGGTCGCCGGCGTCGACCGACAGGGCGGCCGACCCGCGGGCCACGGCGGCGGCCAGGGCGTCGAAGTCGAGCGCGTGCACGTCGTCGACGTCGGCCGTCACGCGCACGCCGGACAGCGGCACGCCCGCGTACGTCGCGACCCCGGCGGCGTGCCCGACTCCCGGCACCACCTCGAACGCGACGTTCGTGCGGGCGACCGACTGGACCTCCTTGACCACCGCGTCCACCGCGAACGGGTCGCCGTCGACGAGCCGCACCGCGCGCAGCCCCGAACGGGCCGCGGACAGCAGCACCTTCGCCGCGTCACCCGGCGTGCCCTCGGCCGGGCTGAACTGGGTGTCCGGCTCCGCGTCGGCCTTGACCGCATCGAGCAGCGCTATCGGGACGTCGCGGTCGTAGACGACGTGATCGGCGCTGGTCAACGCCGCGAACGCGCGGCGGGTGAGCAGGCTCGGGTCGCCCGGCCCGGCCCCGACGAACGAGATGCGGCCCACCGACTTGCGGGTGCGGGTCATCACTGGTCTCCCATTAACTGATCGGCGCCTTCCGCGCGCAGGTCGCGGGCCAGCGCGCGGCCCACCTCCGCAGGGTCGGCGAGCGTACCGGTGCGCGACAGCCGGATGGTATTCGTCCCGTCCGGGCTGAACACGGCACCGCGCAGATAAATCTCCGGACCGTCGTCACCCTCGGCGACCTCGGCCAGGGCCGCGACCGGGGCCGAGCAACCGGCCTCGAGCGTCGCGAGCAGGGCCCGCTCGGCCACCACGGCCGCGCGGGAGTATTCGTCGTCGAGCAGCGCGAGCTTCTCGATGGTCTCGGCGTCGTCGATCCGGCACTCGACCGCGAGCGCGCCCTGTGCGGGCGCCGGCAGCATGACCAGCGGGTCGAGGGTCTCGGTGATCTCGTCGGCGCGGCCGAGCCGGGCGATGCCGGCCCGCGCCAGGATGACGGCGTCGAGTTCGCCGTCGGCGACCTTGCGCAGCCGGGTGTCGACGTTCCCCCGGATCGGGACGGGCTCCCAGCCGCGCCGGGCGGCGTGCAGCTGGGCGATCCGGCGCACCGCGCCGGTGCCGATGCGCGCACCGGTGCCGAGGTCGGCGAGGGTTGCGTCGGCGCGGGCGACCAGGGCGTCGCGCGGGTCGGCCCGCAGCGGAACCGCCGCGATGACCAGGCCCTCGGCGGGCGCCGTCGGAAGGTCCTTGTAGGAGTGGACGGCGAAGTCGATCTCCTTGGCGATCAGCGCCTCACGCAGCGCCGAGACGAACACGCCGACGCCGAGCTGCGCCACCGGCGCCGCCGACCGGTCGCCGGCCGTCACGATCTCGACGAGTTCGACCGGCCGGCCGGTCGCCGCGGTGAGGGCGTCGGCCACCAGACCGGACTGCGCCAATGCGAGCTTGCTCCCCCGCGTCCCCAACCTGATGGTCACGTGCCCTCCGGGCCGGCTTCCAATGCCCCGGGCACATCCAGCGGCTCGGGCAGATCGAACAGGTCACGCAGCAGGTTGGCGTACGCCTCGCCGCCGGGTTCGGAGGCACGCTGGCGGATCCGCACGGTGGGCTCGTGGAGCAGCCGCTGCACGATCCGGTGCATCGACTTGGCGACCTCGGCGCGTTGCTCGTCGGTGAGGCCTGCCGTGCGGGCGGCCAGGCGACGCAGCTCGGCCGTCACCAGGTCTTCGGCGCGCGAGCGCAGCGCGGCGACGGTCGGCGCCACGTCGGATTCGCGGTGCCAGGCGACGAACGCCTCGACCTCGGCGGCCACGATGTCCTCGGCCAGCGCCACGTCGGCGGTCGCGGCGACGGTCGCTGCGGTGCCGGCCGCGCCGGCGACGCCCGCCCTGCCGGCACGGCGCAGCCGCTCGATGTCGATCAGCGTGACCGCTGGGTGCCCGGCCACCGACGGGTCGACGTCGTGCGGCACCGCGAGGTCGAGGATCAGCAGCGGCGCCGCGCGCGGCGGCACCCTGGTGACGACCCGACCGGCCGACGCGGTGGCTGAGACCAGGATGTCGACCTCGGTGAGCAGGGCGGGAAGGTCGGCGATCGGCGCGGCGGTCGCGCCGTAGGCCGCCGCCAGGTGGACGGCCTTCGCCGCGGTGCGGTTCGCGATCAGCAGCTCGGTGACGCCGCGCCGGTGCAGCGTCGCGAGCGCGAGCGCGCCCATCGCGCCGGCGCCGAGGACGAGCGCCCGCTTCCCGGCGGCCGGTTCGTCGCCCAGCCCGAGATCGAGCGCCGCGCTGACCACGCTCTGCCCGGCCCGGTCGATGCCGGTCTCGGCGTGCACGCGCTTGCCGACGCGCAGCGCCTGCTGGGCGAGTTCGTGCAGCATCCGGCCGGTGGCGCCGTGCTCGGCGGCCGCGGCGTACGCGTCGCGGAACTGGCCGAGGATCTGGCTCTCCCCGACGACCATCGAGTCGAGGCCGGCGGCCACCCGGTAGGCGTGGCGCACCGCGTCGGTGCCGTAGTGCGCGTAGAGCCGGTCGGCCAGCGCGCTCACCGCGATGCCGGCCCGCTCGGCGAGCACCGTGCCGACGTCGGACAGGCCGCCGTGGAACGAGGCGACCACCGCGTACACCTCGACCCGGTTGCACGTCGAGACGACCATGGCCTCCCGCACGTACGGCTGGCCCAGCAGGCGCCCGAGCAGGTCGGTCAGTTCACCCGGCTGCAACGTCACCCGTTCGAGCAGCCCGACGTCGGCCGTGCGGTGCGAGACACCGACGACGAGGATGTTCACTGACCCACCGCCTTCGCTGGTAACGCCGTCAGCGCCGACTTGCGGTGCTCGTGGAACGACAGGATCTGCAGTTCGACGGCGAGGTCGACCTTCCGGACGTCGACCCCATCCGGTACCACGAGTACGCAGGGCGCGAAGTTCAGGATGCTCGTAACTCCGGCCGCTACCAAACGGTCGGCCACCCGCTGGGCGGCGTGCGCGGGCGTGGCGATCACCCCGATCGAAATGCGTTCCGCTTCGACCACGGCCTCCACCTCGGCGACGTCCCGGACGGCGAGTCCGCCGACGCGCTCACCTACCCGCCCGGGATCGGCGTCGAACAACGCGGCGATGTGGAATCCGCGGCTGGCGAAGCCGGCGTATCCGGCCAGCGCGTGGCCCAGGTTTCCGATGCCGACCAGTGCCACGGCGCGCGACTCGTGCAGGCCCAGTACCTGCTCGATCTGCTCGATCAGCAACCGGACGTCGTAGCCGACCCCCCGGGTGCCGTAGGAACCCAGGTGGGACAGGTCCTTGCGCAGCTTCGCCGAGTTGACGCCGGCCGCGGTGGCCAGCCCCTCGCTGGAGACGGTGTCCTGGTCGTGCTCGGCCAGCTGGTGCAGTGCCCGCAGGTACTCCGGGAGCCGGGCGACCGTCGCCTCGGGCAGGTCCGGGAAATCCGGACCCGGTGACGCGAAGCCCGATCCGTTGGCGCGCTGCTGACTCATGTGACTCCGGGAAACGACGGCGGCGGGTCGGGGCCCCACGTGCCCTACGGCCGGTGGCGGCAAGCCCGACGTCCTGCCAGCCTAGGACTTTGTGAAGCCGCGCACAAATCGCGATCTTGGACGCTGCTGGCCACAAATGGGGCATTGCGCAGGCGGCACGACGAGGGGCGCCCACCCGCACACCGGCGGATCGAGAGATGCCCCCGCGGCACAATGTGCCCTTCATTCTCGACCCGCGGGCGCGGGTGGGCGCCTGATGTCCATTATGCCGAAAAAGACCGATTACGCAGGAAAACCCGAATCCCGGCTTTCCGCGATCTTGGAAGCCCGCATCGCGGCCGCGATTCGCGGCAGCGACAGCTGACATCCAAGATCCACGAACCACCTGCCGGCGCCCCCGCACGGGTACGGTAAGGCCAGCCCTACCGCGAACTGGGCAGGCGGCCGGATGGGAGGTGACCGCTCGGATGCCTAGCGTCGAGAACATGACCAGGCCCGCTCCCCTCCCCCTGTCAGCCCCCGCTGTCGTCCGGCCGCGCTGGCTGGTCCGGCTGCTCGCCGACACCGCCTACGTGATCGCCGCGTTCCCGTTGGGGATCGCCGGGTTCATCGTCCTGTTCGCCGGCTTCGCCGTCGGAATCGGGAACGCGGCGACGCTGCTCGGCATCCCGGTGCTCTCGGCGACCATGTACGTGGCGCGCATGTTCGCCCGCGGCGAGCGGGCGATGGCCGCCCGGATCGTGCGGGTGCCGACGGCGACGGTCAGGTACAAGGAACCAGCCGCCGACGCCGCCTGGTGGCGTCGCATCATCACCCCGCTCGGCGACGGGCAGAGCTGGCTGGACCTCGGCCACGGCCTGCTCGCCTTCTTCACCTCGCTCGTTTCGTTCATCCTCGTGATCGCCTGGTGGGCCGGCGGCATCGCCGGCACGCTGTACCCGCTGTGGGCATGGGCCATCCCCCAGGACCCGAACGACCAGCAGTTCCACCAGTTGCTCGGGCTGCCCGACACCCGTTTGGCCGACATCGCCGTCCAGACGTCGATGGGGCTGGTCCTGCTGATCACCCTGCCGCCGGTGGTGCGAGCCGCCGCGGTGCTGCGGGCGCTGCCCGCGCGCGGCATGCTCTTCTCCACCGCCGCGCTGCGCGACCGGATCACAAACCTCGAGGAGCAGACGGTGCAGGCCCGCGCGCAGACCGCCGCCGCGGTCTCGGCCGAGGCGACGGCGCTGCGCCGCCTCGAGCGCGACATCCACGACGGTCCGCAGCAGCGGCTCGTGCGCCTCGCCATGGACCTCGGCCGGGCCCAGCACCAGCTCGACACCGACCCGGAGGCCGCCCGGCTCACCGTCACCGAGGCCCTTGCGCAGACCCGCGAGACGCTGGCCGAACTGCGCGCGCTCTCGCGCGGCATCGCGCCGCCGATCCTGGCCGACCGCGGCCTGGTCGCCGCCGTGTCCGCGCTGGCCGGACGCAGCACGGTGCCGGTCGAGGTCGACTACCCGGGCCTCGCCACCACCGGGGCGGGCACCGAACCGGCCCGGCTCGACCCGGCCGTCGAGAACGCCGCCTACTTCGTGATCGCCGAGGCGCTGACGAACGTCGCGAAGCACAGCCACGCGACCGAGTGCGCGGTCTCGCTGGAGCGCACCGGCGCCTACCTGGTCATCGAGATCCGCGACAACGGCGTCGGCGGCGCGCACGTCGCCAAGGGCCAGGGCCTTGCCGGACTGGCCGACCGGGTGCGGGCCGCCGGTGGCGTCCTGACCATCGACAGCCCGGATGGCGGGCCGACCCGACTACTGGCGGAGCTGCCGTGCGTGTAGTGATCGCGGACGATGCCGTACTCCTGCGGGAGGGGCTGATCCGCCTGCTCGCCGAGACCGGGCACGAGGTGGTCGCCGCCGTCGGCGACGGCCCGAGCCTGGTCTCGGCGGTGGTCGAGCACAAGCCGGACGTGTCGATCGTCGACGTGCGGATGCCCCCGTCGCACACCGACGAGGGCCTGCGGGCGGCGGTCGAGGCCCGCTCGAAGCTGCCCGGGACGCCGGTGCTGGTGCTCTCCCAGTACGTCGAGGTCTCCTACGCCGACGACCTGCTGGCCGACGGTCGGGGCGGCATCGGCTACCTGCTCAAGGACCGCGTCTCCGAGGTGGGCGACTTCCTCGACGGCCTGGCCCGGGTCGCCGCCGGCGGCACCGTGCTCGACCCGGAGGTGGTGGCGCAGCTGTTCGCCCGCCGCCGGCGCGGCGACCCGCTGCGCACGCTCACGGCCCGCGAGCGGGAGGTGCTCGGGCTGATGGCCGAGGGCCGCTCCAACACCGCGATCGCCAAACACCTCGTGGTGACGGAGGGAGCGGTGGAGAAGCACGTCCGGAACATCTTCACCAAGCTCGACCTGCCGCCCGACGACGAGCAGCACCGCCGCGTGCTCGCGGTACTCGCCTACCTCAAAGGATGAGACCGGCGCTCTCGCGCGGGTTGGACCGGCACCGATGTGGGCGTGCCGGACCCGCGCACAC
>Ga0111539_10003156_pt1 | contig 21810 bp, 21 predicted proteins | sample RhiMethybrSRZTD1_FD_79667 | JGI IMG/M metagenome (GOLD analysis project Ga0111539, IMG submission 79667) | Populus rhizosphere microbial communities from Tennessee, USA - Rhizosphere MetaG P. TD hybrid SRZTD1 (version 2) (version 2) | ecosystem: Host-associated > Plants > Roots > Rhizosphere >...
GCGAGCTGCGACGTGGCCACCGCGTACCAACCAGCGCGGTGCAGCGCGATCCGCTGAAGCCACCAGAGGCTGACGACGGCGGCGGCCTGGAGGACGACCATCACCGGCACCCAGCCGGGCGCGAGTTCCGTGAGGCTTCGCCACGACGACAGCGTGTCGAGCAGCGCGGGCGCAACCAGGTAGAGCGATACGGCGGTAACGCACAGCCAGACCGCGGTGCGGACTATGCGCCGGCGGACGGGCTGCGCGGCCTCGCCGCGGGTGATCTCGCCCTCGACGTCCGCACGATTCTCCAGTGCGCCTTCAAGCCGGTCGCCGAGCCGCTCGCGCGACGGGCTAGCCACGCCACGCGCGGAGGAGCCGGTGGACCGACTCGGCGCCGACGATCGCCTCATCGGGCACCGCGAAGTGCACCGGATGGAGGATGAACGGGCGTGTCTGCGGGCCGCCCAGGCCGCCGTGGAAGGAGATCAACTCCTCGAACGCGCACCCCTCCTCGGTGACCGGGTCATAGAAGCTGTTGACGACGATATCGGCGACGTGCGGGAAGCCGTCGGTGCGCTTCAGGTGCCTCGCTGCGCGGCTGGAGAAACCGGCGAGCGGGTCGGTGCCCGTCACCTGGCCGTCGCTCAATCGGCGCGTGCCCTCTGCTGCGAGCACGAGCGGCCCGTCCGAGCCCGACCGCACGAGCGCGAACGCGACATGGGGATGGTTACGCAGCGCTGGGATCAGCCGCGGATGCCGCTCCTCGATCTCCTCGAGCGTCAGCCGGTGGGGGCTTCCCATCAGGTAGATAAGGCCGAGGTTCCCGGACCCGAGGACGACGACGTCGTGCTGCGCCGGCTCGTCGGTGCGGCTGCGGTCACGTGCGCCGTCCGTCCTGCCGACCGCTTCCTTCATCGCTTTGTTCACCGCGGTCGCGTTCTCGTCGCCCGCCTCGACGCCCTCGACGTCACCGGTCGCGAGGGAGCGCTCGACGAGCTCCGCAAGGCTGTAGCCGTTCCGCTGACGGAACGTCGCACCCTGGGTCTGCCCGTGGTCGGAGAGCACCACGATCTCGTACGGGCGCGGCGCATATGCGCGTGCCCGCTCGATCAGGCCGAACCGCTGATCGAGCTTGCGTAGCGCCTCGAGGGTGTCCGGGCGCTCGAGGCCGGAATGGTGAGCGACCTCGTCGTAGCTCGCGAACGTCGCGTACACGGCCGGCACGCCGCGGAACATGTCCTGGAGAACCGAGAACACGACGACGTCGCGCACCCAGACGCATAGCCCGGCTCGGAGCAGCGGATAGGTCCCGCCGCGATGGCCGCGTGGCTGGACGTCGCGCCGGCGCTGGCGCGCCGCCGCGACGAGCTCGAGGCAGATCTCCCAGATCACGAGCACGAGCGTCCGCGTGACGTTCGAGCCGTTTGCGAGGAAGGCCCGGTAGCCGGGGTTCGCGGACTTCTCCTCGGCGAGACGGCTGACGGTCAGGATCGCCCTGTCGGCACCGCCGGACAGGAGATTGCCGCGGCTCGTCCCTCCGTCTGCGAGAAGGCCTGACTCGTTCGCGCGCTGCTTCTCGATCGCCGCGCAGTCATCAGGGTTCGAGCAGGTGACGGTTCTCCCGGTCTCTTTCTCCACCCAGCGGAACGCGGGGATGTCGTCGTTGTCCCCGAGCAGGATCCCCGCCTGGCTGGCGCCGGTCTGCGACGAGAGGTCCGTTTCCCATTCCGCGAGCGCATGGCTCCCGTCGGCGAGCCACCGCGCCATGTTGGGCACGTTCCCGTCGCGCATCGCTCGCCGCAGGACCGGCAACGCCAGCCCGTCGATCTCCAGGAACAGGATTCCCGGCGCTTCCGTGTGGGTCGGCTTTCCCTGGCGGCGCGCGACCCGTCGCGCGACCCGCAGGGTGTAGGTGTAGTCGTCGTCGATCCCGAGGACGGCGCTGATCCCGGCGCTTACCGCGGCCGCAATCAGCGAGACGAGCAGCGCCGCGCCGAAGTCGTCCACCTGCAGCTCGTCGGGTGCGATGTCGGCGGCGATCAGGAGCATCGCTGCATCGAGAGCGAGTACGAGCAGGAACCCGGCGATCGCGGTGAACGGCAGCCGCAGCGCCGCGACGAGAGGTGGCAACACCGCGTTCAGGACCGCGACCACCGCCACCACCATGAACGCGCCGCCGATCCCCGTCACCTCGGCTCCCGCCACGACCTCCGTGGCGATCAGCAGCGCGAGCGCGGAGGCGAGCCACGCCGCGACCAGGCGCACAGGTCGCAGGCGGGGTGAGCCTACGCCCGTGGTCATGGCGCGACTGTCGTGCACCCGGGGACTACGGGCAAACCGGCACGCCACCCTCGCCGGGTGGGGTGCGCATCACTCGCCGTTTTCGGCGAGGTAGATCAGAGCGGCCTTCACGCGCCGGCTGACGTCGGTCGCGTAGGTGAGGTTGAGCTTCAGGAAGATCGCGTTGATGTGTTTCTCAACCGCTCGCTTCGTCAAGACCAGCTCGTCGGCGATTGCCTGGTTCGAGTGGCCGCGCGCTACGAAAGTCAGGATTTCGAGCTCACGAGGCGTCAGCTCGGCGAGCGGCGAGCTCTCTGCGCGCTTGCGCGCTTCGACGAGTGTCTCGACCACCTTCGCGTCGATGACCGAGCCGCCGTCCGCCACCGCCTCGATCGCGGCGATCAGCTGGCCGCGATGCTGGACGCGTTCCTTCAGCAGGTACGCGCGTCCCTCGGACCCGCCCTCGAGCAATGCGAGGCCGTACTCGGGCTGCGCGAACTGACTGAGTACGACGACACCGACGTGCGGATGGGTCTCGCGCAAGGTCGCGGCCACCTGCAGGCCGTCGTCACCGCCGCTTGGCGGCATGCGAATGTCGGTGACGACGACGTCAGGCCGCGTCTCGTCGATCGCCTTCAGCAGGGACTGACCGTCGTCGCAGGTCGCGAGCACCTCGATCGCATCCGAAGCGTCGAGCACGTGCGTGACCGCCTCGCGGACGAGGTAGCTGTCGTCCGCGAGAACGACGCCGATCTTCGGTTCCGGTCTCGCCGCTTCGTGCGAGCCAGCCCCACGAGCCATGTGCCCAGTATCCGGCAATGCTCGTGCGAGCACAACCTCTGCGGGGTGGGTGTCCCCTTGCGCCAAGACGCGTGTCTGCCGAGAGTGTGCACGTGGGCGAACGGCCGGTCACGGTCCTCACCGTTGATGACCAGCAGGTCTTCCGCCGCGCCGCGCGCAAGCTGATCGCGGCGACGCCGGGCTTCCTCCAAGTGGGCGAGGCGGCGTCGGGGCGTCAGGCCGTCAAGCTTGCCGCCGAGCTGCGCCCAGACATGGTGCTGGTCGACGTTCGCATGCCTGGGATGGACGGACTCGAGACGACGCGGCGGCTTGCCGCGACCACGCCGGACGCCGTCGTAGTGCTGATCTCGATGGAGGAGGTACCCGAGCTGCCATCGGCGATCGGGTCGGTCGGCGCGGCCACGCACGTCCGCAAGCAGTCGCTCTCGACGGAAGCCCTCCAGGAGATCTGGAACACACACGGCGCTTCGGCGCGCTAGTCGTCAGTCGAGAACGGTCCCGACGTGGGAACCCATCCGCGCACGGTCGTCCCGATCGCGGCCCTCGACGTGACACGCACGTCGCCTCCGATCGCCGTGACGCGGTCCCGCATGTTCGTTATGCCCCGGCCGTCGACGATCCTGTCGGGGGGCATACCGGCACCGTCGTCCCGGACGCTGAAACGAAGCCGCTCGCCCGTGCGGTCGAACTGCACGTAGATGTTGCGCGCTCCCTCCGCATGTTTCAACGCGTTCTGCAGCGCCTCGAGCACGCAGAAGTAGACCGCGCTCTCGAGCTCGGTCGGGAGGCGCCCGACGTCGTGTGCCTCGACCTCGGCATGGATCGGCGCGCGCGAAGCGACCGCGCGCACCGCCTCGACCACGCCTCCGTCGGCAAGGAGCGGGGGGTAGACACCGTGGGCGAGGGCACGCACTTCGTCGAGTGCGGTATCGACCTGGCCGCGGAGCTCGCGCAGCCTGCGGACGGCACGGTCGGGATCCCTCTGCACCAGCTCCGTCGCGAGCTCGAGCTCGATCCCGAGCGCCACGAGGCGCTGCTGCGCGCCGTCGTGCAGGTCGCGCTCGATGCGGCGCCGCTCGCGCTCCGCGCTCGCTGCGATGCGTGCGCTCGACAAGCGCTCTCGGCGAGCGGCCGACTTCGCCTCGACAGTGAGCCGCTCGTTGTCCAGGGCCACGGCGGTCATGGCGGCTCCCGCATCGAGCAGGGCGCCGTTGCCCGCCAAGGCCTCGTCGTGATCGAGCAGGGCGACGAGACTGCCGTGGTGGTACACGTCGGTCACCCGGCGACCGCTACCGGGGGCCGGCAGCGTCACCGGCGCACCGACGCAGTCGATCCAGCCCGTGCCCCGGGAGGCGGGGAACACGACCCGCAGCGTCGGATCGTTCAGCGTGGTGGCAAGCGCCTGCTCGAGTTGTGGCGCCGTCGGCGACGCGTTGACGTTCTCGGCCAGACGTTGCAGAGCATCACTCGCGAAGAGCCGCCAGCTTACGAGACCCGAGAAGAAGGCGAGCGCGATCGCGGGCAGGGCCAACGCGATCAGCCACACGGCGGCCTCGACCGGCCATGCCGAGGCGTCGAACTCGCGCCCGATGAAGCCGATGCCCACCAGCGCCACGCGCACGGCGCCGATCGCGAGCACCGGCGTGAACACACGCCGGGCGAGCGGGGTGGCAGCGCGGATTCGCCACCCCAGCCGCAGGACGACCGCGACCATCGCGGCGAAAAGCAGGAAACTTGCGGCCGGTCGGATCACGGCATCCAAGAACCCGGGCTCCTGGCTCGGAACCAGGAACGCGTTCCCCGGGCAGTCCGCCGTGCAGCTCGTGTACGGGCTCGGAACGCTGAAGCTTTCCTCGAGCAGGATCTGCGGCACGAATGTGGCTGCGATGACCGCGGCGATCGCGCCGAAGAGGACGCGGTCCGTCGCGCCGGACAGCCGGCCGCTCGGGAATGCGAGCATCAGATAGACGACGAGCAGCTCGACGAGCCAGCCGACGGCGCGCCCGGTGCTGTAGAGCAGCGAGTCGTCCGTCTCCGCGAGCGTGGTCACGAGCAGCGCTGCACCGGTCGCGGCGAGCAGGAGCCCGAAGCGCTCGTTCGGCCGCGTCTGCCAGGTGTACAGCCCAACCGCCATCGGCACGCCGACGATCGCGGCCCGTGCGAATGCCACCGCCGTCGCGTGCTCCGCTGGCCCCGCGGCGGTGATCGCAGCGGCACCGACGGCGGACGCCATTGCCACGAGCATGCACGCGGCGAGCCTTAACCGACTGTTGTCCCGGTGCGCGGAAAGCCCTTCCGCCACCGAGGCGGCGAGTTCCATTTGCTGCGGATTACTTTACGCCGCGCTCTGGGCGGCTGCCACAGGAGCAAGCTCGCGCCCGGGCAATCGGCGCGTAAACCACAGGCCCAGCACGGCGAAGATCGCAACTCCGCCGACGGCGCGCTTGAGGGCCTGGAGTTCGGCCTCCCCATAGTCGTCGGCGATCGCGTCAGCTTCGTCCGGGCTTACGCCCGCGTCGAGCAGGGCCTGCTCCGCGTCGTCGACGGACACGACGGGGACGCCCTGCTCGGTCACCTGGGTGAGCTGCTCGGCCACCTGGGCCGGAACCGCCGGGTTGCTCTCGACTCGCTCTGTGAACCCGGTGGTCAGCGCGGCGATCAGGATCGACCCGATCAGTGCCGTACCGAGCGAAGCGCCGAGGTTCTGTGCGGTGCCCTGGAGCCCACCTGCTTCGTTCGTCTGGTCGGGGTCGACCGACGACATGATCACGTTCCCGAGCTGCGACAACAGCAGGCCGGCGCCGATCCCGAAGACCGACAGCGCGACCGCGAACTCGGTTTCCTCGAGCTCGACGTCGATCGTCCCAAGGAGCAGCAACGCCGCCGCCGAGAGCAGCAGCAGCCCGGCCTGCGCGACGCGCTTGGGTGCGAAGCCGGCTGCAAGCCGCGGGCCGAGAAGGGCCGCGATGAACATCGTCACCGACATCGGGAACAGGCGCTTGCCGGTCTCGAAGGCGTCGAGGCCGAGCACGACCTGCAGATAGACCGGCATCACGAAGAACGTGCCGAGCAGGATCAGCTGCTGCATCATCAGCGTCGTCAGGCCGGCGCGCAGACGCTCGATCCTGAGCAGGGAGCGATTGAGCAAGACGTCGCGGCCGAGCCGCTCGCGGCGCTCCTCCCAAATCGTGAATGCTCCCAGGAGGCCGACGCCGATCAGGATCAGGAAGGGAACTGCCGAGAAGCCGAACGGGGTGATCTCCTCGCCACCGATCATCATCGCTCCACGCGGCTCGATCAGACCCCACTCGCTGCTCTTGAGGATCCCGAAGACGACAAAGCCGAGGCCGGCCGCCGACAGCAGGACGCCGACATAGTCGAGTCGGGGTGGGTTCTCCACGCGAGTCGCGCGTATCAACCGGCTACGGACGAGCAGGATCGCTGCGACGACGACCGTCTCGCCTGCGAAGACGTAGCGCCAGGTGAATTCCGTCGTGACCCAGCCGCCGATCAGCGGGCCGACCGCTACGGCGGCGCCCGCGACGCCGCCGATCAGGCCGAAGGCAAGCGCCCGCTGCTTGCCGCTGTAGGTGCCCGCGACGAGCGAGACGATCGCCGGAATGACGAGCGCAGCGCCTATCCCCTCCACGAACGACCAGCCGATCAGGAGCACCGTGAGGTTCGGGCTGAGCGCTGTGGTCAGCGAACCGGCGCCGTAGATCGCCAGGCCGATCGCGAATGCGCGATCGCGGCCGAGTATGTCCCCGAGCTTCGCTCCGGCGAGCATGAAAGCCGCCATCACGAGCGTGTAGAAGGTGATCGCGAGCTGTACGCCCTGGATCGTCGTGTCGAGGTCGGCGACGATCTCCGAGATCGCCACGTTCATGACGCTGCTGTCCAGCACCATCACGAACTGCGCGGACCCTAGGATCGCGAGTGGCAGCCAGACGGACCGGCGCGAGCCCGATTCCACGGGCCGATGGTAAGCGGTGTCCGCAGCTAATGCGACTCTGTCGCCGTGCACGCGCCACCACACGCGTCGCGCCTGTTCGGGCTCCTCTTCCTTGCAACCGCGGCGTCGGTCGCAGCGCAGGGTGTCGTCGCGGCGGGCGACGTTCGCAACATCCTGGTTACGTCCCTTGCGGCGGCGAGCCTGGTCCTGGCGTTCCGGGCCGCCGAGGTACGGCAGCCGCTGTTCGCCGGCGCGGTAGCGGTCGCGGTGAGCATTGTGGCCGTCAGTGTCGCGCGCGCCTTTGGCGCTGACATTGGCGAAGGCGCGGCGCGGGCGATGAACGCAGCGTTGGTGAGTCTCGCCCCGCCCGCTGTCGTGATCGCGGTGGTGCGCGATCTCCGTTCGAGTGGACAGGTCCGGCTCTCAGCGGTCATGGGTGTTCTCTCCCTCTACATGCTGATCGGCCTCGCGTTCGCGTTCAGCTATGGCGCGATCGACCGTTTCGGTGACGACGCCTTCTTCGCGGACGGCAATCTCGCGACCGCCTCGAATTGCATCTACTTCAGCTTCACGACCCTGACGACCGTGGGCTACGGCGACTTCGTGGCCACTACTTCGCTCGGCCACACGCTTGCCGTCTTCGAGATGCTGATCGGCCAGATCTACCTGGTCACGGTCGTCTCGCTGATCGTCGGGAACCTCGGGCGACCGGCGCGTCGCCCACAGCGCTGAGTCAGGGCGCGGCCGGAGCCGGGGAGGCCTCCGCAGCTTCCGCCCGGTTGCGTGCCAGGTCGGCGCCAATCTTCGTCGCAGCCGCGGTCAGCGGCGCACCGAGGATCAATCCGACGGTGCCGAACAGCGCCCCTCCACCGATCGTCACGATCAGGACGGCGAGTGGGTGGATGCCGAGCGCGGCGCCGTAGGCGATCGGCTGGATCATCTGCTGGAGGATGCCGTTGGCGAGAAGCTGCACGATGATCATGCCGGCGGCGGCGTCGCTCCCGGCGCCACCGAGTGCGACCAGCACCGAGAAGGCGCCCGCGCCCCAGGCGCCGAGGTAGGGCACGTAGGCGCCGACGAACGTAATCGCTGCGATCGTGCCGGCGAGCGGGACTCCCAACAGGACGGCCCCCAGGCCGACGACGACAGCGTTGAAGAGCGCGACGAACGTGACGCCGGTGAAGTAGCCGCGCAGCGATTCCAGGACGCGATGCATCATGTCGTGCGCCACGGGTTTGGGCACGCGCATGTGGCCCTCGACCCAGTCCCTGATCAGCGGTCCGTCCTTTAAGAGGAAGAACAGGCTCAGCGCGGTCAGCGACAGGAAGAAGACGATCGACGAGAGCCGCGTGAGCCCGCTCGCGATCCCTTCCAGCAAGGCGGGCACCGCGTCGTTCAGCATGTCTGCGACGTCCTCCTTCGCAGTTTCAGCCGACTGCTCGTCTACCCCGACGTCGGTCGTCCAGTCCGCGAGTGTTTGCTTCGCGTCCGAGAGTTGAGCCCGGATCCCGTCCTTCTGGCTCGTGATGCCGCCGAACACCAGGCTCGCCACACCGAACGCGAGCACGATGACCGCCACGAGCATCAGCGCTGCAGCGATCCCGCGGTTCAGTCGGTGCGCGCTGAGCCACCTGACCACGGGTGACGCCACCGCGGCGATGACGGATGCCGCGAGTACTGGCGCGACGATTGTCTGGGTCAGCGTCAGGAGGGCCATGACGCCGATCACGAACAAAGTCACCCCGACGGCGAGCCACGCAGACGAGCCGAGATCGCGCAACCACGTCGGAGGCGCGAAAAGCCCGCTGAGTTCTTGTGGGTTGAACTCGGCTGGTTCGTACTCCGGCCGCTCGCGCCGGCGCATCATGCTCATGACGTACCGCCCAGCCGCTGCGCGAAGAACTCGAGCGCCTTCTTCGTCTTCGTCTCCTGGTCACCCGCCAGGTCGACGCCCCGCTTGGAGAGGAAGACCCGCGTCTCCGCAGCGACCTGGAAGGCTTCGCGCGGCCTGCACTTCGTGGACAGCTCCAGCACCCTCGAGCTGTCCGGATAGGACCACACCTCCAAGACCATCTGCCCCGCGTAGCCCTCGGGCTGGAACTTGAGCTTCAGCACGAGGATCGGTCCGAGGACGGCCAGGTCGTCGAGTGCGATGCCCTCTGGCGCATGCTCGGCGAACAGTTTCCGCTGTTCGTCGGACAGGAGGCTTTCGAGCGAGGTGCGGCCGAAGGCGATGTTGCGCACCTCGGCGTTGTCCACCTTCGCCTTCAGGGTGCCCGAGCAGACGAAGGAGCCCGGCACGGCATCGACCTCGACGACGAACGCCGGCGACTTGCGCAGCCGTTTCGGCACCTGCTCCGGGACGACCGGCCGGAGCTTCACGACCGCGTCACCGCGCTTGCCCTGCACGCGCCGGCCTCGCACCACGACCCCGGCTCGATTCAGATCGAGCTTGGGCGTGTCGAAGAAGTAGACCTGTCGGATCTGGGCGTCGAGGGGGTCGACTCCGAGCGCTTGCGCGGTCGCGTACTGGTCCGATTCCGGAACGGTCAGCTTGAGCTCCACGCTGTCGGCGCCGGCCGTCAGCTTCAGCAGCTCTTCGAGGCGCTCCTCTTCGAGCGCAGGAGCGATGGCACCCGTCGACGCCATGGTCTCAGCCTCGTTTGCCAGCATCGGCGGAGCAAGGGTGTCCGCATCCCGGGCGCGGTAGTGCCCGCGTGCTGCGCGAGAATGCGCCCCGCCGTGCGCAGCTTCCTCGAAGCACACCTCCGCTCGCGCCAGGTCGCGCGTGTCGTCTACGGCTCGATCATCGGGCTAGCGCTCGTCGTAGCGCTCGAGGCCCATCCTCCGGAGCCGCACGCCATGGTCGCCACGCTGCTCGGAACCGCTGTGGCCGTGGCCCTCGCCGAGCTCTATAGCGAGCTGATCGGGTTCGAAACCGTCCGGCGACGCAAGGCGAGCTCCGACGAGATGAGGCACCTGTACGCGGACATCGCCGCCGTTTCGTTCGGGATCGCATTCCCGGCGGTCTTCTTCGCGCTTGCAGCCGCCGATGTGCTCAGCGACGACGCGGCGTTCACCGTGGCCAAGTGGGCCGGGCTCGGCCTAATCGGCGTGTATGGGTTCGCCGGCGCCCGGTTGTCGGGCGCCGGCATGCGCAAGTCGATACTCCAAGCGGCCGCTGTCGCGCTGATCGGCGCGGCCCTGATCGGCCTGAAGGCCGTCGTGCACTAGCCGGTCAGCGCCTTCTGCTTGATCTGGTCGAACTCGGCCTGCGAGATCGCGCCCGAATCGAGCAGCTGCTTGGCCTGCGCGATCTGCCCCGTCGGCCCGCTCTCGGCCGCGACGTTCTTCACGTAGCTGTCGAAGGCCGCCCGGCTGGCCTGCGCTTCCTGCGCGCTGCGCTCTGCCATGTGCTTGCCCTGCGCGATGAGGTAGATCAGCACGCCGAGGAAGGGCAGGATGAACGTCAGGAAGACCCAGCCGGCCTTTCCCCAGCCGCCAATGTCATGGCGGCGGAAGATGTCCGCGAACACGGTGATCAGCAGCCAGATCCAGATCACCCAGGCGAAGAACACGAGCATCGTCCCGACGATGTCGAGGAACGGGTAGTCGGCAGCGGTTACCAATTGATCACCTCGTGGTTGCGCGGAATAGGTCGAGGTGAGGCTCCAATGTCCACGCGCGCGTGACAAGGGTGTCTGCATCCAAACTGGGGTGTTGCCCGCGTCCTTCACACACGGGATCGCACCCGTGACGATTGAGGGGGATGCTGGGAAGGGCTCTGCAGCTTCCGATCGAGCTCACGGCGTCCGTCGCCCGCGGAGCCGGTCGCCGCCTGGGCGACCTCACGCTCGCCGGCCTGGATGCCGTCCTAGCCTCCCGGGTGGCCGAGGAGGCGGTTGACCGGGCGCTTGCCAGCCGGCTCGCGGAACACACGGTCGATCGTGTCTTCGACCAGGAGCGGTTGATCGACGAGACCGTCACCCGCCTGCTCGAGAGCGATGAGCTGTGGGTCCTGGTCGACTCGATAGCGAAGAGCCCCGCCGTCACCGAGGCCATCGCCCGCCAGAGCGTCGGCTTCGCCGACCAGGTCGCGGAGGGAGTGCGCGAGCGCTCACAGCGGCTCGATGTTCGGCTCGAGCAAGCAGCTCGGCGCATCGCGCGGCGGCCCGCGCGCCCGTCGCCCGAGAGCCCTTGACGCCCAAGCCGACCTACGAGGGCCTCGCGACACGCGCGATCGCGTTGGCGCTCGACGCGGCCGCGATCAACGTCATCGCACTGGCCGTCGCCGGGATCGTCGCGTTGGTGCTGTCGGTGCTGTCCGTGCCCGACTGGCTCGAGACCGTGCTGATCGGAGTCGCCGGCGTGCTGTTCTTCCTCTGGACGATCGCCTACTTCGCGACCTTCTGGTCGACGACCGGTCAAACGCCCGGCGACAGGCTCATGCGCATCCGGGTGTGCGATGCCGAGGCCGGGCAGCCGATCGGCTTCGGCCGGTCGGTGCTGAGGCTGCTTTACCTGACGATCGCGGCGCTTCCGCTGCTCGCGGGGTTCCTGCCGGTTCTCTTCGACGAGCGCAGGCGGGGGTTGCACGACATGTTGGCGGGCACGGTCGTCGTGAGCGCGCCCGAGGAGCCTGCGGTCAGCCCAGCAGTGCTTTCTCGCGTTCGAATTCCGCCTCGTTGAGCACGCCGGTCTCGCGGAGACGTCCCAGGCGCTCGAGGTCGGCGAGCCGGTCCTGCTGCCTGCGCTTCTCCGAGCGGCCGATGTTCGAGACGCGGTCGCGCAGGTGAGCCATCGAATCTTCCCGGCTCGCGTTCGGGAACTCGCGTTCCGTCCTCCGCCGCAGCATTTCGACCCCGAACGCGAGCAGCGCGATCAGGATCAGAGTCGGAATCAGGCGGTGGAACGCCGGGGTGGGCTGCCACGCCAGCAGCAGCAGCACGATCACGGCGAGGCCGGAGTACGCAATCGCCGGCTCGCGCAGGTAGGGAGCAAGAACACGCCTCGTGCCGGTAGCCAGCCGGGTGGCGCCCCCGAGCCATGCGGAGAAGACGAGCACGATCCCATAGAGGATCGTCGCGCTGGCGGCTTCAACCATCAATGACGTCGAGATGTCCCAGGTGGCGTCGATGGCAGGCTCGACCGATTCGGTCTTTGCCAGCGAGCCGACGAGCGCGTCGCCGGCGAGGTGACGTGCGACGAGCGCGGCGACGCCCGCGAAGATCAGGCCGAAGCCGGCCGCACGTAGCGCCTCGCGTCGCCAGCCGCGAGCGATGAACACGGCGAGTGCCAGCAGGCCGAGGGCGAGCACGACGAGCACGATCGCCGCCGCCTGGAGCAGGTCCACTCCGTCCTGGGCCAACTCGAGCTCGTCGGACTCGAGCAGTGTGAGCTGGGCCGCGTCCTCAGGCAGTTTCTCCTGTGCCCTTGCGCCGACGCCGATGCTCTCTGCCGTCGCGCCCAGCAGGTCGTGGAGGTTGAGGGTCACGTCACCGCCCTCCGTCGAGACGTTGTCGCCACCGCCTTCGACGACGTTCAGCAGGGCCCCGTGCGCGCCGCGGTTGGCGTTCTCCCACACCGCCTGCAGCCGAGGCCTCTGGAGCAGTTCGTCGACACCGCGCACCGCGAGGCCTTTCAGGCCGCCGGCCACCGGCCCCGCGAGAGGCTGTGCCCGGGGCGGAAGCGCCGACTCGAGCTGCGCCTGCACGTCGACGTTCGTGTACAGCTGGTCGACGAGGTACACCGAAACCTGATCGCGGATGTCGTCGTTCTCCAGCAGCTCGCTGCTCGTATCGACCCAGTTGTCGGTGTCGAGCAACTGGCGATTCGCCCACAGTGCGAGGATCGCGAGGATGGCAAGCAGCGAGCCGATGCTGATGAGGACCAGCGGCAGACGCCGTCGACGAGTCATCACTTCGTAGCCAACCGCGCGCGTGCCGCGGGAGCAATGGAGCACGCACCCCGGTCGGGGGTAGGGTGCACGCCCTTGTCGGGTCGCTGCTTCGCAGCGAATCTCACCCAGTGAGCGCGGTCGGCCAGTTCGACTCACCCGAGCTGCGGCGCGAGCTCCGCCAGGCGTCGCAGGTCATGCCGCTCGGATGGTCGGCGGGCGGGCGTCGGTTCAGCTTTCAGGCGCCGCTGACGCTGCCGCTTTTCGGTGGCGGCTACGCGCTGCTGACGACCGCGGAGGGCACGCGGTACCTGGGGCAGGTGCTCGACCGGGTCGTGACGGAGCGACCCGGGCCGACGTGGACGCTCGAGACGGGCCAGGCGACCGGCGTGCGTGAGGCTCGTGTCGAGGTTCCGATTCGCCTGCTCGAGGGCTCGGGCGAACTGCTCGTACGCCTCGAGGGGGACGAGCTCGTGGCCGTCACCGCGGAAGACTCGTTTCGCGAGGCCGATCTGGATGCGGCTCCTCCGGAGGTGGTCACCGAGTTCATGGACCAGGTGGACTCCGGTGCGACGCTGCTTGAGATCGGCAACACCACATCGGGCGGCCCTGCGCGCCTGCACGCGCAGGGTTTTGCCCGGCACACGTTCTTGTGCGGGCAGAGCGGGGCGGGGAAGACGTACGCGCTGGGCGTTGTGCTCGAGCGCCTGCTGATCGAGACAGAGCTCAGGCTTGTCGTGCTCGATCCCAACGGGGACTACGTGGGGCTCGGCAGCGCGGCACCGGGCGTCCGCGTGTTCTCTTCCGACCACGAGCCGCTGCGCCTGCGGTTCGACGAGCTGTCCCGCTTGACGCGCGCCGCGGTCGTCGGCCTCGATCCGCTGCGGGACATGGATGAGTACGCCGCGTTCGATCGCCTGGCCGAAGGGCGCGGGTCGCTCCAGGAGGTTCGGGACGAGGCTCGCGGCGAGGCCGACCGGGTCGCGCTTCGGATCGACAATCTTGCGGTCGATCGGTGGGGCTTGTGGGCGGCAGAGGGCGAGGCGTCCGTCCTCGACTCGATCATGGGCGATGCGCGCGCGACGGTGGCAGATCTGTCCAGCCTCGACACGCCGGAAGAGCAGGCGCTCGCGGCGGGCGCCGTGCTCGCCCATCTCTGGGAGCGGCGCGCGGAGCGACGGCCCGCGCTGATCGTCATCGACGAGGCACACAACGTCTGTCCGGCCGCGGAGCCGGGCCGGCTCGGAGACGAGGGACGCGACTTGGTCGTCCGGATCGCCGGGGAGGGGCGCAAGTACGGGCTCTACCTCATGCTCGTCACCCAGCGCCCGGAGAAGCTCGAGCCGAACGCGCTCACGCAGAGCGACAACCTGATTCTGCTGCGGCTCAACGGCGCGGCCGATGTGGCTCGCATCGCATCGGCGTTCTCCTTCGTCGCCCCGTCGCTCCTGGCCGAGGCGCCTTCCTTCGCCAAGGGCGAGGCGCTGGTCGCCGGCGGGATCGTCGGGCGGCCGATGCGCGCGCGCTTCGGCGGCCGAGTATCGCCCGAGGGCGGCGGTGACGTGCCCACGAGTTGGGCGCGGTGATGCCCGCTACACCACCGGACGGTGGCCGGCCGTGTTGTAGAGCGGCGCCCGCGTTGAAACCCTCGCAGTTCCCCATCAGCAACCGGAGGTGATCGCAATGGCGGAGATCGGCCCTGTGCAGATGATCGCACTGGCCTTCGGGCCGGACGCCGACTTCGAGGGCAAGATCATCGAGGAGCTCGCGAAGCTCGAGACCCAGCAGACGATTCGCATCCTCGACCTTCTCTTCGTCCTCAAGGACGCCGAGTCCGGTGAGCTGATCGCGCTCGACCACCAGGGTGAGTCGCTGGGCGGAATCGTGGGGGCCCTGCTCGGCTTCGAGTTCGAGGGCGCCGAGCAGCAGATGGGCGCCGAGGGGGGTGGCGATCACGCATTCGGGCTGACCCAGGCCGACATCGAGGGAATCGCCGGGTCGCTCGAACCGGGGCATGCGGCGGGGTTTCTCCTGATCGAGCACGTCTGGGCGCGCGACCTGAAGCGGGCGATCCGCGATACGGGCGGCGTGCCGATCGGCGAGGGGTTTCTCACGCCGGAGACGGTGCGCGCGGTCGAGCCGGAGCTGGCTGCTATGGCCGATGCACTTAACGAGGAAGGGGCGCCCGCGGGCGCCTGAGAGGAGAGACGATGGGACTCTTGGCAGCCAGGGCCGCGACGCGGATGGGCGCGCGGCAGCAGTACCGGACGATGGCGCGAATGCAGCGCCGGCGGACGGCCTTCCAGGACCAGAGGGGCATGCGGCAGGACTTCCAGCCTGCCGGCGAGCAGGAGGTCTACGAGGAGGCTCCCGCTGCGCCCGCGCAGGCCGACTACACCGTCGAGCTCGAACGGCTGGCTCAGCTGCGCGACCAGGGCGTGATCACGGCCGAGGACTTCGACGCTAAGAAGCGTCAGCTGCTCGGTCTCTGAGCTCGGTCGCCCCGCCGGGCGGCACGACCCGCACCTCAACCTCAGGCGCACGGGTCGCTGCCTCTTCCTCGAACTGCCGGGCGGGGCGACTCGGGTCCTCGAGCCAGTCGGCTCCTCGCGACGCATAGGTCCCCCAGTGGACCGGGATCGCGACCCGCGGCTCCAGGAGGGCCGCGGCGTCGGCGGCGTCGGCGGGTCCCATGTGGCCGCGCCCTAGCCGCGGCCCCCATCCCCAGATCGGAAGGAGCGCGGCGTCGAGGTTCCCCGGGAGCTTTCCCATTCCCTCGAACAGGCCCGTGTCACCCGCGAAGAGGACCCGCACCGAGCCATCGACCAGGTAGGCGAGGGTCTCACGCGCGGTTGAGAAGGGATGACGGCGCCCGTCATGGTCCACCCGTTCGGCGGTCACCGCGACGTCGCCCAGTCGGACGGTCTCGCCGGATGTCACCTCGATGATCTCCTTGAACCCGCCGCTACGCAGGACGCGGGCGCAGCCGCGCGGCGCAACGACGGGACAGGGGTGCAGCAGCCGCAGCGAGGCCACGTCGAGATGGTCGAAGTGCGCGTGGGTGATCAGGACTGCGTCCGGGCGGTCGATCTCGCCGACCGCCGGTGGCGGGACGATGCGGCGCAGGTGCGTTACGCGCTCGCGCAGGACGGGATCCGTCAGCAAGCGCGTCCCGCGCGTCTCGAGCTGGACCGTGCTGTGGCCCACGTAGGTGATTCGCACCGGCGAAGCGTCCCACACAGGTGGACAGCCTTCGAAGCGTGTGGGAGGGTGATCCCACGATGGGCGAAGGCCCGGTTCTAATCGGCTACGACGGCTCGCCGAGCGCTGCGGAAGCGATCGGACTAGCGGCCTCGCTGCTCGGCGCGCGGCCCGCGATCGTCGTGAGCGTGTGGAGTCCCGCGCCGGTGGAGACGATGGCGTATGGCGCGTCGGGAGACTTTTCGGCCGCCGCGCCCGCCTACTTCAGCGACGTCGACTCCACGATCGAGCAGCAAGCGCGCGAGATGGCGGAGCGAGGCGCGCGGATCGCACGCGAAGCGGGCCTCGAGGCCGAGGCGCGTTCGGCCCAGGGCAGCTCGGCTTGGCAGGGGATCGTCGACGCGGCAGCCGCGGCCGATGCGGCGGCGATCGTCGTCGGCGCGCGCGGCCTGTCCGGAATCAAGTCAGCGCTGCTCGGCAGCACCTCGAAAGGCGTTTTGCATCACGCCGGCCGTCCCGTTCTCGTGGTGCAGCAGTCCGACGCTTCAGATTGAGCGCCCGGCCTCGGGGCCGGTGTCAGCGAGCTCCTGTGCGGATTGGGTGGATTGCGCGCGCTCGACCGCCTCGACGACCTGCTCGGGCTGGCTCACGCCGGCGAACTTGAACTCCGAGTCGTCCGTGCCTGCTGTGTCGAAGTCGACGGTCCCGACCTGCAGGATGCGCTCGACCACGGACTGGTCGGTGTTCACGTTCTGGACCCGGTCGATGCGAGTCTGCTGCACCTTGCGCGCGATGAATCCGCGCTTGATCCGCAGGCGCTGGTTGGTGATCGTGTACACGGTCGTCATGCGCTTGACGAAGCCGACCAAGACGACGAGCACAAGGCCGACGACGGCCCACAGCACGACGCTGATATCGGTCACAAGCGATAAGACCAACACGACGACGGCCGCGATGAGCAAGGCTTTGATGTAGAAGGCGAGCGTCGCCCGCCAGGAGGGGTGCCCCTCGAAGATGATCCGCTCGCCGTCGTGAAGGTCCATGGCACCAGTATGCGGCTCAGGCCGCTACTTCGGCAAGTCGGCTTCCGCCGCCTGCACGCTCAGCACGAATTCTGGGTTCGTGCTTTACGGCGACGCCACTTCAGCGCACGCCGTTGAGCGTGTCCACGACCCCGAAGACGTCACCCCGGCGGTAGAAGTTGACCGCGAGGAGGTTCGGGAGATGATCGCGGATCTTCTGGCACTCGCGCGCGCGCCGCAGCAGGGGCTTGTAGGCGTTGACCTTCTGGGCGTGGGAGGGAAGCGGGATCGGATCGGTCGAGATCCAGTGGTTGATCAGGAAGAGCGGCGCGTTGTCCGGGCCGCGGTTGGGCTTGCAGCTCGCGGCTAGCTGCGACCGGTCTGTGAGCAGGGCGGGCCTCTTGAACGTGTACGGCGTCTCCTCGGTGATCGCTTCGTAGGCGAGGTGGTACCAGGGGGCCGCGCCGGCGTGATTCTCCGCGAGGAAGACCAGGCGCTGGTCCGTCTCGATCATCTCGCCAAGGGTCGGCCACTCGCCGGTGGTCGGGCCTCGGTACACGACGTCGTCCAGGCCTGCATCTGCAACGGCCCCGACGAAGTCCTCGGGGGTCACGTAGTCCTGATTGATCACCACGACGACCTCGCCGGGGTTCGCGACCAGGAAGTCGTGGAGTTGGTCGAGCACCTCGTCGAGGCGCGTCCCGCCCAGCTCGCAGAAGGTGTGGCAGAGGTACATGCCCCGCGTGCCCTCGCCCGAGAAGCCGAGGCGCTCGCGGATGCGCAGGGCCGCGTCGACCGCGTCGGGGCTGACTCCGTCGCGGTCCGCGTGGCTCCGGGCCTCTTCCGTATCGATAACGGTTCGCAGGCGTCCGTCGGCGAGGCGGTCCGCGTAGTGAGTGTCGATAAGCAGTCCGCGGACGCCGTCGTCGAGCTGGTTCGGGATCGGACGATCCTGCTCTGACGCGAACCAGCCGGGCAGCGGCACGGACATCGCGTTGTGCGTCGCGGGCAGCACCACATCGGTCAACGGCCGGTCGCACAGCTCGCGGTGGCCGTTGCACGCGTCGGCCGCCGGCGCGGCGGTGGAAGTCCCACCGGTGGCGACGAAGGTCCCTGCGGCCACGACGATCACGACCGCAGCGACCGCGACGGCGATCAACTGGCGGCCGCGGACGGCCACGCGTGCGCGCGAGACCTCGGCCTCGGCTGGCCGGTAGATGAGCCAGAGGATCGCGCTGACCCCGGCGTAGATCAGGTAGACCCCCACCAGCGTGAAGACCGCGTTGACGACCGCGGCGGTGTCGAGCACGAGCAGAAGCCCAGCGGCGATCAGAAGCGCTGCCCGTAGGACCTTGAACGCCGGCCGCGTCGGCTCCGTCGTTACCCACGCGCCCGCGCGCCGCAGTGGTGCGCCGATGTCCACGGGACGGATCAAGGACGCGGCCGCCGCAGCCACGACCGCGCCGGAGCCGGCCACGATCCAGCCCACGCTCCGCAGGTCGCCGAGGAATGCGTCCCAGATCGCGCCGACGGCCGCCTGCGCTTCGGGCGTGTCCACCGTATCGGTGACCGCGTCGCGACCAATCGCGAGCCCGATCACGATGACGACCCCGGCGACTGCGGTGCTGATCCCGAGTTGCACCATGGTTCGCCTTCGATTCGTGGAAAGCACCAGGCCGCCGGCCGCCAAGACGATCGCGACCACCGCGAGCAGCCACGCGAGCAGCCGCACGGTGTCCGCGGCGCGCGCGACATCGCCGCTCGCACCGATGTCGCGCGCGACGAGCCTCGCGTCGGCCTCGTCCTCGATGCGCCGCGCCAGCTGCGGCCGGATCACCTGAAGCCCGGCGCCCACGAGCGTGCCGACATCTGCCACGGTCAGGGTCACCGTGTTCTGATCGCGGTCGAACACCGCCCGGTGAACATCGCGCACGGCGGACCGGAACACGTCCGTGAAAGCACGACTCCCTACCACCGACGACACGACCGACTCGACGATCGGCCGCGCCGCGATCAGGTTGCTCTCGGCCTTGAGCACGATCTCGTCGGTCACCTGCTCGGCGATCAGCGAGCGAACGCTGTCGTCCTCCAGGGCGACGGTGGCGCGATTGGCAAACTGGTCCGAGTCGACGGCCGCGCGCCGCACGTAGCCGGCGACGAGGGCAAGCAGCAGCGCGACGGCTGAGAGGACGACCAGCGTGACTACTGCGGCGCTACGGCCGCGGGCGGCCATGCCCTGACCGTAACGCCCGCGCGCGCTGTGTGCGCAACGCCACAAGCCGATGAGTTTTCGCCGGAAGGAGAGTCGCTAAAACTGATGACCGGACTTACGACCGAAGGGACCCGCCGCACATGACTCGCTTCCTCGCCCGACTCGCCGACATCTCCTACCGCCGCCGCGGCAGGGTGGTGCTTGCCTGGATCGCCGCGGCCATCGTGATCATCGGCGTCGGCTCCTCGCTCGCCGGCGAGTACAACGCCGACTACGACACGCCGGGCTCGGAGTCCAAGGCCGCGAGCGACCTGACCGAGAAGCGCTTCGATGGCTACTCGGGCCAGGAGGTCTACGTCGTCTGGAAGGACGAGGGCGGTGCCGACAGCGCCGCGGCGAAACAGCGCATCAAAGCCTTCCTCGGTGAGGCGGAGCAGGTCGACCACATCGCTCCGCACACCGCTATCCGTTACTCCGACGACGGAACGATCGGCGCGACCACGCTGCCGATGACCGTTCCCGGCTGGGAGATGGAGAAGGAGCAGGGCGAGCAGCTGATCGACGCGGCGGAGTCGAACGACGGCGAGGGGCTCCAGATCGAGCTGGGAGGCGATCCGATCTACGTCGCGCAGGAGCAGTCGAGCCCCGAGGGCATCGGCTTCCTCGGCGCCGCGATCGTGCTGCTGATCGCATTCGGCTCGATCGTCGCGGCCGGGCTACCGCTCGCGATCGCCCTGATCGGCCTCGGGATCAGTTCCGGGGGCCTGATCGTCCTGCTCGCAAACGTCGTCGACGTCCCGGACTGGACGACTGCCGTGTCCGGGCTGATCGGCATCGGCGTCGGCATCGACTACTCGCTGCTCGTGCTGACGCGCTTCCGTTCCGCGATGAGGGAAGGCAAGGACCGCCACGATGCCGTGGTCGAGGCTGTGACAACCGCCGGTCGCAGCGTCGTGATCGCCGGCGCGACCGTCGTCGTCGCGATCTCCGGCTTGATGCTCACCGGACTGACCTACATGTACGGCGTCGCGCTCGCGTCATCGCTCGCAGTGCTCGTCGTCGCGCTTGCCTCGATCACGTTGCTGCCGGCGCTCCTGTCGTTCCTGGGGCCGAAGGTCGATCGCCTGCGCATCCCGTTCCTCGGTCGTGCGCTGAAGACGGAGGGCAACGGCGAGTCGCCCGCCGCGCGCTGGAGCCATGCGGTTCAGCGCCGCCCGTGGCTGGCCGCGATCGCCGCGACCGTGCTGCTCCTCGCGCTCGCCGCGCCTGCGCTCGGCATGCGCCTGGGCTTCCCGGACGCCGGCAACGACGCGCCCGACACGATGACCCGCCAGGCATACGACCTGAACACCGAGGGGTTCGGGCCGGGCACGAACGGGCCACTCGTGATCGCCGCCGACCTGCCGCCCGGGCCGGATGCAAAGGCCGAGGTGAAGTCGTTCGCGGAGCAGCTGCGTGGGGAGGACAACGTCGCGTTCGTCCCGTCGCCGACCTTCAACGAGAGCGGAGACGCGGCGATCATCACTGTCATCCCCCAGGGCTCGCCGCAGGACGAGGAGACGGAGGACCTCGTGAACACGCTGCGGGACGAGGTCGTGCCGGACGCGCTCGGCGACACCGGCATCACCGCCCACATCGGCGGCGTGACCGCCGCGCTCGAGGATCAGAGCGAGTACATGAAGGACCGCATGCCGCTGTTCATCGTCGGCGTCGTCGGCCTCTCGTTCCTGCTTCTACTCGTGGCCTTCCACTCACCCCTGATCGCGCTGAAGGCGGGCATCATGAACCTGCTGTCGGTTGGCGCCGCCTACGGTGTGATGACACTGGTCGCGAAGGGTGGGCCGGTCGGGGAGCTGATCGGGATCGACCACGAGGTGCCGATAGCGCCGTTCATGCCGGTGATGATGTTCGCGATCCTCTTCGGGCTCTCGATGGACTACGAGGTCTTCCTGATCTCGCGGATCCGCGAGGAGTACCTGAAGCACGGCGATACAAGGCGGGCTGTCGCTGACGGCCTGGCGCGGACAGCGCGCGTGATCACCGCTGCCGCGGCGATCATGGTCGTCGTGTTCCTGGCGTTCACCGCGGCGCCGGATGTGTTCCTGAAGCTGTTCGGGATCGGCCTGGCAACGGCGATATTCCTCGACGCCACCGTCGTGCGGATGGTGCTCGTGCCGGCGGTGATGCAGCTGCTCGGGGACCGCAACTGGTGGATCCCGGACTGGCTCGAGCGCGTTCTGCCGCGGCTCGATGTCGAGCAGGCACCGGCGCGGGCGTAGCCAGTGGCCACCTGCACGCACCGCGATCAGATCGAGATCGTCGACGCGCCCGCCGATGTCGCGGGGTGCGAGGAGTGCCTGGCGAGCGGCGGGCGCTGGGTGCACCTGCGGATGTGCCAGACATGCGGTCACATCGGCTGCTGCGACAACTCGCCGGGCCGCCACGCAACGGGGCACCACGA
>Ga0111539_10003157_pt1 | contig 21808 bp, 17 predicted proteins | sample RhiMethybrSRZTD1_FD_79667 | JGI IMG/M metagenome (GOLD analysis project Ga0111539, IMG submission 79667) | Populus rhizosphere microbial communities from Tennessee, USA - Rhizosphere MetaG P. TD hybrid SRZTD1 (version 2) (version 2) | ecosystem: Host-associated > Plants > Roots > Rhizosphere >...
CCAAAAAAGAGAGACGGATCCTGGTTGGTTTTGCCGCAGAAACGGAATCTGTGCTGCAGAACGGCCAGAAGAAACTAAAAGAAAAGTCGCTCGACCTGCTGGTTGCCAACGACGTCTCGCAAGCGGGTGCGGGCTTCGACGGCGACACCAACATTGTCACGATTCTCACCCGTGATGGCCACCAGGTGAAACTCGACAAGCAGCCGAAGGCAGATATCGCCCACGAGATTTTGAACCAGATTCTGGCTTTCCGAAAACGTCATGTCTGAAGACCGCCAGTTCTATCTCAGCCAACTGAAGGAACGTCTACAGTACTACAAGGAAATGGGAATTGACGGGCTTTCGGTCAAGGCTTCTCTCGAGAAGGTCGTCACGGCTACAGTGAATCAGGAAATCGTCCATCCAGCGCCAGTTTCCGACTCCTTGGTTGTAAAAAGGAATTCCTCTTTGTTTGAATTGCCGCTGAATCAGCAGTCTTCAGGCGAGAGCCTGGAGAGTATTCGCACTGATCTGGGAGACTGCCGGCGCTGCAAGCTTTGCTCTGGAAGAACCAACATTGTGTTTGGGTCTGGCTCTTCTGAAGCCAAGCTGGTTTTCGTGGGTGAGGGACCGGGGGCAGATGAAGATGCCCAGGGGTTGCCATTTGTGGGAGCCGCCGGACAACTGCTCACCAAAATCATCGAAGCCATCCAGCTTACGCGCGATCAGGTTTACATTTGCAATATCGTGAAATGCCGTCCGCCTTCCAACCGAACTCCAGAGGAAGACGAGATCGCCGCCTGTTCGCCTTTCGTGTTTCGACAGATCGAGAGCATCCGCCCGCGAGTCATCTGCTGTCTGGGAGCAGTGGCTGCGCAAACCGTTCTTGGAACCAAGACCGCTGTGGGAAAACTGCGCGGCCGCTTTCACGACTATCGCGGCATTCAAGTCATGCCCACCTGGCACCCCGCCTACTTGCTCCGCAACCCTAACGCCAAGCGGGATGTCTGGGATGATGTGAAGAAAATCAGAGCCTTGCTGGATGAAGTCGGCTGATTGGACAGTTCCACGATTGATGCAGAAAACGTGTCAATCGTGGCTACTCTTGAGCTTCTCGAGAAACTTAGGACGCTCGCGGACTTCGTGGTTGATGAGCCCTGCCGGGACATTTCCCTTCGACAAAGCCATCGCTTGTTGGCAGCACATGAGGCTGATTTCCTGGAAGAGTTCATCCGTCCACGCAATCGCATGGGGCGCCAGCAGAATATTGTCGAGTGCAAAGAAAGGATGTTGGAGCGCCGGTTCCGTGGCGAACACATCCACAGCGGCACCGGCGATCTGCCTCGACTTCAGCGCAGCTTCCAGCGCGTTCTCGTCCACAATGCCGCCGCGCGCTGCGTTTACCAGATACGCTCGCGGTTTCATCAGCACCAGTTCATTAGCCCCCAACAAACCTCGCGTCTGCTCGTTGAGCGGACAAGTGATAATGACGTAGTCCGAAGCTCGCAGTAATTCTTTGAGATCGGTAAGCCGCGTATTGAGGGCGGCTGCCCGTTCCGGAGCCACGTAAGGATCGAAGGCTAGTAGTTCAGTTGTTTGAAATGGCTTCAACAGTTCGGTGAGCGCCCCGCCAATACCGCCGAGGCCTATAAGCCCTATAGTCTTGCGCCGCAGCTCGGAACCCATCCAACGGTTTTTCTCGGGCCACTTACCCTCCCGTGTCAAGCGGTCTTTCTGGAAGGAATGATGGCCCAAGGCCAGCATCCAGCCCAGAATGGCTTCCGCAACAGAGTAGTTCACGGCACCGCTGGTGATGAAGAGCGCTACTCCCGCCTCTGTGCAAGCACTCACGTCCACGGTGTCGTAGCCAACACCGAACCGTAACACCGCCAGAAGGCGGCCAGATTTGGAGAACGAAGCTGCCGTGACGCGAGGAGTAAGACAGATCAGGGCATCCAGGTCTTCAATCTGATGAGCAGCCAGAACTGGCTCATGCCGTTCCAGAAACCGCCATTCAATGCCAGCCTTCCGGAGTTCTCCCAGACTTGCGTTGTCAAACAGTCGCACTTCACCAGACGCAAAATCGGCAGTCAACCCAACGTTAAATGGTCTAGACACTCTTCACCTCAGGAACGGGGCCGGCACCAAGAGCATCCATCATCCCGCTAATCGAGCGTGTCAGCAGCCCGCAATCGGCGCCGACCCCGACCATCTGAAAGCCCTGCTCCAATCTCAATCTTCCGTTCTCAGCACCTGTCGCCATCACTCCGCAGGAAAGGCCGGCGGCGCGGATACGGTCTTTCACACGCAAAATTTCTTCGGCCACTCCCGGACCTTCCCACTCACCCGGATAGCCGGCCGAGGCAGAAAAATCTGCCGGTCCGAAGAACAGTACGTCCACATCCGGCACCTTGAGAATCGAGTCCATGTTCCTGGCTGCCTCGACATGCTCGATGATCGGTATCACAAGCGTGTCCTGGTTGGCCGACTTCGCACGCTGCAAGAACTTGCCCCACATGGTAGCCCGTTCGGCGCCGATCCCGCGGACGCCCCGTGGCGGGTATTTGGCAAAGCGAACGGCTTGCTCCACCTCTTCAGCGGTGCGCACTTGCGGGATGATGACGCCGTCCGCGCCGAGATCCAACACGCGTTTGATCACACCCTGCTCGATTTCCTGGACGCGCACTAGTGTTGCCGTCGAACTGCGGCTGGCTGCAGCCAGGTGACCTGACACCTCTTTGAAGTCGAGATCGCCGTGTTCTGCATCGATACACACCCAGTCGAGACCAAGGTGGACGGCAATCTCAATGACAGCGGTGGACCCCAGCGTAATCCACAGCCCGAAGGCCGGCCGTCCGCTGCGCAGTTTCTGCTTCAAACGCTGACTGGGGCTCTGCGGTTCAGTCATGGAGTTCTCCCTCGAAATCGTCCTCGAACCAATCTCGCCCACAACGACGATCTAATCTGGCACGCCTGTGGCAACCCACAAGCTCGCGCGCCTCGACAACTCAGTCCAGGATGCAGAAACAAGGTCGTCAAAAAGCGTGTAGCTTATCAAGGTTGCTTTCGAGCTTCTATCGAGAAAATGTTCAACTGGCTTCGTTGCAACACGCTGGGCTTTCGAACAGGTTCAGCCGTCCATCCATTTCACCGGCATCCAGCGGCGGACAGAATTGATGAGGAACAGCCTCTCTGCACGTTTCAGCTGTTCTTTGAAAATGACCCGTTCCCGAATCTGAGCCACAGCCAGCAGCTCCTCGCGGAATGTTCCAGCCAGCAGTCCTGAGCTGCGTGGCGGGGTCCATCGTTCTCCATCCATCTCCACTACCACATTCGCTACGCTCGACTCAGTGACTTCGCCACGCTCGTTCCAAAAGATGAGATCGTCGCAATCGGGGCGCTCTCGTACCGGTTCTTGGTAGAAAGAACGGTGTGTCGTTTTGTGGAAGAGAAAACGGTCGGCAGAGTCCAGCGGCGCAATTGCCAGGCCGACGCGCCATAATTGGCCTGTCGTCGCGATGAGAGGTGAAGCCTCACTCTGTATTTCGCCTTTGTGCGAGACCAGCAGGCGAACCTTCCAAGCCCCTTGTGGGTGTTCCATTCGAATTACTTCCAACTCCCCGCGGACCGCTCCTTCATCCAAGACAAAGTCAAAGAACGCCGCTGACTCGAGCATGCGCGCGACGTGGCGGTCCGGCAGGAAATAGACTCCTGCCTCCAGCCGCAAGGTCTCGATCAACTGAAACGTCCGTGGTGGATCGGTAAGAAATCGTGCTTTTGCGAGGCACTCGCCGTATTCTTCGTCCGCCGCTGAATCGTAGGTGATTCCACCTCCCACACCAAACACCGCCCTCTTCGTTTCTGTGTCCAGCACCAGTGTGCGAATTGCCACGCTGAACGTGCAATCGCCGCCGGGACGAACCAAACCAATCGCCCCGGTGTAGACGCCACGAGGAGAAGGTTCGAGGCTGCGAATCATCTTCATCGAACGGATCTTCGGTGCGCCGGTCACAGACCCGCATGGAAACAGTGCCCCAAAAAGGTCTACGAGCGCCGTGCCCGGACGGCAAACCGATTCGATTGTTGAAGTCATCTGAAACAGCGTTGCGTAGCGTTCGACGTCAAAGAGCCTGGGAACTCGAATAGTGCCTGGTACAGACACTCTTCCCAGGTCGTTCCGCAACAAGTCGACGATCATTACATTCTCGGCCCGATTCTTCTCAGATGTCTCAAGCTTGTTCCGCTGCTCCGCGTCTTCGGAAGCCCAACGTCCTCTCGGTGCGGTGCCCTTCATCGGGCGCGCCCTCAAGACATTTCCCTCCCGCTCGAAGAAAAGCTCCGGCGAAAAAGACAGCACCTGGTAACGTCCCAGGTCAATCCAGGCGGAGTAGCCAGCCCCCTGAGCTGCGCCCAGAGCCTGGTACCAGGCCCAAGCGTCTCCTTGAAACTGACTTTCCATCGGAAAGGTATAGTTCACCTGGTAACAGTCGCCCCTGGCAATCGCGCCGCGAATAGTTGCGATCCCGGTGGCGTAGCTGGCCCAGGCGATCGACGCGTTCCAGCAAGGATTCGGGACCGTCTCCGGCTTGAAGTCCTGAGCGCATGAGGCTGGCTCGCGAAAAACTGCGAGCCAGCCGAGAGGAAACTGATTTGATGGATGGACCTCCATGGCAGAGTCGAACGCGGGAGCAGTTTCGTAGCTGAGGAGGAGCGCTGCCCACAGACCGTCGCGCGCAGCCCGGTCGGCTTCCTGAAGCAACGGCACGACTTCACTGAGAGTTCGCGCAGTGTGCACTTCCAGAGGGCTTTCAAGGACACAGGACCAACCGTTGTGGAGCGGATTGAAGGATTTGAAGACGGCGGTCGGACAGAGTGCCATGAAAGGTGCTGCAGGCCAGCGGCATGGGCGAACGAAGTGATAGTGGTGGGGGGGAAGATTAATTCAGCGGAAAGGCTGTTCTCCGTCCCGGTCCGGGGCAGTCGGTGGCCTAGTCCTCGCTGCTCGATTGGCGCTTATTCGGTGATTCTTCGCGGCACAGAACCGAATGGGGGTTCGTTCAATTTTGCCCAGAAAGAGCCCAGGTTCTTGACTGCGTCGAGAAATTCCCCGAAGTCCACCGGCTTTACTACATAGGCATTCGCCCGCAAGCGGTAACAGGCCGCCAAATCCGATTCTTCCGTGGAAGAAGTCAGCACGGCAACCGGAACGGCCGACAGCGCTGCATCGTTTCGAATCTGTTCCAACGCTTCTAGGCCTGTCACGCGAGGCATATTCAGATCGAGCAGAATCACGGCCGGGTTGCCCGGTTCACGGTCTTGATACTGGCCGCGGCGATAGAGGTAGTCCAGCACTTCCTGGCCGTCTGTCACGGTCTCGACGTCATCCGCCAGACCGGCTTCCGCCAGAGCAGCCAGTGTCAACTCCATTCCCTCGGGGTCGTCTTCTGCCAGAAGGATTCTTTTCGGCGCCGACACCATCCTATTCGCCCTCGCACGATTCATTCCTCACTTCGGAAGAGTAAAGTAGAAGGTTGAGCCACACCCCAGTTCCGACTCAGCCCAGACGCGACCGCCGTGGCGTTGAATAATTCGCTGGACGTTCGCCAATCCAATCCCGGTTCCTTCAAACTGTTTGGAATGATGCAAGCGTTGAAACACGGCGAACAGACGGTTGGCGTGCTTCATCTCGAAGCCGACGCCGTTGTCTTGAACAAAGAACGTCTGCTCTCCCCTGCCCTTCCCATCCGCGAGACATCCAATGGTAATCTCAGCCCGTTCGCGAGGACGAGTATACTTTACCGCATTGTGCGCCAGATTAAAAAGAGCTTGCCGCAAAAGATTGCGATCGGCCCGAATTTGCGGCATCTCGGCTATCGCCCAGGCAATATCCCTTCCCTGGGCCTCCAAGGACAGGCTGTCACGAACCTCGCTGGCCAGGGCGTTCATATCAACTACATTGGTGCGCAGTTCACTTCGTCCCATTCGAGAGAACGCCAACAGGTCGTCAATCAGTTGACCCATACGGCGCGTTTCGAGAGTAATGGTTTCGAGGAAGCGCCGACACTTTTCATCCAGCGCCCCACCCGCCCGTCTGCGCAAGAGCTCAACGAAACCCGACACGTTCCGAAGAGGGGCGCGCAGGTCGTGGGACACCGAATAGCTGAAGGCTTCAAGCTCACGATTGGCTTCGCTGAGTTCCGCGGTTCGCTCCTGGACACGCTTCTCCAGTTCTTCGTTCAGCTGGAGTATTTGCTCCTCCGCTTGCTTTCGAGCAGTAATGTCGGAAACCGTGCCGCGCATCAGCACAGCTGCTCCACCGGCGTCGCGATAGACTGTGCCCCGGCCACCGATCCAGCGAAACCCGCCGCCCGGCAGCACGATGCGATGCTCGGTGACATAGGGTCCAGTCTCACCGGATAGAGCGCTGCCAATGGTTTGCTTCACCCGGTCTAGATCGTCCGGATGAATGAGTTTTAGATAGGCTTCATAAGTTCCATCAAATTCGCCGGCGTTCAGTCCGAAAATCCTTTCCACCTGGTTCGACCATTTCACTTCGTTGGTCTCGATAATCCATTCCCAGGTTCCCATATGGGAAGCCGCCAGCGCCAGCCGCAGGTGTTCCTCGCTGGCCCGCAACGCCTCTTCTGTCTTGCGGCGCTGCGTCAAGTCGCCCACGGTCGTGACCCGCACCGTCTGGCCTTTGTACGGCAAGGCCTGTCCCCTCACTTCGACTGGCAGCGTGGATCCATCCTTTCGTAACAGGAAGTGCTCGTACGGGCCCTCATCACCTTGACGCCGCTTTTCTTGTACCAGTTCCCGCCACTCAGGAGCCACCATGTCAAGGACCGGTTTCCCAATCAGTTCGTGAAGTTCGTAGCCGAGCATTCTGGCAAGTTGCTGATTGGCGTCCAAAACGATCCCCTCTCCGGTAATGACGATTCCCTCAAAGGCTGCCAGCGAAAGGCGCGAGAACCGTTCCTCGCTTTCGCGCAATGCTTGCTCGGTGCGCTTCAAACCAGTGATGTCACGACCCTCCGGAATCAAGAGAATGATATTGCCTGACGGATCCCGCACTGGCTTAAGCGAGAAATCGATGATGTGCTCGACTCCATCAGGAGACAAATGGGTAGTCTCATAGCGCACAAACTGTCCCGCCGCCGCCTTCCCAATGGCGTCTTTCAAACGCTCCTGCTCCGTTGCCGAATGGCGCCACCAGTGTGTCTCCCAGAATGGCCTTTTCACCACGTCTGCCCGCTGGATTCCGGCAAAACTCAGCGCGGTTTGATTGGCCTCGATCAGCGTTCCATCCGGCGTCATCAGCCCAATGAATTGAAAGGCCTGATCGAGCACAGCTCGAACCTTCTGTTCACTTTCAGCCAGGATCGCTTCGGTGCGCTCCCTTTCCGCGATCATGAGCATCAGCTCATCGTTGGCCTGCTGTAAGTCACTGCTGTATTCCTCTTTGAGTCTCAGCGCCTGCGCCTGCTCACTCAGCAAACGGGCCTGGGCTTCCTGCTTCTCGTGGTTGATGGCATTAACTTGATCCGCCAAGGCGATCGACCAAAGAAACACCAGGCACATTGTTCCGGCAATCAAGCTGCCCTCTGTCCATGAATTCGCAGGCAGAACACCAACCTACAGCATGGCAAAAACGATTCCTGCGCACAGAAAAATGATCCAGGCAAGCAAGAAACTAGCTGCGGGCTGGTACCCTTGTCTCCATCGAGCCAGCCCGGCCAACAACACCAGCAGGAAGGCGGGCACTGCCAGGACCGTATGAAGCCCTCGGGGAAATAGTTGCGTCGTGTCCAGCAACGGTATCAGTGCTGCAGCGGCGTAGATAGGAATCAGAATCCTGAAGGCTCGGTGAATGCGCGGGAGGTGCTGACGCGTACCCAGGAACGCAATGGCAAAGAACAATACCGAAAGCACGGCCAACGGTCCGGAGAGGCGTACGCCCAACCGGTTGAGCGCCGGAGAATTGGGCCACAGAAGCTCGAATGTCCATCCGTCCAATGCAGCCAGGTAGAAGGCATAGGCCAGCACCGTACCGGAGAACAAGAGATAGCTTCGCTCTCGCGTGAGAAAGTAGAAGGTAACGTTGTAGCTGAACATCATCAGCATCAGACCGAAGAACAAGCCCCAACCCAGATTCTCGCTCTGACTACGGTCTGTCAGGGCTTTCGGGGACCAAAGCATCAAGGGCAACCGCATCATCGTGCGGCTGGCAAAGCGCAAATAGAATGATTGCTCGCTGTTTACTGGCAACACCAGGCCGAAGGTGGGAAGACGGTGGTGAACGTCCCACTGGCTCATGGGAACGAAGCTGCCCGACTGCTTGACAATAAAGCTTCGGGCTCCGCTCGCATCCAACGAAGGTTGAAAAAGCGCCACTTCCTGAATACGTGGGAATCGCAGTTGGAGCTGCCAGTCAGTCACGCTGGGAACCGTGTTGAGAACGCGAAGCCGCACCCACACGACAGAGTTTGTAAAGCCGTAGTTTGGGACTGGTGCCCGGCTTGGGAGGAACTGCTGACTTCGTTCTTGGGAACTGACCTCTTCAATGGACAGCATTCTCGTGGGATCCGCCAGAATCTCCAAGTGTAGCCCCAGCTCATAGGCTTCCTGCCCTGCAACAAGGGTTAGGGAGCCTGAAGAACTTGTCGGGGGCGGCGGGGCAGCGCCGCGGCAACCCGAAAACAGCAGGAAGGACATCAGTCCGCTCAGGAGACCGAACAACAAGTCTCGGCGGTCAGTAACGAGCCTCCACGGCCAGCTGAGAGCAGAACTCATCTTGCCGGTCCCAACACCCAAGGCGACGTGCGTTTTCATTCCGGCACGTCCGCCTCTTATCCGAAGGATTGGCGGACGCTGAAGATCGCAGGGCGCCTGTGATTTCAAATGGTTGTCAGACTCCGCTGTTGGACAACATCAAGCTGATCGCATTGACAATCTCCACCAGCTTCGGGTGGGAAGTTTCAAAACCCTGGACGGAAGTCGATAGTCCCTCCAAGGAAAGTCGCAGGAGTTGCGGGTCCCGTTGCAGACGGGTGGCTTCGTGGGTGGATGCCTGAGTGAACGCCGTGATGCTTTGAGCCTGTTCCGAGTGTGTCTTGGAGAATTCTTCGATCTCGATCTTCAGTGTCGATAGCAGGCCAAGCAGCTCCGCGCGCTGCTCTTTTGTTAGCACACCCGTTTTCCCAAGCCTCGCCTCAATTTTTGCCAATGTGTCTTCGATCATGTGCATCCTCTGCAACCAAGAAAGTTCGGCGTCCAGGCGGTTCTCGCTGCCCTGCCGGGCATTATATTCCATGTTGACAGCCAGCCCCTCATGAACCTCGCAACGAAATTCCGTCTGCGTCACACAGCCTTTAGGCTATACTGGTGAGCCTGATGTCGGCTGAAGTAGCTCACTGTGAAGGCAATGCGACAGATCTATCTCGACAACAATGCGACAACTCGTGTCGCTCCTGAAGTCTTGGAGGCCATGCTTCCGTGTTATCAGAACGCCTATGGAAACGCTTCCAGTGTCCACGCCCTCGGGCAGGAAGCCAAGGGGTTGCTGGATAATGCCCGGCAACAATTGGCTCACATCCTGAATGCCGAAGCAAATGAAGTCGTCTTCACCAGCGGCGGAACTGAGAGCGACAATCTGGCGATTCGCGGCGTTGCCGAGGCCTCGGCCCGGCCCAGAAAGCACATCATCACCACTCGGGTGGAACACCACGCGGTACTCCATACCTGCCAGGCGTTGCAAAAATCCGGAATCGACGTCACGTATCTGCCGGTGAACGGCGAAGGGCTGGTCGACCCTCAGGACGTTCGCAAGGCGATCACATCGGATACGATCCTGATCAGTGTCATGCACTCGAACAACGAGGTCGGCACGACTCAGGCCCTCAAGGAGATTGGCCAGATCGCCCTCGAGCATGATGTCTATTTCCACACCGACGCAGTGCAGGCTGCAGGCAAGTTACTGCTCGATGTCGACAACCTGAATGTTGATCTCTTGTCGGTCGCGGGCCACAAGTTTCATGCACCCAAGGGTGTTGGGGCTCTCTATGTGCGAAAGGGAACGCGGCTTCGGCCACTGTTTTTTGGAGGCGCTCACGAGCGCAACCGCAGGGCAGGTACTGAGAATGTTCCGCAGATCGTTGGGCTCGGCGCAGCTGCGGAACTCGCCGGGAAGAGTCTCGAGGACCGTGCCCGATCGATTGGCGAGTTGCGCGACTACTTCGAGAACGAAGTTCGTCGTCGGATTCCGGAGGTTGCCCTCAATGGAAGCCGCATCTTGAGGATTTCCAACACGTCAAACTTGCGTTTCGAACGGGCAGATTCCGAAAGCCTGGTGATCAACATGGACTTGGCGGGCGTTGCCTGCTCCACCGGATCAGCTTGTGCTTCAGGATCGATTGAGCCGTCTCACGTCCTTTTGGCCTTGGGTCTCCCCATTGAACAGGCTTTCTCCTCGGTACGCTTCAGTCTCTCGCGCTATACCACCCGGGATGAGATCGAGTCGGTCTTGGAAATTCTGCCTGGAGTCGTGAGTCGATGCAGGGAAAGCTCGCCGCTAAACACGCGGCTGCACGCCAAGGTTTGAACCAAGAATGACGAATGACTAAGCACCAATGACAAAGGAAGCACTAAGCAAAGTGACGAAAGAAGTCCCAAGCCCGGATGACCATGCGAAGCCTTTGGATTTCGTCATTAGTCATTGATCGTCATTAGGGCTTCGTCATTCGTGACATGAGGGCTTCCGAGGTGCATTCCTAAAATTACTGGGCAGAAGAGGAGATGTGAATGCCTGAGAAGGTTGTAGTTGCTATGAGTGGGGGTGTCGATAGTTCGACGACGGCCGCGCTGTTGCAGGCCCAGGGCCATGAGGTTGTCGGGCTTTCGATGCAGCTCTGGGACTACACGCGTGCGGAATCCACGGCTGGAAAGTCAGAGGAAGAGCTGAAGAAGTCGGGAACCTGCTGTTCGATTGACGACATCTATGACGCACGGCGCGTCGCCCGCTTTCTGAATCTTCCGTTCTATGTTGTCAATTTTGAGAAAGCCTTCGAGCAGGAGGTGGTGGTTCCGTTTGTCGAGTCGTATCTGGCTGGAGAAACACCCATACCTTGTGTGCGCTGCAACACGTTCATGAAGTTCGACCATCTACTGAATCGAGCCAAACAAATTGGCGCTGCGAAGCTGGCCACTGGACACTACGCCCGAGTGCGTTTCAATGAATCCACGGATCGTTATGAATTGCTTCGCGGCGTCGATGCTGGAAAGGATCAATCGTATTTCCTGTTCGAAATGACTCAAGCCCAATTGAGCCGAGTGATCTTTCCCCTAGGCACGTATCCGAAGAGCGAAGTTCGTGCGATGGCGGAGCAGTATGGGTTGCCCGTTTTTGAGAAGCCCGACAGCCAGGAGATTTGCTTCATTCCCAGCAAGAACTACAGTGCGTTTGTTGAGAATTACATCGACAGCCGGGGGCAAACGAACTCTCAAGAGGAGGAGTTTTCAACTGTGGGTGCGGGGAAAACGCTCTCCACAACCACGATGGCGGAAGATGTGAAGGGCTCCGTACGTTCGGGTGAAATCGTCTCACCCGCTGGCGCGGTGTTGGGAAAGCATCGTGGCATTCATCAGTTTACGGTGGGACAGCGAAAGGGATTGGGCGTGGCGGTTGGCGAGCCGCTTTATGTGATTCAGACCGACGTGGCCACGAATCGTGTCGTTGTCGGAAAGTCGGCGGAACTAATGAAGAGCGTTCTCATCGCTGGCAAGTTGAACTGGATTTCCATCGAAAGCCTCACCACTCCGATCCGTGTGAAGGCCCAGATACGCAACCGACATGAGGCCGCTGATGCAACGGTGAGGAACACTGAAGATGGCAACGTCGAAGTCCATTTCGACGCGCCACAGCGCGCCATTACGCCAGGTCAAGCCGTAGTGTTCTACAACGATAACGTTGTCGTTGGCGGTGGTTGGATTCGTGACAGCCGGTAGATAGGGGATAGGTTGCAGAAGCTCAGCAGGAAAGAATTCTCCTGCCATTTGAGATGGGTGAAGTGTTAGTGCGATGCGTTGCTCTCCTTCAAATAGCCGATCCCAAATGGTCAATAACCAATAGCCAATCGGTCCTGCCGGACTGTTGATCGACTTCAGCGGCTTCGTGACATGATCCGGTCCCCTTCCTGTCACCTGTAACCTGTGCCCTGTAACCTGTAAATGAAAACGGGCATCATCCAGGACGACCTGTTCCTTCAGCACGACACGGGCACCTTTCATCCCGAGCGCAAAGAGCGATTGATTTCCATCAAAGAGGGACTCCGGGCCTATGGGCATCGCGACAAGCTGGTTCAACTGAAACCAAGGCTGGCCTCAGAAGCCGAACTGCAGCTGATTCATCCACCTTCCTACGTTCGCAGCATACAAGCAACCGCTGGCAAACTGTCCACACAACTCGATCCGGACACCGTGACCAGCTCCATGAGTTATGAGGTGGCGCGGTATGCAGCAGGTAGTGTCCTCGCCCTCGTCGATGCCGTGTTCGCCGGTGAGATTGCCAACGGGTTTGCCTTCGTTCGTCCGCCGGGACATCATGCGGAACCAGACCGACCGATGGGATTTTGCCTTTTCAGCAACGCGGCCATCGGTGCTGCCTACGCACTTCAGAAATACAAACTGTTGAAAGTGCTGGTGGTGGACTTTGATGTCCATCACGGCAACGGTACCCAGAAGGCTTTCTACCAGCGCAGCGATGTGCTCTATGTGTCGACACACCAGTTTCCGCTCTATCCCGGAACGGGCGATTTTCAAGAGATCGGCAGCGGGGCGGGGTCAGGTTTCACCGTCAACTTTCCACTCCCTGCCAGAACGGGAGATGCAACCTACAATCTGATCTTCGAGAAAGTCGTAGTTCCGATTGCGGAATCCTACCGGCCAGATTTTCTGCTGGTTTCGGCCGGTTACGACGCTCATGTCGATGATCCGCTGGCGGGTATGGAAGTGAGTCCCGAAGGCTTTCGCGGCATCAGCCAGAGGCTTCTGACTCTGGCCGAAAAGCTATGCGACGGCAAAGTAGTATTTCTGCTGGAAGGGGGATACGACTTAAAAGGCCTGAGGGAAAGTGCTCTCAAGAGTCTGGATGTTTTGACCGGCCAGCGGAGTCAGGTTCCGCCATGGAAGGCAGATGCCACGTTCGACGCCGTTATGGGGAAATCCCGAAAGGCTCTTGGTTCTTATTGGAAGTTCTGAGGAGTGCGGTGGACGGGCTCCCAAGAATGGCATCAAAAGACACCGCGGACGCTGAGGCACGGAGAGATTCCTGTAGAAATCCAGAATCTGTTCGGGATGACCATCTCCCAGTCAGGAGGGAAACGCCAAGCGATTTAATGTGACCTCTCAGCGCCTCTGCGTCTCTGCGGTTATTTGAGCTCCCGATTTCCTTGAAAAGTTACCCGCCCTATTTCTTCCTGCTGTAGTAACCCTTCTTGGACTTGACGACCGCATCTGGCCGGTCCACTTTCACCGTCAGCTTCCGGAACTTTCCATCTTTCTTTTGGTTTGTGGAAATGTAGCCCAGATTATAAAGGCTGCGCAGTTCCGTGGCAATCTTGCCGAACGCGCCACCCAGTGAGTCCAGACCGTCTGCGGCGTAGAGTGTTCCACCCGTGGCTTCAGCCAGGTCGTGCAGGTAGCCTCTGCCTCTCTGGATTTCCATCTGCATCCGCTGTTCGTCGTCATCACGCTGGCGCGGACTTCTGGGATCGACCGGCACACGACCCGGAACCGGGAAACGTGGATTGCCACTGCCTCCTGGAATGGGCCCTCCGCGAGAAAGTCGACGCATGTCGCGACTGGTATCGAAGAAAATGGGGAAGATCAGCGCATCTGTTTCCTTGGCAGCTTCGATTGTTTCCTTGGCTGAGGTAGTGGGGCTGGACGTATCGACACCGTCCGTAAACAACACCATCGCTTTCCGTTCCCGTTTTTTCTTGAGTTTTTCCTCGAGCGCCAGGTAAACCGCTTCGTAGAGCTGGGTGCTTTGACCCGTGCGGGTCCGCTTGATGGCACGTTCGATGGCGCGCCGGTTGCTAGTGAAGTCTGTTTCCAGGTGAACTTCGTCGTCAAAGGAAATAACCAGGACTTCGTCATCGGGATGAATCTGTTCCACAAAGCGGATGGCCTCGTCCTGGATGCGCGCCAGCTTGCCTTCCGTACTACCGCTAGTGTCCAGCACGAGGGCTACGGCGAAGGGTGCGTCTACGGCCGCGAAATTGGTGATCTTTTGTTCCACCTTGTCTTCAAAAACTGTGAAGTTCTCCTTCTTCAGGTCGGTGAGGAAGGTTCCGGAAGGACCGGCAACTGCTACAGCCAGGTTGACAAGGTCAACATCTACCTGGAGGGTATAGGGTTCCTCCTTCTTGGGGGTTTTGCCTTTGTCTTCTTGGGGCAGTGCTCGGAGTGCAAGAGTCCCGACACCAACGAGCATTCCAACGACGATCAAGTGTTTCAATCGCATAGGTTCTTCAAGATGCGAGCACGCGTCGACAGGTTGTTCCGGTCCAGCCCCACCCCGGGGAAAGCCGGAATCCAGCGCAGAGTTGATCAAGGACTATAAGGTCTACGTTCAGCCTAATTGTTAGGCTGAAAAGCCTGATGTACGAGGTACAGAATCTGTACGTTAGCCTTTTTAGGCTGGCCTCTGCCGCCAACCAATGGGGTATCGCTGAGCTCCATGCCTCAACGCTATGAACTCATTTCCCCATACACCTTTTTCAACACATCCAACTTGGCCTCATCTTCGGCGACAGCGCTGAGTGTGAACATCATTACCCCGGTCGCAGCTCCGGCAGTTGCGTACCGCAGCGCCTTTTCGAACTCTTCAGCGCTGACCTTGATTCCCCCCGGATCGCTCCAGGCTTGGACAATCGGCCAAATTCTGGGTTTTTCGGAAGGCGCTCCCTTCAGGTGGAGAGTCTTGGAAAGCCATTTCACATTCTCCTCCACCCACCCAACAGAATGGCCCGACCGGGCGTGGTACGCCATGGGGCTCAGAACATCGAAAACGTCCGCTAATCTTTCAACAGCCAGACCCAGAATCCGGCGGCGCGCTCCGCCATACTCGTCATCACGCCAGGCGCATTGATAATTTCCGAGCATCATCTGGGGTGCATGCTGCCAGATCTCTTCCCGGCAACGCCGCGCAAAGTCCGTCAGCACCGCAGTACGCCAGCTCCTCCATGAGACTTCGTGCCTGCGCAGGATATCGCGCGCCCACTCTTCCGGCTTCGATCCTTTCACGCTGAGTTGCGCGCGCTCCTGGAACTCGGAGACACAGCTTTCATTGAAGCAGGTTTCTGGCAGCAGAGGCTTGGGGTCTTCAAATTGCGCATGCCAGTGCATGTAGTCGAGCCAGACGCCGTCCAGTCGGTGACTCGTGACGAGCTGTTTCAAAGCAGCCAGCTTGGCGTCAACAAATGCCTTGTTGGTTGGGCAAACGCCCAGAAACCAAGTCTGGCGAGGCGAGGGCTGTCCAGTGGCGTCAATCGGCCAGGCATCCGCGTGTTCCTCAATCCGATGTTCCTGCCCGCCTTCGCGCCGCGTCAGCCAGCCATCGCCATTGAACGTGGCAAACTCGGCAAACACTTTGGCGCCTTCCTCTCGTGCCCGGCGCACCAAAGCTTCATCAATAGAACCTGAATGGACAAAGAGCGCATTGATGCCGTAGTCATTCAGCCGCTTTCCCTTCTCCCAAAAGGTCTTTGGTGAACCATAGGCGCCACGGATCTGGATCTTCTTGGTTGTCTGGGACAGAGAAGAGCTGCGCACGGCAAGCCAGGTGCCGAGTCCGGACATCGATCTCGACAGAAAGGTTCTTCGATGCATGGTGGCCTTTCGATGGAGGAGGGCTGAGTTCATTCTACACCCGGTTCACGAAGAGCGCGTGATGATTAGTCGTTGGCTGCAATGCCCTGTCTAGCCGTTGATTTTTGGAATGGGACGATGGAAATGGGGAGGGCGTTCAGGCAGTTTCTGGTCGCTTGAACGCATGAAGCGCGAGAATGAAAGAAACGTGGGAGCCGACCGCCCGGGCAGCTAGTACCGGTTGTACTTTTCCAGCGCCTTTAGCATCGACTTCGTTTCTTTGATGATCGGTACCATCTTGCTTTCCTTGTCATCGTATTGGCGGATCAGGTCAACAACCTTGCCAGCAGCTTCCACCGGTATGACCACGATCCCATCCCAGTCACCCATGATGTAATCTCCGGGCCGCACTCGAACGCCGGCGCAAGTCACTGGCTCATTCTTCGAGACGCTGACTAGTCGGCCCACCGAAGTTGCTGGAGTAATGCTGCGGCTGTAGACCGGAAAACCGATCTGTGTGATTTCTTCCACATCCCGTACTCCACCGTCAATCACGGCACCAGCCAAGCCGCGCACCTTGGCGGTCGTTGCCATCAAGTTGCCCATACCGGCAATGTTCAAACCGTCTTCTAAGACGTACACCAAGACATTTCCGGACGGAGCTTCGTCCAGAATCTGCAAAGCCTGGTTTGGATAGGTTCTCGCATCGGTCTTCAAGATACGGCGCAGGACCGCGGTGCTGGCGGGGCCCACAATCTTGGTCTTGAAGATCGGCTTCATGTCGTAGTTCATGAAGCCCGGGTTGCCGGTAGCTTCTTCCACAGCATCCGCCAGATTGCCCGTGCTGACCTTCCTGAAGGCCTCCATGATCTGCGCCGGCGTCAGCTTTTCAGATGACTGCGGCTCGGCAGCAAATGGACTTCGTAGAACAAAAGCAACGATGACACCAGATAGCAAGATGGTCAGTGGGTATTTCATTCCAGCTCCTCTTCCCTATTAGCGATGTTGAGCTTAGTTGCAGTGAGCACACACAAAGGCCCTGCCGTCCGAATCAAACAACATCGAACTACAATTCAACCTCACACTTCGGACTTCGAACTTCTTACAACCCCGCCTTCAAAACTCCCTTTTCCATGCGGCTGACCGTTTCTGCAAGGCCACGTTCGGCGCGGGGGCTCGCGGGATTCTGATCCAACGCCTGCTGAAAGGATGCTTTCGCCAGCTCCAGCTTTCCGTTGCGCAGCGCTGCCTGCGCAAGTACCTCGATCACCGGTCTTGGATAGTTGGTCGGTTCGCTGTAGCGCAGCGAGCGTTCCTTGCGACTCGCCGACTGCAGAATCTTGAGGCCGCGTTCGGCATTCTTGGATGCCAGCGCAACCTGGCCTTTGAGTTCTTCTTGCGCCACCTTAAAAAAGGCGGGCGTCGAATTCTTGGTTCTTGCCTTTAACTGCTTCAGCGCGGCTTCCATCGCCTTCAACTGCTGCGTCGCCGCTTTGGAATCACCCTTCGCCGAATAGGCCAGGCCCGACGCCCAAGCCCGCCAGGCATTTTCGCGCGGCTTGTCGTAAGCTGGCAGAGTCTTGCCATCCAGAATCTCATCCCACTTCTCGTTCTGCACCATCGCCCGCATCAGCGAGAACCAGCCCTGGCGGAACGGTGTACGCGAGTTGTCGACCGCTGCGGCTTCCCGGGGATTCTCTTTGAACTCCATCAAGCCCCGCGCCGCTTCGACGGCTTTGTCGTAGCGCTCCTGGTAGGAGTAGGTGGAGGCAAGGAAATGGACATTGTGTCCGTGATGACCGCGCGAGTAGAGCGCGTCCGCTTTGATGTATCCGAGTTCGTTGGCTGCGGCGTCTTCGAACGACTTCGCTGCCTCAGCCCACTTGCCCGTCTGCGCGTAGATGTGGCCTGGCATATGCAGCGCGTGGGGAATGTTGGGAACCAGTTCTGCATAGCGCACACAACTCGGCCAGGCATCTTTGGCAAACGTGGAACCTTCGAAACCGTGAATCACATAATGGTGTGGTCCCGGGTGATCGGGAGCTTCCTTCACCAACTCACGAAGCAACGCGACCGCTTCCAGGCTGCCCGCACGCGGTGTCTTCGTCGGTGTTTCAAATCCTCGCATCAGATGCAATGCCAAATAGCTTTTCGCCTCCACTTCGCCAGGGTACTGCGCCAGGATGGCTCGCAGGCCCTGGATGTAGCCGGCGTTCGCATCCTTACTTGCAAGATCCAGCCGTGCAACAACCGCCTCGATGTAAAGTTTCTCGAGCGGCGTCGCCTTGCCCGGAACAGCGCTCAACTCACGAGCCTTCCTGGCAGCCTCAAACGCACGCTTGGCAGCGCCTTCATACGATTTTTTCCGTTTCGAGGGCCCGTCATTTTCGAGCTGAAACCGCGGGCGAAACTCGCCGTGAGCAACCATAGCGATGCCCCACTGCGGCATGGGAGCTTCCGGGTCGAGCGCAGCCGCCTGCAGGAAAGAGCGCTCCGCCTCAGTAGCCCAGAAGGAATGCATCTGCGCAACGCCCTGAGTAAAGAATTCCTGGGCTTTGGGATTCGAGGTCGTGATCGGGAACCGAATGTACTCGCTTCCTTGTCCGGACAATAGCTTCGCCGGCAATGACGGCGGCACGCTGCCCGGAGGGGGCGAACAAAGGTCGGTGGTCTTCGTCTGCGCCAAGGCAGCGCTAACGAGCAACATCCACAGTGCGGCGGTGCGAATCATGACTAGCCTCCAATTGCTGGGCAATGAGGTCGCCCAGCTGATCTTCTTCATACGACGAGCCTTCAATCAGTGCAACCAGCCGTCCATCACGGTCGATAATCCCGGTTTGTGACGTATGCGTCAACAGACCGTCTTCAGGCCAGTAGACCAGACCCAATTGGCTCGCGAGACGCTGGATATCCGCTGGGTTGCCAGTAAGAAAATGCCAGCCGTCTCGCGCGCCCCACCGCTTCGCATAGTCTGCCAATACAGCCGTGGTGTCGTGCTGAGAGTCCAGCGTAACGGATAAAAGAACAAGATCACGTTCCATTCGCTCGCGGAATCGCTTCTGCAGATGCGCGAAATTGGCCGACAATCGCGGACAAACTTCGGGCAACGGGCAGCGCGTGTAGATGAAATTCACAGCGATGATTCGACCAGCAAAATCTGACAGACGAACGGAGCGCGCAGATTGGTTGATTAACTGAAAATCCGGAACCGGCATGCCCAATGACAGTTTCTCAGCCGGAATCGGAAGAGGCAGCGGTGCAGCGCCGCGCTGGGCATTGGCAACTTCGGCGCTTGTCCCGGCTTTCACTTTCTCCGCGAGCGAGTTTCGTCTCTTCACCACGAGTTGAAATTCAACCTGGTCTCCTCGCTTCACCGAGTTGAGGTCCGACGGCGTGGCCACTCGAAAAGGCATCGCCATAGCATCCATATAGCCGGGAATGGCGCGATGCGAAACGATCATCACGTTGTCGTTGCGATTGACATCGAGTACGAGTCCCTGAACCCGGTAACGTTGGGCGCAAGCAGAGAGCAGCAAGGAGACCAGAATAGTGAAGAAGAGTGCAATTCGGGGCATTGTTAGCGAGAAGGACCTTCACCTAGGAGGCAAAAGTATAGCACAGGGCGGATAGGTGAATTCCGTGTGCGCGCGCATTCCGACTGATTGTAGGGCGGACACGCTGGTCCGCCCCTACTGCGAATCGCTCCGCCTTGCAAATCCCTGTGCCCAGCCGTAGGATGCCTCGGTTTACTGGATTCAGATTTTCTCCAGGGCCGGGATGCCGGAGGGAGCTGCCCTGGAAGAGCCCCGTTCAAACGGCCTCTATATTCACGTATTTCCGAAAACATTGGAGCGGTCATGCGCCTCTTCCTAAGTTTCCTGTGGCTTTGCTTTTGTAGCCTTCCTCTGTTTGCCCAGGGTCAGGCTGACCTCATCCTGACCAAAGCCAGGTTTTGGACGGCCTCCGGCGTTCTGCCTTCGGTCGAAGCAATCGCTATCAAAGCAGATCGCATCGCAGCGGTCGGACGCGAAGCTGAGGTCCTTAAGTGGCGAGCCGAGAAGACGATTTTGTTGGAACTGCCAGGACGGCTGGTGGTTCCGGGACTCATCGACAGTCACACGCATTTTCTGGATGGCGGCTTCCAGCTTAGAAGTGTCGACTTGCGACCGGCGCGCGACGAGAAGGACTTTGCCGAGCGCCTCCGTCAGCGGGCTGAAATGTTGGCCGCCGGGCAATGGATCACGGGCGGAGATTGGGATCACGAAGCTTGGCCCGGGGGCAGATTGCCAACCAAAGAATTGATCGATCCGGTTACGTCGAAGACCCCAGTCTTTGTCAGCCGGCTGGATGGACACATGAGTCTGGCGAATAGTTTAGCGCTGCGCCTGGCCGGAATCACGAAGTCAACCCGCGATCCGGACGGCGGCTTGATCGTTCGCGACCCTCAGACTGGCGAACCCACCGGCATCTTGAAAGACTCCGCACAAGCTCTCGTCTCCCGTCACATTCCTTCCGCCACGCCACAGGAAGAAGACGAAGCGCTTCGGGCCGCCATGAAAGAGGCTGCTCGATTTGGCGTGACATCTGTGCAGGACATCACTTCCTGGAGCGCCTTCGAGGCCTTTCGCCGCGCACAGGCTCAAGGCAGGCTCACCGTTCGCATCACCGCCCGCACTCCTCTATCTGCGTGGGAGAAGCAAGTCGACTGGGTGCGCAAGCATGGTTCTGGGGACGACTGGCTACGGTTGGGCGGATTCAAGGCATTCATGGATGGATCGCTGGGATCCACCACAGCTTACTTCTTCGAACCCTACCGCGACGACCCCAAAACCTCGGGCCTGCTGGCTAGCGAAGCCATACCCGAAAGCAAGATGCTTGAACGCATGCTGGCCGCTGACAAAGCAGGACTGCAGCTCTCCATTCACGCTATTGGGGACCGAGCCAACCACATGCTTCTCAATTTGTTCGAATCCGTGGCCAAAACCAATGGTCCGCGTGACCGGCGCTTTCGCATCGAGCATGCCCAGCATCTGCGCCGGGAAGACATCCCGCGCTTCGCACAGCTCGGGGTCATTCCTTCGATGCAGCCCTACCACTGCATTGACGACGGCCGCTGGGCAGAGAAACGAATCGGGTCAGAGCGGATCAAGACCACCTATGCCTTTCGGTCGTTGATAGACCAAGGGGCGCGACTGACGTTTGGTTCTGACTGGACGGTTGCTCCGATCAACCCGTTGCTGGGAATCTATGCGGCGGTGACGCGCCGCACGCTCGACGATCGCAATCCTCATGGCTGGGTGCCCGCGGAAAAGATCACGGTAGATGAGGCGATGAAGAGTTACACCATCGCCAATGCTTATGCTTCCTTCGACGAGTCGAGAAAGGGCACCCTTGAAACGGGCAAGCTGGCCGACATCGTTGTGCTTGACCGGGACATTTTTGCGATCCCACCGGTGCAGATCCCGCAGTCCGTCGTTTTGTACACCATCGTTGGCGGCAAGATCGTATACAGGGCAGCTCCGCCTCCCGCGAAGTGACCGCTCAGGCGTCTTAACGTGAACAAAAACGGCTGAACTCGCGTAGTCGCGCGAAAGGATATTTCCCCTTAACAAAGGGGGGACGCCGAAGGCACAGGGGTTGTATCGCAAGACCCGACGCGAAGTAGTGAAGCTTTCGGCAATTTGCATGACAACCCCCGGGGCGGCGTAGCGACTGTGTCGCCACGCCGCCGCCCCCTTTGACTAAGGGGGAATTGCATCGTCGCTCCGGCAAATGTTCCCGGCAACGCGGAGTTCTGATACCGTCGTTCGTCTATGATCTCTTTCTCAAACATCAACAAACAGTATGGAAAGCAGCTGATCTTCGTCGAAGCCTCCTTTCAATTGAACCCTGGCGAGAGGGTCGGATTGGTCGGCCCTAACGGTGCGGGCAAGACAACGTTGTTCCGCATGGTTGTCGGAGA
>Ga0111539_10003159_pt1 | contig 21801 bp, 20 predicted proteins | sample RhiMethybrSRZTD1_FD_79667 | JGI IMG/M metagenome (GOLD analysis project Ga0111539, IMG submission 79667) | Populus rhizosphere microbial communities from Tennessee, USA - Rhizosphere MetaG P. TD hybrid SRZTD1 (version 2) (version 2) | ecosystem: Host-associated > Plants > Roots > Rhizosphere >...
CAGACTCAGAAAGACGCTGTTTGGCTATCAGTTTATTCTGGTGTGCCAACCCAAGGCGTGATACACGTTTCTCACAAACGTCTACTTCTGACGGGTTAAATATCAACGTCTGAATGTTCCACTCTCCCGCGATTACGAGCCCGAACTCACGTTTCAGTAAGAGTCTCGGGGGAGCATTTATTCTGCTGGCCGTTGCGCTGTGCCTCGCTGCGACCGCCGCTCACATTTACCTCAACACTTCGGCAGACAACGCGACTGGTCCTTTATCCGTCCTTAACCACCTTTACGATCTGGTTGTTGCTCTGCTGATCTCGTTTGTAATACTTTGCCTCGGGCACACACTCGCCAAACGATTCAAGCTTCAGTTCGCAACTCAGGCAGAGAACCTTACCTTCTCGTTTTTTCTGGGAACGGGCGTTGTTGCGCTTGTGGTTTTGTTTATTGGCTTGCTTGGACTGCTGCGCGGTTGGGCCATGATCGGGTTGCTGATCTTATGCCTGGCTTTATCCGCGCGTGACGTTCCGGAGTTGATTCAAAACCTCAAACAGGCGTTTCGGACCGCTTTTGCTACATCGCAATCCAGGATCGTCTCTTATGTCTTTATCGCTTTCATAGCTCTCCTCATATTGCGAGCTTTGACGCCGCCTCATACTGCTGACGAGTTGATTTATCACTTACCGGTACCACAGCAATTCGTTGAAGCCGGTCGCGTTTTTCCCTCCTACGACAACTCGTTAGGGAATGTGCCATTTCTCATCCACATGATTTACATCGTCTGTTTAATGGCAGGGTCCGATATCGCGGCCAAGTTGTTCAGTCTTTTTATTGCCATCACAACGGCGATATCTCTTTACGCATTTTGCAATCGCTACCTTTCGCGTCGTGTTGGTGTGATCTCGCTGTTTGCTTTCTTCGCTGCCGGAATGATCGTTGAAGTAGCCGTGTCGGCGCGGATCGACGTCTCGCTCGCAGGCATGCTCTTCGCTTGCACCTTCGCCATGATCAATTACCTCACCACTCGCGTGCGAGCCTGGTTATGGCTGTCCGCAGTGTTAGGCGGTTTCAGTATGAGCATCAAACACACTGCGGCGTTGTGGATATTCTTCGTCGGGGTTCTTTACCTGATTGAGACAATCAGAAGTCGGGAGTCAGCGGTCAAGATTCTAATTCGCGGTGTCTTGTACACACTTATCGCTCTCGCAGTGGCGTCACCGTGGTACATCAAGAATGCCGTTTGGTTTCACAATCCGATTTATCCATTCGTGACGGGTGAGGTCGCGGAATTTGGTGAAAACGGTGTTCGTTATTTCAACGCCGATGACGAACGAAAACTTGATGCGCATTTCGCGGCCGCTCAGAAAGAAATACCAACCGTTGTTGCGGCTCAGGAGCAGGAGATACAGAAGGCGGCTAGCTCTCGTCTTGAACGCCATCCGATGCGATTATGGGAGTTCTTCCTCAAGCCAAACACCTATCTGATGGCTGAGCCGAATCATTTTCCGAACTATTTATTTCTCATCATTCCACTGGTGATTTTTCTGAAACCAGGCAAGTGGATCTGGTATTTACTTGCTTTGAGTCTCGCCTTTGTGTTTAGTGTGACCTTCACGTCCTGGATAGCGCGCTACCTAATACCTGCTTATCCAGCTCTGACGGTCGTCGCGGCTTACACACTCGCAGCACTGGCCACGCGTCTTGAATCTCGACACGCGATCGGGAGAAGAATTCCCGCGTGGGCACTCGCTGTTGCCTTAGTCCCAATACTTACGGCTTGCACTCAATCGCTGCAATACTTTCAATCTCTTGATTACCTTGCTGGACTTATTTCTCGCCAGACCTTTTTCGTGCGGCTCTCCTTTTTTCGACCGATTAACTTCATCAACCATGAATTGCCTCCCACAGCCCGTGTACTGACAATTGGCGCCCTAGAGACGTATGGGTTGCAACGTCCGCATTCTGCCGACGAGAGTTGGTTTGCTACCAAATGGCGGCGTTTGCTGGTACACAATGATTCGCTTGAGGCCGTCAATCAACAGCTAAAGGCACAAGGGTTCACTCACGTTTTTTACAATGGCTCGCTCTCAATTTTTGCTGCCGAGATGGGCGTTGAAGGGACGGGCGGAATGAGCTTGCTTGTCAAGTCAGAAGACGGAGCTGCCACGAAAAGTCCCCAGTATCCACTTCTACGAAATTGGTCAACATTCACTCTTTACAAGGAGCGATTTCTCGAACCCGTCTACAAAGATAAAGACGGCTACGAAATTCTGAAAATCAAGTAACGTCAATATGGAACCCACATAGGCAATGCTACATTCATAAGTCGATCAAGCAAGTAGTGTTCTCAGAAAAAAGCCGAGGAAAATTTCTGATGACTTTCTCCCTCAATCGCCTTTGGCTGTCTGGATTCATGTTGGCGGCCACCACAGTCTTCGCCTTCAAGTGTTGGCTCGCATTTACGACAAACGGAGCCGCCGACATTACTGTGTGGAAAGATTTTCTTTTTCATGTGAAGCAGTGTGGCGTATGTGTGTATCAGACCGGTGGAATGATGCAGTATCCTGGCGGAACCCGGTTGAACCCATTCAATCATCCTCCTTTCATCATTCATTTTCTAAGGTTTGTCGACCTTGTTTGTTCACTAACTGGGCTCAGGTTTGAAACGGCACTTCGGGTGATTACATCATCTGTGGACCTCGGCAGTGCGATTGTGGTCTATCAACTGATGAAAAGAGACGGAGTGTTTCAGCCCTGGTTATTTCTTCTCTACATCCTGGCTCCAGCGACCATAATTATCTCTGGTTATCATGGAAATACCGATACCCTCATGATATTTTTCGTTCTACTCGCTGCACTTCTAATCCATCGTCCGGTTCTGGCCGGATCAGTTTTTGGAATAGCTCTTAGCATTAAGGCCGTTCCAATAATCTTCATTCCTGTGTTTTTACTTTATCTCAACAGAAGCCGGCGCTGGTTTGTTGCCACAGCGATTTCCATCGTGCTGGTTTTATCGCTTCCGTTTATTTTCCAAACTCCCATCATCGTATTGCGCGCAGTGCTGGGCTATGGCGGATTTCCCGGTCGGTGGGGATGGACGCAGGCCCTTTTTGCGACTATCGGACCAGGAGATTTGTTCCGCCTTATTGCTCGTTTAGGAGCTTATTTGTTGCTGGGAGTTGTTGCGATTTTGGCAATCAGAATGAATCGCATTGCAAAGCCGCCGATCTATTTCCAATTAGGCTTTACGGCATTTTTCTTTCTCGCATTTACACCGGCGTGGGGTACCAATTATTTGCCTTGGTTGGATCCTTTTCCGGTCATATTGGGCTTCGGTCCTTCTCTCCTTTATTACATTAGTAGCGGAGCTTTGCTCAGCTATCTGTACTTCATCAGGGACGACGAGTCCACAAGACTCATGGGTATTTGCTGGATTACGATCTTAATAGTTACCTGGGCTTTCATAAGAAAGCTGAAGGATTTGGAAAAAACTAAGCTACAGGCTATGGGCGAAAGTACAAAGTTGATGACTCCGGCGTCCAAGAGATCGCCTGAAAGCCTAAGTTGATCGATGGAAAAATCTCCATTCCGTCTGAAGACCGTCTACTGGCTCGGAGTCATTTCTTTACTTCCCGTGGCTCTTACCAGTTTTATCTGGCTTGAGGTCATTCGTGGAGTTGCTTCGCGCGCGATCGACGGTTCCGGCCATTTCGCTATGGCACAAATCTACGATCGCTCGATCTTCCCGGACACTTTCGGTTGGACCAATGCTTACTTCGGGGGCATGCCCTTTCCCAACTTCTACCCACCATTATTTTTCTGGCTCGTGTCGTTACTTCATCACACCGGATTGCTTTCGCTCGGAGCTGCATTCAAGATTGTCGTGGCCGTGCCGCTAGTCTTTATGCCGCTGGCTTTCTGGATCGTCTCTTACGTACATTCAGGTAGGAACGAACAGATCGCCACCGGTACTGCAATCGCTAGTGCCACAATCTATTCTCTCGGCGAAATCTTTCAACCCAATACGGGATTAGACATGTCGAGCACGCTACTCGATGGATTCTATACACAACCATTGGGATTCGTGCTTCTGTTGTTTTGGATCCTCGTTTACCTTTTACCGCGTCAGAGATTTCCGCAATTCGCCGTCGCAGCGATTCTTCTCACTCTTACAGTGTTGGCAAATTTCTTTAACGCCATCACGGCTATCATCTTTATCGCTTCGACTCTGACATGTGACATTGTTGCGTGGATCAAAGCAACTGATTCGGCACAGCGAGAACAGCAGCGCCGAAATTTTATGTGGCACTTCTTGTCGCCGTGGTTCGCAGTCGCATTGTCAGCCTTTTGGCTGGCGCCGATGCTCAGTTCCTACGAATATCTCGTCACGAGACCGCTCATACGTCCCTTGAGTGAAATGTTTACGACACCACTGTGGTGCTGGTACTTTCTCGCAGGCACCGGCGCAGTGCTCTGGTGGCGTCGCCCGACCGGCAGATTAGGACCATATTTGCTGGCATGTCTGATGCTGCTCGTAGGCCTAATCTTCTCGGGAACTTTTGCACCCGCATGGTTTCCACTCCAGGTGTTTCGCTTCTTTTCGACGGTTAATTTTCTATTTTGCGTCCCGGTTGGAATGTCACTCGCTTACGTGGTCCAACTTTATCAGGAGAGAAAGGCCCGGCAGAGCTCGGAACCAAAACCGGCCGGGAATCCAACTCTTACGAAACAGATCGTGATCGTTGCTTTCAGTGTAGCGATCCTCGGGGTGTTTGCGTATGCGATGTCTCAAAAAAGGTTAACGAAGGCGTTTGCGTTCTATACACCTGAAACGATGCCGCGAATTTCCGGACCACTCGAGTTTGCCAGAGACCATAAAGACGGGCGTTACCTGGTTGAAGTTCTACCCTCCTTTGCTGATAGCGGGCTGGTCCGTTCCGATTGTCTCGCTCTCAATGCTTATCTCGGCGCGCAAGGCAATCAAACAATCAGCATCGTGTACCGTGAAGCCTCTCCGAACTCGAGTTTTTTCAATGCCGAGTTGAATGCATTTTCACCCTATCGTGAGAACTTCGGTATCAGCTCGGCTCTGCTGTCGGATATAGATTTCATCAATCAACCACTGGCGCAACACATCAAGCGTCTTCAGTTTATTGGTGTCCGCTATCTGATCATCGGTTCCGCGCAGATGAAAGAGCGATTGCGCCATGAACCTGACATTGTCGCAGCACATGACATCGACGACTGGACCATCTTCGAGTTAGAACGGGCGATTACTTCGCCGGTGAGAACGTTGGCCTATCGTCCTGCTTTGCTCGTGAGCGATTTCACGGTGAAGATGCGTCGAAAGAATCAATACGACTTTATTCGGCTTGCTGAAGAAGAGTTTAATGACGCGTGGTTTGATGTACTGTTAGTTCGCTCGCCGGAACGCAAGATAGATCTGTTGCCACAGCTCGATCAGTTTGGCGCGCTGATACTCGACACGTACGAATACCACGATGAAGCGAAGGCGCTGCTTCAGTTAAAAACCTTCGCACAGAACCACACTCTGATCCTGCTTTCCAGCGACGCGCCGATTTTCAGCCGGATCAAAGCGGAGATTCCCGGAGCAGTCGCGATCGAACGGCCACGAGAAAATCCGGGTGATTGGATCGTCGCGCAAGACCCGTCGGAGCATTATGATGCGACTTCGATTCGTGCTACGTGGAAAGCAATCCGCCGTGCGCTTGATCGTGAGAAGATCGCCGTCGCTTCATCCGAACAATCGATGCCCATGCTGATCGCACAAACATTTCATCCGAAATGGGTGCGCTCGGATAACCAGCCGCTCTACGCGGCTACTCCGTTTTTTACGTTCGGATTCTTCGACCAGAATCCAAGCATAAACTTTCAACGAACGCGTTACGATCGCTGGGCACTATGGTGCTCCGCCGGCGCACTGGTATTTCTGGGAATACTCACAGTTTTCGCACTAATCCGCGGTCGCAAATCCGAGATAATCCGCGGCTAAAACTATGGGAGATTCACTAACTTTTAGACGCGTCTTCCCCATCGTGCTGCTCTCGATGGTGTTTGTGCTGGCCGTGCGTCAATCCGTTTCGATCGATCCTGATCTGTGGTGGCATCTCAAAGCCGGCCAACAGTTCATCGACACGCGTAGCATCCCGCACACAGATGATTATTCGTTCACTAAGCTAGGCAGCGAGTGGGTGGCCCATGAATGGCTTTCCGAAGTAATCATGGAAGGCATCTACCGCGTGAGTGGTCTGGTCGGTCTGGTCACAATCTTCTCACTAATCATCGTGACGGCTTTGTGGCTTACCTATCACCGTTGTGATGGCAAGCCATACGTGGCTGGCATCGCGATTTTGCTTGCGGCGGCAGCCTCGTCGCCCTTGTTTGGTATTAGACCCCAGATGCTCACGTTACTGCTGGCGAGCATATACATCGTTCTGCTTGAACGTTTCAATCCCAAAGAACAAAGCCGTCGACTCTGGTGGCTCGTGCCACTAATGGTTCTTTGGGTGAATCTTCATGCAGGCTTCGCGTTGGGGTTAGCCTTGATCGGACTCTACGTGGTTCGTGCTGTGCTCGATGGGGAGTGGGACCACATAAAACCTCTGTTGATTGTTTTAGTGATTTGCACCGCGGTGGTGCCGCTCAATCCGAACGGCTTCCGCATGTTTTCCTATCCGTATGAAACACTGACCTCGACGTCAATGGCAGCGTTCATACAGGAATGGGCCTCACCTGATTTCCACAAGATCACGTACCTGCCACTCGCTATTCTCTTATTGAGCACTCTCGCAGCAATGGCATTGTCGCCGTCACGCGCGCGGCTTGGTGAAATCTTTCTCGTGCTCATCACGGCGCTGGGAGCGTTGCGTTCGGTGCGTCACATTCCGATCTTTTCCCTCTTTGCCGCGCCCCTGCTGGCAAAACATTTATGGGCCATCGCGAAGGAACGTGGATGGGACAAGTTGTTGACGGGTGAAGAAGGACGTCCAAATGGTCTTAAGCTCGTCATCAATGTTGTACTGTTACTTGCTCCCCTGGCGTTGGGAGTGTGGCGGGTCTGGCATTTCGCAACACATCAGAGTAATTATGTCTCGATCAGAAATCCGATCGCTGCAGTCGAATTTCTGAAGTCCAATCGTCTACCTGGTCCAATTTATAACCGCTATGGATGGGGCGGTTATCTCATCTATCAGCTTTACCCTGACTATCGCGTGTACATCGACGGCCGAGCGGACGTTTACGGCGATGCCTTTTTCACCGAAACAATGCACGTCTACGATGGAATTGGGAACTGGCGAGAACCGCTCGATAAATACGGTGTTCGCACAGTAATCATCGACCCAAACGTAGCAATGTCCACGTTGTTAAGAAATGACAGTCAGTGGTCCAAGGTTTACGAAGACGATCAAGCGATCATTTTTGTAAGAGGCGCGAAATAGCAAAAAAGCTTCAAGTGCCTGATCGGAACACTCGGGCGCGTCCAATTTCCCGATGGCAACTGTGTTTCTTTAACAAATTCGGTTTAATCGAAGGCTCAAAGAGCGTGAAGCAATCATCTTCAGCCGAACCTGATTCCAACTTTCGCTGGCGACTCGGTTTGGTTACAGCAGCGATCGTCGTCGTAGTGACGTCGATCCCGCAGGTCGGTCTTATCATAAAACGAGGTGGTGAGTGGCAAGGGAGTTATGCGCTGATCGACTTCGATGAAGTCTCGTATTCTGCTTACCTGAATGCACTTATTAACAACAGTCCGCGGCGCAACAATCCTTATCTCGGCAGGGAGGAACGAGACGTTGGTGAAAGCTATTTTTCGATTCAGTTTCTGCCGGCATACGCGATTGCGCTACCCGCGCGCGCACTGGGACTCTCCACCTCAACTACACTCATCCTGCTCGCACGCTTAACGGCATTTGCGGCCGCACTCTCTGTCTTTTGGCTGCTATTCCAAATCACGAAAGAGGAAAAACTGTCTGCCGCTGGAACTTTGCTCGTCCTGTTGTGTGGTCGTTTCATCTCGGAGAGCCCGTTCATGGCGGTGCAGTATTATTCGGCCTTTGCGTTCCTGCGCCAGTATCTTCCGGCAGTTCCCTTCCCGCTTTTCTTTCTGTTCTGTGGCTTAGTGTGGCGAGCGTTTGTAGATCGGAGGAAGGCGTGGGCGCTTGCTGCCGGAATCGTTCTGGCTATCTTGATCTATTCCTACTTTTATCTCTGGACCGCAGCGGGAGCATGGTTATTCTGTTTCGCACTGCTCTGGCTCGTGACACGCGCTGAGCATCGTGGGGCAATTATAAAAAACCTTCTGATTGTCGCTTCTGTTTCACTCGTCGCCCTGGTGCCGTACATCTACCTGCTTTCGAAACGCGCTAACACAATCGATGCAGATCAGGCCTTAACGTTCAGTCGTGTGCCGGACCTTTTTCGTGTCAACGAAATCGTCAGTCTCGTAATCCTGGTAATTCTGGCGGTATACCTGCTTCGTGGGCTCATCGATTTGCGATCGCCCAGGGTTTTATTCGTAACAGCCTGCGCTTTGACACCGTTCGTCGTATTCAACCAGCAAGTCATCACTGGGCTATCGTTACAAGCGTTCCATTACGAACAGTTCATTGTTAACTATCTCGTTTTAATGAGCATCGTCGGGACGTATCACTTGCTCTGGTCGCATTTAAGGATTCGACCGATCGTTTGGGCGGTGTTTGCACTTTGTATTGGACTCGTAACTGCGCTGAAAGAAGCACAGGATAAGTCGGCGATGAATGTCCGTCGGGACCAGGCAAAGCTAATCTTTGAACAACTCGATTCGTCTGATGCTTACGGATGGGTCGCATTCGATAACTCGCTGCTCGCCGCCAGTGCGCTGACAGACTCGAGAGTACCGCAACTCTGGTCACCGAACATGCACATTTACGGGGGCATCAGCGAGGCGGAAAAGATAGAGCGGTTTTATCTGTATCAATATCTCCTCGGGGTCGAGACACAAACGTTCGCCCACGATTTACAGGACAGCCAGTACGTTCGAGCCGCAATTTTTGGACTGCAGCGTGTTAATAAGGGATTGACGCAGCAACCCTCACCGATTTCCGATGCCGAGATTCGCACTCAAGTTGAGTCATATACGTCGTACGTAAATAACTTCACTCGACAGCAGGCGAACCGCTGGCCACTGGTTTATGTGATCACGATGGCCGATCACGATTTCACTAATCTCGATCGCTGGTATCAAAGAACGCCCGTCCAACAGCTAGGCGAGTGTGTTGTTTTTGAAGTGCGGTTAAAGCAGTAGAACTCACGGCCCCCCCTGCGGTATTCGGCCATTTTCGAGAGCGGTCATGAGCACAAGCAATGCAGCAGACTTTATTTCCGGATTGTCACCATCTCGACAGATCGTCTCTCTGCCAACATTCGGACCTTTTTGTTCGGTGGCCTCATCTAAGGCATAGATGTTGTCGCCGATGCTTTCGCCGCGCGCGTTCTCTAACGTCATCGCTGTTCGGGTTGAGGTTTATGGAGTGAGGTGCTTGTTTCGCGCGTTGTTGCGCTACTATAACTAGCCATGGTCGTCATCCTTTCTGTCGAAGGTTGAAGGATCAAAATCAAATGGAACCACCATTCATCCACGAGAAAGCGTTGGTCGAAACGGACGCGATTGGCGAAGGTACGCGCATCTGGGCGTTTGCTCATGTGTTGAAGGACGTCCGTATCGGGTCTCATTGCAATATCGGCGATCATGCTTTTATCGAGAGCGGCGTCACCATCGGAAATAATGTGACCATCAAGAATGGAGTCTGCGTCTGGCAGCACGTGCACGTGGGAGATAATGTGTTTCTTGGTCCAAATGCGGTTCTCACCAACGATCTCACTCCGCGTAGCCGCGACGCGAACTGGGTTCCGGTCGAGACGTGGATTGAAGAAGGAGTCACTGTCGGCGCTAATGCAACCATCGTTTGCGGCGTCAGGCTCGGGCAGCGTTGTCTCATCGGAGCGGGCGCTGTCGTGACTCATGACGTTCGTCCGCACGAGCTGGTCTACGGAAATCCTGCGAGGCATGGTGGCTGGGTGTGTTTTTGTGCGCAGCCTTTGCGGGAAAACACTCAGCCGGTTACGACCTGTGATCGCTGTGGGAGAAAGTACAAAGTCTCAGACGCTGGTATCGAGGGCGTGGATTGAACGAACTGTAGGGGCGGCACTCCGTGGCCGCCCCTGCGTGGAATCAAACTACCCGTCGAAAGAATCTCCACCTCGCGGGCGGCAAAGACCAATCTCCAAAAGTTGAATGTCCAGCGCAAGGGGCGGCCACGGAGGGCCGCCCCTACAGTACGTTCAATGTACCTAACCACGTGGAAGTTGTGTGGGAAGTCCGGCTGACGTTTGTAATTCGGACGAGTTATACGAACGGGTATGGTATTCAAATCTCATAAATTCGCCGGTGCTTGTCTCGCAGTCGTGGACATTCAAGGTTTGACTAGAGATGTTTCTCGGAATCCGGTACTGAAACCGGGAAGTGGATCCTGGGATCATTTCAAAGAGGTGACGGAGGCAGTCAGAGGCTTAAAAAACCAGGTTCAAGGCTTGCAAAAGTCATTGGGAAACCCGCGGTTGGATGCCCAGGCGCGCACTGAGATTCAGAACGCAATCGATAAGGCGCAAATGTACATCACTCGGGTTGAAAATATAATAAAAAGCCACTAAAAGTGGCCATGTCGCTGGGAGTTTGACGTGGATCTGGATACCAACAAGAGTCTGAGCCAATTACGGGGCGCTTTCACGAGTGGCACGACTGATGAGAGTGCACTTGAAGCAGCGTGTATTACTCTATACGAGAAACCACTCAAAGATTTCACAGTTGAGAATCTTCGCTTAATGATTGGACAGAGTATCGGGCTGGAATTCCTTATTCCTTTGGCTGTCGAACTGCTGCGAAAGAATCCGTTTGTAGAGGGTGATTATTATCCCGGTGATCTCCTTTCAATGGTGATGCAAGTTGAACCAAGCTTTTGGCAAACCCATCAGGACCTTTATTGGAGCGTCTCCGAGATTGTAGCCGGGCTTCCTTCACTTATGAGTGATCTTACAGACGCTATACAGCGGTTTGATGCGCTCGCGTCATTTGAGCCTTAAAAGTTCGAACGATTTCAATGAGCGTTAAGGGCTTAGCTTTTACGTTGAAACACGACAGCCATCTCGTCGCTGTAAACCTTCTGCCACTGCGGTGATTGTTCGAGTTGGAGGCGCAGCACAGATTTTTGACTGACGATGGCGACCTGGACGCCGTAGCGGTCAAAGGGTTCCTGCCAGCGCTTCTCGCCGTAAATGATTCCGAGAAACTCTTTCACAAACTCGTCGCCATACATGTCGATGCGCCCGTCGATGTAGACAGGATTTGACGGCGTCTCCCAAATCAAATAGCCGCCCCAGATGTTCGGGTCCGTAAACGTGTTGCCGGTAATCTTGTTTTCTTTCACGAAGGCAACAGCGTTGAGAGGGACACCCACTCGCTCCTGCGTCGGTGGTGAATAGATCACCGACTTCAACTTAATGAGACATGCTACCAGCGGCACCATCAGAATCAGGTTGAAGACAAGTTGCCGGCGCGTGCTGCTTACGTCCGGCGAAGGTTCGAGAGTCTTTCCGAAGCGAGTTGTTTCCAACCAGTACTGCGCATACTCAGCGAGCATTGGTCCGGCAACGAGGGCGAGGATCGCCATGTGCCGGTTCGACTTCAACGTGGCATACAGAAGAAAAAGAAAGAGCAGCAGTTCGCTTGGTTTGGCTCGTTTGGGCGAAAGCGCGAGGGCCGCGATTGTTAACAAGATGACTGACAACAACGGTAGTAGTTCTTTTTGATGAAAGTCGGGTGAGAGCCAGTCGATCACCGTGTTCTGCTGTACCGGCGAAAAGAAAAACTCGAACGGAAACACGAAGATTCGTGGTCCCTGTGGATTCAGATTCACCGCTAACAAACAAGCGATGAACACCAGCACGAGCGTCTTGAGACGTGGCCACTGCGATGCGAGCGTTTGGCCATCGAACCAGGCATCGATCACAACGCCGGCGATCGCAAAACCTATCAGCACCAGTCCAATCAAATAACCCGCATGAAGGTTGACCCACACGACCATCACCGGCACTAACCACCAAACAGCCTTAGTTTGCTTCTCACGCACAAACTGGTGGAGCACTGCCAGATAAATGGCGGCAAACAAAAGCGTGAAGGTGCGCGGTCGCACGCCAATCGTGGGGAGGATGCTCCAAACGCTGAGGAGCACTGCCACGCCTTTGATGAATGGATGTGCCTGCGTTCTTCTGAACACGACCCAGAACGCAAGGACAATCAAGACCGTGAAAATGAAGATCAGAGTATTGAAGCCGAGACGCGAGTAAATGAGATAGAAGATGACTTCGGAGAGCCATTCGTGTGCAACCCAGTGTTTGCCGGGATTGGTGAAGGAGTAGAAATCGATTCGCGGGATACTGAAGTTGCGGACGATGTACTCGCCCGTTTTCAAGTGCCACCAGAAGTCGCCGTCGCTCAGTGGGCGCGAAGCGAAGAGGAAAGCGAAGACAAACACATACACTTCAAAGGTTCGTTTGAGCGCTGTGTTCATATTTGCGAGCGGGTCTAGTTTCCAAGGAGCTTGGAAATGGCGGCTCCAATCTTTTCAAGCACACCGGTGACTCCGCGTTCAGATGAGAAGACCGCGAAAGCCAGGACGATGAGCAGCAGAGTGATTAAGACTGTTAGCGTTTTTCGGCTCATCAGTTTTGATAGACAGGATTTACACGATTATTCAGGATGAACAGGATTTACGGAGCCTTCGTCTCCGGGGCACTGGGGCGCTTTTGCGGCGATTCAGTGATCGCTTCAACTCTGCTCTTATCAAGAAACGAAACAACTCCACTACGCCGGAACCAGATACCCTGCGCGTCTTCCCACGCAGCATCTGCTTCGACTGACGATCCATCCTTCATCTTGATGATCGCGTGTTCACCGTTGGCGACAGGTTTACTACCGGTCGCTATTGGACCATTGTTGAGTGCTGCCGGCGGCGCTGTAGTCGTGGCGGGCGCAACCGGACTCACTACCGGACTGGCTTCAGCTTCAGCCGGAGTATCGGCAGGCGACGCGGTCTCCGCTGGAGGTAACTGGTTGTTTGGCATGACCGCTACCTGGTTGGTTTTAGGAGCGGTAGTTTCAGTGTTCTGATTGTTGCGACGATCCTGCTGCGCGGTGTCGCGACTCGGAGCGAGAAAGGCGATGTACAACAACACGCAGACAATGATGCCAATGAGACCGCCAATCACCCCTGTCATCCAAAGAGGCGTAGCACCGGCGGGTGTATTTGTCTGACTAATCGCACGCGGCGAGTCAGTCAACTTCACCAGCGTCGACCCATCCATATCGCAGTAGGCCTTCTGATTATCGAAAACCTCATCACACTCAGGACACTGTTTCATATTGAACTCCTAGCCACAAAAAGGCACATAAAGCACAAAACATTTATTTCAGTTATCGGGTCGCTCACTTCCTTCCCTCACTCTCTTTTGTGCTTTTTGTGCCATTTTGTGGCTACACTTTCTTGTGTGCCTTTGTGGCTACTTAAGCAGACTGAGAATGTTGGAGAAGTCGTCTGTCCAAACTATGTCGCCCTGCAATCTGGTCCAACGCGAGTCGCTGGTGATCGATCCCAGCGAGGCGTCGTTGTGCGCCATCACTACCCATGTTGATGGATACTTGCCGGTGACTGAGCGTTCGCTGTCCCGGCGTACGAACGCAGAGAGCCCGGCGCGCTTCGACAAACCTGAGAGCAGCGGCTCGAGATTCAAATAGCGATTGCTGATATGAAACGCGATCATGCCGTCTGCTGAAAGCTTGCCGAGATAAAGATCCATCGCCTCGGTTGTCAAAAGATGGGCGGGCACGGAGTCGGAGCTGAATGCATCCATGATCAGCAATCCATATTTTCCCGCCGGCGCCTCACGCAATTTCAAACGCGCATCGCCCAAAATCATCCGGTACGAGCCCTTGGTGCAGTCGCTGATGTATGTGAAATAGCTTGGCTCAGAAGCAATCCGCACGATTGCCGGGTCGATGTCGTAGAAATCCCACTGCTGACCTGGCAGTGAGTACGTTCCGATCGTGCCTGAGCCTAATCCCGTGGCCGCCACCGGCAGGTTTGCCGGCTTGCTATTGTAGACATCGAACACCTGCCCCAATGGTCCACTCCGGTGATAGTACGACATCGGCTCACACTTTCGGGCTTCATCTTTCATCTGCACGCCGTGAACCGTGCTGCCATGGTACAGGCGCCGGAAGTCCTCACTCGAACTGGTAGTCACGCGCCAAACACCAAAGAAGTTCCGCTCAGTTGCCAACGTCTCCACTGAAGCGTTCAGATACGGAATCGACGCAAACATCAGCGCGGCCAGTGATAGTGCAAAGACAAACGGACGCCGGAAACTGAACGCAAAGCACAGCAGCAGCGGGAGTAGCAGCACGAGACCATGCTCGAGTTGTGCCGCAAACTCGAAGCGCGGAATAGTCAGCGCCAGGCCAAACGTGAGTGCAAAGATGAAGACCGGAAACGTGATTCGCAAAAATGACTTCGTGTTTTGCTCCTGCGTGGTCACGGGCCGCACAAGGCACGCCAGAATGATCGCCGCGGGATACTCAAATGGAGTCGAAAAGATCAGCGGCGCTACGAGAGCGTTGAAGATGCCGCCCAGCACTCCGCCTACAGCGATCCAAAGAAAGTACTCAGGCAAGATGCTCACGTGTGGTCGACTCTGCGCCAGTCTTTGATGACTCAAGAGGGCGGCGAGGAAGAAGATGAGCAGGTGCAGCGAAATCGTGACCCAAACGGAGATCGGCGGCGCCAATATCAGGAAAGCCCCGAGCACGACTAGTGCGATTGAAAACAAGATCGAGGTGACCGACAACTTGAGGAACTGCTTGTTTCCAAAAGCAATGATGAACGTCAACAGGTAGAGCGCTAAGGGAATGATCCAGATCAACGGCACGGACGCTACGTCAGTGGCGATGAACGTCGTGACGCCAAGCATCAGGCTCGAAGGAACAAAAGCAAGCAACACCCATTCGAATCGTTGCGGATTCTCAACTTTGATCTCCGGCTGTTCAGCCGCGACAAACACGTGATCCGGTGTCGCTCGTCTCGCATTGAGCAACAACGCACACGTAATTATCAGCACCACCAGCACGGCATAGCCCGCAGCCCAGATGACGTTCTGAGTCCGAATCGCAAAAGCGGGTTCAAGCAGAAACGGGAAACCAAGTAGCGCGAGCATGCTGCCGGCGTTACTGACAGCGTAAAGAAAATAAGGATCGCGTGCTGCTTTGTGTGTCGAGTGTGAAAACCAGCGTTGCAGCAATGGAGCGGTCGCAGAAAGAAGCAGGAACGGCGGACCAACAGTTACGACCAGGGTCGTCAGCAACCATAGGATCGGACTGCTCTGTGTCGGCAGCGAGGCGAGTACGCGATCAGAAAGCGCAAACGGTAAGACCAAACCGGCAACAAGTAGCAAGAGGGCGTGAACAATCGCCTGGTTTCGAAGAGAGAGACGCTGAGAAATCAGGAGCGCATAGGCATAGCCCGCTAATAATAAGGACTGGAAAAACACCATGCAGGTGTTCCACACGGAGGGAGCACCCCCCAGAAGCGGCAGCAGCATCTTGGCGACGAGCGGTTGCACCCAGAAAAGCAGCGCGGCGCTCGTAAACAGAGCCAATGCGAAAACCGGCGCCAATGCTGTCGCACGTGCAGCCGTGGTGTTAACGCGATTCAGTTCGACGTCGATGTTCATTTGATTGCCCTACCCGAAGACTTGGTGTGATTGGCGGTCGGGCCGCCGTGAAACCAAGGATAACAGGGTTTAACCCACTTCGGGTGCGAAAAAAGCCGGGCGCGATCCCGCGAAGTCGAGCAACCTCCATGCCCTGAATAAATAAGGTCTTAAGCCGCGTTTATCCGCGTTCATCTGCGGCTTATTGTTGCAACTGCTCGCCAGCGAGCACCCAAGTGCACCTCTGCGCTATCCACTCACTTCACCTCCACACTCATCATTAGCCAGTAAATAGGCGGGTTCAACTGCAAGTTGGACCACGATCACTACTTGAAAACATGCTGGCATAGCCGTTGCGAAGAGCTGGGCACACGAAGCATTGCCGTGATCGGCAGGAAGCGATCAGCTCAGGGTTCCTGGGATGACGCCTGTGCTTCTTTGTTTCTTCGGGTAGTCGTTCGACACCGCCCGGAGAGACGCGCTCAAGATAGACCTATTTCTTAAATCCTAAGGAGAACACCACATGCTGAAGAAATTCTTGCAGGACGAGACCGGCGCTGAGTTGGCCGAGTACGCCGTTGGCGTAGCTCTGCTCGTGGCGATCGGCATTGTCGTTTACAAGGTGCTTGGCGATGCCGTAAACGACTCCAACTCGATCAGCGGCAGCAAAATCAAGACTGCGAAATATCCGTAAAAAGCTCGCACACCCGCGGGAGCCGGTTAGCCTTTAGCCGGCTCCCGTTTTCAATTCTCATTCTCTCTGAAAGGTCAACTGTTATGAACTTCAAAACAAAGTTTCTAACTCTACTTAGGGACGAGCAGGGTGCAGAGCTGGCCGAATACGCCGTCGGCGTCGCGCTTTTGATCGCGATCGGAATTGTTGTTTACAAGGTCTTGGGAAATTCCATCAACGACAGCCAGAGCGGAACAGCGGCAAAAGTTGGAAGCGCGGTGAGTGACGCAGGCTACTGAAATAGCAAAGCGTGATGAGGTTCGCCACGTAATTTTGGCGAACCTAGCCGTTTATTCACCGGAGGTAAACCAGTGAACTATTTAAAGGATTTCTTATACGACGAACACGGGGCGGAGCTCGCGGAGTACGCGGTTGGCACGGCAATTTTGGTGGCAGTCGCAATCATTGTCTACAAGGTGCTCGGTGACGCTGTCAACGTGAAGATGAGCACTGTAGCCAACGAGGTTCAAAAGTAGTGCTGGCTGAGGCCGGAAAATCTCACAACGTGCGGAGTAAAGAATGCCTGTGGCCCCGGAAGTGATGAAACTATTGTTACTTGTTCCAATGGCGGTGTTCATCGTCTATTACGATGTTCGCTATCGGCGCATTCCAAATGTCCTTGTCGCTGGTCTACTCATTGGTGGACTCAGCATCAACATCAGTTTTGGTGGACTCAGTGGCGGACTCTCCAGTCTCGAGGGACTCGGTCTCGCGTTCCTGCCCATGTTTTTGATCCACCTCTTTGGAGCCATGGGGGCTGGCGACGTGAAGTTGTTTGGCGCTGTCGGCTCTGTGATCGGCGTCTCGATGGTTCCTTTAACTTTTGTAGTCGTCGTGATGTTGGGAGCGGCCCTGGCCATTTACACGATGCTCCGAGCGGGCACCGTGTTTTCAACCCTTCACGGCGTATTGAGAATTTTTGTCGGCATCATGCCCGGCTGGGAAATGCCCCGCTTTGCAATGCCTAGCGATCGGAAACACACGATCCCGTATGGCGTCGCCATCATGGTGGGCAGCTTGCTTTCGGCTGCTCTCTTCGTGCGCTAACGGCCGCAGTTTTTTGAGACGAAATGGAGATTAATCATTATGCGGAATAAGCGTTTAATCATTGCGGTTTTGGCTGCGATAACCTTCGGCCTCATCGCCGCGGTTTCCGTCAAACAATATCTGCTCAGTGCGCAGACTTTTAATCGCACCAACGACGTGGTCGTGGCGAAAGTCGAGATCCCTATTGGTTCGAGAATCATTGCCGAGCAACTGACGGTGGCGCAGTTTCCCACAGATGTTACTCCAGAAGGCGCAATTGCAAAGATCGATGAAAATCTGATCGGCCGCGTAGCTATCACCGCCATCGCGCCTCGCGATCCCGTTACAGAAACCAAACTCGCGCCCGTCGGCGCAGCCGGCGGACTTTCGTCGGTTATTCCTGAAGGCTTCCGGGCCATGACCGTCAAGGTCGACGACGTCGTCGGCGTCTCCGGCTTCATCATGCCCGGAACTCTCGTGGACATCGTCGTCGTCATTCAGCCACCGAAGGGCACTGGCAACGAAGAGATGATCTCGAAGATCGTGCTGCAAAACATCAAGGTCCTTGCCAGTGGCCAGAACATTGATAAACCAAAAAACGATCGCGACGTCGAGCGTTCGATTAGAGCGGTCACTCTCCAGGTCACTCCCGAACAGGCCGAGAAACTCGCGCTTGCTTCCAGTGAAGGCAAACTCCAGCTCGTGATGCGCAATTCGGTGGACCAGGCTGACGAACAGACTTCCGGCGCCAACAAGAAGAGCTTGCTTCTCGGTGAGCGCGCGATGATTGTTCCCGAGCCCGGAGTTGTATCCAACTCTGCTCCGAAAGCGGCTCCGAGTTCGCCACGCCGCAGTGCACCGCGTCCAGCGGCTGCAGTTGCTCCAAAACCAGTCGCCGTCGCGCCGGCTCCAGTCGCGCGTCCCACTGTTGAAGTGATCAAGGGCGCCAAGAAAGAGACTGTTGATTTTCCGTAAGAGAGGATGTCTCCCATTGAGCACGCGCAAAGGCATCAACTCCGAATTCCGTTTTAAGGAGAACCCGAAAATGTTGGCTCTATATTTCAAACGTTCCTATGTCATTCATCTGCTGCTGGCGATGGTTGCAACCCTGTCGATGGGTTTAGCGACGTCCGCACACGCCCAGGAAACGACGTACGATGCGTCGTTCAGCAGCACCGTTAAGGAAGCCATTCCGATCAACGTCCTCGTGGGCCAATCTCGCGTGATCAACTTCGATCGGCCGATCGGTCGCTTCTCCATTTCCAATCCGGACATTGCAGAAGCCGTCATGGTTCGTCCCGACCAGGTGCTCGTAAACGGAAAAGCATTTGGCCAGGTCAACTTTATCGCCTGGGAAAAGAGCGACAGCAAATTCATCGTTTTTGACGTGTTTGTGCGCGCCAATCTCTCGCTCATCGATTCACAGATTCGCGCCCTGTTTCCACGCGACGACATTCGTCTGAGCCAGGCCAACGGTTCGGTTGTGCTTTCCGGCACCGTTACCGATCCGGGCGTAGTTGCTCAGGCAGACGCCGTGGTCCAGGCGGCAGGTTTCAAAACGGTGAACATGCTTGCTTCACCGGTGAAAAATGCGATGCAGGTGCAACTGCAGATTCGCGTCGCCGAAGTGAGCAAGAACAAGTTGCGCGATCTCGGCGCCTCATACTTGTACCAGGGTAGCCCAGGTTCTGGTGGCTTTATCAGTGGCGGTGGTCCAGCTTCACCCAGTGACATAATTGGCGGCTTGCTTTCGGGAACATTCTCCCCCACGACGAACCTGGTCCTGCTCGGCGGCAACGCTTCCGCCCTGATTCGCGCCATGCAAACCAACGGTGCGTTGCGCGCATTGGCTGAACCAAACCTCATTGCGATGGATGGTCAGGTTGCCAGTTTCCTCGCTGGTGGCGAGTTCCCAATTCCGATTGTTCAGGGCGGTGGTTCCAGCAATGCGGTAACCATTCAGTTCAAGGAATACGGCGTACGTCTGAACTTCAAACCAACCATCATTGACGAAGATCATATCCGTCTCGAGCTCGAACCGGAGGTATCAACGATCGACTTTGCGAACGGCGTCAGGTTCCAGGGTTTCGTAGTTCCGGCCCTGCGTACCAGACGAGCCCGTACAGGCATCGAGCTGCGCGATGGTCAGAGCTTTGCTCTTGCCGGTCTGCTTGATAACAGTGAATCGCGTTCGCTTTCGAAGGTACCTGTCATTGGCGACATTCCGATTCTCGGCAACTTGTTCAAGTCAACTCAGTTCCAGAAACAGGAAACCGAATTGGTCTTCATCGTCACTGCCGACCTGGTGAAACCGGTTAATCGCGATGATCTTCCCAACATGCGTGGCATGGACGGTTTGAAGAACGGTTCGCCACTCGGACTCGAGCCCAAAGGTGAAGGAATCTCCGGCGCCAGCGGATTCGGAACCGGCGGGACGACAACTCCTGCCGCTACACCCGAAGCTCCGAAGAAATCAACGACGCCTTCCAGCGAAGGAGCAGCAAAGACTGAAGAAAAGAACAAACCGGCCCCGACCAGCGCGGCCACGAAACTCACGCCATAGGTGGGTCAAAAGCCCCCTTTAACCGACCAGCGTGAGTTGCTGAATAGAGGGTGGTAATCAGGTTCACTTGATTATCACCCCGTGGCACAAGAAGGACCCTTTTCGTTGACAAGGAGTAAGGTTCAGTGAAAACGAAACATCACCGCCGAGCTTTGAGACGCAAAAAGGAACGTGGCAACGTGCTCGCCTACACTGTGATCTCGGCTCTTTTTCTGTTTTTCGCAGTTGGATTGGGTGTTGACCTCAGCCACCTCTATCTCGCCAAAACGGAATTGCAAAATGCGGCGGATGCAGCCGCACTCGCCGGTGCCTCAGCGTTGACGCCACACGACGCGGCCAGCATCACGACTGCCGTCAATCGGGCGATCACCACATTGAACCTCAACAAGTACAACTTCAATAACAAGAACTTCGCGGACACGATGGACACCACCACGCAACGCTCGCTGGTGACCTTCGCAATCAACCTCGACAGCACCTGGTACACAGAAGCGCAAGCGACTGCGAGCGCCGGCATTTATTCAAAGGTCCGTTTCGTCAAGGTCTTTACGCCATCGGTTGGCATCAGTGTTTTCTTTGCGTCGCCAATCCTTGGCTCCTCGCAAAACCTCGCTGCCAATGCGACCGCAGGTCTTTCGGTTCCCGGCAATGTCCGGTTCTGCATGGCGCCGCTTTCGGCCGTTGCTCCGGATCCGGGACAGAGTTTTCCGGCCTGGGCACAAGGCTCTTGTCCGACAGCAGGTATCCAGCCTGATGGCTGCGATCCAACCAAAAATTTCTGCAAAGGCTGCAAATACACGATCCGCTATGAAGGTGGAACAGGACCGTCGGCCGGCAATTACAACATTCTCGCGTGTGCGGGTAATGGCGCCAGCGTGGTGAGAGACGCTTTGGCTGCGTATGGCGAATCGTGCAAGTGTGGCAACGTCAGCCCCGGCGACACGATCACGACCGAGCCCGGTGTTGCTGCCGGCCCGGTTGCACAGGGTTTGAACGTCCGCTTCGATCAGTACGGTGGCGGCCTTTCATATAGCACCAGCACTCGACCGGATTCGAACGTTGCGCAGGGAGCCTCGCACGGAAACGGTTCCAACACGACCTGGGACGGCATCTCGTGGTCGGACTATGGCCAGAACAGTCCGTTTCAGGGGCCCGCAGACGGACACGAGGGCGTCAAGAATCGCCGCGTGCTGGTGATCCCAATCATTGCGGCTTCACAGTTCACTAACGGCAGAACGAACGTTTCGATCAGCTCGCTGGGCGGGTTCTTTATGAACAGCCAGGCAATCGGAAGCAATTCTGACGTGCAGGTTGAGTACATCGGCGGAGACATTACCGGCGTGGTCGGGTTCGATCCAAACGGCAACACGGCCACGAATGTCGTCACGCCCGTTCTTTACAGGTAGGTATGCGAGCAATGAAAGCGATCAATAAAGTACTCAATCGATTACTTCGCAGGGAAGACGGCGGCGCGCTCGCAGAGTTGGCGATCCTGGTTCCGTTTCTTGCGCTTATGCTCGCGGCAGTTTCGGAGTTCGGACGTTTCTTCCAGCAATACACGACGCTCTCAAAGGCAACGCGCACTGCGTCGCGTTATCTCTCGAACCACAAGCTCGACGCGACCGAGATTGGTCGCGCTCAGAGTCTCGTGGTTTGCGGGAAACTC